>Ga0210385_10001317_pt1 | contig 15561 bp, 11 predicted proteins | sample IncBWH26OmetaG_FD_160107 | JGI IMG/M metagenome (GOLD analysis project Ga0210385, IMG submission 160107) | Forest soil microbial communities from Barre Woods Harvard Forest LTER site, Petersham, Massachusetts, United States - Inc-BW-H-26-O ...
ACTCCTGGTGCCTGAGCTGCTGAAATTGTATGTCGCGGCGGTGGGTGAAGCCGAGTTCCTTGTAAAGCCTGACCGCCGTGACGTTCGAGGCGATGGCGTGCAGGAACGGGGTGTCGCCACGGGCGGTGATGCCGGCCGCCACGGCCCGGGTGAGCCGGGAGGCGAAGCCGTGGCCGCGCCAGGCGGGGTCGGTGCAGACGGCGCTGATCTCGGTCCAGCCGGGCGGCCGGAGCCGCTCGCCCGCCATGGCGACGAGCTCGCCGTCGCGCCTGATGCCGAGGAACGGGCCGAGCTCGTGGGTTCGGCGCAGGAAGGGGCCAGGCCTGGTCCGCTCCGCGAGCCTGAGCATGTCAGGGACGTCGGCCGGGCCGAGGAGCACGGCTTCGTCGTCCGGCCCGGCGTCGAGCGTGTCCGCGACAAGCTGGACGCCCTCACCGAGGCCGAGGACCTCCCAGTCAGGCGGCGGGGCGGCGCGCAGCGCGGGAAACAGCACCACCTCGCCGGGGGTGACCAGGCGGGCGGCGTCGGCCCAGTCCGCCGCCCCGGGCTCGCCCGGCAGGGCGCAGAACGGGCTGATGTCCGCCGGGTAGCGGGCCGCGCGCCCCCGGGTGCGGGCGAGGGGGGCATGCGGCCCGGTAAGCGACCCCAGCACCGGGTTGTCGAGCGGGTGCGTCATGATGCCCTGGCGCCCGGGGCGTCGAGGCCGAGGCGGCGCTGCTCGATGGCCAGGCAGCGGTCCTCCACGTAGAGCAGGCCGGCGTCGCTGGCGATCTCGCCGGCCTCGGCCGAGGTGATGCCGAGTTGCAGCCACAATGCGGTCGCCCCCGCGGCCACGGCCTGCCGGGCGACGTCGGCCGCCTGCCGTGACGGGCGGAAGACATCGACCAGGCCGACCTGCTCGGGGACCTCGGCCAGGGTCCGGTACGCCTGTTCGCCGAGCAGCCTGCCGCCGCGGAGGTTGACCGGGATGATCCGCCAGCCGTGGCGCTGCATGCGGGCCGGCACGCCGTGCGCCGCCTTGGCCGGGTCTGCGCTCGCACCGACGACGGTGATCGTGTCGTACGTGGTGAGGATCCTCGTCACCACGTCATCCATACCTGCCACGTCATCCACGCGACCCGCCCGGTGTTAAACCACCCGCCACTGCACCGGGGCCCCCGGGTTCCATCTCAGGCGAAGATCCCGTCGATGGTCGCGGCGGTAACGGCGCGGGAGATCCATATCTCCAGCTGGTCCGGGTCCGCGCACGCACTGATCAATGCCTGCACCTGCTTTCTAATGGTAAAGCCACGGGCCGCCAGGACCGCCAGCAGGGCACGTTCCTCGCCCTGCCCAATACCTTTCTCAATGCCCTTCTCAATGAAGGATTCGATGAAGGTGGACTTGAAGTGAGTTGCCATGAGTTCCTCCAGGGCCTGGCTAACGCGGGCACTGGTCACGTCGCAAGGCCAGGCGAGCAGTCGCTTAGGGTCGGGCGGAGTCGTCTGTACTTCCACCACGACCGCGATCGTCTCGGTCATTCCGCGAAACAGAAAAACGTTGTCCGCTCGAAGCTCCTTGAGCAGCCTCGGCGTGCGATGCGACAGGTCACTGTCGGCAATGACGGGATGTGAACCCGGTGGGATGATAATCCCGTTTCGCTCGAGCAGCATCGCGACGATCTTCGGTTCGTCGCGGATGATCTGGACGATGGCTTGGCGCTTAAAACTCGCATGACCCCAGCACGCATCCTTTCACTGACATTCCGGATACGACGCAGAGCATACGCGGGAGAACGTGGCTTCGCCAGAGATTTCGATTATGACATTGCTTTGCGCAACGCGATCGTATTAATAGCACGTCATTGCCAATGGCACCTTTGCCATCATTGGGTGCCGGTCGCTCTGCGGCGCCCTGGGAAAGCGCGGAAACCAGAGCGCGCGTGCGGGGGGTTGATCACCCCGGCACGCGCGCTACGGCTCGGTTGAGTAATGACGGGCGGCCAGAGCTGGCAGAACCCGTTCGGCTGACTCTTGGCTTGGCTCTTAGACCGTCTCGGACTCCTCCGTGGGGCCGGCCTGCGTCGATTCCGTGCCGTCGCCGAGGTAGGCCGCGATGACCCGGGGGTCACGGCGGACCTCCTCCGGCGTGCCCTCGGCGATGACCTTGCCGAACTCCAGGACCACGACGCGGTCGCAGATGCCGAGGACCAGGCCCATGTCGTGCTCGATGAGGAGCATCGACTGCCCCCGGTCGGCCAGCTTGCGCAGGGTGACGCCCAGTTCCTCGGACTCGGCCGTGTCCAGCCCCGCGGCCGGCTCGTCGAGGCAGAGGAGCTTGGGCTTGGCGACCAGGGCACGGGAGACGCCGACCAGCTTGCGCTGGCCGGAGGAGAGCGCGGACGGCTCGGCGTCGGCCGCCCAGTCCATCCCGACGACCGCGAGCACCTGCTTCGCGTCGTCCTCCGTGACGCCGCTCTCGCGGGCGGCGACGGTGAGGTTCTCGAACACGCTCAGGTCGTCGAATAGTTCCGTCGACTGCCAGGTCCGGGTCAGGCCGGCCCGGGCCCGCTCGTAGGCGGGCAGCCCGCGCAGGTCGCGGTCGCCCAGCCGGACCGTGCCGGTCGAGTTCACGAAGCCGGAAACGGCGTCGATCAGGGTGGTCTTGCCCGCACCGTTCGGGCCGATGAGCCCGACGAGCTCGCCTTCCCTGACGTTCAGGGCCACGTCGGAGAGCGCGTGCACGCCACCGAAGCGGACCGACAGGCCATCGGCCACCAGGACGTCCGGGTGGCCGGACAGGTCCGGGCGCTCGCTGCGCGGGGTGATGTGCTCCCGGCTGGCCCCGTCCACGTCGGGGGCGTGCACCTGCACCTTCTTGTGGAGCCTGCGGTAGACGTCGCCGGCGACGCCGGTCGGGTTCTGCAGCAGGGTGATGATGAGGACGACGCCGCCGAAGAGCAGGAACCAGTTCCCGCTCAGGCCGAACCAGTGCTGCAGCGCGTACGGGAACAGCGCCTGCGCCGAGATCAGCCCCGCGAAGACGGCACCGGAGATGAGAGTGATGCCGCCGGCGTAGGCGAAGGCGATCAGCGACAGGGCAGTGATCGGGTCGTAGTTGTCCACGCTGACCGAGCCGAAGTCGTAGGCGTACAGGACCCCGGCGACGCCGGCGATGAACGCGGCGATCGTGAACGCGTACAGCTTCACCGTGCGCGGGTTGATCGCGGCGGCTGACGCGGCGCGCTCGTTGGAGCGGATGGCGAGCATCTGCTGGCCGAGCTTGCCGCGCCGGATGAACCCGACCCAGACGGCCAGCAGGATGCAGCAGCCCAGGCAGACCCAGCCGAAGACCGGCGACGGCACGTTGCCGTCGATGCCCTTGAAGGCGGACTGCGCGCCGAAGTCGACGCCGAACCACTTCAGCTCGGGGACCGGCGAGCCGGTGTTGCCGCCGCCCCAGGTGCTGTTGAGGAAGCCGAAGTTCTCGATCGCCACCGCGCCCGCCAGGGTCACCACCGCGAGGGACACGCCGCGGACCCGCACCGCCGAGACCGCGGTGATCACGCCGATCACGACGGCGACCGCGATGCCCGCGAGGGCGCCGAGCGGGAAGGTGATCCCGAAGTTGACGGCCATGTGACTGACCGTGAACCCGGCCGCGCCGGCCAGGCTGAGCTGGATCACGGAGATCTGGCCGACGTAGCCGGTGATAACCACCAGCGACAGCGCCATGATGGCGCCGATCAGCGTGTTGATGAGCGCCTGGCGGAAGTCGAAGGGAAAGACCACGAGCAGCACGCCGCCGAAGACGGCGCAGATCAGCGCGGTGCGCCACAAGTGCTGCGGGCGCGGGGCCTCGGGAAGGCGGCGCTCGACGAGGTCGCCGCGGCCGGGGATGCGAGAGCCGCGCCAGAACAGCACGCCGATGATGATGAGGAACGCAAGCAGGTCGGTCGTGCCGGGCAGGGCGACGCCCCCCGACTGCGGGAACCAGGACTGGGCGGACATGTAGTCGATCAGCGAGTACGCGATGCTGATCACGAACGCGGAGATGGTGGCGCCCCAGAATGAGGTGAAGGACGCGATCAGCGCGGCGGCCAGGGCGGGGATGATCTGCAGCGGCAGCGTGGTGGGGTCGAGCTGGGTGATGGCGGCGGCCAGGATGCCCAGGACGCCGGCCAGCAGGGAGGACAGCAGGCTGTTGGCCAGCCCGATGCGGACCGGGTTCAGTCCGCCGAGCATGGCGGCGGTCTCGTTCTCCGACGCGGCGCGGGTGGCCAGGCCGAACCGGGTCCACTTGTAGACCGCCCACAGCGCGGCGGTGATCACGATCATCATGCCGGCCAGGACGATGATGTCCCAGCCGACCACCGAGCCGAACAGCGTGAACCCGGTCGTCGGCAGCACGGTCGGCTCCGGCTGCGGCGTGGTGCCGAATTCGATCAGCATCCATGACTGGATGATCAGCAGGACGCCCAGGCTGGAGACCATCTTCGACAGGGGCGAGGAGTTGCGCAGCGGCCGGAAGACGGCGAACTCGACCAGCGCGCCGCAGAGCACCACGAACAGCAGGGCGATCGGCAGCGCTGCGCCTGTGGGCAACGAGGCGATCTTGCCTGAGGTCAGGGCCCAGAAGGCGTAGCCGCCGAGCATCGCCATCGCGCCGACCGAGAGGTTGATAATGCCTGAACCCCGGTAAGTCAGCACGACGCCGAGCGAGATGCCCGAGATAAGCGCACCGGACCCGAGGCCCAGCACGATGAACAGCAATATTTCTTCCACTGCGCGTCATTCCTAGGGAGACGGTGTCAGGCTGTGCCCGAATTAGGTGATTTACGTGTACATATTCAATTTTGCCGGACAGTATCGCGGTGTTCCGCACATTGCCATACCCGCGGGACGGCGCGCCGCGCCGCGGTCACGGGGACCAGCCCCTGACCGCGGCGCGGCCTTACCGGGATAACCGGCATTTAACGATTTATCCGGGTAAACCGTCGGCGGGTCACTGCCCGGAGTCGTTCGCAGGCGGCTTGGTCCAGCCGGCCACCTTGGTGAACACGTGGTTGCCGGCGTACGAGAAGAACTGCGCCTGGTCGTTGCAGACCGCCGGGGCGTCGGCGAACTGGCCGCAGTCCAGGGACGGGGCACCGAGGGCCTGCGGGCCCTTGAACGCCTTCGCCGCCGACAGCACGGCCGACTGGGTGATGTTCGCGTAGCCGATCTGGTTGAGCAGCTTGTCGACGGTCAGGATCTCGCCGAAGTTGACGATCTCCCACGGGTCGGGCGCGTCGGCCGCGGTGGTGTACGTCTTCGTTACCGCCTCGTAGGCGGGCATGCCCGGGTCGGTGGTGTCACCGAACAGCGAGCTGGCGATCGAGTACGTCCACTTGGGGTAGTCGCCGAGGCCCTGCTGCACCGTGGCGGACAGGCACAGCGGCGCGGAGACGATCTTCTTCGCGTCGGTGATGCCCTGTTGCGTCAGCGCCTTGGCCAGGTTCACGCAGTCCGTGGCGTCGGCGTAGGGGACGACCATGTCGGCGGTCGACGCGTGCGCGGCCGCGAGTACCGAGGTCAGGTTGGTGTCGCTGACCGGGTACGGGGCCATGGTGACCGAGACGCCGGCCGCCTTGAGGCCCGCCTCGATCGCCAGCGCGCCCGGCGTGATGCCGGCGGTCTGCGGGTAGATCACGGACGCGGTCTTGGCGTGCAGCACGGTGCTGGCGTAGGTGCCGATCGGGCCGAGGACGTGGGTGGAGTCACCGAACAGGATCACCACGTTCTTCTGCGTGGCGTCGAACGGGGTGACCGCGACGCCGTCGATCACCGGGATCTTCCCGGCGATCGTGTTGAAGAACGTCTGCGCGCCGGTGGCGACACCGCCGGTCGCGACCAGGGGAAGCGACTTGTCCGCCAGGAACTGGTCGGCGCAGGTACCGCCCTGCGCCTCGGTGGTAGTGAAGCAGGTGTCGAGCTTGAGCGGGTGACCGTCCACGCCGCCCAGCTCCTTGTTGATGTAGCTGACGGCCATCTCGGCGCCGTTGGTGGACAACTCGCCGGGCGGGTTGGCGTCACCCTGCTCGTTCATGTACCCGATGGTGACCGGCGGCAGCGAGCTGCTCGCCGGGCCCGCCTTCCCGCCGACGTAGCTCAGGTAGTTCGTGACCGACTGGGCACCGAGGCCGCCGCTGCCGGACGTGGTCGAGACGGGCGTGCTGCTGCCCGACGCCGCTGGCGCGCTGCTGGCCGGGGCCGACGACGAGCTTGAGCTTGCGCTCGAGCTGCAGCCGGCCGCGGCCAGCGCCACCGCGGCCAGCGCGGCGACCGCGTAGCCGGTCCTTCTATAGGTACGCAACTTGGTTCCTCCTGCGTTTGATTTTTATTCGATAAAGCTCACGGCACGGCCGATGGCTAGACGTCTGCCTTCGCGCCCCAGAGCTCGCGTGACGCGATCCTGGCCCCCTCGACGAGGGAGGCCAGCTTCGCCCACTGGACCTCCTCATGTACCCGGTGCATGAACGCCCCCTGGGCGAAGCCGCAGTCGGTCCCGCCCATCACCCGCTCACGGCCGACGACGTTCGCCAGCCGGACGAGGCGCTGCGCGACGAGCTCCGGATGCTCGACGACGTTGGTGTGGTGGGTAACCACGCCGGGCACCAGCACCTTGTCGTCCGGGAGCCGCACGTCCTCCCAGATCTTCCACTCATGCTCGTGCCGCGGGTTGGCCTGCTCCATCAGGTAGTACCTCGCGTTGACCGCGAGGACCAGGTCGATCGAGTCGCGTAGCGGCGGGTCGTAGGCGTGCGGGCCGTGCCAGCTGCCGAAGCAGACGTGGTACCTGATCCGGTCCTCGGGCAGGCCGCGCAGCGCGTGGTTGAGCGCTTCCACCCGCAGCCGCGCCCAGGCGCGGTACTCCTCCCAGGACTGGCCGCGCGAGGCCATGGTGTCCGCCTCGTGCATCAGCACGGCGTCGTCGACCTGCAGGAACGCCCCGGACTCGATGACCGCCTGGTACTCCTCGTGCAGCACGTCGGCGATCGCGTAGACGAACTCCTCGTCGGTCCTGTAGTGCTCGTTGGCCAGCCAGTAGGCCGACGCGGGCGCCACGACCGGCATGAACGTCTCGGAGATGTCCTTGCCCGCGCCCTCGAGCGCGACCTTGAAGTTGACCAGGTCGCGGTCGATCGCGGCCCGGTCGTAGGTCATCGGGCCGGTGCACACCCAGGACACCGCGCCGCTGGGCGCCCGTGCCCCGTCCTCCCTGCCCTCGGCCGCCCCCTCCGGGCCGGCCGCTTCGGCCCTGATCCGCACCGTCGCGTCGTGCTCGAGCAGGTCGAGTTCCCGGTACGCGCCGGGAAAGTTCTGCCGGTCCCTGCTGGCCGGCAGGATCGACGAGAAGTTCCCGACCAGCGGCCGCGCCTCCAGGCCGGCGGTCCGCTCGTAGAGGTAGGTGATCCAGGTGGACTTGCCCATCTCGCCGTCGTCGATGATGTCAACCCCGGTCTCGACCTGCCTGCGCACCTCGTAGGCGACCGCCCTGGCGAGGGCGGCCCGGTACTCCGCGCTGTCCGTCGACGCGCGGCCGTGATCGACGGCGGAAAGAAACGCGAGCAGTTCCTGCGGGCGAATCAGGCTTCCGGCGTGGGTGACCGGGATTCGTTCCATCGCAACTCCGAACATAAGAAAGAGATACCGGGGCAAATACCGTCCCCCAAGGACAGTGCCATTGCCGGCTCTGCGTCAACATAGATAGCTAACGATCGAGGTCACAATCACGTTAAGTGTCGGTTGGGCACACATGCCTCCCTGACAAGTTGGTGATGACGCCAATGTCCTGTCGCGGTCGTTTGGCGAAACCGGCAGGAACGGCGTTTTTCCTGTACAAGGCTGTATGTTGAGGTCAACAGATACGTCCGGTTTATCGACCGGTGAAGGTGGGGTTCTGGACACGATGGCGGGCTCTGGCGCGGCGGTACTCGAACTGAACAGGCTTAGCGTCGGCTATGACCGCTCACTGGTCGTGCGCGATCTTTCGCTCACTGTGGGTAGCGGTGAGGTCGTGGCGCTGCTCGGTGCCAACGGCGCCGGGAAGACGACGACGCTGCGGGCGATCTCCGGGCTCCTGAAGCACGGAGGCAACGTGGTGAGGCTGAACGGCGCGAGCCTGGACGGCCTGGCGCCGGCCGCGCGCGCCCGGCTTGGCATCGCGCACGTTCCGTCCGACCGCGGGCTTTTCTTCGGGCTGACGGTGGCCGAGCACTTCCGGCTCGACGGGCAGGGAAGCGCGGCCGACATGGACGCCGCGCTTGACCACTTCCCCGCGCTCCGGCCGCTCAAGGACCGCAAGGCAGGCCTGATGTCGGGCGGCGAGCAGCAGATGCTCGCGATCGCCCGCGCGCTGGCGCGCAAGCCGAAGCTGCTGATGCTCGACGAGATGAGCCTCGGCCTGGCCCCGGTCATCGTCGGCCGGCTGCTGCCGGTGGTGCGCGAGTACGCGACGTCCACCGGGACCGGGGTGCTGCTGGTCGAGCAGCACGTCCACATGGCGCTGAAGATCGCCGACCGCGGCTACATCCTGTCCCACGGCGAGCTCTCGGCCAGCGGTACCGCCGCCGAGCTGAGCGGCGACAGCGCGCTGCTGGCGGCGAGCTACCTGGGCGGCGAGGCGTCCTAGCGGAGTGCGGGCCCGGCCGCGCGAAACCGTGGGTATCCCGTGGGGTTTCCCTCGTGGTTATTCGCCTCGCGCGGCCCGATCCTCATTTCATGGAACCGCACGCGTAGCCGCTTAGATCCCAGGTCAGAGCCGGATTCCTCCTAACGGCTAAAGCCCCAGTCCAGCATGGCCACCGCGTCGGAGGCCGCCGCGGCCAGGCTGGACGAGTCAACTCCCGACGAGTCGAGCACCACCCCGATCAGGGTCGTGCTCCCCCGCTTCGCCTCGAACAGCAGGCACTGCCCCGCCGCGCTGGTGTACCCGGTCTTGACCCCGGTCGCGCCGGCGAACGTCCCGAGCAGCGGGTTGAGGTTCTTCCAGGTGTGCGCGAGATGGCCGTGGCCGGCCGCGACCTTGTACTCGCGCGTCCCCGCGATCGCCGCGAGCGTCTTGTTCCGCATCGCGTCCCGGCCGAGGGCCACCAGGTCGTGGGCCGTGGAGTAGGTGCTGTACTCGGTCGGGTCGGGCAGCCCGCTGAAGTCGGAAAAGTGGGTCTTATCGAGCCCGAGTTTCCTGGCCGTCGCGTTCATCCGCGCGATAAACCCGGTGAGGCCCGGCCCGTAGGCGTCGGCCAGGGTGTACGCGGCGTCGCAGCCCGACGGCAGCATCATCGCGTACAGCAACTGCCGCGTGGTGAGCTTCTCCCCGGGCTCGAGCCCCGCGGTCGACGCGTCGTACTCGTCGTCGTAGCCGACGATGCCGTACGGCACGGTGATCACCCGGTTCAGGTTGAGGCCCGGCGTGGTGAGCACCACGTACGCGGTCATCACCTTGGTGATGGACCCGATCGGCCGCTTGAGCACGGACGACCGGGACCAGAGGTCCGCCCCGCTCGCCGCGTTCGCCAGCTCCGCGTAACGCGACCGCACCCCGGCGGGGGCGGCGGGCCCGGCCGCGGGCTTGCTCGCGTGAGCGGCCCGCACGGCGGCCCCGGCGGCCGTGCCGCCTGCCGCCAGCGCCCCCGCGGCCAGCAGCACCGCGACCGCGGCACCCGCGGCCAGCCGAACGGCGATCCGCATGGGGTACCTCCTGGCGCGGGCGAACGGATACCCGCATTCTCCCCCGGCCGGGTCCCGCCAAGCCAGGCCGGGGCGGCCTTCTCGTGCTACGCCGGGCGGATGTTGTGGTTGCGCCGGAACACGTTGCCCGGGTCGTAGTGCCGCTTGATCGCCGCGAGGCGCTCGTAGGCCGCCGCCGGGTAGGCGGCGGCGACGTCGGCGGCGGTCGCCGACCCGAGGAAGCCGACGTACGCCCCGCTGCCGCGGGCGGCGACGGCCGGCCAGGCCGCCAGTACCCGCCCGGCCCGTTCCGTCGGCGTACCCGGCGGCAGCATCGCCGCCGCCACCAGCAGCACCTCGGCGTCCCGGTGGGCGAACGCGGTCGCGTCGGGCGGGACCCGGCCGAACGCGCCGCCGAGACCGCGCAGTTCCACGGCGCTCCCGGCGTGGAACAGCTCGGCGATGCCCGCCGACTCCTCTTCGCCCAGGCAGCGGAAGAAGGCGTTGCGCATCTCGACCCGCAGGCCGGGCGGCATGGTCCCCTGGTCGAGCACGCCGGCGTAGGGCACGACCTCGACCGCGTCCGCCGCGACCGGGGCGAGCCGCCGGAAGGGGGCAAGCGCGGCCGCGGCGGCACCGGGGTCGGGGCTGGCGTAGCAGCAGCGCACCATGATCATGGCCGCCTGTCCGGGCCTCGGCGGGAGCAGGGTGAGGGCGGTGGTCAGGTTCTCGTCGCTGGCGCGCACGAGGTCCCGCCAGCCGGCGATCAGTCCCGGCAGCCCGGCCGTGATGCCGCCGGGGAGGCCGCCGGGGCGGTACGCGATCATGCCGTAGTGCACGGCGCCGACCGGCTGGGCGGTGAAATCGAAGCTGGCCGCGACGCCGAAGTTGCCGCCGCCGCCGCGCAGCGCCCAGAACAGGCCCGCGTGCCGCTCGGCGTCGGCGCGGGTCAACTGCCCGTCCGCGGTGACCAGGTCGGCCCCGGTCAGGTTGTCGACGGCCAGGCCGTGCCGGCGGACCAGCCAGCCGATGCCGCCGCCGAGGGTGAGGCCGCCTACCCCCACGCCGGCCGTGTCGCCTGAGGTCAGGGCGAGGCCTGCCCCGCCCAGCGCCCCGGCGACCGCGCCCCACGTCGCGCCCGCGCCGACGCGGACCCGGCGGGTGGCGTGGTCAAGGATCCGTACCCCGCGCAGCTGCCGCAGGTCGATGACCAGGCCGCTGCTGTGCGTGCCGAACCCGGCGGGGCTGTGCCCGCCGGACCGCACCGACACGGGCAGGCCGGCGTCGGCCGCGTGGCGCAGCGCGGCGGCGATGCCCGAGGCATCCCGCGGCCGCACCACGAGGTCCGGTGCGCCGGCCGCGAACACGGTGGACGCGGATTCCTGGTAGCCGTCCTGCCCGGGGGCGAGCACCTCGCTGCCCGCCGCGGAAAATGTCGTCGTCATGGTCACCGATGCTTTCGCGCCGCCCGCCCGGTGTCGTCGTACCACGGAAGCGAGTTCTCCCTGACCGGCGGGGATGCGGCGGGCTCGCCCGCTACTGCGCCCGGAGTAGCCGGCGAGGGGTCCGGCGGGAGGATCGGCGGCGCGCCTCTCCCCCGGCGGCGGGCCCCGCGGGCGCGGCCGCACGGAGCAAGCCCCCGCGGGCGCAGGACGACGGGACCGCCGCTACTATCGTCCTCGCGACCCCGGCACCCCCGGCGGGCCGTACCGCGTCCGCTTCCTGCACATCCGAACGAATACGTACGGATTCTTTCAGTGCAGCCCTCCTGTGGCCGCCGGTTGCGATTGAATTTTCCCCTGAACGGGTCCGGACGTCGGGCAGGCCGCGCCTGTCCTGCCGTTCGGATGGCGAGCGCCCGCTCGTGGGGCTAGCCTGCTTTGGACACCCGAAAGGGACACAATGGTCGGAATGGATAGTTGGTGCCCGTCCTGCGGGTACTCAGTCGAGCCGGGTACGCGGTTCTGCGGTGGCTGCGGGCAGCAACTCGCGGCCGAGGGCGGCGTACCGGCAGTGCAGTCACCAACGGTCACCGCCCAGTCACCAGCCGGGCCGTTCCATGGCCAGACCGTGCCTGCGGCGCTGCCGGCGCCCGTCGCCCCGTCGGCAGGCGCGACGTCCCCGGCCGCCCCGCCGCCCCCGGCCGGCGCTCCCGCCCCGTTCCCGCCCCCGCCCGCCGACGGCTCGCAGGCAGCGGGGCCGCCGCCGCCGTTGTCGGACACCATGGAGCGGATGCTGCGGCCGCAGGGCCTGTTCCAGCACCGGCTCCCGGCGCCGGCCGAGTGGCAGCAGCCTTACCCGCCCGCCCCCGGGGCCTACCCGCCGGGCGGCCAGTACCCGCAGGGTCCCCAGTATCCGCCGGCGCCCCAGTACCCGCAGGGCAGCCCTTACCCGCCCCCGCCGGGCGCCCCGTACCCGCCGGGCGCGCAGTACCCGGCGGCCGGCGCCTTCCAGCAGTCGCCGCCCCAGTCATGGGGCCAGGCCCCGACGTCGGTCGGCCCGGCCGGCCCCGGCCAGCCGGGCGCGGGCTACCAGCCCGACGGCCAGTACCCGCAGAGCGGTGCTTACCAGGGCCCGTACGGCAACGGGCAGTACCCGGGCGGCCAGTTCGGGCAGGACCAGTACCCGGGCGGCCAGTTCGGTCCCGGCGTCCAGTACGGCCCGGACGGCATGCCGGTTCAAGGCGGCGGCCCGCTCAGCGGCGCGGCCGGCGGTCAGGGACTCCTCGGCAAGCTCCCGGTCAGGCTGCCCAAGGGCCGCGTGGTCCCGGTGACCGTGGCGGTGGCCGCGGTGATCGTCGTCGTCGTGGCGCTGACGCTTTCCTCGCAGGGCGGCTCGTCCTCGAATTCCCCCACCGCGGGCACCGCGGTGGCCACCACCCCGACCGCCTCCGCGTCGGCCGGCACCACCGCCCTCACCGAGCAGCAGGCGGCGAGTTCGCTGTCCGGCCTGCTGCAGCAGAGCGGCGGCGACCGGGCGGACGTCAGCGACGCCGTCGTTGACGTGGAGGGATGCGGCAACAGCCTCCCCAAGGACGCGCAGGTCTTCGACAAGGCCGCCGCCAACCGGAGCGCGCTGCTGGCCAAGCTGGCCCAGCTACCCGGCCGCTCGGCCCTGTCGCCCGCGATGCTCTCCGCCCTGACGAGCGCCTGGCAGGCGTCCGCCACGGTGGACGCGGACCTCGGGAAGTGGGCGCAGGACCAGGTCGGGCACTGCAAGAAGGGGAACACGAAGGACCCCAACTACACCGCGACGATCCCCTTTGACAGCAAGGCGACCAACTCCAAGAACGCGTTCGTCCAGCTCTGGAACCCGCTGGCGAAGAAGGACGGCCTGCCCACCCGCAAGTCGTCCGACCTTTAGCCGGGGAGTACCGCGGCTACATCACCAGGACGCCGCGGATGTTCCGGCCCGCGTGCATGTCGGCGTAGCCGGCGTTGATGTCCTCGAGCGGGTAGGTACGCGTGACCATGCCGTCCAGGTCGAGGAGCCCGTCCTTATACAGGTTGAGCAGCATCGGCACGTCGGCGCGCGAGTTCACCGACCCGAAGATGCAGCCGACGACCTGCTTCTCCCACTGGGCGAGCCCGTTGAGGGCGAGCGCCGGCCGCGCGTCGGACACCGGGTAGATGTTCGTCACGACGACCCGGCCGCGCTTGGCCGCCAGGGCCAGCACGGAGTCCATCAGCTCGGCCCGCCCGGTGCCCATCGTCAGCACGACCACGTCGCACATCCGGCCCCAGGTCACCTCGCGGATCAGGTCGTAGGCGGCCACCAGGTCCCGTGCGGTGTGCGTCGCGCCGAACCCGAGCGCGGAGGCGCGCTTGAACTCGACCGGGTCGATCGCGAAGATGTGCCGCGCCCCGGCGAGCCGCGCGCCCTGCACCGCCGCGGAGCCGAGCCCGCCGGCGCCGACGACGGCGACGGCGTCGCCCGGCTTGACGCCCCCGGCGTAGACGGACGAGCCCCAGCCGGTGGGCACGCCGCAGCCGGTGAGGCAGGCCGCCTCGGGCCGGAAGGACGCGTCGACGGGGATGACAGACGCCTCGTTGACCACGGTGTGCCGCGCAAAGCAGCCGACCAGGCAGGTGATCGTCAGGTCGTCCCCGGCCAGGTTCCGGTGCCTGGCGGTGCCGTCGGCGATCTGCCGGCCGAGCATGATGCCGGCCGCGACGTCGCAGAGGTTCTGCCGGCCGCGCACGCACGAGGGGCACCGTCCGCAGTTGGGGATCGAGGAGAAGACGATGTAGTCGCCCGGCTCGACCAGGGTCACGCCCGGCCCGGTCGCCTCGACGAAGCCGGCGCCCTCGTGCCCGCCGATCATCGGGGCGGCGAACGGCACGTCGCCGACCCGGTGGTGCTCCTCCGAGTGGCACAGCCCGGCGGCGGCCACCCGGACCAGGACCTCCCCGGCGCGCGGCGGGTCGAGTTCGACCTCCTCGACCTGCCAGTCGTCCCCCGCCTGGTAAAGCACGGCCGCCTGCGTCCGCATGTCCCGGCTCCTTCCGTCTCGGGTGGTACCGCTTTTCGAGGTACCGAACGGGTTCGGCTGACTCGCGACCGCCCGGCTTCCCTGGCGGGCGGGGCGGCGCGAGGCGCTTGTTGCTGTTATCCGTTGGCGGCCGCGCCCGGCCGCGTCATTTCTTGAGGTGGTTGCCCGCGTCGACCGGGAGGGTGACGCCGGTGACGTAGCGGGCCGCGTCCGAGGCGAGCCAGACGATCGCGTTGGAGATGTCCACGGGGTCCACCCACGGGATCGGCAGCAGGTTCATCTCGGCGAACCCGCCGGCGACGTCGTCCCGGCCCGGGTGCTCCAGGTCGGGCCGGAAGGCCCGGTGCAGGTTCTCGTTGTGGATCATCGGCGTGTCGACGGCGGTCGGGCACACCGCGTTGACCCGGATGAAGTGGCCGGCCAGCTCGTAGGCCAGGGTGTCCTTCAGCGCGAGCACGCCGTTCTTGGCGGCCTTGTAGTCGGCCAGTCCCCGGCCGGCCGTGATGGCGGCGCCGGAGCTCGTCAGGGTGACGGACCCGCCGTTGCCGGCCGCGATCATGACCGGGACCGCGGCCTTGACCGTGATGAACGTGCCGGTCAGGGTGACGTCGATCAGCTCGCGGAACTCGCTCACCTCGATCGCCCAGGTGTCCTTCGGCCAGGAGATGATGGCCGCGTTGGCCGCGACGACGTCCAGCCGCCCGCCGAGTTCGGTGACGCCCTCGTCGAGCACGGCCTCGATCGCGGCCAGGTCCCTGATGTCGGCCTTGCGGGCGATGATCCGCCGGTCGAGTGCCTCGACCTGGCTGACGGTCTCCGCGAGGTCTTCCTCCGTGGCGAGCGGGTAGGAGAGCCAGCCCGGGGTCGCGCACGCGTCGACCGCGATGATGTCCGCGCCCTCCTGCGCGAGCCTGACGGCGTGCGACCGGCCCTGCCCGCGCGCCGCCCCGGTGACGAAGGCGACCTTGCCCTCCAGAACTCCCATGCTCATCTCCTACGCCGCAGGCCCGGCCCGCGCCATCCCGTCCCGGCCCGCCGTCGGCCCGGCACCGCCTGATCGACGCTTACCCGCTTGCTTCTTGCTGTTATCCTGTTGGCCCGGCCAGCCGCCTCTTGCTGTTATCCCGAGAGGCAGGGACGGTGGACCGTTAGGAGGGCCAGGGCCCTCCTAACGGTCCACGTTCCCCGGTCCGTCCTGCCGCCGACGGCTCGAAGTACGGCAGGCTCACCCCGTCCGCGACCTCGCGGAAGACCACGCGCACCGGCAGTCCCACCCGTAGCTTTTCCGGCGCGACGCCGGCGAGGGCGGTCACCAGGCGCGGGCCCTCGGCCAGCTCGACGATGGCGAGGACGTACGGGACCCTGTCGGCGACCGCGACG
>Ga0210385_10001318_pt1 | contig 15555 bp, 13 predicted proteins | sample IncBWH26OmetaG_FD_160107 | JGI IMG/M metagenome (GOLD analysis project Ga0210385, IMG submission 160107) | Forest soil microbial communities from Barre Woods Harvard Forest LTER site, Petersham, Massachusetts, United States - Inc-BW-H-26-O ...
TTGTCCATATCGTGCCCCTGGGCGATCAACAAATCTTTCCAGCCATCGTTGTCGTAATCCATCAGCCGGGTGCCCCATCCGGAATGGAGCAGCGTCATCCCCGCAATTCCCGTCGTGTAACTCGCATAACTGAATACACCGGTGCCCATGTTCTGATACAGCGCATATTGTTGCTGGCCCAGGTTATCCACGAAGATATCCGGCCGGCCATCGTTGTTATAGTCGGAGAAATCGACGCCCATCCCGGCATAAGTTCTGCCCTCGCCGTCCAGCGCCACCCCGGACTCGAGCCCAACTTCTTCAAAGCCGCCGTCACCTTTGTTATGAAACAGGAATTCCGGCATCGAGTCGTTCGCGATGAAGAGATCCGGATGGCCATCGCGGTCGTAGTCGGCAATGGCGATTCCCAAAGCCCGGGCCGGCTTATCGAGGCCCAGCCGATGCGCTTCTTCCGTAAAGGTACCGTTTCCATTGTTGTGGTACACCAGCATGGAGACAGGTGGAAACACATCGGGATGGCAATAGCCGCGATATCCTTCGCGATGCTCGCCACACCACACGTCGTCCCAGTCCCACTTCACATAACGCAGCACCACCAGATCGAGATAGCCGTCCCCGTCCAGATCGACCCAGGCCGCCGAAGTCGACCAGCCACTCCCACTGACCCCGGCCTTCTCCGTCACGTCGGTGAAGGTACCGTCGCCGTTGTTGTGATACAGCTTATTGCCGCCATACGCGGTGACATACAGATCGTCGTAGCCATCGTTGTCGTAATCGCCGACGGCAACTCCCATGCCGTAGCCGCTGCCGGTCAGTCCCGCTTTCTCGGTTACATCTTCAAAAGTCCCATCCGGCCGTTGATGGTAGAGCCGGTTCCAGTATTCGGGGCCTGTCTTCCGCGGGACCGTTCCCTTCGGAGTGGGATCCCCGTGGGGCGCGCCATTGACGAGAAAGATGTCCAGCCGTCCGTCGTTGTCATAATCGAACAGCGCCACGCCCGAGCCCATGGTTTCAATGAGGTATTTCTTCGCGGTGTGGGGCGACTGATCGACAAAGTGCACGCCATCCTGTTCGGTGACCTCAACAAAATTGCCGGGCACCAGGTCTGAGGAGGGGGTGGGCGTCGCCGGAACGCGCGGGGGGAGAGGCAGCACGACGGCCGCTGCTGCCAGGAAACAAGCTGGGCCCCACCATAACTTCCAGGTCATAGAAGCTTACAGTTCCTCGCTGACCGAACGGCCGAACGTGATAAGTGAGCCGATTAGTGATGCTCAGTTGCCTGCTGCTTGCTGCTGCATTGCGTGCACAGCTCGCCAATGATGCCTTTACCTTCCTCGATGGAAAAGATGCGATCCACCGAAGGCAGCCCCAGTTTCTCTATGCGGCCGCTGGGCCAGTGAATCTCCACCGAATCTACCTTAGCCGCGCTGCCCAGGCCAAAATGCGCGCGCTGATCGCTGGACGACAGATAGCTGCCGCCGCTGAGCACATCTTCGCGCTGGCGCATTCCATTCGCAACCAGATAGACCGTAGCTCCAACCGCGTCGCGCGGACTCTTCGGGCCTCCGATCAGTTTCAGTTCCACCCAGTGGTGCCCGTCGCGGCTCACATTGCGCAGCAGCACGGGGTGATCATCGATCACATTGATGACGACATCAATTTTGCCGTCATTGAACAGATCGCCGAAGGCCGCGCCGCGCCCGGGGAAGACTTCCGCCAACCCGGTTCCTTCCACGGCTGGGACGAGCACGAATCTCTTCCCCTCAAGATTGTGGTACAGCAGTGGACGCTGTGCAAAAGTCGTGCCCCAGTCGTACTGATCGACCTGGGGATAGACGTGGCCGTTGATCATCATCAGATCTTTCCAGCCATCGTTATCGTAATCGATGAACCAGGTGCCCCATCCGAGAAAAGGAATGCCATCCTGCGCTATTCCGGTCTGGTAGCTCACATCGGTGAAGTTACCCCCTCCGTCATTGCGGTAAAGCACCTTATAGTCGTCGGAGAAATCTGTCACCATTAGATCGAGGAGCCCATTGTTGCGGTAATCGCCCACACCGAGACCCATCCCGGCGATCTCGCGTCCGTCGGCGTTCACAGCAAATCCGGAGGAGTAACTGTCATCCTCAAACGTGCCGTTCCCTTTATTCATGTAGAGATAGTTCGGCGTCGAGTCATCGGCCACGGCCAGGTCCACCCTCCCATCGTTATTCAGGTCGGCAAACACTGCACCGAATCCATAGTAGCCATTCGGATCGCTGACCCCCGCTTTCACGCTGACATCGGTAAAGGTGCCGTCGCCATTGTTGTGGAAGAGGTGATCGGGCTCGCCTTTGAGCCCGCGCGGACCGCACATCACGGGAGCTCCGCGGAACTGGCAATGGATGTATCCGGCTGCTGCCGATCCGGGAACGGGTGGATGATCCATGTCGTAATGGACATACCCGGCAACGAATAGATCGAGATGGCCATCGCCGTCGTAGTCGCCGAACGTCGCCCCCGTCGACCAGTTGCCCAGCTGCACGCCGGCTTGCTCCGCGACGTCGGTGAAGGTGCCGTCGTGATTGTTGCGGTAAAGCCGATCCTTCCCGTAATTGCTGACGAAGATATCCGGCCACCCGTCGTTGTTATAGTCGCCAATCGCGACGCCGAACCCCCATCGGTCGTTGGTCACGCCGGCCTGCTCCGCGACGTTCGTAAAGGTTCCGTCGTGATTGTTGTGAAAGAGTGCCGCGTGTGGCGGAATAACCTTACCGGTCAGAGCGTCGTAGGTTGACCCGTTGACCAGGTAGATGTCGAGCCATCCATCGTTGTCGTAGTCCAGCAGGCCAACGCCGGAACCATTCGTGTCGATAATGAATTGCGGCTGCGAAGAACCCATCTGATGTTTCCAGACGTCGAGGCCAGCCGCATGAGTCACGTCTTTGAAAATGACGGGGCCTTCTTTCACGAAGCCGCCCGCGGTGATCGGCCGGTTCTGCGCGTCATGAACGGCCGCATGCGCCCCGCCGGTACTGGCGCCTCCACCCATGGATTGTTGCGGCGGAGGAGAGGAGCTTTGCGCGAGAGCTGCGCCAGACATAAGCACTCCGGCGAGAAGGGCAGCGACCAGATGCAGCAACCATCAGCCTCCGAATACTCCGCAAGCATAGCAAAACCAGGTGCTCCGACTGTGCTGAACGATCGGCACGAAGGGGCAGGGAAGTAGTAATATTGCGCGATCTCGTCGCCAGCTTGAATGTACTCGATGACATAACGACGCGGTAAATCGCCCAGCACTCTGTCCGCCTGATGCGCTTTCCTTGTGTTCCGCCGTTTGCGTCGTCTTCAGCGTCGCTTTTTGGTAGGCACAGTCGAGCGCTTTGCCGCCGCCGCCATGCGCCGATCCCGCGTCGGCGGCGGCCCGGTCGATTGACGGACCACGATCTTCATGGGGAGCGAGAGCACTTTCCCCGGTCGTGCCAGGTCCTTCGCGCTCCACTGCAGCGCGTCGAAAAGCATCTGTGCATATTGCCGACGCGAGATGCGCAAGGTCGTCAGAGGCGGATAGACGATGTCGCTCATCTCGATGTCGTCGCAGCCGGTCACAGAAATATCTGCGGGAATGCGCAGCCCTTTCTCGTGCGCTTTGCGCAGGGCGCCGATCGCGGTGAGATCGTTCGCGGTCACCACGGCGGTGGGAATCTCATCCTGGGCGAGGATCGCCTCCATCCCCGCAGCGCCGCCGCCGATCTTGTAGTCGCCGGCAACGATCCAGCCATCGCGCGACGACAGTCCCGACTTCACAATCGCTTCCAGAAATGACTCGCGGCGGGTGCGCGAGGTGGCCAGCCCTTCGCTGCCGCCGATAAATCCAATCTTCCGGTGCCCGAGTTCTTTGAGGTGCCGAATCAGCTGCGCCATTCCGCTGCGGAAATCGACGACGATATCGCTCATCCCTGGGGCGGTGCGATAGTGATCGGTCGTGACCACGGGAATCCGATTCTTGACGAGCGATTCCAGCGGGCCTGCCTCCAGCTCGGAAGCCAGAAACGCCACGCCATCCACGCGACGCAGCAACATGCGATGGATCGATCGCTGCATGCGCAAAGAGTGGAAGTCCGTGTTGGCCAGCAGCAGTTCAAGCTCTTTCTCGACAAGAAGTTCCTCGAAGATCTTGACCAGTTCCATAAAAAAGGGGTTGGTCAGATCCGGAACGATCACGCCATAAATCTGGCTTTTGCCGTGCTTCAGGTGAACGGCACTGCGGTTGGGGACGAAATTGCAATCCTGGATGATCCGCTGGATGCGCTGGGTCGTTTCTGGCCTGACCAGATTCGATCCGTTGATAACACGAGAAACCGTAGCGCTGGAAACTCCGGCAAGCCGCGCGATTTCGTGAATGCTGACGGACATGGAAATGCAGGAATGGCAGGGGTCGACTGTTGCGCCCCGCCAACCTCAACTGGATCAGGAATCTCCTCCAAAATACCATTGCCACGGATCGCATGCGAAAACAACGATCGGGGTTCGCCGTAATGTAATCGATTGCAGACTATCCGGCCGGGGTTTCTGCGATCGTACGCTTCGCCTGCTTGGCAGCGTACATCGCGGCGTCAGCGACGTTCAGCAGCGTGTCTCTGGTGGCGCCATCCTCCGGATAAAGCGCGATGCCGACGCTGGCTGTACCCTGCAGCGGATGGCCATCGGCGGCGAATGGCTCGCTGAAGGAGCGTTCCAGCCGTGAGGCGATCTCCTCCACTTCTGCGCGACCGCGGACGCTGGGCACCAGCACGGCAAATTCATCGCCGCCCAGCCGCGCCAGCATATCCCCGGGTCGCAATTGACGCTTCATGCGCAGCGCCGCTTCCTGAAGATACTGATCGCCCACCTGATGCCCGTAGCGGTCGTTGACCTGCTTGAAGTCATCCAGATCGATATAAATCAATCCAAAGACGCGCGCGTGCTGGTGCGCTTCCTCAATGGCGATCTGGAGTTGCTTGTCCAGGGAGAAGCGGTTGTGAATATCGGTGAGCAGGTCAAATTCCGAGCGATGCAGCAGGTCGGAGTACAAGCCGCGCGTTTCCACGGCAAGTGTGGCCAGCCATGCACCCATCGAGAGCGCATCCTGCGCGTTGGCGGGAGGAGCGGCTCCCGCATCGAACGCGGCGAATAACTCGCCATGCAGCGGTCCGGAACGCGACGGAATTTCCTGACGCAGGATGGTTTGTGTTTCGGTGGCGGAAGGAACACTGCCAAGGCGCGCGCCATCCGCGATCTGGCACCAGCACAGAGCACCGCTCAGGTTGAACGACACCAGGGAAGTGATCTGATGCAGAATCTCGGCCAGAGGCCGTCCTGCGTTGATGTCTTCGAGAATATGGCTGCGCCGGCGTTCCAGAATCGCCTCGGCTTCGACGCGTTTCGCCATGGCCGCGGTCTGCCGCTGTGCTCTGCGTTGCATGGTCCAGCCCCAGATGCCGGCAGCCACCACCAGGAGGAACAGCACGCTCACCAGGCGGACGAGATTGCTCACGCTCAGCAACGATGGCCGGGCGATCACACTGATGTCGGCGAAGGAGCGCAGCAGAATCTCGAATGCCACCGGGGCGCCGAGCGGGTCCGATCCGTATTGAAGAGTGCAGATGCCGGTGACCCGGACCTGCGAGCCGATGGGAGCGGGCTTCATGGGGGGAAGGGAAGCAGTGTCCTGGTCCGGATGCTGATAAATCGCGGAGAACAGATGGCCCTCGGATTCCAGGATGTATTCGTCCTGGGCGGCGGCGCGAACCGCCGCCAGCACCCGACCCTCAACCGAGACAAGATCGAAGGCGTGTTTTCCCGGAGCCAGTTGTCCCCAGTCCACGGCCAGCGGAAGCACCGGGGCCTGCAGGTGGGTGGAGTGGATTTCGCTCCGGCCGAGGGTGAGGTAGTCGTTGACGACATCGGGAAACCCGGTTGCATCGACCACGTCTCCGATGCGCAGGGGTCCCTCGAACTGCGTCATGACCCACAGGCTCTTCGCGCCATCCTGCAACACGAGGGCGGTTCCGGGCTGGTAGTAGGTAATGACTCCCCTGACGCGAACCCTCTGCGTCTTGTCGTGCACGTCATAGCCTTGCAGAATCGCGTCCATCGGCGTGATGGGCAACGACTGGGGGCTGGCCGGGGCGCGGTTCAGAATGCTGACATCCGGCAGCCCCTGCACCTCGAGCACGATGCCGGTCAGCTGCATTTTGCTGTCGAACTTGCCCGCCACGGCTCCGGTGATCTCCACGGTCGCGTCCAGCCAGTCGTTCAGGACGCTAGCATCGGCGCCCACCACCGACGCAGCGATATAACCGCCGTCCATGACCAGATGCAGATAGATACTGGTCTGGTCGCCATCGCGGACGATATCGGCGCTGCGTACCTGAGCCCGCACCTTCACGCGCCTGCAGTCGAGCTCGGCGCGGATAAGCTGCGCAAAGGTGGCATCGACGGGCGCGGGCGCAGGTCCGTGGTGGAGCAGGATCACTTCGTCGCTCACCACATCGGGGCGGAAGTCCTGATGGGTTTTACCCTGGATGAGGACACGGTCCCCGGGCACCAGATGGAGGCCCGCTTTCGTAAAAACATACAGAGCCAGGTCGCCATCCTGCACGAACAAATCGATACCTTTGTCGTCGTAGTAGATGACGGTGCCTTCGAACGCTGTCTGTAGCCCCTGGGAAGCCTCCGCAGCGGTTAAGTCGTGAACCGCGCGCAACGTCGTCAGCGGGGCCGGGGCCGCCCAGGCCGGGACCGAGAGGAGAATCGCGAGCGCTGCAGCAGACCTCGTCATCGTGCAGAAACCATTCGAGCTCTATCGTATGCTCATCGGAATTATCGGCAGCTTTAGTCGAGTACAGCAGCCTAACACGATCAGCGCCTGCAGGCCGGGCGGGGAGTGGCATGGCTGGGGGAGACCGCGATCGAGGCGTTTCATCACAAAGGTTTGACATCCATAGACTTCTCTGGCTAGGATCGTGAACACTAAGAAGTCGAGGGATGGGACATGGCAAGAAACGATCTGCAGGGGAGTCTGGATTTACTGGTCCTGAAAACACTTTCTCAGCGTGGCCAGCTGCACGGGTACGGCATCGTTCTGCATATCCAGCGCGCTTCCGATGAACTGCTTCAGGTGGAAGAGGGCTCCCTCTATCCGGCGCTGCATCGCATGGAGCAGAGCCGCTGGGTTGCCTCCGAGTGGTCGCTCACCGAAACGGGCCGCCGCGCGAAGTACTACCGCCTCACCGCAGCCGGACGCCGCGAGCTGGAAGCCGCCGAATGCAGCTTCGAACAGCTGGTCAAGGGCGTCCGCGCCATCCTGCGGTACGCCTGAGGATCCCATCATGCCTACCCTGCGCCGGATTCTCAACCTCTTCACCCGCGACCGTATCGATCGCGACATCGATGCTGAGCTCCAGGCACACCTCGACCTGCGCGCCGACGACAATCTCGCCGCCGGCATGACCCCCGAACAAGCCCGCCGCGACGCGCGCCTCCGCTTCGGCAACCCTGTTGTTCTGCGCGAACGCACGTTCGGCGCCGACGCAGCGCCTGGCCTCGAAAGACTCGCCGCCGACCTGCGCTACGCACTCCGCCGGCTGCGCAAATCGCCGCTCTTCGCAACCATCACCATCCTCACCCTGGCGCTCGGCATCGGCGCGACTACGGCAGTTTTCAGCGCCATGAACGCCGTCCTGCTGCGCCGGCTGCCGGTTCCCGACCCACAGCAACTCGTCTACCTCATGGTCCCCGATGGCCAGCCGTATGGAGCTTCCAACACGGGTGACTCCGACAGCTCCTTTTCTGTTCCTGTCTTCGCAGCCCTCCGCCAGGATCGCCGTGCCTTCTCCGACCTGATGGCCTTCGCGCCGCTCAGCACCGACAAAGTCGATGTGCGCACCGGCAACGATCTTCCCGAACAGGCCTCCGGCGAGATGGTCAGCGGGAACTACTTTTCTGGCCTTGGCGTGTCCATGGCACGCGGCCGCGCCTTCACCATGGCGGATGAAAATCAGCACGCCGCTTTCGCCATCCTGAATTACTCGTACTGGACCCGCCGCTTCTCGCGCGATCCTTCCATCCTCGGCCAGACCCTCTTCATCAAGGGCATTCCTTTCACCATCATTGGCATCGCCTCGGAAAACTTCCCTGGTGTCGAACCCGGATCGGTCACCGACTTCTGGATTCCCCTGCAGCGCCGGGTGGAACTCAACCCCTGGGGCAACGGCCCCGACGCATCTCTCTACGGTTCACCCGACTGGTGGTGCCTGCGGCTCATCGCGCGTCTTGTGCCCGGAGTTACGCCCCAGCAAGCCGTTGCGGAACTTACTCCCGCCTTCCGCGCCGCGGCTTTCGCTGACCTCCAATCTTCACAGGCCGAGCAAGACAAACTCAAGCTCGTTCTCGCATCCGCCAGAGGACTCCAGGGCATCGGCGACTACGATCCGGACCCCATCCGCATCCTGATGGCCCTGGTGGCACTGGTTCTGCTCATCGCCTGCAGCAACGTGGCCATGCTCATCGTGGCCCGCAACGCATCCCGTCAGCGCGACTTCAGCCTCCGCATGGCTCTCGGCGCTCAGCGCAGCTCTCTTCTCCGACAGCTCTTCGCCGAAAGCGGTCTGCTCGTCGCCGCCGGAGCCTCGCTGGGCTGGCTCTTTGCGCTCGCAGCCACGCGCGCCCTCGCCACCTGGTTCCGCGTCGAGACCGGCCTCGCCCCGGATCGCGGCGTTCTCCTGTTCACGACCACCATTTCCATCCTCGCCGCGCTGGTCTTCGGTCTCGCTCCTCTGCGCACCGCAACCCGGGCTCCTGTGACCGGAACCCTGCGCAGCACCTCCGGCACCAGTTCCCACGGCGGCCGCAGTGGAGCTGTCGTCCTCACTCTCCAGGTTGCGCTCTGCTTCACCCTCCTCACGGCCGCGGGTCTGCTGCTGCGCACGCTGCTCAACTATGAGCGCACCAACCTCGGCATGCGCATGGAGGGATTGCTGGTCTTCGGCATCACACCCCAGCAACCCTACTCCAGCAAGGAACGGCTTGCTTTCTACGGCGATCTTCTGGACCGCCTGCAGGCCCTGCCTGGAGTTGAGTCCGCCACCATGATGGTCGACCGTCTGGGCAGCGGCTGGAGCGAGAACGATTCACCTACGCTGGACGGCGTCACGCATACCTGGGAGGAAATCCCATTGCGCGCCAATGTGGTGGGTCCTCACTATCTCCACACTCTCGGCGTCCCGCTGCTCGCCGGTCGTGACATTCTCGACTCCGACACGCCCACCTCGCCCCGCGTGGCCATTGTGAACCAGACCTTCGTGAGGAAGCTTCTGCCCAACACCAATCCTCTCGGCCATCGTCTGGGCAAGCTCGACGACCCCAAGGCGCCACCCTTCACCATCATCGGCGTCGCCAAAGACAGCAAGTATCGCAGCGTCGACGAGCGACCGCGCGCCATGGCCTACTACCCAGTCACGCAGATGGGCGACGCGCCGGCCACGATGCAGATCGAACTGCGCGTCCACGGCGACCCACTCGCCCTCCTCCCCACCGTTGTGCAGGCCGTCCGTGTCATCGACGCCAACCTTCCCCTCGAAAAGCCGATGACCCAGGCTGCCGTCTTTGAAGACTCCTTCTCGGACCAGCGCCTCTTTGCGCGTCTTTCTCTCTTCTTCGGATTGCTGGCGGCGCTGCTGGTGGCCATCGGTCTCTACGGCATGCTTTCGTATCGCATCAGCCGCCGCACCACCGAAATCGGTGTCCGCATGGCACTCGGGGCGCGGCGCCGACAGATCCTTGCTATGGTTCTGCGCGAGGCAGTGCGCATCACCGCGATCGGCATCGCCATCGGCGTTCCGCTGGCCCTGCTCGCCAGCCATTTCATGGGATCGATGCTCTTCGGCCTCGAGCCCACGGACAAACCGGCCCTCTTCGCTGCTCTGCTGGGAATCCTCGCCGTCGGTCTCGCCGCGGGCTACATCCCGGCACACCGCGCTGCTTCCATCGATCCCATGCGCGCGCTGCGTTCTGAATAGCTCGCCGGGGCCCACCGTATCTTCCGCGCGTTGCATGGCGAATTCCCTCGGGCGGCGGAAGTCGAGGCAGAAGCAGGGTTCCAGTAAACTCGGCTGCCGTCGGACGCAAGAGAACGTATTTCATCCCTTGCCGATCTTTTCGATTTCTGTCTGAATCGCCATCCGTTGAAGACTCGCGAGAGGCAAGGACACGAAGAGTCCAATGCGGCGATCCAGCAATACGAAAGCATCTCGAAAAGCCCGGGCAATTTCCTGCGGTGTTTCCTCAACTGCCGCCGGATCGGGAACACCCCAATGTGCCGTCATCGGCTGGCCGGGCCAAAAGGGACATGGCTCGTTGACTGCGTTGTCGCAGACTGTGAATACGAAGTTCATCGTGGGCGCATCCGGTTTGGCGAACTCGTCCCATGATTTGCTGTAAAGCCCCTCCGTCCGCAGGCCGGCGGACTCAATCTGCCGCAGAGCTTCTGGACGCACTGAACCGGAAGGGTGGCTCCCCGCACTGAATGCGGCGAAGTTGGGCGCTCCCTTTCGCTTCAAAATGGCTTCCGCCATGATCGAGCGGGCGGAGTTGCCCGTGCAGAGAAACAGGACGTTATGGTTCGGCATGGAATCTCCCTACGCGCAGCAGCCCGGCCCACAGCAGGGAATGGCGATCGGGTTGTTGGCTATGGCCCTCGGCTTGATCGCGAATACCTTCACACTCGCCGCTGCCGAGTTCACGTCGAACTGGGCCAACAGGTCGGATAGCTCTGCGTGAAGCGAGCCGCCCTCCGATGCGGGAGAGCAGCAGGCGCCATTCGCCATCGCCGGGGAGCAGCAACCGGACTGACCTTCGACCCTGGAGTATGCGTTCAGGTCTGCCCCACTGTCGACGATTTCGACGTGCTCGAAGCCGGCAGCGAGCAGCCCCGCGCGATACTCCTCGATCCTGATCGCGCCGGCGATACAGCCCACGTATGCGGCCGTGCTCCTGGCAATCGCTTCCGGCAAGTCACTCTTGAGCGCAATGTCACTCACCGCCAGGCGGCCGCCCGGCTTGAGCACGCGGGCTATCTCACGGAAGACGGCCGGCTTATCCGGGGCGAGGTTCAGGACGCAGTTCGAGAGGACGCAATCGACCGACGAGTCGGCGAGCGGAATGCTGTCGATGCTCGACTGGTAGAACTCCACGTTGGCGTATCCGCCTGAGGCCGCGTTCGCGCGTGCCCGTTCGATCATGGCCGGGGTCATGTCGATTCCAATCGCGCGGCCCTGCGGCCCCACCTTCTTTGCCGCGAGAAACACATCCAGCCCGCCGCCTGAGCCCAGATCGACCACCACTTCGCCGGGTCGGAGATGAGCGGTCGCCGTCGGATTGCCGCACGATAACCCCATGTTGGCCGCTGCCGGGATCGAGGTTAATTCCTGTGCGGAATAGCCGAAGGCTTCCGCCACAGCCCTTACGTCGGGATCGCTGCCCGAAAGCGCGCTCTCTGCCGCTGCGCCGTACTTCGACCGAACCGAATCGAGAACCTCTGCCATGATTCACCTCTGACATATTCGTCAAAGTGAATATATGTGTTTGCTATCACATTCGTCAAGGCGTATATCTTATGCATGGCGCGCAGGGCTCAGTTCGACATGCAGCAATTCTTTCAGGCGCTCGGCGATAACACGCGCCTGCGGCTGCTCAATCTGATGGGAGAGCAGGAGGTGTGCGTCTGCTACTTTGTGGAGATTCTGGACGAACCGCAGCCGAAGATTTCACGTCACCTCGCGTATCTGCGCAGCGCGGGCATTGTATCGGCACGGCGTGAGGGAAAGTGGATGCACTACCGCATCGTCATGCCATCGCACACCGGGGCCTCTCGGATTCTCCGACAGACCCTCGACTGGCTCAAAGAAGACACGGCCATGCAGGCAGACCGGTCACGTCTGGCGAGGGCGTGCTGCTCGCCCGCGAAGTACGCGCTGGACGGTGCTCCACTTCCGGCGGCTGTCTCTGAGCAGTGCTGCGAGGCTGGTTGAGGACGATGGCCGCAACGGATGATATCCGGACCGTGGGCGAATGGGCGCCGCACATTGTGCGGGCGCTGCCTCAGTGGGTATGTCAGAAGATAGGACACTGTGGCACAATGAGCTCCCGATGAGTTTCCTCCGCAGGCGAATGGGCCCGATGCTGACGCTGGCGCTGATCGCCGCGTGGGTGGCGATGGCTGCCTGCGCCAATGCCCAACCGGCAGCCGCGATGCATCGGCACATGCCCTGTTGCCCGCCCCAGGCCGGAACGCAGGGCTGTTCGCCGGCGCAATGTGAGCAGGCTCCGGAAAAAACAGAACGCCGGAGCGGCGAGCAGGTGGCCACTTTGCCCGTCGCGAAAGCTGTGTCTTCCGATTGGGCGGTGATGTCGCGCGCGGAATCATTGCAGGAACTGACGCCGGGGCTGCGCTTTGCGGCGGCGGTCTTCCGTCTCAAAGACGATCTGCGGATTTAGACCTCAGTGTGCTCGTGTATCCCTGCGCCTCGGCGCACGTCGATCCTCTTCACACTGAAAGGAATCCTCTATGAGAACGAAAATCCTCACGGTCGTTGCCACTTCACTGCTGGCTCTTTCCGCGTTTGCGGTGACGGATGCGGGCAAGTCCAGCGCGAAGTGCTCAGGCAGCAGTTGCCAGGGACAGTCGTCCTGCTGCCCCGGCTGCTGCAACCACAAATAACCGGGTAACCGAGGACTCCGCGTCTCGTAACGAGGCGCGGAGTCTTTTTTCTGCGGCGGAACGGCCAGTGCTCCAGGGTCCTTTTACTCCGTTTGTTCGAGAAGGGCGATCCGCGGTGCGCTGCCTGAACAGCCGGCGGTAGAGACCTGTGGCTCATTCCTGACCAAGACGCGGCGAGACGTTCCATGAACCAACTCGATAACTCCGGGGGAACCCTCCGGCTGGTGCCCATTACACGACAGGGCCAGGGTGTCGAGCCCCACCGGGCCGAAAACGCCCTCTGGCAGGGTGCCGCTGGAGGCTCGAGGCTGCTCGGCTTACGTGAGCGCCCGGTCGAGGTGCGTGTATCCGCCATCGACGACCACGATCTGGCCGGTGGTGTGGCCGCTCTGGGAGGGCGAGAGCAGGAAGACCGTCATGGCGGCGATTTCCGACGCTTCGGTGAAGCGATGGCCGAGCGGGATGCGGCGGGCGATCTGGTCGAGGGCGGCCTGTGGGTCCGGGCGCGACGAGATCCAGCGCTGATAGAGCGGCGTCATCACTTCGGCAGGGAGCACCGCATTGGCGCGGACGCCGTGGGGAGCCAGTTCGGCGGCCCATTCACGCGTGAGGGCCAGCTGCGCGCCTTTGGCGGCTGCGTAGGCGGAGGTTCCGCCCTGGCCGGTGAGGGCAACCTTAGAACTGATGTTGACGATGGAGCCGCGTGAGGCTTTCAGCATGGGCAGCGCGTAGTGCGCCATCGCGTAGTAGTGGACGAGGTTTTGCTGCAGGCTCTCGACGAACTTCTCGGGAGAGCCCAATGCAAGGCCGATACCGTCGTTGGCGCCGGCATTGTTGACCAGGCCCACCATGTTGCCATACCGGTTGCCCACGTAATCGATGGCGCGCTGGCACTGGCTGGTATCCGCGAGGTGCGCTTCGACAAAGTCGCACTTCCGCCGGCCATTCAGCATTTCGGCGAGGAAGTTCTTCACGTTGTCCGAAGCGCGGCTGACCACCACCACGGTCGCGCCTTCGTCGAGGCAGGCGCGCGAGATGGCCTGGCCAATGCCGGCTCCGCCGCCGGTAACGACGATCACGCTGTCTTTGAGGCCGAGATCCATGCAGGAAGCGCAGTCCAAAAATGGTCGGGGCGGAGGGATTCGAACCCCCGACCCTCTGCTCCCAAAGCAGATGCGCTACCAGACTGCGCTACGCCCCGACTCATCACGATTGTATCCCAGCTCGATTGCGCCTCAGGCAGTCGGGATGCGGGCTGGCGTTGACGCGAGGGGTTCACCAACGGTGCGCGATCCAGAGGATGATCACCAACAGCACGATGAAGGGTGCAGCGAGAATGATGAGCGCCCCGGCGAGCAGGCTGAGCAGGAAAGCGTAATCCTTCCACGTGTGCCGATGCGGCTGGCGCAGGTGGCGCACCATCAGCTTGTAGTTGCGGCGGTTCGCCTTCCACGCGATATCGAAGATGTCCCCAAAGAGCGGAATGGAACCGATGACGACCTCGATGCCGAGGTTGATCATCATACGAACCAGCGTGATGTAGGGCACGCCGCGAATCCACGCAGCAAGGATGATGACGAAGGAAGCGATGCCGGCCAGAATGTCGCCGAGGCCAGGGATAAGACCAAGGAGCCCGTCCAGTCCGATGCGGATGGGCGTGAACGGGATGTGGAACCAGTCGTCAAGCAGGTGCGCGAAGAAGTCGATGTTCTCGTCGGAGAACCAGCGCTCGGCATGCTTGCGCAGGGTGATGGGAGCGCCCGCGGGCACAGTGTTATCCGGCGGCAGAATCTCGGGTTTGGCGGGTTCCGGCATAGCGTAGTGCGATGCGCGTGCGGGCCAGTCAACGATGCGGCCAATGCTACAATCAGGGGTATTATGGCGGCTATAGTTCAGCGGCAGAACGCCTGACTGTGGCTCAGGATGTCGTGGGTTCGATCCCCACTAGCCGCCCCAGTCCATTATCCCGCAGCGCTTCCCAGGTGCCTGCTACTGTGAGCGAGAGAACAGCGCAAAATCCAGGTAGCGGCGTGTACGTGGGCTGCTCCGGCTGGGCTTATCCCACCTGGAAGCCGACCTTCTATCCCGACAAGCTGCCGTCGAAGAAGTTTCTGGAGTACTACGCGACCCGGCTCAATTCCGTCGAGGTGAACTACACCTTCCGCAGCTTCCCGCGCCGGACGGCGATCGATTCCTGGCTCGCGCAAACCGGCCCGGGTTTCCGGTTTTCGTTCAAAGCTCCGCAGCGCATCACGCATTTCCAGCGACTGCAGGATTGTGGTCCGACGCTGGAAGCATTTGCGGGTGCGATTCAGCCGGTTGCCGATGCGGCCCGGCTCGGGCCTGTGTTGTTCCAGCTTCCCCCGAACTTCAAAGCTGATGAAGGCCGGCTCGCGCAATTCCTGGCCGACGCCAAGCCATGCCGCTTCCGGATGGCCTTCGAGTTTCGGCATGGGTCGTGGTTCGATCCGGCTATCTACCGGATCCTCGAGCGGCATGAGGCCGCACTATGCATTGCCGAGAGCGACGATCTGGAAACGCCGGATGTTGCGACCGCGCCCTTTGCCTGCTATCGGCGGCGCAAGACGGAGTACAACGAGGCGCAGCTGGCGCAGATTGCATCGAATCTGAAGCGGCACGCGGAGAGAGGCGATGTGTTCGCGTACTTCAAGCACGAAGAGGAGCCGATGGGCGCGATGTGGGCGGTCTCGGTCCTGTCTTCGGTGCGGGGCGTTGCGTCGTGAGCGCGGCCGCGGCACAGAGGCTGAAGGAAGAGGCGGAGTGGGTGACAGAATTTATCCCGCGGCGATGGCTGC
>Ga0210385_10001319_pt1 | contig 15548 bp, 29 predicted proteins | sample IncBWH26OmetaG_FD_160107 | JGI IMG/M metagenome (GOLD analysis project Ga0210385, IMG submission 160107) | Forest soil microbial communities from Barre Woods Harvard Forest LTER site, Petersham, Massachusetts, United States - Inc-BW-H-26-O ...
CTGATCAGCCCCATAGCCATGGATGAGGGACTGCGCTTTGCGATCCGCGAGGGTGGCAAGACCGTCGGCGCCGGTGTCGTTGCCAAGGTCATCAAGTAAGGGCACAGTGCGCCCCACAATTTAAGGACAAGCGAACATGCCCAACCAGAACATCCGCATCCGCCTCAAGGCGTTCGACCATCGCCTCATCGACAACTCGGCCCGCGAGATCGTCGAGACGGCCAAGCGCACCGGCGCCACCGTCAAGGGTCCGGTGCCGCTGCCGACCAAGATGGAGCGTTTCACGCTGCTGGTGTCCCCGCATTCGGACAAGGACGCCCGGGACCAGTTCGAGCTGCGCACCCACAAGCGCCTCATGGACATCCTGAACCCCACGGACAAGACCGTGGACGCCCTGATGAAGCTGGAACTGCCGGCCGGCGTCGACGTTCAGATCAAGCTGAACTGAGGTTTTGACCGAATAAGCCCCCCCAACCGGCCCGCTGGCCGGTAAAGGGGGCAAAAAGCCCCCAACGGACGCGTTTCGGGCTTGTAGACAGGCAGGTCGCTTCGTATACTGCGCGACCTTTTCCGCCGGGGGCAATCCTGGCGGCAGTGCTGCGGAAGCAGCGTCGGGCGAGGTTGGCGGTCAAAAGGACGCCAAGACCACTCGAGAATCATGCGCACCGGTCGGCGCGCATGCGTCTTGCGTGGACTTTCCTCAACCGGAAGAACCTTTACGAGCGAGCGGGCGCCTTAGGCGTCCGCGGCGCCAGTTTGTGAATTTCAGCCCATGAAAAACTCTATTGGTCTGGTCGGTCGCAAGGCGGGCATGACGCGGGTGTTTACGGACGCCGGCGAAACCATTCCTGTGACCGTCATCGAAGTACTGCCCAATCGCGTCACCCAGCTTAAGTCCAAGGACGTCGACGGTTACCGTGCGGTGCAGGTCGCCTTCGGCACCAAGCGCCCGCAGCTGCTGTCCAAGGCGGCCACCGGCCACCTGGCCAAGGCCGCCGTGAGCCCCGGGCGCGGCCTAATGGAATTTCGCCTGACCGAGGGCGAGGGCGCGGACCTTAAGGAAGGCAGCGAGCTCAAGGTCGACCGTTTCAAGGTCGGCGAAATCGTCGATGTGACCGGCACCACCATCGGCAAGGGCTTCGCCGGCACCATGAAGCGGCATAATTTCGCCGGCCACCATGCCACCCACGGTGTGTCGCTGTCGCACCGTACGCCCGGCTCCATCGGCCAGCGCCAGACCCCGGGGCGCGTGTTCCAGGGCAAGCGCATGTCGGGTCATATGGGCGTGGTGCGGCGCACCATCGAAAACCTCAAGGTGGTCGAGGTGGATGTCGAGCGCAACCTGCTGCTGATCCGCGGCGCCGTTCCGGGATCGGAGGGCGGGCGGGTGATCGTGCGCCTGTCCACCAAGGCGCAGCGCCAGGCCGGCCGCAAGACCATTGCGCCGACCAAGCAGGCGCCGGCGGCCAAGGCGCCCAACCCGGCCAAGGCCGGGAAGAAGTAATCATGAAGTTGAAAATAGTCAACGGCAGTGGCGCCGAACTGGCGGTGTCCGAGGCCACCTTCGGCCAGGACTACAACGAATCACTGGTGCACCAGGTGGTCGTCGCCTACCGCAACGCCGGCCGTGCCGGCACCAAGCGGCAGAAGTCGCGCGCCGAAGTGCGCGGTGGCGGCAGGAAGCCCCACGCCCAGAAGGGCACGGGCCAGGCCCGCGCCGGCTCCAGCCGCTCGCCCATCTGGCGCGGCGGCGGCAAGACCTTCGCGGCCCGCCCGCGCGATTTTTCGCAGAAGATCAACCGCAAGATGTACCGCGGCGCCATCCGCTCCATGCTTTCCGAGCTGGTGCGTCAGGGACGCCTGGTGGTTGCCGATGACCTGGCGCTGGAGGCACCCAAGACCAAGCTGCTCGCCGGCAAGCTCAGCTCCTGGTCGCTCAGCAACGTGCTGATCGTGGTCGAGGCGCTGGACGAGAAGCTGTTCCTGGCGGCCCGCAACCTGCCGCATGTGGAGCTGATCGAAGTCGCGCAGATCAATCCGCTGTCGCTGGTGGAGCACGAGCGCGTGCTGATGACGGTCGGTGCGGTGAAGCTGCTCGAGGAGAGGTTCCAGTGAACCGCGAACAACTCATGAACGTCCTGCTGGCCCCGCACGTCACCGAAAAGACGTCCACCGCCATGCAGAACCACAACCAGTACTGCTTCCGCGTGCAGCGGCGCGCCACCAAGCCTGACATCAAGGCCGCCGTGGAGCTGATGTTCGAAGTCAAGGTGCAGGGCGTGCAGGTGGTGAACGAGCCCGGCAAGGCGCGCCGCTTCGGCAAGCTCGAGGGCCGCACCCAGGACTGGAAGAAAGCCTACGTCAGCCTGGCCGCAGGCCAGACCATCGACTACGAAGCCAAGGCAAAGGCCTAAGTCATGGCACTCATCAAGTTCAAGCCCACCTCCCCCGGCACCCGCACCGTCGTGCGCATCGACCGCTCGCACCTGCACAAGGGCGGGCCGTACGAGCCGCTGACCGTCGCCCAGGGCAAGACCGGAGCGCGCAACCATTTCGGCCGCATCACCACCCGTCACGTGGGCGGTGGCTCGCGGCAGAAGTACCGCGTCATCGACTTCAAGCGCGACAAGGACGGCATCGTCGGCGTCGTCGAGCGCGTTGAATACGATCCGAACCGCACCGCGCACATTGCGCTGGTGCTGTACAGCGACGGCGAGCGCCGCTACATCATCGCCGCCAAGGGCATGGCCACGGGCGATGAGGTGCGCAGCGGCTCGGATTCGCCGATCAAGCCCGGCAATGCCATGACGCTGCGGCATATCCCGGTCGGTTCCACCGTGCACAACGTGGAACTGAAGCCCGGTAAGGGCGGCCAGCTGGCGCGCAGCGCCGGCTCCTCGGTGCAGTACACCGCCCGCGAAGGCCTGTATGCCTACCTGCGCCTGAAGTCGGGCGAGACCCGCAAGGTGCACATCGACTGCCGCGCGACCCTGGGCGAAGTCAGCAACGACGAACACAACCTGCGCAGCTACGGCAAGGCCGGTGCGATGCGCTGGCGCGGTGTGCGTCCGACGGTGCGTGGGCTCGCCATGAACCCGGTCGATCACCCGCACGGTGGCGGCGAGGGCAAATCCGGCCAGGGTAACCCGCATCCGGTTTCGCCCTGGGGCTGGAACACCAAGGGCAAGAAGACCCGTAACAACAAGCGCACGGACAACATGATCGTGCAGCGTCGCAAGAACAAGGTGCGTTGAGGAAGATATGCCGCGTTCAACGAAAAAGGGCCCGTTCGTCGACCTGCACCTGGCCAAGAAGGTGCAGGTGGCCGCTGCCCGCAACGACCGCAAGCCGATCAAGACCTGGTCGCGCCGCTCGATGATCGTGCCCGACATGGTGGGCCTGACGATTGCCGTGCACAACGGCCGTCAGCACATTCCGGTGCTGGTGTCCGAGAACATGGTCGGTCACAAGCTTGGCGAATTCGCCCCCACGCGCACCTTCAAGTCCCACTCGGGTGACAAGAAGGTCGAGGCTGCGACCTAAGAGGCGCCCATGGAAGTATCAGCAAAACTGCGCTACGCGCGCATTTCACCGCAGAAGTGTCGTCTGGTGGCGGATACCGTCCGCGGCCAGCCGGTCAACACTGCGCTCAACGTCCTGAAGTTCATGCCCAAGAAGGGCGCTGAGCTGGTCTACAAGGTCCTGTGGTCCGCGATCGCGAACGCCCAGGAGAACAAGGGTCTGGACGTCGATGATCTGAAGGTGGCGCGCATCCTGATCGATGAAGCGCCGGTATTGAAGCGTTTTGCCGCCCGCGCCAAGGGCCGCGGCACCCGCATCGTCAAGCGCAACAGCCATATCACCGTGGCTGTGAGCGACGGCAGGAAGGACTAAGGCATGGGTCAGAAGGTCAATCCGCTCGGCATTCGCTTAGGCATCACCCGCGACTGGACGTCCAAGTGGTATGCCGACCGCAAGCAGTTCCCGCTGCACGTCCACACCGATTTCCGGGTGCGCCAGTTCCTGCACGGCAAGCTCAAGGAAGCCTCGGTCAGCCGCATCCTCATCGAGCGTGCCGCCAAGAAGGTGAACATCACCATCCAGACGGCGCGTCCGGGCATCGTGATCGGCAAGAAGGGCGAGGACATCGAGAAGCTGCGCCAGGCGACGGCGAAGCTGCTGGGCATGAGCATCAATGACGTGCGCCTGAACATTGCCGAGATCAGAAAGCCGGAGCTGGACTCGCAGCTGGTGGCCGACAGCATCGCGCAGCAGATCGAGAAGCGCGTGATGTTCCGCCGCGCCATGAAGCGCGCCGTGATGAGCACCATGCGCTCCGGCGCCCTGGGCGTGAAGGTGCGGGTGTCCGGGCGCCTGAACGGCGCCGAGATCGCGCGCACCGAATGGTCGCGCGAGGGCCGCGTGCCGCTGCATACCTTCCGCGCGGACATCGACTACGGCCTGTCCGAGGCCCACACCACCTACGGCGTCATCGGCGTGAAGGTGTGGATCTTCAAGGGCGAGGTGTTCGAGGCCGCGCGGCCGGAAGCCGCCGCTGAAGTGACGCCCGAAACCGGCGCGACGCCGCCGCTGCCGGCGGCCGCCGCCGACCAGTCGACGGCCGCCTAAGAGACGACGATAGAGCACGATCATGCTGCAGCCCAAGCGCACCAAATTCCGCAAACAGTTCAAAGGCCGCAACACCGGCCTGGCCCAGCGTGGCAGCTCGGTCGCCTTCGGCGAATATGGCCTGAAGTCGACCAGCCGCGCGCGCATGACCGCCCGCGAGATCGAGGCCGCCCGGCGCGCCATGGCGCGCTACGTGAAGCGCGGCGGCCAGATCTGGATCCGCGTGTTCCCCGATGTGCCCATTTCCAAGAAACCATTGGAAGTGCGCATGGGCAGCGGCAAGGGCAACGTCGAGTACTGGATCGCCAAGGTGAAGCCCGGCAAGGTGCTCTTCGAGATGGAGGGTGTGGATGAGGTGACGGCCCGCGAGGCGTTTCGCCTGGCTGGCTCGAAGCTCTCCGTGTCTACCTCATTCGTGAAACGGCAGGTTCGATAAATGGACGCCAAAGAATTGCGGTCGAAGTCCGCCGCCGAGCTCGCCGATGAGCTCATCAAGCTGCGCAAGGAACAATTCGCCCTGCGCATGCAGCGTGCGACCGGCCAGGCCATCAAGCCCGACCAGTTCGGCAAGGTTCGCAAGAACGTCGCCCGGTTGAAGACGGTGCAGCGCCAAAGCGCCAAGAACAGCGCTGGAGAGAAGAAGTGACGGTAGAAGCAAAGGGCCAACGCACCCTCACGGGTAAAGTGGTCAGCACCAAGATGAAGAAGACCATCGCCGTGGAGATCGAGCGGCTGGTGCGTCATGGCATGTACGGCAAGTTCATCCGCCGCACCACCAAGCTGCTGGCGCACGACGAGGAAGGCAGGACCAAGGAGGGTGACACCGTCGTCATCGTCCCGTGCCGTCCGATGTCGCGTCACAAGTCCTGGAAGGTCCTCTCGGTGACCGCACCGTCACAGGGTGGCTGAGGAGCAATCGCATGATTCAGTTGCGTACCATGCTCAATGCCGCGGACAACAGCGGCGCCCGCACCCTGATGTGCATCAAGGTGCTCGGCGGCACGCGCCGCCGCTATGCCACCGTGGGCGATGTCATCAAGGTCAGCGTCAAGGATGCGATCCCGCGCGGCAAGGTCAAGAAGGGCGAGGTGTACGACGCCGTCGTCGTGCGCACCACCCATGGCGTGCGCCGCCCGGATGGTTCCCTGATCCGCTTCGACGGCAACGCGGCGGTGCTGCTGACCCAGAAGCTGGAGCCGATCGGCACCCGCATCTTCGGGCCCGTGACGCGCGAGCTGCGCAGCACCGCGTTCATGAAGATCATCTCGCTGGCGCCGGAAGTGCTGTGAGGCAGTCATGAGAAAGTTTCGTAAAGGCGATCAGGTGGTGGTACTCAGCGGCCGCGACAAGGGCCGGCAGGGTGCGGTGCTGCAGGTTCCGGATGACGAGCATGTCGTCGTGGAAGGCATCAACATGGTCAAGCGCCATACGCGTCCGAATCCGCAGGCCAACAAGCCCGGCGGCATACAGTCCAAGGAAATGCCGCTGCACGTGGCCAAGGTTGCGATCTGGAATCCGGCCACCAAGAAGGCCGACCGGGTCGGCTTCAAGCTGCTGGCGGATGGCAAGAAGGTGCGGCGTTTCAGTTCGAACGGAGAGATGCTCGACGCGTGAGCGTTCAGGCATGCAAAGATCTATGGCTAGACTAGAACAGTTTTACCGCGAAACGGTGGTACCGAAGCTCAAGGCCGACTTGCAGCTCAGTAATCCCATGCAGGTGCCGAAGATCACCAAGATCACGGTCAACATGGGTGTCGGGGAAGCCGTGGCCGACCGCAAGGTGATGGACGCCGCCGTCGGCGACATGACCAAGATCACCGGCCAGAAGCCGCTGATCTGCAAATCGCGCAAGTCGATCGCCTCGTTCAAGCTGCGCGAAGGTCTGGCGATCGGCTGCAAGGTGACGCTGCGCGGTGAGCGCATGTACGAGTTCCTGGACCGCCTGATCAGCATCGCGATGCCGCGCATCCGCGATTTCCGCGGGGTCTCGGCGCGTGCCTTCGATGGCCGTGGCAACTACACCCTGGGCGTCAAAGAGCAGATCATTTTCCCCGAGATCCAGTACGACCAGGTCGACCAGATCCGGGGCATGGACATCACAATCACGACGACGGCTACCGACAACAAACAGGGTCGGGCGCTGCTCGAGGCTTTCAACTTCCCGTTCCGGAAGTAAGAGGTTTTAAGAAGGCTATGGCGAAGACGAACATGGTCGAGCGCGATAAGCGGCGCACCCGAATCGTGAAGAAGTATGCGGCCCGGCGCGCGCAGTTGAAGGAGGCGATCCGCAGCCCCAAGACTTCGCATGAGGACCGCATTGCTGCGCAGGCGCAGCTGCAGGCGTTGCCGCGGGATGCGAGTCCCTCGCGCCAGCGCAATCGTTGTGCGATCACCGGCCGCTCGCGCGGCGTGTATCGCAAGTTTGGTCTGGCCCGCGTGAAGATCCGTGAAGTCGCGAATCGCGGCGAGATCCCCGGCCTGACCAAGGCGAGCTGGTAAGGAATAGCCGCATGAGCATGACCGATCCGATCGCCGATCTGCTGACCCGCATCAGAAACGGGCAGACCGCGCGCAAACCCGAAGTGAGCATGGCCTCCTCCAAGCTCAAGACCGCGATCGCGCGCGTCCTGAAAGAGGAAGGCTACGTGGCCGATGTCCGCCTGGATTCGGAAGGCCAGAAGACCACCCTCACCATCGGCCTCAAGTACTACGACGGCCGCCCGGTCATCGATCGCCTGGAGCGCGTCAGCCGTCCGGGCCTGAGGATCTACCGCGGCAAGGATGAGCTGCCGAAGGTCTTAGGCGGCATGGGCACCGTGATCGTTTCGACGCCGCGCGGCGTGATGACGGACAAACAGGCGCGTTCCATCGGACAGGGCGGCGAAGTCCTGTGCATCGTGGCCTAACGGACAAGTTATGAGCAGAGTTGCAAAAGCTCCCGTTTCCCTGCCCCAGGGCGTGACCGCGACCATTTCGGGCGCGCAGGTCACCGTCAAGGGCGCGAAGGGCTCGCTGAGCCTCGCCCTGAAGGCCGGCGTGACGGTCGAGCAGGCCGACAAGGCGCTGAACATCAAGTACGGCGCGGATGATGCCGTGCGCATGCTGGCCGGCTCCACCCGCGCGCACCTGGCGAACATGGTCGAGGGTGTCTCCAAGGGCTTCGAGCGCAAGCTCGAGCTGCAAGGCGTCGGCTACCGCGCGCAGGCCCAGGGCAAGGTGCTGAACCTGACCCTGGGATACTCGCACCCCGTGAATTTTGCGGTTCCGGACGGCATCACCATCGAGACGCCGACCCAGACCGAAATTGTCATCAAGGGCATCGATCGCCAGGTGGTCGGCGAGACCGCGGCGAAGATTCGCGCCTATCGGCCGCCGGAACCCTACAAGGGCAAGGGCGTGCGCTATGTCGGCGAGAAGATCGAGCTGAAGGAAGGCAAGAAGAAATGAGCGCTCTTACCAAGAAGGACCGGCGCCTGCGCCGTGCCGTCAAGACGCGTCAGCATATCCGCGAGCTGGGTGTGGCCCGGCTGTCCGTGCATCGCACGCCGCAGCATATCTATGCGCAGCTGACCGATGCCTCGGGCGCCAAGGTGCTCGCCGCAGCCTCGACATTGCAGGATGGGGTGAACTCGGGTCTCAAGGGCACCGGCAACGTGGAGGCGGCCAAGGCCGTCGGCCGCGCCATTGCCGAGCGTGCCAAGGCCGCGGGCGTCACCAAGGTGGCCTTTGATCGTTCAGGCTTTCAGTATCACGGTCGCGTCAAAGCGCTGGCCGACGCCGCTCGTGAAGCGGGTCTTGAGTTCTAAGCAGGTATCCCAATCATGGCAAGACCGGAAAGAGGACGTGAATCAGCGGACGAGTTCGTCGAGAAACTCGTGGCTGTCAACCGCACCGCGAAGGTCGTCAAGGGTGGCCGCCAGTTCGGCTTCACCGCGCTGACGGTCGTCGGCGATGGTGCGGGCCGGGTGGGCTACGGCTTTGGCAAGGCGCGCGAGGTGCCGGTGGCCATCTCCAAGGCCATGGCCCAGGCGCGCAAGAACATGATCAACGTGGCGTTGCGTAACGACACGTTGTACTACGCCGTGCGCGGCACCCACGGGGCGACCCGCGTGCTGATGCAGCCGGCATCGGATGGTACGGGCGTCATCGCCGGCGGCGGCATGCGCGCGGTGCTGGAGTGCGTCGGGGTGCGCAACGTGCTGGCCAAGAGCTATGGTTCACGCAACCCGATCAACGTGGTGCGCGCGACCATCTCGGCGCTGGGCAGCGTGCGTTCACCCGAGGAGATCGCGGCCAAGCGCGGCAAGACCCTCGAGGAGCTGACGGCATGACGATCCCAGGGACCGGCTCGGTGAAAGTGACGCTCACCAAGAGCCTGCACGGCCAGCTGGCGAGCATCGCGGCGTCGGTGCGCGGCTTGGGTCTGCGCAAGCCGCATCAGAGCGTGCAGGTGCTCGACACGCCGCAGAACCGCGGCATGATCAACAAGGCCGTGCACCTGTTGAAAGTGGAAAAGGCTTAAAGTCATGGCTTTGCGACTCAACGAACTAGCACCCGCGGCAGGCTCCAAGCGCAACCGGCTGCGCGTCGGACGCGGCGCCTCCGCCGGCCAGGGCAAGACCTGCGGCCGCGGCGTCAAGGGCCAGCGCGCCCGCAAGAGCGGCTTCAACAAGGTCGGCTTCGAGGGCGGCCAGACCCGCCTGACGCGGCGCCTGCCGAAGGTCGGCTTCCGCTCGGCCATGAAGGTGACCCGCGCCGAAGTGCGCCTGTCGGAGCTGGCGAAAGTGGAAGGCACCGTGGTGGACCTCGCGGCCCTGAAGGCCGCCGGGGTGGTCTCGGTGCATGCCGAAAGAGCGAAGGTGGTGCTCTCGGGCGCCATCACCCGCGCGGTGACCCTCAAGGGCATCGGCGCGACCAAGGGTGCGCTGGCGGCGATCGTCGCGGCCGGCGGCAAGGTCGAAGGCTAGAGCCAAGGCAACGCACAGTGGCCACCAGCATCAATTCGAATCCGGCTGCCGCGCTCGGTGAAGCTTCACGCTTCAGCGAGATTCGCGGCCGTCTGGCATTCCTGGTCGCTGGCATGGTCGTGTACCGCATCGGCACCTACATCCCCTGCCCGGGCATCGACCCGGCGGCGGTGCTGCGCTTTTTCCAGGACAACTCCAACGGCATCCTGGGCATCGCCAACATGTTCTCGGGCGGCGGTCTGCAGCGCATGTCGATCTTCGCGATGGCCGTCATGCCGTACATCTCGGCCTCGATCATCATCCAGATGATGTCGATGGTGGTGCCGACGCTGATGGAGTTCCGCAAGGAAGGCGAGTCGGGGCGGCGCAAACTGACCGAGTACACCCGCTACGGCACCGTGGTGCTGGCGGCCTTCCAGTCATTCGCCGCGGCGGTCGCGCTGCAGAGCAATCACATGGTGCTGGCCGCGGGGCCGGCGTGGCTGGCGACGGCCACCGTCAGCATGACCACCGGCACTGTCTTCCTGATGTGGCTCGGCGAGCAGATCACCGAGCGCGGGATCGGCAACGGCATCTCGATGCTGATTCTCTCGGGCATCGTCGCGGGCCTGCCGAACGCGGTCGGCAACACCTTCCAGGCCGTGAGCACCGGTGAGATGAGCGGCCCGTTCTTCCTGATGCTGGTCATCATCGTCGCGGCGGTGACCCTGTTCGTGGTGTTCGTCGAGCGCGCCCAGCGGCGCATCCCGGTGAACTACGCCAAGCGCCAGGTCGGCCGGCGCATGTTCGCGGGCCAGACCAGCCACCTGCCGTTCAAGCTCAACATGTCGGGCGTCATCCCGCCGATCTTCGCCTCGAGCATCCTCTTGTTCCCCGCGACCATCGCGAATTTCTTCGGCACCAGCGCCGGCGGCAAGCTGGGGCCCTTCCTGCAGAAGGTCGCGGCTTCGCTCGGTTACGGTCAGCCCCTGCATCTGGTGGTGTATGCGCTGCTGATCCTGTTCTTCTGCTTCTTCTACACCGCGCTGGTGTTCAACTCACGCGACACCGCGCAGAACCTGCAGAAGTCCGGAGCGTTCATCCCGGGCATCCGTCCGGGTCAGCAGACCGGCGAGTACATCGACAAGGTGCTCTCGCGCCTGACCCTGTGGGGTGCGCTGTATGTGGCGCTGGTGTGTCTGCTGCCGGAATTCCTGGTGTCATCCCAGGGCGTTCCGTTCCAGTTCGGCGGCACCTCGCTGATGATCGTGGTCGTGGTCGTGATGGATTTCATGTCGCAGCTGCAGGCTCACATGATGTCGCATCAGTACCCGGGTCTGCTCAAGAAGGCGAACCTGCTCGGCTATGGCCGCACAGGGGCGGGCGGCTGACGCCCCGCGCCGATATTCACGGAACATCCTCATGAAAGTACGTCCATCCGTTAAAAAGATCTGCAAGAACTGCAAGATCGTGCGCCGGCGGCGCGTGGTCTATGTGATCTGCAGCGACCAGCGCCACAAGCAGAGACAGGGTTGAACTTATGGCTCGCATAGCCGGCATCAATATTCCGATGAACAAGCACGTGTGGGTGGGCTTGCAGCACATCTACGGCGTGGGTCGCACCCGTGCGGTCGAGACCTGCGAGGCTGCCGGGGTCGACCCGCACACCCGCGTCAAGGACCTGACCGAGCCGGAAGTGAACGCGCTGCGCTCGCAGATCGCGAAGTTCGCGGTCGAGGGCGACCTGCGCCGCGAAGTGTCGATGAACATCAAGCGCCTGATGGACCTGGGTTCGTACCGGGGCATCCGGCACCGCCGCGGACTGCCGGTCCGTGGCCAGCGTACCAAGACCAATGCGCGTACCCGCAAGGGCCCGCGCAAGCAGGCCGTCAAGCTGAACGCACCGCCGGGCAAGGCGTAACGAGGCAACACGATAATGGCCGATCAGAAACAACCGCAGCAGGGTGCGGCGAATGCCGCCCAGTCCGGCGGTCCGAAGAAGCCGAAGAAGGCGCGCAAGAATGTGCTCGATGGCATCGCGCATGTGCACGCCAGCTTCAACAACACGATCATCACGATCACCGACCGGCAGGGCAACACGCTGTCCTGGGCGACCTCGGGCGGCTGCGGCTTCCGCGGCTCGCGCAAGAGCACGCCGTTCGCCGCGCAGGTCGCCGCCGAGAAGGCCGGTGTGGCCGCGCAGGAGCATGGCCTGAAGAACGTGGAAGTGCGGGTCGGCGGCCCCGGTCCCGGGCGCGAGTCGGCCGTGCGGGCGCTCAACACCTGCGGATTGAAGATCACCAGCATTTCGGACGTGACGCCCATTCCGCACAATGGTTGCCGTCCCCCCAAGAAGCGCCGGGTCTAGGCCTTTCAAGGAACACGAAACATGGCGCGTTATACCGGTCCTACGTGCAAACTCGCTCGCCGCGAGGGCACCGATCTTTTCCTGAAGAGTGGCGCGAAGCCGCTCGAGAGCAAGTGCAAGTTCCAGGTGCCCCCGGGCGGCATCAAGGGCGAGCGCCGCCAGCGGCTGTCGGACTACGGCACGCAGCTGCGCGAGAAGCAGAAGCTGCGCCGCATGTACGGCGTGCTGGAGCGGCAGTTCGCCAACTACTACGAAGAGGCTGCCCGCCGCAGCGGCGCCACCGGTGAGAACCTGCTGAAGCTGCTCGAGTGCCGCCTGGACAACGTGGTCTATCGCATGGGCTTCGCCGTGACCCGCGCCGAGGCGCGCCAGCTGGTCAGCCACAAGGCGATCCTTGTAAACGACCAGGTCGTCACCATACCTTCCTACCAGGTGCGTGCCGGGGACGTGCTGACCGTGCACGAGAAGTCGCGCAAGCAGCTGCGGATCGCGAATGCGCTCACGATGGCGCAGCAGGTCGGCCTGCCGGAATGGGTCGAGGTGGACGACAAGACCTTCAAGGGTGTGTTCCGCACCGTACCGGCGCGCGATGAGATCCTCCCGGACATCAACGAGAACCTCGTCGTCGAGTTGTACTCGAAGTAAGTAATCAAGCAGCCTGCGGATCGAGCATCCGCGGGGGTCGGACGGTAGTGATTATTGACCGTCCGATTTCGTTTTATCTGCGGCCGGTCAACCCGGCAAGGTGAGTAGCTATGCAGGGATCTGTTGGAGAGTTTCTCAAGCCGCGTGTGGTCAAGGTGCAGCCGATTGCGCCCCGCCAGGCGCGCGTCGTCATTGAGCCGTTCGAGCGCGGCTTCGGCCACACCCTCGGCAACGCGCTGCGCCGCGTGCTGCTGTCCTCGATGCCCGGCAGTGCCATCACCGAGGTCGAGATCGACGGGGTGCTGCACGAATACACCAGCATCGAGGGTGTGCAGGAAGACGTGGTCGACATTCTGCTGAACCTGAAGCTGGTCGCGCTGCGGATGCATACGCGCGACAGCGCCGAGCTGCGCCTGCACAAGAAGGGCCCGGGCCCGGTGACCGCGGGCGACATTCAGCTCGACCATGACGTCGAAGTCGTGAATCCGGACCTCGTGATCGCGAACCTGACCAAGGCCGGCGAGCTGTCGATGACGCTGCGCGTGGAGCGCGGCCGCGGCTACCGCCCGGCGGCGGCGCGCGCGGCATTCGAAGAGCAGACGCGCCCCATCGGCCGGCTGCAGCTCGATGCCTCCTTCTCGCCGATTCGCCGGGTGACCTACTCGGTGGATGCGGCGCGCGTCGAGCAGCGCACGGATCTGGACAAGCTGGTCATCGACATCGAGACCAACGGCACCATCGATGCCGAGGAAGCCATCCGGCGCGCCGGTGGCATCCTGAAGGACCAGCTGTCGGTGTTCGTCGACCTGCAGGGCGAAGAGGAAGCCGCCACCAAGGTCTCCGAAATGCAGTTCGATCCGATCCTGCTGCGTCCCGTCGATGAGCTGGAACTCACCGTCCGCAGCGCGAACTGCCTGAAGGCGGAGAACATCCACTACATCGGTGATCTGGTGCAGCGCACCGAGGTCGAGCTGCTGCGCACGCCGAACCTGGGCAAGAAGTCCCTGACCGAGATCAAGGAAGTCCTGCAGAGCCACGGCCTGATGCTGGGCATGCGCCTGGATGGCTGGCCACCGGCGGGTCTGAAGCATGATGAGGAGCGGGACAGCATCTGATTGATGCGGCCCGAGTGAGGAAACAGATATGCGTCACCAACTGAGCGGTCGCCAGCTCTCACGCAACAGTCCGCATCGTCACGCGATGCTGCGGAACATGAGCGTGTCGCTGCTGCGTCACGAGACCATCCGTACCACGCTGCCGAAGGCCAAGGAACTGCGGCGGGTCGTCGAGCCGCTGATCACGCTGGCCAAGACCGACAGTGAGGCGCATCGGCGCCTGGCGTTCTCGCGGCTGCGCGACACGGCGGTGGTCGAGAAGCTGTTCGCGGACTTGGGTCCGCGCTTCAAGGCCCGTGCCGGCGGTTACACGCGCATCCTGCGCATGGTGCCGCGCGCCGGCGACAACGCCCCGATGGCGCTGATGCAGCTGGTCGACAAGGCCGGCGAGACCGTCGAGGCCGAGAAGCCCGCCGCCGCCAAGAGCACCCGCAAGAAGAAGGCCGCCCCTGCGGCAGAGGCCGCCCCGGCCGCCGAGGCCAAGCCGCGCCGCCGCAAAAAGGCTGCCGCGTAGCAGCGTTACACAAACTTAATTGTTTGAGAGAAGGCCCCGCCCGCAAAGCGGGGTTTTCGCTTTTTGGGGCCATAATCGCCCCCGCCGATTCGTCTTACGGCATCAAGGAGTCGTTATGAGCTTGGGATCAGAATTCAAAGAATTTGCAATGAAGGGCAACGTCATCGACCTCGCGGTCGGTGTCGTGATCGGCGCCGCGTTCGGCAAGATCGTCGCCTCCCTGGTCGCCGACATCTTCATGCCGCCGATCGGACTGGCCGTGGGCGGCATCAATTTCAGCGACCTCGCGGTGAGGCTCGGGGTGGATCCGGCCGGCAAGCCGGTGCTGCTGAAGTACGGCAATTTCGGTCAGACGATTCTGGAGTTCGTGATCGTCGCGCTGGCGCTGTTCCTGCTGATCAAGGGCATCAATGCGCTGAAGCGCCCGCCGCCGCCGGCCCCCGCGGCGCCGGCCGCACCGAGCCGGGAAGAAGTGCTCCTGACCGAGATCCGCGATCTGCTCGCGAAGCGGTAATTCAAGCCGTTTTGAACGCATCCCGCGTCAGGTTCTCGGAGCCTGACGCGGTGACCACCAGATCGTCCTCGATGCGAATACCGCCGAAGGGACGCAGGTCTTCGACCAGTCGCCAGTTGATCTGCGAGCCACGTGAATCACCGCTCGCGGCCTCGAGCAGCGGACCGATGAAGTACAGCCCCGGCTCCATCGTGACGACGAAGCCCGCTTCGAGCCGCCGTGTCAGGCGCAGGTAAGGGTGGCCTTCGGGCCGGGGGATTTCCCCGCCCGCCGGGGACTGCTGCAGACCACCGACGTCATGCACCTGCAGCCCGAGCAGATGACCGATGCCATGTGGCAGGAACACGCTGGAGAGGCCGCTGGCGACGGCTTCGTCGGCATTGCAGTCAATGAGCCCGCTGTCGCTCAACACCGCTGCAACGGCTCGGTGCGCGGCCAGGTGAATGTCGGTCCATTCGACGCCCGCCCGGACCTGCGCGCACAGGGCCTGCTGCGCCTGGTCCATGGCCGCGACCAGCGCCGCGAAATCGCGCGCGCTGGCCGCGGTGCTGGGGGTGACCATGGTGCGGGTGATGTCGGAGGCGTAGCCGGCCGACTGTGCGCCGGCATCGATCAGCAAGGAGTGGTGCGCTGCGGGAGGTTCGCGACGCAGATTTTGATAATGCAACACGCTCCCCGCCTCATTGAGCGCGACGATCGCGTTGTACGGCAGTTCCTGCTCGCGCTGATCGGTGGCGGCGAGATAGGCCTGATGAATACCGAACTCGCTCTGCCCCGCCGCGAAGGCCGCGGCGGCGGCCCGGTGACCCCGGACACC
>Ga0210385_10001320_pt1 | contig 15543 bp, 12 predicted proteins | sample IncBWH26OmetaG_FD_160107 | JGI IMG/M metagenome (GOLD analysis project Ga0210385, IMG submission 160107) | Forest soil microbial communities from Barre Woods Harvard Forest LTER site, Petersham, Massachusetts, United States - Inc-BW-H-26-O ...
CTGCGCGCTGGTGTGGCGGCCCGGGCAGCAGACGAAGATCCACGATCACGTCGCCTGGTGCGTGACCGGCGTGGTGCAGGGTGCCGAGTACGAAGAGCTGTTCGCCCTGCGCGACGGCGGGACCACGCTGGCCGAGGTCGGCAGGAACGTCAACGGGACCGGGGACGTGAGCGGCTTCGCTCCCCCAGGTGACATCCACCGGGTACGCAACCACGGCAGCGAGGTTGCGATCTCCGTGCACGTTTATGGTGCTGACATAGAGCGCCTCGGCACCAGCGTGCGCCGCACCTACGAACTCCCGGTGGCCGTCGGCTAGCGTCCCAGCTCGAGGGCAATCTGCTTGAAAGGCTGCGGGTGCACCGCCAGGCTGCCGGTGAACGGGTACTCGAGTTCCAGGATCAGCACCAGGCTGGCGCCGATCAGGACGGCCACGGTGCCCACCATGAAGTACTGCAGCCGCGCGCTGTCGATGCCCAGGAGCAGGCTGAACCCAAGGGTGCCAAGGCTGGACAGGATGACCACAAGCCACAGCACGTCCGGTATGTTCGACGTCGCGAGATCAAGCCGCTGCTGGCGTGAATCACCAATGTCATTGACCTCGGCCAGCACGCTGCCCTCGAACTCCTGCTCGGACAGGTTTCGCACCCTCAGCCGCTGGACGGTGCCAAGGAGCCGGTCGAAGTCCTGCTGCGTCGCCGGGCTGCTCGTGCCGCTGTTCATCGTCCGCCATTCCGATGCGGCCACCGACCCCGCGTAGGCGACCACCTGGTCCTTCACCCGGCCGTGGGCAGCGGATCCCAGCGCGCTGCTGAACTGCACGAGGTCGCCCAGGTCTTGCGTCTCGTTCTGAACGGCATTGGTGGCGCTGGAATGCTGCCCCCACAGCGTAATCACCATGAACCCGACAATGATCGCGTAGACCAAGCCGACGACCCCGCCCAGGTAACCGACCGCCGTGTTCTGGTGGCCATCAATACGGTCAGGAGAACGGCGCCGGATGAGCCACTGCAGCGCCACGGTCAGGGCGGGCAGGCAGACGAGAGCTATCGCGGTCTGCCACCATACCGAGACGTTCTCAATAAACCATCGTGGCACAGCCGCCCCCCGACTCACGATGCCGCCGCCACCAGCGCCACAGCATAGGTGCGTCGCCCCTAGCAGGCGAGCACCGTGTCCGGCGATTCCGCCACCGGCGAGGACGCGACTCGTGGCCCTGCATCCCGAAGATGTCTAAGGGCGATTTTCGGCCGATGCGACCGAGGATCGCCCACGGCAGCCGATCAAGGTAACGGGGCCGGCGTTTAGCCGACGGATGAGTAGGCGACGACGCCGCGGCGCAGGGCGGTGATCGCGCGCCGGGCGGTGTTGGCGACCGGCGCCGACCGGGCCGCCGCGGCGACCTGGTCGAGCAGGTCGATGAGCTGCTTGACCGAACGGACGAAGTCGCCGGGGGTCAGGTCGGACGACAGCACCTGCTCCAGGGGGCGGCCCCTGGCCCAGGTGTGCGCGGTCCAGGCGAACCCGAGGTCCGGCTCGCGCAGGAACGACAGGTGGTGCTCCTTTTCCACGCCGTCGAGTTCGCCCCACACCCTGATCATGTCCGCGAGCACCTCGCGGGAGCGGCCGTGTGGCAGCCGCGGCGGGCTGGAGTCATCGGGCCTGCGCGACTCGAAGGTCAGCGCGGAAACGCAGGCGGCCAGCTCGGCGGGGGCCAGGTCGTCCCACAGGCCCCGGCGCAGGCACTCGGCGACCAGCAGGTCGAGCTCGGTGTAGAGGCCGGCCAGGCGCCGGCCCTCCTCGGTCACCGTGTCGCCGTCGGTGTAGCCGAGCTGGTCGAGCACGGCGCAGACGCGGTCGAACGTCCGGGCGATCACGTGCGTCCGGCCGCCCACCTTGCGCTCCAGGGCCTCGGCCTCGCGCTCCAGGCGGAGGTACTGCTCGCCCTGCCTGGCGTGCTCCTCGCGATCTGGGCAGGCGTGGCACGGGTGTTCGCGCAGCTGCCGGCGCAGGCTCTCGATCGCTGCCCTGCTCCCGCCCGGCCCTCCTTCGCCCGGCCCTCCCTCGCCCGCGTTGCTCTGCCTGCCGCCGGCCCGCCGCGGCCTGCCCAGATCGTGGGAGGCCAGCTTGTTGCGCATGGTCGAGGCCAGGTCCCTGCGGTGGTTCGCCGATCGCGGGCTGAACCAGTTCGGTATCCGTACCCGGTCGATGGGCTCGACCGGAACGGGGAAGTCCGCCAGCGACAGCCGCTTGACCTGGCGGTTGACGGTCAGCACCAGCGGCGCGGGGAGGTCGGCGGCCGGGGATTCGAGCACCAGCGCGATCCCGGCCCGCCGTCCGCCGGGCACCTGGATGATGTCGCCGCGGCGCAGCTGCCCGACCGACGCCACCGCTTCGGCCTGCCGGGCCGCTGAGCGGGCCCGCGACTGCTCCCTCTCCCGCTCGGACAGCCGCCGCCGGATGGCCAGGTAGCTGGTGAAGTCGCCGCGGTCGCAGGAGACCTCGATTTCCTCCATCGACTTCCGGATCTGGTGCGCCTTGCGGGCCAGGCCGACCACCCCGCGGTCCGCCTGGAACTGCGCAAACGACGACTCGAGCAGCGCGGCGGCGCGCCGCCTGCCGACGCGGCCGACCAGGTTGACCGCCATGTTGTAGGACGGCCGGAAGCTGGAGCTGAGCGGGTAGGTCCGGGTGCCGGCCAGGCCCGCCACCGCGAGCGGATCGACGCCGGGCTGCCAGAGCACCACCGCGTGCCCCTCGACGTCGATCCCGCGCCGGCCGGCCCGCCCGGTCAGCTGGGTGTACTCCCCCGGCGTCAGGTCTGCGTGGTTCTCGCCGTTCCATTTGTCCAGGCGCTCGATGACGACCGTCCTGGCCGGCATGTTGACGCCGAGCGCCAGGGTCTCGGTGGCGAACACGGCCCGGATCAGCCCGGCGGCGAAGAGCTCCTCGACGACCTCCTTGAACGTCGGCAGCATCCCGGCGTGATGTGCCGCGATGCCGCGCCGCAAGCCGGCCAGCCAGTCCCCGTACCCGAGGATCTGCCGGTCTTCGTCGGGGATGTCCGCGGTCCGCCGCTCGGCCACCGCGGTGATCTCGGCGGCCTCGTCCGGCGTGGCCAGCCGCAGCCCGGCGTCCAGGCACTGCAGCACGGCGGCGTCACACCCGGCCCGGCTGAAGATGAATGTGATCGCCGGGAGCAGCCCCGCCGCGTCCAGCCGGCCGATCACGTCGGGCCGGCTCGGCACCCGGAACCTGGCCGGGCGCCGATTGCCACGGCCGGGCCGTCCGGGTGCCCTGCGGTCGGCTCCCCGTCCCCCGCCCCGCCCCTCGTCACTGCGCTGCGCGATCCGCCGCAGCTCCGGGTTGACCTTTGGGGTCGCGGGTTGCGGCCTCGTGCCGCGCGCCTGCTCAGGCCCGGAGAACAGGTCGTACAGGCGCGAGCCGACGAGCATGTGCTGCCACAGCGGAACCGGGCGCACCTCGTCCACGATGACCGTCGTGCCGCCGCGGACGTGCGACAGCCAGTCGCCGAACTCCTCGGCGTTGCTCACCGTCGCCGACAGCGCGACGAGCCGCACGGACTCGGGCAGGTGGATGATCACCTCTTCCCATACCGCGCCCCGGAACTGGTTCGCCAGGTAGTGCACCTCGTCGAGGACGACGTAGCCGAGCCCGGCCAGCGTCGGCGAGCCCGCATACAGCATGTTCCGCAGCACCTCGGTGGTCATCACCACCACCGGGGCCTCGCCGTTGATGCTGTTGTCCCCGGTCAGCAGGCCCACCTTGGCGGCCGAGTACCTGCGGACCAGGTCGGCGTACTTCTGGTTGGACAGCGCCTTGATCGGCGTGGTGTAGAAGCACTTGCGCCCCTCCGCGAGCGCGAGGTGCACGGCGAACTCCCCGACCACCGTCTTGCCCGAGCCGGTCGGCGCACACAGCAGGACGCCGTGCTCAGCGCTCAGGGCCCTGCACGCGTCCAGCTGAAACGGGTCGAAGCTGAAGTCATACAGTGCCTGGAACGCGGCGAGTTCCGGCCCGTCCTCGGTCAATCGGCTGATCCAGGAGGCCGCCCGATATCGGCGCCGTCACCAGAGGGCACATCGAAATCGAGGGGCGATGCTTCGTCGTCGGACAGACCCGCATACGGGGACGGGATCCTCGCACGCCGCCGGTCGTTCATCCAGATCAGCAGGTCGGCGACCTCGATCAGCACCACACACGGCACGGCCAGCAGCAGCATCGTGATCGGGTCCGGGCTCGGCGAGGCGATGCCAGCGAACACGAACACGAGAAAGATCATGATGCGGCGCCACTTCTTCATCCGCTCGTGGCTGATCACACCGACCAGGTTCAGCATCACCAGCAGCAGCGGCAGCTCGAACGCCAGCCCGAAGCCGAGGATCATGGCCTGGAAGTAGCCGAGGTAGTTGGACACCGTCGGGGCGACCTGGATCCCGCTCGGTGCCAGCGCGAGCAGGTACTTCAGTCCCCGGCTCATCACGAAGTAGGCCAGGGTGGCGCCGCCCAGGAAAAGGGGCGCGGCGGTGAACACGAACACGTAGGTCCACCGCTTCTCGCGCCGGTACAGCCCAGGCGCGATGAACGCCCACACCTGGTAGAGCCAGTACGGGCAGGTGACGATCAGCGCGAACCAGAACGCGAGCTGCAGCCAGATCGTGAACGGGTCAAGTACTCCGATGACGATCAGCTTGGTGTGGTCGGCGAACGCGGCGGCCTTGAACGGATGGTAGACGAACGTCCATAGCCGGTCGTGAACCGCTGGGATCAGGCCGATGGCGAGGCCGACCAGTATCGCGGCCACTGCCTTGATCACCCGGTTGCGCAGCTCACGGAGATGATCCATGAGCGGCATGCGGCCATCGGGATTCGGCTGCCGCTGCGACTGGGCGATCTTGCCGCCCAGCAGGCGCGCACCCGTGATGGTGTCAGCCAGCTTTGGCATGGTCCGTTACCGGGGGTAGGAGGACGGGCTCAGCTGGGCTGCTGCGTCCGCGGGGCCTCTGTAACCGGGGCGCCGTTGGGGACCGTCTCGCCCACGGGCTGTGGCTGCTGCTGCAGGTCGCGGATCTGCTGCTGCAGCGCGTCGATCTGGGCCTGCTGCGTCGGCGCTGTCAGCGCCTGGGCCTGCGGTGCCGCCTCTGGCTGATCGTCGTCGTCGTGGATCTTCGACACTTCGGACTTGAGGATGCGCATGGACCTGCCCAGCGACCGGGCGGCGTCGGGCATCTTCCTGGAGCCGAACAGGACAAGCACCACAATCGCGATAATCAGTACTTTCAGTGGGCTGTCGAACAGGTCACCTATGTTCATCTGAGTCCCCATTCAGGCGGGAAGCGCGTCCCCGCGCCTTGGGTCGCTTGCATCGAAAGTCTACACAAGACAGCCCCCGGGGACACTGCTCAGGCGTACTGGGCGAGCGCGGCGGCGGCATCCTCACGGATCTCGGCCGCCAGGTCCGCCGGCGAGGTCACCCGGCCGTCCTCGCCGAGCCGCAGCGCCAGCCGCCGGATCATCCGGGTGTCCGGGGTGCGCAGGCTGACCTGCAGCCGGCCGTCACCGAGGTCGGTAATCCGCTCACAGGGGTAGTACTCGGCGACCCAGCGGCCCGCGGCGGACAGCTCGAGCTCCACCTCGACGTCATCTGCGGACGGACGGAACAGCCCCTGGTCCACATCCCTGGGCTCGGCCTGGGCCGGCACCGACGCGGGCTCGTCCAGCACGGCCAGGTCCAGCACCCGGTCCAGCCGGAACAGCCGCACGGCCTCGGCGCGCAGGCACCAGCCCTCCAGGTACGTCCTGCCCTCCACGACCAGCAGCCGCATCGGGTCCACGTCCCGCTCGGTGGCCTCGTCGCGGCCGGGGACGTAGTACGACAGGTGCAGCCGCCTGCCCCGCTCGATCGCGTCCCGTACCTGCGCCGCTGCGGTTCTGGTGCCACGGTCGTCCAGCTGCACCGCTACCTGGGCGCTCACCGCGGCCGCGGCACCGGCGGCTGCCTCGAGCTTGGCGATCGTCCGGTTGAGCGCAGAGCGCTCTTCCAGGCTCGGCAGCTCGGCGAGCATCCGCAGCGCGACCAGCAGCGCGCTTGCCTCGTCGACGCCGAGCCGCAGCGGGCGGTCGAACGACTCGGCCTCGCTGACCACGATCTCGCCGCCCTCGTAGGACAGGTCGATCGGGCAGTAGGGGTCGGGCGAGCGCAGCTCGACGCACCACAGCATGTTCAGGTCGTCGACGAGCTCACGCTCGCTGATGCCGAACGCCGCCGCGGTGTCGGCCAGCCCCACCACCTTCCGGCTCACCACGTACGGAACGAGCGCGAGCAGCCGCTGCAGCCGGTCCGTGGCAGGCGCCACCCGCGGCGGCGCTGCCGGCCGCTGCTTCGACTCGGCGGATGTCAAGCCAGCACCCCCTTCAGCCGCCCGATCACGGCATCCCGCAGATCCGCTGGCTCGATCACCACGGCGTCGGCGCCGAACGAGGCCAGCTGCTCGCTGTGCCAGCCCACATCCGAGAACGGCACCTCGACCAGATCCCATCCCGGCCGCTGCGGGTCGGCCCGCACGGCGCTGGCGCCGCGCCGGAGCCCGTACCCGCCGCCCTGCCGCACCTGCAGTACCGCCGTGCGGGCCTGCGGCTCGTTGTCCCATTCGCGGACCAGTGTGCGCACGTCGGTGCCGGGCGGGACGGTGACGCTGCCGGCTGGCCCGCTGAACGTCACCGGGCCGTCGATGCGGCTCAGCCGGAACACGCGGGTCTCCCCGCGGTCGGTGTCCAGGCCGGCCACGTACCAGCGGCCGTGCCGGTTCACCACGCCCCACGGCTCGAGCCGGCGCTGCTGGGACGCGCTGCGGCCGGCCGCACGGTGGCTGAAGGAGACCGGGCGCCGGTCGCGCACCGCCTCCCACAGCGGGCCGAAGGCAGCCTCACCCGTCTGCAGCCGCGGCTCGATGCCGGGCTGCGTGGTCTCCTCCGCGTCGATCCCGGCTGCTCGCAGCTTGAGCAGGGCGCCGGCGGCGGCCCCGGCCAGCTCGGCGCGCCGCCAGACGCGGGCTGCGAGGCCGAGGACCGCGGCTTCGTCGGGTTCCAGCCTGATCTCGGGCAGCCCGTACGCCTGGCGGGGTATCCGGTATCCGGGTTCGCTGTCCGTGATCGCGCTGACCCCGGTCTCCAGCGGGATCCCCAGCTCGCGCAGTTCGTCCTTGTCGCGCTCGAACATGCGCTTAAAGGCGTCGAAAGACTCCGGGTAGCCGGGAACCGCCTCCCTGATCTGCGACGCGGTGAGGTACTTGCCGGCCGAGAGCAGGCAGACGACCAAGCTCAGCAGCCGTTCCGTCTTCCGCCGTGACATCCTCGCGTTCTTCCCTGTGTCGCGCTCGCCTGTCCTGCCCGCCCTCGCCCTGCCCACCTCCGCCATTCCCGCTCTTGCCCGCCCGCCCTTGGCACCGACCGTACCCTGCCGCGGCGCTCAGGTGAGGCACTGGCGCGGTTTCCTGGCCACCCGGTAACACGCCGCCGTGAACCCGCGTCCACTACCCTGCCTTCGTGATCAGGTGGCGCAGCGGGGTGGTGTCCGCCCTGCGGCGGGAGTGGGCCGGCGCGGTCGAGGTCGAGGTGGCCGTCGACGGCGCAGCGGTCAGGGCGCTCGCCTACCCGGAGCTCACCGGCCGCCCGCAGCCTGGGGACCGGGTTCTGCTCAACACCGGCGCGCTGCATCTGGGCCTGGGAACCGGCGGGTATGCGCTGGTCGTCGCGCTGCCGGACCGGCTGCCGCCGGACCGTGACGGCCCCGGCCATCTGATCAAGGCGCGGTACACGCCGCTGCAGGCTACCGTTCTGGGTGCCGACGAGCAGGGCTCTCCGCACCACGAGATCCTGCGCGACGCGGACGACCTGGACGGCATCCCGGTCGTGGTGGCCGACCTGCACTCGGCCCTGCCCGCGGTTCTCGCCGGGTACCGGCGCGAGGGCGGGTTCGCTGCGCGCCGCGCCGTCTACGTCATGCTGGACGGAGCCGCGCTGCCCGCATGGTTCTCCCGCACCGCCGCCGCGCTGCGGGACGCCGGCTGGCTGGCGGCCACGGTGACGGTGGGCCAGGCGTTCGGCGGCGACCTGGAGGCGGTCACGCTGCACAGCGGGCTGCTGGCGGCGCGGCACGTGCTGGGCGCCGACCTGGTCGTGGTGTCCCAGGGGCCAGGAAACCTGGGCACCGGCACCCGCTGGGGGTTCTCCGGGGTCGCCGCCGGCGAGGCGGTCAACGCGGCGGCCGTGCTCGGCGGCAGGCCGGTGGCGTCGCTGCGGATCAGCGACGCCGACCCGCGGGAGCGGCATCGCGGCATCTCGCATCACAGCCTGACCAGCTATGGGCGCGTGGCGCTGGCCCGGGCCGACGTTGTGCTGCCCACGCTGCCCGGCGAGTTCGGCGAGCGGGTCGCCGCCGCCGCAGCGCCCCTGGCGGCCCGGCACAACCTGGTGCCGGTGAGCGTGGCCGGGCTGGCTGACGCGCTGCGGGCCTGCCCGGTGCGGCTGTCCACCATGGGCCGCGGGCTGGACGAGGACCTCGCCTACTTCCTGGCCGCGGCGGCGGCCGGGCGGCACGCCGCGGCGCTGGCCGGCGGGCGCGCCGCGGGATAATGAATCACGAACCGCATACTCCGGTGACACGACACCAATCAACCGCAAAATCCGGTGACCGACACCAACCAACCGCAAGCTCCGGTGTCACGAAAGGCAGGGCTGATGGGATTCGCGGCGAAGGCAAGGCGGCTGCCCGGACGGGTTACGGCCGGTGCATTCATCCTCAACGCGGGCCTGGGCAAGTGGTCGGCCAGCGAGGAGGCGGCCGCCAGGCTGCACGGCATGGCCGTGGGCACCTACCCGTTCCTTGCCAAGCTCAAGCCGAAGGACTTCGCGCGGCTGCTGTCGGTCAGCGAGATCACGCTCGGCACGGCGCTGCTGCTGCCGGTCGTGCCCGCCGCCGTTGCCGGGGCGGGCCTGACCGCGTTCTCTGCCGGGCTGCTAGGCCTCTACGCCCGCACTCCCGGGATGACGAAGGAAGACGGCATCCGGCCCAGCCAGCAGGGCACCCCGCTGGCCAAGGACGTGTGGATGCTCGGCATCGGCATCGGGCTCACCATCGACGGGCTCACCGACCGCTCCTGACCCACCCGCCGCTCTCTGGCCCACCCACCGCTCCCTGGCCCACCCAAAGGGGGCCGGGGAGGCGGGCGGGGAGCCTACTTGGAGCCGTTGACCGCGTCCAGGATGTCCACGACGAATACGAGCGTGTCGGTGCCCTTGATCCCGGCCGACGATTGGCCGGCCGACCCGTAGCCGTCCTTCGGCGGAATGATCAGCATCACCCGGCTGCCCACCGGCAGGCCGAGCAGGCCCTTGTCCCAGCCGGGGATGATCTGCTCTGGCGTCGCGCCGATCTGGAAGCCGAACGGCGCGCCCCTGGACCAGGAGGAGTCGAAGACGGCGCGGGTCCGCCAGTTCAGGCCGACGTACTGGGTGACGACCTCCTGGCCCTTGGCCACCGCCGGCCCGTCCCCCTTGATCAGCGTCTTGACCACCAGCGAGCTGGGCGGCGACGTCTTGGGGATCGTCACCGTCGGAGCCTTGCCGGTCTCCGGGGTCACCGTCGGCAGGCTGCCGCCGCCGTTGGAGACGTGCGTGCCGGACGCGGACGCGGTCCCCGAGTAAGACTTGATCATGTCGACGACGAACACGAGCGTGTCGGTGCCGGTGACGCCGACCTGAGAGTTGCCCTGGGATCCGTAGCCGTACTTCGGCGGCAGCACCGCAAGCACCCGGCTGCCCATCTTCTTGCCCTCCAGGGCCGTTTCCAGGCCCGGCAGCAGCGAGCCCGAAAGCACCTGCGGCGTGCTGGTGTACGTGCTGAGCGCGAGCTTGTGCGTCTTCCCGCTCCAGACATAAACCACGTAATTGGTGAGGAACGCGTCGCTCTTGGCGAGGGCCGGACCACTGCCCTGGACCTCGGTCTTGACGAACAGGTTTTTGCCCGCCTTCGTGGACGGGATCTTGACGTTCGGCGCCTTCCCGAACGTTCCAGCCGCCGTCACCGAGCCATTGGGGCTCGAAGGCGGCGTTGATGACGAGCCGCAGCCAACCAGGGCCACGGCGGCGATCAGGGGTAGCAAGAGCGCAACAGCGATGCGTCGCATGAGAATCCTCGAAGTCGGGTCATGAGCGCAGGCAGTCTACCCGCTCCGTTTCCGGCCCCTCTGCGGCGTTCAGGAAAGGCGGCGCAACAGGTTGTGGCGCCAGACCAGGACCCGGTAGCGGCCAAGGTCGTAGGTCTGCGCCGGGCGCCCGAACGTCGCCTCGATCTGACGGGCCGGGTCGAACGGGCTCAGCCCGGCCTCGCCGGCGAACCCGGGCTTCCCGGAGAACAGCAGCACGAAGGTGGCGTCGTGCAGCCGCGGGTCGTACCAGGAGGCGTCCGACTCCCAGTGGCTGGCGCCGACGCTGGCTGGGTTCACCTGCAGCGCCCTGATCTGGACCCGGTTCCCGCTGGCCAGCGTCAGCGCGTCGGCCTGCCAGTAGCCGCTCAGGCCGTAGCGCAGGTGGTGGGCGGCCAGGAACGATGCGAGCCGGGGGTCCTCGGACGGCGCGGGCCGTGCCAGGGCGTTGCTGCCCAGGGTGAGCACGTAGCCGAGCAAAACGGCCGCCGCCACAGGGACCAGGCGGGCGGAGATCAGCCGGCCAGCGAGCAGCCTGCCGGCCAGCACCGCCGCGAACGGCAGCGCCGGCGCCATCTCGTGCGAGTACCCGATGCCGAGCGCCTGCTGGGAGAACAGGTAGGCGACGACGATGATCAGCGTGCCGATCACGAGCAGCTCCGCCACCAGGTCGCTGTCGCGCAGGAACCGCCTGGCCGCGGCCCAGACGGCCCACGCCGCGACGGCGACGCCGACCAGGTGGAGCAGCACCAGGCCGGTATGCAGGCCGAACCTGAGGCCGAAGAAGTCGCCGCCGAAGAGCAGCAGCAGCCCGGCGCCGACCAGCCACGTCTGGCCGGCCATGGCGCGGATCTGCGCGAAGTTCTGCGGCGCCGGGACAATGCTGTAGCCGCCCATCGCGTGGATGAGCGAGGGCACCTTCAGGCCCACCACGAGCGCCGCGAGCGCCGCGCCGGCCAGGGACAGCTCGTACCACGCCTGCGCCGGGCGGCGTCCCTCCTGCACGATCTCGTGATACGCCCGGATCAGGCCCACCGTGAGCAGCGGCACGATGCCGATGTACACCACGATCGCGTCGGCCACCAGCGTCCAGGCCAGCAGCAGGCCCACCGCAACCGGCACCCACCACCGTCGCCCGAACCGGTCCAGCAGCAGCCACGCCGCCAGGACCGGCACCATCGTGCCGACGTGATCGGGCGACAGCAGCAGCACCTGCGTGCCGACGCCGAGCTGCGGCGCCAGCATCAGGCCCGCCGCGATCAGCATGCGCACCCACGCCTCGCGCCCGGTCGCCCTGCCCTTGGCCAGCAGCGCCGCGAGCGCCGTGAGCAGGGTGTAGCTGAGGGCCGCGCCGATGTGCACAACGTCGGCGTTCAGCCCATGCGCGAGCTCGACCAGCATGTACTCGGGCAGCTCGGTGGTGTAGAAGGACACATCCGACAGCCACCAGCCGTGCAGCAGCAGGTTGCCGTGCAGCATGTCCCACGCCTGCAGCGCGTTCGACGCCCCGTCCGAGTTCGTCGCGACCGTCAGCGACATCCGCAGGTAACAGGCGAAGGCCACGACGGCGGCCGCCGCGAACAGCGCGGGCCCCGCCCAGCGCGGCAGCCGAGCCTGCGACGGCTGAGGCACCGGCGCGGTGGGTTCGGCGTCGTCTTCAGCTAACCCCGCGGCGTCGCGTTCCGAAACCGACATCAGATCTTCCCGTCCGGTCCCTTACATGCCGGCGATCAGCTTCTCCACGCGCTCGTCGACGGAGCGGAACGGGTCCTTGCAGAGCACGGTCCGCTGCGCCTGGTCGTTCAGCTTCAGGTGCACCCAGTCCACCGTGAAGTCGCGGCGCCGCTCCTGCGCCCGCCGGATGAACTCCCCGCGCAGCCGGGCCCTCGTGGTCTGCGGCGGCACCGACTTGGCCTGGAAGATGTCCAGATCCCGGCAGGCGCGCTCGACGGCGCCACGGCGCTGCAGCAGATAGTACAAGCCACGGCCGCGGTGCACATCGTGATAGGCGAGGTCGAGCTGAGCCACCCTCGGGTGCGAGAGCTGCAGGTCGTGCTTGGCGCGGTACCGCTCGATCAGCTGGTACTTGGTGACCCAGTCGATCTCCCGCGCCACCAGGCCGAGGTCCCCGGTCTGCACCGCGCGCAGGGTCAGCTCCCACAGGGCGAGCACCCGCTCGGTGATCGGATCGGGGCCCCTGCGGTCGGCGAAGTCCCTGGCCTTGGACAGGTACTCCTGCTGGATGTCGAGCGCGCTCACCTCGCGCCCGTTGGCCAGCCGCACCTTGCGCCGCCCGGTCATGTCGTGGCTGACGTCCCTGATCGCCCGGATCGGGTTCTCCAGCGTCAGGTCGCGCATGACCGTCCCGGCCTCGACCATCCGCAGCACCAGGTCGGTCGCGCCGACCTTGAGCAGCATCGTGGTCTCGCTCATGTTCGAGTCGCCGACGATCACGTGCAGCCGCCGGAACCGCTCGGCGTCGGCGTGCGGCTCGTCACGGGTGTTGATGATCGGGCGCGACCTCGTCGTCGCCGACGACACACCCTCCCAGATGTGCTCGGCGCGCTGGCTGACGCAGTACACCGCGCCGCGCGGGGTCTGCAGCACCTTCCCGGCCCCGCAGATGATCTGCCGGGTGACCAGGAACGGGATCAGGATGTCGGCCAGCCTGCCGAACTCGCCGTGCCGGCCGACCAGGTAGTTCTCGTGGCAGCCGTATGAGTTCCCCGCTGAGTCGGTGTTGTTCTTGAACAGGTAGATGTCGCCGGCGATGCCTTCTTCCCGCAGCCGCCGGTCCGCGTCAACGAGCAGGCCCTCCAGGATCCGCTCGCCCGCCTTGTCGTGCGTGACCAGGTCGATCAGGTTGTCGCACTCCGGGGTTGCGTACTCGGGGTGGCTGCCCACGTCCAGGTAGAGCCGGGCGCCGTTGCGCAGGAACACATTGCTGCTGCGGCCCCACGACACCACCCGCCGGAACAGGTACCTGGCCACCTCGTCCGGGGACAGCCGACGCTGCCCGCGGAACGTGCAGGTGACGCCGTACTCGTTCTCGAGCCCGAAGATCCGTCTGTCCATGTGTCCCCGGTTACCAGTCCACCGCGATGTACTTGGTTTCGGTGAACTCCAGCAGCCCCTCGTGGGCGCCCTCGCGGCCGAGCCCGGACTGCTTCACCCCGCCGAACGGTGCCGCCGGGTCGGAGACGACCCCGCGGTTGATCCCGACCATGCCGGCCTCGAGGGCCTCGGCGATCTGCAGCGCCCGGCGCAGGTCGCGCGTGTACAGGTAGGACACCAGGCCGTACTCGGTGCCGTTGGCCAGCGCGATCGCCTCGCTGGTGTCGGTGAACCGCACGATCGGCGCGACCGGGCCGAAGATTTCCTCGGACAGGATGCCCGCGTCGGCCGGTACCTTGTCGAGCACCGTCGGCTCGTAGAAGTAGCCGCGCCGGTCGGGGGCGTGCCCCCCGGTCACCACCCGGCTGCCGGTCTTGGTGGCGTCATCGACCAGGTCGGCCACCTTGGACCTGGTGTCCTCGTTGACCAGCGGGCCGAGGTCGGTGCCGTCGTCCAGGCCCGGGCCAACCTTGAGCGCGGCCAGCCGCTTGGCGAACCGGGAGCTGAACTCGTCGGCGACCGCCTCGTGCACGTAGAACCGGTTGGCGGCGGTGCACGCCTCGCCCCCGTTGCGCATCTTGGCCAGGAACGCCCCGTCGAGGGCGGCGTCAAGGTCCGCGTCATCGAAGATCAGGAACGGCGCGTTGCCGCCCAGTTCCATCGAGCAGTTGGTGACGGTCTGCGCCGCCGTCGCCAGCAGCGACCGGCCCACCTCGGTGGAGCCGGTGAAGGACAGCTTGCGTACCCGCGGGTCGGCCAGCATCGCGGCGACCAGCGGGCCCGCCTTGACCGTGGTGAGCACGTTCACGACCCCGTCCGGCACGGCGGCCTCGCGCAGGATCTCAGCGACGGCGAATGCCGACAGCGGCGTCTCCTTGGCCGGCTTCAGCACCACCGTGCAGCCAGCCGCGAGCGCCGGCCCGATCTTGCGGGTGGCCATGGCCGCCGGGAAGTTCCACGGGGTCACCAGGACGCTGACCCCGACCGGCTGGTGCTGCACCATGATCCGGTTGGCCCCGGAGGGCGCGGTGACCAGCGAGCCGTCGTTCCGCACCGCCTCCTCCGCGTACCAGCGGAAGAACTCGGCGGCGTAGGTGATCTCCGCCTTCGCGTCCTTCAGCGCCTTGCCGTTTTCGAGGACCATCAGCCGGGCCAGCGCGTCGGACCGCTGGATCATCAGCTCCCAGGCCCGGCGCAGGCACTCGCCACGCTCCCGCGGCGGGGTCGCGGCCCAGCGCGGCAGGGCGTCGTAGGCGGCGGTGACCGCTTCCAGGGCGTCCTCGACGCTCGCGTTCGCGACCTCGGCTATCGGGTCCTCCGTGGCCGGGTCGACCACCGGCAGCACGCCGGCCTGGCCGTCGGTCCACTCGCCGCCGATGAGCAGCGACGTCGGCACCTGCATGCCGGTGATGCTCGCGAGGTCAGCCGTCACGTTACCTCCCCATGCCGGGCCAGCCTGGCGGCCCTCCGCACGCATTTGACACTACCCCGGCTGTGGCCCAGCCCCGCCATGCCCGGTTCGCGCCGCACGGACACTGGCCTAGTCCGTGCTCTCCGCGCTGTCGGCGCCGTCGCCGGGTTCGGCCGTCGCGTCGGCGATGGCCCCGCTCTCCTTCTTGCCGGGGAGGGCGCCGCTCAGCAGCGTTTCCAGGCGGGCACCGGTCAGGCGGCGGAACAGCCGGTGCGGCCGCCCGCGGTCCAGCAGCGCCACCTCGAGCTGGGTGGCCGCGATCTCGGAGCGGTCGCCGTTGCCCTGGCTGGACAGCGCCCCGATCGCGACCGCGAACGCCTCGGCGAGCGTCATGCCGTCCCGGTACTGGTCCTTGAGCACGGCGGCGACCTGGTCGGCCTGGCCGCCCATCACCACGAAGTTGCGTTCGTCGGCCACGGAGCCGTCGAAAGTGATCCGGTAGATCTCGTCGTCGTCCTGGGTCTTCCCCACCTCGGCGACCACGATCTCCACCTCGTACGGCTTCTGGCTGTCGGTGAAGATGGCCCCGAGAACCTGGGCGTAGTAGTTCGCCACCCCGCGCGCTGTCACGTCCTGGCGGTCGTAGGAGAACCCGGTCAGGTCCGCGTAGCGCACCCCGGCCTTGCGCAGGTTCTCGAACTCGTTGTACCGGCCGACCGCCGCGAACGCGATCCTGTCGTAGATCTCGCTGAACTTCCGCAGTGCCCGGGACGGGTTCGGGGCGACGAACAGGAT
>Ga0210385_10001321_pt1 | contig 15542 bp, 13 predicted proteins | sample IncBWH26OmetaG_FD_160107 | JGI IMG/M metagenome (GOLD analysis project Ga0210385, IMG submission 160107) | Forest soil microbial communities from Barre Woods Harvard Forest LTER site, Petersham, Massachusetts, United States - Inc-BW-H-26-O ...
CACACCGGTTCAACCGCTCGCTTACAATCTGACTCCGGCCGACGTCGGCAAAGACGCCTGCACCTTGCCGCGGCCTGTCTCCGGACCGCTATCTCTACCGGCCTGCGGGCAAATCGGCAACATGGGATACAACTCGTATTGGGGCCCACACGCCTTCTACGATGACTTCTCCATGCTGAAGAATTTCAACATCACCGAGCGCGTCAAAGCACAATTCCGCTTCGATGCATATAATCTGTTCAACCATCCGGTCCTCGCCATACCAGGCAACACCTGTTTGGATTGCTTTGGAGCGGCGAGCGCTGGTCAGATCACCGATATCGAAGCCGATTCCGCTCCCGGCGCTCCCATCGGCATGAGGCAACTGCAGTTCGGCTTCCGCGTGGTTTTCTGACTCGCACCCCAAATAGCCGGACGGGGAGCCCCACAAGGGCTCCCTTGCCTCCTTCGACTCTCTCGGTCTTCCTCGGCTGTCCGATGGCTTTGCGTAATCCTCTGAACCGCCCGATGCGGACCGGGTCGAGTGGTGTGGCAGGGAAACCGGCGACCGCTCCCCCCTATGCCGATTAAGGGCGAGTTGCGAGGCGTAGCAAAGTCATATGGACAGTACGCTGGACCGCAAAGTAGAATTCTTGACCTCAGTCCGTTGGGACGCGTCAATGTTTCGCTCTAGTTTCAAGCCGCTTCCGCTAGCCTTCCTGCTCCTGCTCTTGGACTCACTCCTCGCTGTGGCGCTGCCTTCTTCAATCGCCGCTCAGAAGATGGCTTTGCACCTTGATGGCACTCCAGCGGATCCCTTCCTGGCTGCTCCGGGAAAACCGGTTGTGCTCCTTTTTATTCGCACGGACTGCCCCATTTCCAATCGATATGCCCCGTTGATCAAGAAAATGAGCGCGGAGTATGGCGCGAAAGTGGCCTTCTGGCTTGTCTATCCCAACCGGTCGATTACGGCGGAGAGAATTCGGCAATACGAGCGTGACTTTGGCTATCAGTTGCCGTCCTTGCGCGATCCGCGACACGTGCTCGTCGCACAAGCCCAGGCGCAAGTCACTCCGGAAGCTGCGGTTTTCGACGCCAATCATCACCTCCTCTATCACGGGCGGATCGACGATTTGTACCAGGATTTTGGCCGGGCACGCTCAATCGCCACCACTCATGAACTCGACGATGCCATCCAAGCTGCTTTGAACGGCAAGAAACCCCCGGCCAATGCCCCGGCGATCGGATGCTACATCGCGGACCTCGAATGACCATTTCGTACCGAACGATCGGTGCATGCATGTTTGCACTGGGCTGTGCCTCGCTTGTGGCTTTCGCCAAGCGTGAGAGCGCGCCTGCTCCGCTCCCAGCGCGCAGCGAAAAGGGCGTCACCTTCAATCGCGACCTCGCTCCAATTTTTTTCCACTACTGTGCGCCGTGCCATCACCCCGACGAAGCTGGCCCCTTCCCATTGCTCACCTACGCCGATGCCAAGTCTCATGCCCGCCAGATCGCGGAGTTGACCGCCAAGCGCTTCATGCCACCATGGCTACCCGAACCACAGAAACTGAAATTCGCTGACGAGCTTCGCTTATCCGATGAACAAATCGCTCTCATCCAAAAATGGGTGGACCAGGGAGAGGCCGAAGGCGCGCCAGCCGACCTTCCCCCGACGCCCCAATTTGTGCCTGGCTGGCAAATCGGCCGCCCCGACAAAATCGTCCAAGCCGAAAAACCATACGTTCTTCCGCCAAGCGGCTCGGACATGTATTGGAACTTCATTTTTCGAGCACCCGTCGACCGCACCCGCTGGCTGAAAGCCATCGAGATCCGCCCAGGCGACAAGCGTGTCGTTCACCACGCCAACATTCTCGTGGATCGTAATCAATCGGCACGAGCCGAAGAGGCGGTGCCGGGCGCCGGTTTTGCCGGCATGGAACTCAAAATCGAATCGGAGACTTTCGATCCTGACAGCCACTTCCTATTCTGGAAGCCAGGCATAGTCATACAGCCGGAACCGGAGGGCATGGCTTTGCGTCTGGATAAAGATATGGACCTGGTTCTAAATGTGCACTTGCAGCCTTCGGGAAAGCCGGAAAAGATCCAGCCGAGCCTTGGCCTTTACTTCACCGACCATCCTGCGACCCTGTTCCCTTTGCTGCTGCAATTGGAAAACGACCGGCAACTGGACATTCCGCCTGGCGCGAAGCAGTTTCTGGTTACTGACGAATTCACGATTCCGGTCGACGTCGATCTGCTGGCGATTTATCCCCATGCCCACTATCTGGGAAAAGACCTGCAAGCGATTGCCACTTTGCCAGACGGTTCCTCGAAAACCCTGATTCACATACCGCAATGGGATTTGAATTGGCAGGCGGTTTACCGCTATGCGGAGCCGGTGGTGTTGCCCAAAGGCACGACCATCGCGATGCGCTACACCTATGACAACTCCACCGAAAATATCGCCAACCCGAATCATCCTCCGCGCCGCGTTGTGGCTGGCAACCGGTCGACCGATGAAATGGCACACCTGTGGTTGCAAGTTTTGCCGCATGCCTCTTCGGATCCGAACGGCGATCCGCGTATGTTCATACAGGAAGCCATGGCCCGGCACAACATCCAGAAAAATCCGGACGATTTTGAAGCCCACTATAACCTCGCGGCCATGCTGCAAGCCCGCGGCGCGCGAGACGAAGCCATGCAGCATTTCCAAATCGCCGTGCGCCTTCGTCCGCAAGATCCCACGGCCAACAATGCTTTAGGTGCGTCTCTTCTGGCTGCTGGCCGAGTCGGTGAGGCCATTCCATTCTTACAAGCTGCACTTCGGTTTCAGCCCGACAATTTTGATGCGCACTACAATTTGGCGAACGTTTTTGTCTCGCAGAGCAGATTTTCCGAAGCCGTGGAGCAATATCGCGCCGCCACGCGTTTGCACCCGGACGACGCCAACGCGGAAGCCAACCTCGGCGGCGCTTTGGCCGTAACTGGCAACATCTCTGAGGCGAAACTGCATTTCGAGCGTGCTCTGCGCCTCGATCCCGAAAATCAGCTTGCTAGAGAGAACCTGCGGCAAATCAGCGGTGATGAGCGTGTACAACCGTAGAGGAAATTTTGAGGTCCAGTGTGCACACACCATGCGACACCGAATGCCACGACATAAGGGAGCGCCCGAGTGATCGCAGGATTGCAGAACCGCCGTGAATTGCTCGGCAACAAACTTGGGCGTCCTCGAGGCTACCAAGGTCGCGCCGCGGAAGCCATCAAGCTATGGCAGGCGGCGTTCGAACGCGCCCCGGGAAAGAGCGAAATCGGGATGAATCTGGCCCGCCTGTTCTGTCAGACGGAATTCTTCTCTACCGCCGCAGCAATCCGGAGGACCCGTTTATGCAACCGCGGTTGACAACAATTGCGGCATTTTTGTTCCTGCTCGCTCCCTGGCCAGCCGTAGCCAAGCTGGCCCAAACCCAACAGCAGGAGGCTACGCCTTCCACCTCGCCGTTTGCTGATGTGGACCGATTGTTGCAACTCGGGAAGTTCGCTGAAGCGATTACACAACTCGAGGGGATGCAGAATCAAACGCCGCCTCCAAATGGTCTGGCCCGGGAATTGGGAATCGCTTATTACAAAAAGAACGACTTCGCAAACGCTATTCCGAATCTGCAAAAAGCCCTGAAAGAGAATCCAAATGACGGAGAGACCACACAGTTGACGGGGCTTTCTTTGTATCTAGCGGGGAAGCCCGCTGAAGCGATTCCGTATCTCGAAAAGGTGCAAACCTGGTATCCGCGCGCGAATGTGGACGCCTCCTATATTTTGGGTGTCGCGTACATCCAGACTAAACAATATGCCCAAGCAAGGGCAGCCTTCGCGAAGATGTACGGCGTGCCGGCCGATTCTCCGGCGGCTTATCTATTTTGCGCGCGCATCCTTCTGCGATTGGACTTTGGGCCTGTAGCGGAAGAGTACGCGTTGAAAGCCATCTCTCTAAACCCGAAACTGCCTCTGGCGCACTATCTCCTCGGTGAACTCTATCTTTACCAATCAAAAATAGATCTGGCCATCAGCCACCTCGAACAGGAAGTGAACATCAATCCTGGTTATGCCAACGCTTATTACAAACTGGCAGATGCCTACACGCGAGTGCAGAAGTTTGATGATGCGGAAAGGATGCTGGAGCGTTCCATCTGGCTGGATGCAAACTCCAGCGGTCCATATATCTTGATGGGAAAAGTTCTGGAGAAAAAAGGGGAGACAGAATTAGCGGTTCGCGCGCTGCAGCGTGCCATCACCATGGATCCTGGCAACGCCATGGCCCACCAGCTCCTCGGCCAGGCGTATCGCACGCTCGGACAGATGGCGGATGCAGAACGGGAATTAAAGCAGGCCGACGAACTGACTCGCAATCCCACCAAGCCTTGAGGCGTTTCCGGCATGGAAAATCAGTGAATGGTCTGGAGCTCCGCGCGCTTCGCTGCGGGAAGCCCTGCCAGAAAATCCAGGTAGGCCGCATTGGTCCAACCAAAGCCAACCACATTTATCTGGTAGCCAATCGTGACCGCCGCGTCGGTCGAGCGTGTTACGGCATTGTACTTTTCCACGATGTAACCTTGCTTCTCATAATTTTGCGCAACCGTGCTGGCGAATTCGAATGAAACGCGATTCGCATCTTCGGTGAAGCCGTATTCGCGCAGACCGTCCACCAGAATCATTTGCGTCGGGGCCCAGGCATAAGGCAAGTCCCACTGCGCCCCTGTTTCGTAAGGACTCATGGCCGCACCACCGGGCCGTTCGAAGACTCTCAGGTTCGCCTCCACCGCGCTGGCTTGCGGCGGCGTGGCCAGCCCAACCCACAGCGGATAAAAGGTCGTCAGATATTCGTAGGTGGAACGCTTGTGGCGCGTGAAATCGTAATCGAAGAATTCGCCTTTTGCCTCGTCCCAGAGATATTTGTTCATGGCGGTCCGCCGCGCGTCGGCCCGCTGCCGCCAGGATTCGGAGTCGGGCTTGCGTCCCAGAATGTCGCTCATTTTCGCCAGGTCCAGTTCTGTTTTGTATAGCAGGCTGTTCAAGCAAACTGCGGCGTAATGATGCGTATCGGCGCCAAACGGCCCGAAGCGGAAGGAAATATCAAACCCAGACTCGCGCATGGCCCGATCCCCTTCATAAAAATCGCGGCTCAGCGACAGTTCGCGTATCTGATGGCACTCCGCATGCCCCATACCCTTCGGCTCATCGCACAGTCGCAGCGTATAAGTCATCCCCGGGCCGATTTCCTTGGTCTGACCGGGTAACCGCTCCTCCACCCGCCCCGCAATCTGGTCCGGATGATTCAAGAAATATTCCACGACCTGCCGGTAATGATCTACTTCGTCTTTCAGGCTTTCCGGAGCAGGCCCTTCCCCAAAATCGAAATAGCGCGATAGCCCCGTGTCACCGGCAAGCAGCTCCGGCCGCAGCCACATCTGGTGATCGCGCGTAGCGTACCCATAAGCTCGCTCGAGCCATGCGCGATCCTCGTGGCCTTTTTCTTTCTCTGCGTTATAAACCGCAAAAATCATGGAACTCAGGAACGGTTGTTGGGACCGGCTGAGATAATAGGTGCGGTTGGCGTTCAGCACGCTTCCGTAATGCTCAATTTCGAAGAAGAAATTTTCGACCATGTCGCGTGCAAGATCGATCCGGCCGTCTCGCAGCAAGCCTCGAATGATGAAGTAGCTGTCCCATCCATACATTTCATTGAAGCGGCCCCCGGGAACAACATAGCGCTTCGGCAGATACAATAAGCCCTGGGGATGAAAGGAATTGGTATCGATGTCTCCTGCCTTCGTGATCACCTTGGGCAACGCGCGAATTTCCACACCACAGCGTTTTTCAAGTTCGCGCATGTCCGCCGTCACGGCAAAATCGGCGGGAATATAAAGGACTGACTTGGAAGTGACTTTTGGATCGACCACCGTGGCGCAGTCGGTCATCGACCTCGTTAAGGTGTCCCAGCCCTTGGCGATGTAATCGGTGATTGGCGGCGGCGCGACGGCGGAAGCGGTTTGTCCCGCGCTAACATCCGGCGACAAGCACACCGCGGCCGCGCAGAAAAAGAATGCGGTCAGTCGCTTACAAAATAACCGCGGCATGATTGTCTCCGGGGCGATAAGCAGAGCTATCACGGGCGAGTCAACCCCTTGATTATATACGGTTTATGTGCCGTTTGCACGTTTGGAATTTGACTGGAAGAGCCCTGTGACATCGTATACCCCTGGCGGAACTGAAATGTTTGAGCGATAAGAGGCGAAGGGAATTGGGCGCGCGGCGAGGAGAATCGGCGCGTCATGGCCATTACCGGTCGTTATTTCGATCTGGTGCGTGAGATGAAAGACGCCTACAACCATCGCTTGCGGCTGGTGGAGAGCGCCAAACGGATCGGCATCAAGCCAACCGCACGGCTGTTCACCACCACCGCGCCCACGGTTCGCAAATGGCTGCGCCGCTTTGCACTACTGACGTTCTAAACAGCCTACTCCATCCGCAAAGTGTGCGCTGGATCCGTCGACGCTGCCTTCCGCGCCGGAATCATCCCCGCCAGCGACGATGCTATCCCTAGCGACAAAATCGCCATCACCATCACTGCCGCATTCACACCCTTGATCTCATAAAGCTGCGACTCCACAAACTTCACACACAACAGCGCCACTAGAACGCCAATCGCCAACCCAATCGCTGTCTGGCTCATCGCGTCGCGCATCACTATCGCAATCACGCTGCCGGGACGCGCCCCCAGCGCCATGCGTATGCCGATCTCCGATGTTCGCCGGGCCACCGTGTACGCGGTCACGCCGTACAGTCCAATCGTTGCGAGCATCAGCGCCAGCCCGCCAAACAGTGTAGTCAATCGCGCCACCATACGATCGTCGTTGAAGCTGTCTGCGATCTGCTGATCGAACGTCTGGAATTTCACCACCGCCAGGTTTGGATTGATCTCCGCAAGCGCATGGCGTGCCAGTTCTTCCATATTGTTCATCGGCGCTTGCGTTTCCACCACGATCGCGCCCGCGTACAGCGAAGTATCTTGCTCGATCGGCGTCTTATCGCGCGCCAGCCGTTGCAGCATCGGCAAGAAATACATTTTGTGGTCCTTCCAGCGCACAGTCGTATAAGTGGTATCCTGAACAACTCCGACGATTTCATAATCCCCGTTCGACTCCGGTCCCGGATTGCCGAACCTTCTCCCAATCGGATTGTCACCCTTCGGGAACATGCCTTTCACGAACGTCTCGTTCACCACCGCCACGGTCGGCGCCGTAGTTGTATCCTGCACGCTGATTCCACGTCCCATCACCACGCGTGTTCCCACCGAACCAAAATAGTCCACATTCGCTCTCACGATCGAAGCTTGATCCGTATGCGCTTCTCCTTGCACCTGCACCGCGGTGCCCCAGTTGTTGTCCTCCATCGGTGTGTACGAGCTGATGCCGACACTCTTCACACCGGGCAGCGCGTGAAATCGTTGCTCCATCATTCGGTATAGCGCCTCAAGTTGGGGCTGCGTGTAGCCTGCCGCTTGTGGATTAATGTGTATGACGTACCGGTTCTTCGAATCCAATTTCAGATCCGAGCCTTCCAGCTTGTTCAGGCTCTGCGAAAACAATCCCGCGGCCACTAGCAATACCAGTGACAGCGCCGCCTGCAGTACCACCAATCCGCGCTGCAGCAGCGGAGCTCCCATGGTCGTTCCGCGCACGCCGCTGCGCAAAGCATCCGCGGGATCCGTCTTCGCGGCAATCCACGCTGGGGCCACGCCAAATAAGATTCCCGTCAGCAGAGAAAGGCCGAAAGCAAATCCCAGCACTGCAAGCGATGGTCGCGCGTCTATTGGAACTCCCTTCGCTCCGGGAAAAACCAGTGCCAGCAGCATCTGCGTTCCCCCATAAGCTACCGCCAGCCCCACAATTCCGCCCAGAACCGCCAGAACAACGCTCTCCGTCAGCAATTGACGAACAATTCTGCCCCTTGCCGCTCCCAGCGCTGTTCGCACAGATATTTCCACTTTCCGGCGCATCCCCCGTACCAGCAGCAGATTCGCAATATTTGCGCACGCGATCAGCAGCACCAGTCCGGAAGCACACATCAACAGCTTCAGATTCGACGCGTACTGATCTCGCAAGTCCTGAATGCCCGCGCCGCCTGGCGTCAATGTGACATGTACTCGGTCCAACAGTTTCTTGCTTGTTTCATCGGAGAAGGACTTCGTCTGAGCCAACAACTGTTTCACCATTACGCTTATTTTGGGCTGCAGCGTGGCCACGTTTACGCCGGGCTTCACGCGGCCAATCATGTACAACCAGTCCACGTTCGAATCGTGAACGTAAGGCACGCTTGCCAGCGTTGCCATCGACTCAATCGGCAAATAAAAATCCGGAGGTGTGCTGGCCAGCCGGTCGCCATAAAATCCCGCTGGCGCGATTCCCGCAACCGTCACCACCTTCGTATTGATCCAGAAAGTGCTTCCTATCACAGCGAAATCGCCGCGATAGTCGCGCTTCCACAAGTCGTAACTCATCACTGCAATTATCGGCGCGCCTTTCACGTTGTCTTCGTCGGTGAACAGCCGTCCCGCCTCCGGCCGCAAGCCAAATGTGCGGAAATAATTCCCGGAGACGAATTCACCCATCACCGATCGCGCGCTCTCCGGCGTTCTGTCCCGCCGCGCGATCACCGGCCGGAATCCAAAGCCCGCCTGCATTGCCGCCAGATCTTCGAACTCCGGCACATTCTTTCGCAACTGTTCGTATGTCTCGGTGGAAAACAATGCATAGTTGCCGTCGTCGGCAACGCCCGCATTCACGCAGCAGTCATTGTTGTCCCCAATTCGCACCAGTGTCTGCGGATCGGTCACCGGTAGATTCTTGAGCATCACGGCATTCAGCAGCGTGAAGATTGCCGCGTTCGCACCAATCCCCAGCGCGAGCGTCAGCACCGCTGTTGCCGTGAAGCCCGGCGTTTTCCGCAATTGCCGCAACGCATAGCGCACGTCCTGTGCGATCTCTTCCAGCCGGACCCAGCCCCACGCGTCCCATGTGTGTTCCTTCGCTTGTGTCCCGTTTCCAAACATTCTCATCGCAGCCCTCCGAGCATCCAGCGGGTCCATTCCCGCCTCCACGTTTTCTGCAATTTGCTGGTCCAGGTGAAACTGGATTTCGTCGTTCAGTTCCTTCACAAAACGGCGACGTTGGAACAACGTCTGCAAGCGGATCCATACATGTCGCATCCACACCATAGCTTGTTCTCCTAGGACCTTTGCACCACAAGATTAATCGCCGCGGATAACCGGCCCCAATTCGCGGCCTCCTTTTCCAACTGCACCCATCCGGCCGCGGTCAGCGAATAAAACTTTGCTTCCCGCCCCGTTTCGGTTTCCCCGCGTTTGCCCTTGATCCACCCCTTCTGTTCCAGTCGGTGCAAAGCGGGGTAGAGCGACCCTTGTTGTACTTGCAATACCTCTCGCGATATCTGCTGAATCCTTTTCGCGATTGCCCACCCGTGTTTCGGCTCCAGCGCGACCGTTTTCAGGATCAGCAGATCCAGCGTTCCCTGCACTAAATCGTTTGGTTTTCCCATACTATGATTATCTACAGTACTCATTGTCGATAGTCAAGGTATCCCTTTGTTCGCGCTGCCAGCGCAGTTTCCGTCTGCGGGAAGCACAGCAGAGCGCGTGAATTGACGGGAGAACAGAAATACTCTAGCCTTCGACAGGTTTCTTGTTGGTGAACGATAGAGGTTGCCTTGCATCCATTGCGTCAATTTCTGAACATCTGTCTTTTTGGCTTCGTTCTTGCAATCAGCTCTTTACTGCCAGCCCAACAGGTTGCTGCGCCTGCGCTCGCTCTCAAGCCTCCCCTGGGATGGAATAGCTGGGATGGCTACGGAACAACGATCAATGAAGCGCAGGTAAAATCCAATGCCGATTGGTTCGCCCAGAATCTGAAGCCGTACGGTTGGCAATATATTGTCGTTGACATGGAGTGGTTCGTCACAAATCCCACGCCCGAAGGAAATTCAAAGTCCTCGTTATACAGCATCGATTCCAACGGTCGCTATATTCCAGCCGTAAATCGATTTCCATCGTCGGAAGGTGGCGCAGGATTCAAACCTTTGGGCGATTATGTCCATTCCTTGGGATTGAAGTTCGGCATACATATTCTGAGAGGAATTCCTAAGAAAGCTGTGGAAGCAAATCTGCCAATTGCCGGCTCTTCGTACAAAGCAAGCGATGCGGCGGATGTGACGGAAACCTGCCCGTGGAATCCGGACAATTATGGAATTGACGCCGCGAAACCTGGAGCTCAGGCGTATTACGATTCCATCGCGACTCTCTACGCAAGCTGGGGAGTGGATCTGATCAAGGTGGATTGCATCAGCAGCCATCCCTATCGCAGTGAAGAAATTAGAATGTTGAGTACAGCGCTTGCGAAGACCGGCCGCCCCATCGTCCTGAGCCTGTCGCCCGGGCCGGCTCCGATCGAAAAAATCGAAGAGATGAGTAAGTATGCGCAGATGTGGCGCATCTCCGACGATATTTGGGATTTGTGGCACAGCGATGTGGCGTATCCGCAAGGTCTCGGAGATCAGTTCGCGAATGTGCTGAAATGGGCGGGTAAGTCGCAGCCCGGACACTGGCCCGACGCAGATATGTTACCGCTTGGGTATTTAGGGCCCGCTCCCGGTTGGGGCAAGGCCAGGCAGACGCGGCTGACTCACGATGAGCAACGCACGCTCGTAACTTTGTGGGTGATTTTTCCTTCGCCTCTCATGATCGGTGGCGAACTTCCTTCCGCGGATGCGTGGACGAAATCTTTGTTGGAGAATCCGGAAGTGCTGTTAGTTGACCAGCAATCCACGGAAAATCGTCTGGCAATCGCGAGCGATTTAATTGCGGTCTGGACTGCGAAATCGCCATCGAACGAAGCGTTCTATGTTGCTGCGTTTAACCGGAGTGAATCGTTTCAGACGCTACACTACGCTTGGGCCGATCTCGGCTTGCCTGCCAAGGAGTATCTGCAACGGGATTTGTGGGAACGCAAGGATCTGAACACGACCCCAACATTCTCGATAATTCTCGCTCCGCATGCATGCGTTTTATACAAGCTCACACCGTCTGGAAATTTCCGATGACGACCGGCCAAGTGGGAAACCCGCTCACGGAAAACGGACCGTCACCCCGCCATGCGTTGTTTCCCGCCGGCCACATCGTTCCATTCCTTTTGGTCACTGCACTCTTTTTTCTTTGGGGCATACCCAACAACTTAAACGATGTGCTCATCCGGCACTTCATGAAGTCCTTTGCGATCTCCCGTTTTCAGGCTGGCTTGGTGCAATCTGCTTTCTATCTAGGTTATTTTCTCTTGGCCATTCCTGCCGCGTTGATGATGAAGCGCGTCGGATACAAAGGCGGAATCGTGGTGGGGTTACTCCTTTTTGCGACGGGTTCGTTCTTGTTTTGGCCCGCTGCTTTGGCCGGCAGCTATGCCTTCTTCCTGTTTGCCCTCTTTGTGATTGCCGGCGGACTGTCATTTCTGGAGACCGCCTCCAATCCGTTTATCGCGCAGCTCGGTGATCCAGACAGTTCGGAGCGCCGGCTGAATTTCTCGCAAGCATTTAATCCGCTGGGCGCCATTGCCGGCGCACTGATCGGGACGATATTTATCTTTTCCGGCGTCGAGCTGACCCCGCAACAAATTGCAGTACGCCAGGCCTTACATACCTACAACGCCTATCTGCGATTTGAGACGTTGCGTGTGGTGCGCCCCTATCTGGTGATCGGCGTCGTGGCCGTGATTTGGGCCCTTCTTATCCTTCGAATAAAGTTTCCGGCGATCGCAAACGAAAATGAATCGGGCTCCGACTCCGGCAAAGACGGCAGTTTTCTTCAGATCTTCAGGGAAAGGCATTTTATTCTTGCCGTGATTGCGCAATTCTTCTACGTGGGAGCGCAGGTCGGCACCTGGAGCTACTTCATTTCTTATGTTCAGGAGTATGCCAGGCAACCGGAAAAGACCGCTGGCTATTTTCTTACCGGCACGCTGGCTGCATTTGGCGTGGGCCGTTTTGTTTCCGCCTATCTGATGCGTTTTCTTTCCCCCAGCCGTTTGATGGGAGCCTATTCGGTGGCAAATATCGTCTTGGTGTCCATCGGCGTGTTCAGCCCCGGCTGGATCGGTGTATGGTGTATTTTTCTTACCAGCTTCTTTATGTCGCTTATGTTCCCAACGATATTCGCTCTCGGGTTGAAAGGCCTCGGCCCTAATACGAAAATCGGTGGTTCATTTCTGGTGATGGCGATCGTTGGCGGCGCGGTCCTCACCCCCTTCATGGGTCTGATCTCGGAGAAGTTGCATAGCCTGGCTTGGGCGTATTCGATTCCACTGATCGCCTATGTCTATATCTGTGCATATTCATTTTTAGGTGCTCACCGCGAAGAGTTCGTGCCGGCTCTTGCCAAAAATGCGGGATCGATACCTTCGTAAGGTACTGCGAAGTTCACATTACGGAAATGGGACATCAAAGAAAACGGCGACAGAGGGCGTGCTAACGAGAAATTGGGATCATTGAAACTGCTCATGACTGGCTATGTGTTGAGCGCAGTAAGCGAGCATTTCCGCCACATCGGAATCGCCCAACTCTGTATTAAACATGGCGTCATACAATGGATACTCGGGCCAATTCAGCTTAAGGTGTGCCTTCACAAACGCGGCGCGATCCCTGTCAATCGTGTCAACTTCCGTTATTGCCTTTTCTTGAGGTGTTCCAGCGGTGATCAATCTGTGAATCTTAGACGTGCGGGAAGCGTAGAGGAACGCCCGAAATACATCCTTGCGACCGCGAAGAAAATATTGCGAGCCCCGACCAACGATTACGCATGGGCCGCCAGAAATTGCGTGATTGACCGCCGATTCGGAGACAGTGGCGATTCTGCGCGCATCAAGCAGTTCCAGCCGATCGGTTGGTGGTAGGGCCCCCTCGAATGCTCCTCTAAGGAAAGACTTAAAGACACGATAAACCGCAGGATCATTTTTCCATTCCCGCTGCTCGACCGCTTGTGGCGTACTATTGGTCAGCCGCGCGAGTTCCTGAGTTAGTTGGTGGTCCCACAGCTTCCAACCCAGCAGTTCGGCCAGCTTTGCAGCAATCTCCGAACCGCCACAGCCAAACTCACGTTCAATTGTTATGGCTCGAATCAGCATGATAAACTCTAACCGGCCGCAACCTGGCCGCCTGCTCCTGGGTCATTCTTCTTCAAGAAAAATGCGAGAACGAACATCAACCCGCAAAACACGCCCAGGATCCAAAAGGTGTCCATGTAAGACAGCACGTGTGCTTGTTGATTCACCAAGTCGTAGAACCTCGCAATGGCCTGTTTGTGGACGTCCTTGGCCCGAAGCCCAGAATGGGCGATTCCAGAGCTTAGTGTTTGGAACGCGGAACGGAAAGCTGGGGTACCGGGAGTGAGATGGCCGACGAGGATTTGCTGGTGATCCTGAGATCGCCGAACAATCAGGGTGGTCGCCAATGAAGTTCCTATTCTGCCGCCGATGTTGCGCATGAAGTTGATCATTCCGGAGACGCTGTTGCCTTTCTCTGGAGGAACTCCGATGTAACCTGCCGCCGTAATGGGGACGAAAAGAAATCCGATTCCCACTACTTGCGTGATGCGCAGCCACATCGCAAAACGGAAGCTAATAAATAAATCGAGCTGGTGAGCCGAGTAGAATAGTCCGATGGCGAGACACAACCATCCTGCCGCAATCAAGTATCTGGCCTGAATCTTCGAAGTTAGTCGGCCAGTGACGGGCATCATTATTAACAAGACGAGTCCGCCTCATTAACAAGACGAGTCCGCCTCCGGACAGAACAAGACCTGCGAGTCCGGCTGTGTAACCCATCAGCGTTTGCAGAAATTCGGGCGACGCAATTTACCGGAAGTGCCAATTGGATTCAGTTCGAGGAGTGACTAAGCATGTTGGACCGCGCGCGTGTGAAACGTATTTTAGAGAGGCTTCAATTCGCCGAGGATAGTAGGAATCAATTCACACACCGTGGGATGAATGTGCATGGCCTTTTTCAACACCGTGTACGGAGCACGCGCATACATTATGTCCAGGACGCAGTGGATGGCCTCATCCCCGCCGGTACCGAGGATGGTTGCTCCCAGGATCTCTTGTGAGTCTGCATCCACCAGCACTTTCATGAATCCCTGGGTTTCGCTCTTCTCCACGGCCCGCCCGACGCGCGTCATGGGCCGTGAGCCCTTCAACACACGCCGGCCCGATCCGCGCGCGTCGCGCTCCGTCATGCCCGCGCGCCCGAGCGGAGGATCAACGTAGAGGTTGTACGCGGTGATACGATCCGTGACGCCCCGCGGCTCGTGGTCCAGCAGGTTGGCTGCAATAATCTCAAAATCATTGTAAGAAGTGTGCGTAAATCCTCCGCGTCCGTTGCAGTCGCCAAGCGCCCAGATGCCCGGAACGTTGGTACGCAGCTGATTGTCCACAACGATGTATCCGCGGTCATCACGCGCTACTCCAGACTTTTCCAAACCAAGATCATCGGTATTCGGAGTGCGCCCCATCGCCAGCAATAAGTGCGAACCGCTCACCTCTGGCATACCTTCGGTGCAATCCAGGCGCACGCCGACTTCTCCATCCCCAAGTGTCGTCAACTCAATGCACTTCGCATTGAGCCGTATGTGAACGCCCTCGCGTCCGAGGATTGCTTGCACTTCAGCGGATACGTCCTCGTCTTCATGAGCAATCAGCCGCGATGACTTTTCTACAATCGTTATCTCGCTGCCAAAGCGCCGGAAAATCTGACCAAATTCCAGACCTATGTAGCCGCCGCCGACAATAACGAGATGTCGTGGCAGGACGTCGAGGTCCAACAACGTGGAATTGGTTAGATACGGAGTGTTCGCTACTCCGGGCATGGGCGGTATGGCTGCGCGCCCTCCCACGTTGATGAAAATCTGCGGTGCACTCAGTAATTCCTCGCCAACTGCAACTTCTTTAGGCGACTCAAATCGCGCGTGCCCGCGGTAGAGCGTGCAGTTTGGCGTGCTCTTGAGCCACGACTCCAAGCCGATTCGGGATTTCCCGCTGATTTCATCCTTGCGTGCTTTCACTCGCTTCATATCGACGCCTACTGATCCATCCACTTGGACACCGAAGTCCGCCGCGCGGCGTACCATGTGCGCGTTGTAAGCGGAAGCAACCAGCGTCTTTGTCGGGATGCAACCTGTATTGACGCACGTTCCGCCGACGAGGTGCCGTTCGATTAAGGCCACGCGTTGCCCGGCAGCAGCCATCCGGACAGCCAGGAATGGTCCGGACTGCCCACTTCCGATCACGATCGCATCAAAGTCTTTTTTCATAATCGACTCACCATCCTCGCTGCTTCACAAATCGACGACGACATCGCTAGTCGGCTGTGCGCAGCAAACCAGAACGTTGCCATCCGCCGGTTTGTCGAGTGGCTCCGGTCCGTAGGCTACTGCGCCTGAAACCAAACCGCTC
>Ga0210385_10001322_pt1 | contig 15541 bp, 16 predicted proteins | sample IncBWH26OmetaG_FD_160107 | JGI IMG/M metagenome (GOLD analysis project Ga0210385, IMG submission 160107) | Forest soil microbial communities from Barre Woods Harvard Forest LTER site, Petersham, Massachusetts, United States - Inc-BW-H-26-O ...
TCGGGGTGATCTCGCCGGCGGCCGTCTGGTCCCGCAGCAGCCCGGCGAACGCGATGAACTCCTCGTACCCTTGCCGCAGCCGGGACAGGTCCCAGGCGCGCGCGGGGATCTCCGACGCCTCGCCGCCGGACGGGACCGCGGTGGCCCGGAACGCGGTCGCGGTGCTGATGCCCAGCTCCTTCAGCCGGGCCATCACCTCGCTCGCGTGGTCGCGGGGGGCCGCCCACAGGCCGTCGTACAGCGGCGCGAAGCCGAGCCAGCGCAGCGCCTTGCGCAGGTCGTCACGGGCGGCGCGGTTGTGCTCGGGGATGGAGAACGCGACAAGCGACCACATCCCGTCCCATGGCGCCCCGCTGGCGCCGAAGGAGAAGATGCGCCGCGCGCCGTCGTCAAGCACGTTGGCCGCGCGAGGGCTGAGCTGGACGAACGTCCGCCGCCCGGCCCGCGACGTCACGAGCAGCCCGTTGCGGGTCAGCCGGGACAGCGCGGCCCGGGCGGCCGAGTCGCTGACGCCGAACTCGGCGAGCAGCGCGACGATCGCGGCCGACGGCAGCGGTTCCGTGCGCTGCCACCAATAGTCGCCGAGCAGCGTGAGCAGCAGCCGGGGCGGTCGCTGCGCGACGGGGCCCGGCGCGGTCCACGGCTGGGGCACGTCGTCCTCATCCAGAGGGTCACCGAAGTACAACGATGCGCTACTCACGATGCTACTCACAGTAAGAGGATAACTTGGGCGGTTCAACGCCGAGGAATCGGAAGCAGTTATGCCACAGGATGTCCTGGAGCTCCGCGTCCGAAAGCCCCATCGACCGCAGTGTCTTCGCGATCGGCTGCTCGCGGGTCATCGCCGGGAAGTCGGAGCCGACGAGCAGGCGTTCGGTGCCGAGCATGTCGGCGAGGTACCTGATCGCGCGTCGGTCGAAGACCAGCGAGTCGTAGTAGAAGCGGCGGGCCAGCTCGATCGGGCCGTGCTCGGCGAACCAGGGTTTCGCCTCTGGGCGCTGCTCTTCAGGCAGCGGCGGCTCCTCGTTCCAGGTGCGGCCCCAGAACCACTGCGCGCGGGTGAGGACGAGCGGGAACCCGCCGCCGGCGTGGCTGAACGAGATCTTCAGGCCCGGGTATTTCTCCGCCACCCCGCCGGTGATGATCGCCGCGGCGCCCAGCGTGGCCTCCGCGCCGACGCCGAACGTCGCGGCGGCCGCGCCGGGGAGCCGCTTCGACGGCGCCGGCATGCCGTGTACGAAGACGGCGGCGCCGAGCCGTTCGGCCTCCGCCCAGAACCCGTCGAACTGGGGCTCGTGCAGCGAGTCGCCGTTGATGTTGGAGGCGATCTCCACGCCGAGCAGGCCGGCCTTGGCCACCTCGGTCAGCTCGGCCGTCGCCAGGTCCGGGTCTTGCAGCGGCACCGTGCCCAGGCCGTAGAACCGCGTGGGGTACGCGGCGACCAGGCCGGCGATGTACTCGTTGGTGACCCGGCACAGGTCGCGGCCGACGTCGGCCGGGGCCCGGTAGTTCAGCAGCGCGGGGAACGGCGAGAGCAGTTCCGCGTCGAGCCCGCTGGCGGCGGACGCCTCGAGCCGCTTCTCCGCGTCGAACCAGACCGCCTTCGCGGGGAACCGCATCGGGCCGTTGACGAGGAACTTGGCGCCCGGGTCGTCGGGGTTGGGCTCGGTGGACGGCCAGCCGGCCGGGTCGCAGTCGGCCGGGGCCGGGCCGAAGTCGGCCGGGAAGATGTGCGCGTGCGAGTCGATGATCGGCATCAGTCGTTTACCCCCCTTTACAGGCCCGGCATGACGGCGACGTGGATGCCGTCTTCGCCGGGCACCTCTCCGGCCAGTAGCTGGATCGCGTGCTCGACGTCGTCCAGCCCGTACTTGTGCGTCTGCATCTTGTGCAGCGGGAACTTGCCGGACTCGATCAGCTTGATCGCGTTCTCGTAACCGGCCGCGTCCACGGAGAACGCACCCTTCACGGTGAGCGCCTTGTTGATGAGGTTGTCGGTGACCAGCTCGATGGGCTGGTGCCCCTTCAGTCCCGCGAGGACGATCGTGCCGCCCCAGCGGACCGCCTCGATGGCGTCGCGGATCGGCTGGTGGGCCATCGGGGTGAGGTCGAGCACCACGTCGACGCCGTCCCCGCCGGTCAGCTCGCGGACCCGCTCGACGACGTTCTCTTCTTCGACGTTGATCGCGACGTCGGCGCCGAACTCCTTCGCCAGCTCCAGCTTCTTCGCGTCGCGGGTCAGGCCGGTGGCGATGATCGTGCCCGCCCCGACGTACCGGGACGCGAGGATGGCGGCGAGGCCGCGCTGGCCGGCGCCCATGACGAGCACGTTCGTGCCGAGGTGCACGCCGCCGTACTCCAGCGCCCAGCGCACGCCGGCGCCGAGCGGGTTGTACATGACCGCGATCTCGGCGGGGATGTCGTTCCTGACCGGGTGGACGATCGAGTTCGGGTGCAGGTCGATGTAGTCGGCGTAGCCGCCGGTCAGCCGGCCGTGGCGCTCGGGCGGGTTGCCGCCGCCGTGGCTGCCGATCCGGTTCTTGCAGTTCATGTAGTTGCCCGCCAGGCAGCGGGCGCAGGACCGGCAGGGGATGAGGATCTCCACGGCGACCCGGTCGCCGGCCTGCACGCCCCACCGGGCGGCGGTCTCGTCGGTGATCTCCTCGATGATGCCGAGCGGTTCGTGGCCGGGGATCATCGGCAGCCCGCGGGTGCCCATGGCGCCCTTGTACTGCTCGACGTCGCTGCCGCAGATGCCGCAGGCCTCGACGCGCAGCAGCGCGCCGGTGTCGCCGCCGAGCACGGGCCGGGGGTACTCGCGCATCTCCATCTGCCGCGGCCCGGTCTGGACCACGGCGCGAACCATGTCAGCCATTGTCGTTCTTAACCTCGCGCATCCTCGTCGATCACGGTGTCGTTGGGGCCGGGAACAGAGGCGGGCCGGGGGATTTCGGCGCTGGTCATAACCGCTTCTCCAGACCCACGGATCACGATATATGACACTTGGCGCGACGAGAAGCGCGTGATATGAAATCTAATACCAGGACAGTCGTCGGGGGGCTTGTCATGAGCATGGACACAAAATTAGGGCGGCGAACAAGTTACGGCCGCTAACGATCTGGCCATCCGGAGGCGCTAGATGAAGACCCGGGCCGCAGTGCTGCGCAAAGCGGGGACGCCGTGGGAGATCACCGAGCTTGAGCTGGACCCGCCGAAGGCGAACGAGGTGCTCATCCAGATGGAGGCGGCCGGCCTGTGCCACTCCGACGAGCACATCAGGTCCCGGGGCGCCGGCCGGCTGCCGATGGTCGGCGGCCACGAGGGCGCGGGCGTGGTGGTGGACGCCGGCCCGGGCGTGACCCGCGTGAAGGTGGGCGACCGGGTCTCGTGCTCCTACATCCCGGTCTGCGGCAAGTGCCGCTACTGTTCCACCGGCAAGCAGAACCTGTGTGACGCGGGCAAGTGGGCCGGTGTCGGCTGCCTCCAGGATGAGACGTTCAGGTTCCACCAGAACGGCGAGGACTTCGGCGGCATGTGCGTGGTCGGCTCCTTCGCCGAGTACTCCGTGCTGTCGGAGTGGTCCTGCGTGAAGATCGAGGACTACGTGCCGATGGAACTCGCGGCCCTGGTCAGCTGTGGTGTCACCACCGGGTTCTGCTCGGCGGTCTACGCGGGCGACGTGCGGGTCGGCGACGTCGTGGTGGTCTTCGGAACCGGGGGCGTCGGCATGAACGCCGTGCAGGGCGCCGCGTGGGCCGGCGCCAAGCACGTCTTCGCCATCGACCCGAACGAGTGGAAGCAGCAGCAGGCCCTGCAGTTCGGCGCGACGCACGCGTTCGGCGACCCGGTCAAGGCCAAGGACGTCCTCATCGACCTCACCCGCGGCCAGCTCGCGGACAAGGTGATCTGCACCGTGGGCGAAATGGACAACGAGGTCGTCAAGGCCGCCGTCGACATGACCGGCAAGGCCGGCACGATCGTGATCACCGGCGTCGGCTACTACCAGATGGAGCTGCCTGGCGGCATCCTGATCGGGTATCACAGGAAGATGCAGGGCTCGCTGTTCGGCGGCGCCAACCCGCTGTACGACATCCCCATGATCCTGAGCCTCTGGCACGAGGGCCACATCAAGCTGAGCGAGCTCATTACCAGGACATACACGCTGGACGAAATTAATGAGGGGTATCAGGACCTTATGGATGGTAAGAACATCCGCGGCGTCGTCGTGCACCAGCATTAAAAAAGGAAAGGCCGGAGCAACATGCCGAACGCGATCCTCGACCCGACTGGGTCCGTCAAGAGCAAGGCCGCCAAGGCGGCCGCCCCCCGGGCTCGCCGCCCCGCTAGCCTCAACGGCGCCCGGGTCGGCCTGCTCATCAACACCAAGCAGAACGCGCGCCCCTTCCTCGACGAGGTCGGCCGTCTGCTCGAAGAGAAGTACGACGTCACCCTGACCAAGCGCACGAAGGTCAACTTCGCTGTGCCGGAGCCGGACGAGGTCATCAAGGAACTGGTGGCCGACAACGACGTGATCATCACCGGCGTGGGCGACTGCGGCTCGTGCAGCGCCGCCGCGACGGCCGACGGCGTCGTGCTCGAGGCGGCCGGCGTGCCGGTCGCGGCGATCATCACCGAGTCGTTCATCCCCACCGCCGACGCGATGGCCGCGCTGCGCGGCGCTCCCGGCTACAAGTACGCCACCACGGCGCACCCGGTCGCCGTGCTGACCGAGGACAAGGTCAAGGAGCGCGCGGCGACGGTGCTCGACGACGTGGTGGGCCTGCTGACCGACCCGGGGAACTCCGCCGACCAGGGAAACAGGGGCGCATGACGGCTGACGTTACGGAAGGGGCCGCCGCGGACGACGCCGTCCCGGCGGCTCCCGATCCCGACGAGGCGCAGCGGGCGATCGAGTACTGCTACGAGCAGGGATGGTCCGACGGCCTGCCGCTGGTCCCGGTCTCCAAGCCGCTGCTTGACCGGTTCCTGGCCACCACGGACAAGGACCCGGACGAGATCATCGGCTCCCTGGAGCAGGTCGGCCGGGATGTCGACGTCCGGACGGCCGCGATCAACGCCGCCATGGCCGGCTGCAAGCCCGAGTACTTCCCCGTCGTCCTGGCGGCGTTCGACGCGCTGATGCGCGAGCGCGCCGCGCGCGGCGGCGGCTTCCAGTCCACCAGCGGCCCCGCGCCGCTGATCGTGGTCAACGGGCCGATACGGCAGGAGCTGGGATTCAACACCGCCGGTGGTGCCTTCGGCCCCGGATTCCGGCCGAACATGACGATCCCGCGCGCGATCGGCCTCATCGTGCGCAACGCGTTCGGCCTCCACCCGCACGTGCTCGAGCAGGCCACTCAGGGCGTGCCCGGCCGCTGGTCGATCTGCGTCGCGGAGAACGAGGAAGAGTCCCCGTGGGAGCCGTTCGCCGAGAACGGCGGCGCGGGTGGCGGCGTCTCCGCCGTCTCCGCCACGCTCACCCGCACCATGGAATTCGTGGACAACAGGCACACCCCCAACCCCGAGGACGTGCTGCGCGACTTCCAGGACACGATCGGCCGGATCGGCTCGCTGATCTTCCCGCAGACCTCGGTCGCGCTCGTCCTCTGCCCCGAGCACGCCCAGATGTTCGCCGCGGCCGGCATGTCCAAGGCCGACGTCCAGAACTGGCTCATCGAGCGGTCCGGTCGCACCGGCCGCGAGTTCCGGGTGATGGGCAAGGAGGGCGTCGCGACCAAGACGTTCCACGGCCCGTTCGAGGGCGACGACGCGTTCCACGCGATCCTCTCCGGCCCGCGGCAAATCCCGGTCATTGTCGCGGGGGCGAAAAACGCCGCGATCTCCATGGTGGTGCGCATTTTCGGGGAATGGTCGGGTACAGCAGTTCCCGTAGTGGAGAAGAAATGAATTATTCGGAACGTACCGCGGCTCTCGCCTCGACCCTCGAGGCTGACGGCTATCAGATGGCGGTCGAAGAGCTGGATTCCCGCATTTCCGTCACCATTACCGCCGGGCCGGACGCGTGCGAGGACTGCCTGGTGCCCAAGGACCTGATGCGCGGCATCCTGGCCCAGCAACTCGGCATCGACGGTGACTCCATCGACATCGCCTACCCGGTCGACCTGCCCGGCTACTCCGGCTCGGCGGGGGCACATTGACCACCCGGGTCGCCCTCATCACCGGATGCGGCAAGCGGGACGGGATGGGGCGTGCCATCGCCCTCACGCTCGCCGCATCAGGGGTGGCCGTCGTGGTCACCGACAAGCAAGCGACGGGCGTGCTCAACCGCCGTCAGGAAGTCGTCGGCGTGTCGGACGAGTCCTGGGGCGGCGTCGATTCCCTCGTCGAGGAGATCACCGGCCTCGGAGGCACGGCGATGTCGCAGCTCGGCGACATCTCGGTGGCCGAGGACGCGCAGCGCATGGTCGACACCGCGGCGGCGTGGCGTGGCCGGCTCGACATCCTGGTCAACGGCGCCGGCGCCCCGCAGGGCCTGGACCGGCAGGACATCGAGGACGTGCCGATCGAGGTCTTCGACTTCGTGATCGCGGTCAACCTGCGCGGCACGTACCTGATGTCGCGGTTCGCCGTGCCGCACATGCGAGCGCAGCGCTGGGGCCGGATCATCAACATCTCTTCCCAGGCCGGCCAGGTCGCGGCGGCCATGTCCACGGCGTACTCAGCGTCCAAGGCGGGCGTGCTGGGGTTCACCCGCGCGCTGTCGGCCGACGTCGCGCCGTGGGGGATCACCTGCAACGCGATCGCGCCTGGCATGGTGGCGACCTCGCGGGCACTGCTGTCCCTCGACCCGAGTGTCGACGCGGACGCCGAGATCAAGCGCCGCGGTTCGATGCTCGCGGTGGGGCGGTCCGGGTACCCGGAGGACATCGCGGCCGCGGTCGCGTACCTCGCGTCGGACGCCTCCGGGTACATGACCGGCCAGACGCTCGTCCTCGATGGCGGCGGCTCCGCCCCGTTCGCGAAACGCCCCCCGGAAGCGTCCCCTGCCTCATAATCGGGATGACTCAGGGAAGCGAGGACGAGCAACGATGTCACCGAGGACCACTCCGCCCTTCCGTGCCGATCACGTCGGGAGCCTACTGCGGCCCCCGCAATTGCGGCGGGCGCGTGACGACCACGCCGTCGGGCGGATCACCGCCGGTGAGCTGCGCGCCGTGGAGGACGAGGCGATTCGCGATGCTGTCGCGATGCAGCGGGACGTCGGCCTGCGGTCGGTGACCGACGGCGAGTTCCGCCGCGCGTCCTGGCATATGGACTTCGTGTACCAGATCGGCGGCATCGGCCAGGTGCCTGGGCACCTGGTGTCGCAGTTCCGCAACGCGACGGACACGATCGAGTTCACGCCGCCGGCGATCCGGGTGAACCGGCGGGTCACGATGGACAAGACGATCTTCGGCGAGGATTTCGCGTTCCTGCAGTCCATCGCCGATCCCGCGCAGGTTCCGAAGCTCACCATCCCCGCGCCGTCCATGGTGCACTACCGGTCCGGCGTCCGCGCCATCGTCGACGAGAGCGTCTACCCGGATGCGGAGGAGTTCTGGGCCGACGTGTCGGCCGCCTACGCCGAGGAGGTCAGGCGGCTGGCCGAGCAGGGCTGCCGGTACCTGCAGATCGACGACATCAGCCTCGCGTACCTGAACGACCCGGCGCAGCGCGCGTACATCACCGAGCGCGGCGAGGACGCCGAGCACATGCACCTGCGGTACATCAGCCTGATCAACGGCGCGGTCGCCGCCCGCCCGGCCGGGATGGCGGTCGCGACCCACCTATGCCGCGGCAACTACCGGTCCTCGTGGGTCGCGTCCGGCGGCTACGACTTCGTGGCCGAGGCGCTGTTCAACGAGCTCGACGTGGACGGCTTCTTCCTCGAGTACGACGACGAGCGGTCGGGCGGGTTCGAGCCGCTGCGTTTCGTGCCGCCGGGCAAGCAGGTGGTGCTCGGCCTGCTGACCACCAAGCGACCGCAGCTCGAGTCCAAGGACGAGCTCAAGCGGCGGATCGACGAGGCGGCCAAGTACGTCCCGCTCGACCAGCTGTGCTTGTCCGGGCAGTGCGGCTTCGCGTCGACCGCGGAGGGCAATGCCCTGACCTTGGACGATGAGATCGCGAAGCTGCGCCTCATTGTCGAAGTGGCCCAGGAGGTCTGGGGATAGCCGGGGCTTGTGGTGTACGGCGCGTCGCATCGGCGCCTCCAGAGCAGGCGCCGAACGACGCGCCTTTACACCACTGCGCCCCCGCGTCACCTCAGTACCGGGCTTCCCTTGATCGCGGGCGGGCTCTCGGCCCTGTCGCTAGGCCTTACGACTGCTGCTGCGGTGTGTGCGCCCATTCTCGTCCTATCGATTGCGCAATCGACCTGCTCTAGGGGGACGCGCCGACCCCCCAAGGCGCCGCCTCACTCTTGAAGCGACCTACGACCTTTGCTGACGGCGGCGTTGCCCCGCGAGTCCCGCTGTCCCCGTCGTGACCGAGATCCGGTTAGCTCTGAAAGTTTGGCCGGTTGTAGGCGGTCAAACTTTCAGAGCTGACGGAAAGCAGCCCATGACCGGTCCCGTCCGGCGCGATGTAACGGGCAGGAGAGGCAGCCGGGACGCCAGGTGCAGGTTCACCGCCTCCGCGGCCGGCGCGATGGTCCGCAACCAGACCGCCAGCACCAGCCTGCCGTCTGCCGATTGCGCAATCGACCTGCTCTATTGGTGTCGATTGCGCAATCGACCGGTCAGCCTTGACGCGCTGCCGGTCACCTCGGCACCGCCGGTCACGTCGGCACCGTCAGCACCACGATGGGCGTCGTGGTCGGGCGGCTCGTCCCGCCCGCGGGCTCGACGGTGACGCCAACCCGGTCACCGTTCGCCAGTCCGGACGCGAGGACCGGCGCGGTCGCCTCGCCGCTGGCCGGCGGCACCAGGCCGGCGCTCCGGGCGCTGCCCGGCCCAAGGAACCACAGCTCGTACACCTCGGACGGGGGCAGCACGCGCAGCCCCGAGCTGGTGAACACCACCGCCCCCTCGCGCCGCGACGCCACCACGGTCGCGGTGCCGCCCGCCGAGGTGACCGCGCTCGTGATCCGCGCGTCCGGCGCGGCGAGCACCGCCGCGATCGCCTGGCTGCGCGCCCGCTCGGCGTCGAGGCTGCCGCGGGTGGTCGCGGTGACGACCGCGAGCGCCACCGCGGCCGCCAGCGACACCGCGGCGACCCCCGTGGCGATCTTGAGGTTCATCCCGAACGTACGCGTCGGCGTCCGCCCGCTCCCCATGACGGCCCGGCGCCACCCCCGCGCGCCCGTGACGGGCGGCAGTTGCCGCGTGACCGCGGCGCCGGCGAGCACCCGTTCCTTCAATCCCGCCGGCGGCTCGGCGGCCGCGGCCACGCCGAGGGCGGCCGCGGTCGCGGCGAAGCCCCGCAGTTCGCTCTCGCACGCCCGGCAGCGGCGCAGGTGCCGCTCGAACCGCTCCCGCTCGGCGCCGTCGAGCGCGTCGAGCGCGTAGGCGCCGGCCAGGGCGTGCATGTCACGCCGCCCGAGCCTCATGAGCTCACCCCCAGGCAGTCACGCAACCGGCTGAGCCCGTCGCGAATCCGCGTCTTGATCGTGCCGAGCGCGGTGCCGAGCAGCGCCGCGACCTGGGAGTAGCTGTGGCCGCCGTAGTAGGCGAGCGTGATCGACTCGCGCTGCAGTTCGGTGAGCCCGTCGAGGCACCGCCGCACCCGCTCGGCGTCCATGCTCGCCTCGACGCTCTCCGCCACCTCGTCCACGGCGGTTTGGACCTGAGCGGTGCGCTGGTCCCGCGCGGCGGCCGCCTCCTCCGACCGGACGCGGTCGACGGCCCGCCGGTGCGCGATCGTCAGTACCCACGCCGCCGCGCTGCCCCGGGCCGGGTCGAACCGGGACGCGGTGCGCCAGACCTCGAGCAGGACCTCCTGGGTGACCTCTTCGGACTGGGAGGGGTCGCGGAGCACCTTGCGGATGAGGCCGTAGGCCGACGCGGCGAGCCGGTCGTACACCGCCTCGAACGCGCCCTCGTCGCCCCGCGCGACGAGGGGGAGCAGCTTGTCAAGCTCCGGGCCGGCCCGCTCCGCGGGCTCCGGCTCAGACCGCGCCGCGCACATGTCATACGCCTCCACGCGGACCATTCGGTGCCGCCGTCCAACCGGATTGGTTTAACTCAAGCCCGCACCAAGATCGATTGTCAGTACCCCACCGTATCGTCAAATCCGCGCCCCGTAGCGAGTACGACAATCCTCTTACCGGAGTACCATATGTGTATGACCATCAGGAAATCACGCCTCACCGTCACGGTCGACGCGGACCTGATCGCCGAGGCCAACGCCGCAGTGAAGAGCGGCGCGGCCGAGTCGGTCAGCGCCTACGTCAACGACGCGCTGGCCGCCCAGTCCGCCCGCCAGCGCCGCCTGGCGGCGTTGGACCGGGCGATCAAGGACTACGAGGCCGAGTTCGGCGAGATCACCGAGGAGGAGATGGCGGACCAGCGCCGCAAGGATCGCGCGAACGCCATCATCGTCCGCCACGGCGTGGTCATGGACAGCCGCGGCAACGTCATCAGGGATGCGCGGTGACGCTGGTCTTCGACGCCGGCGCCCTGCTGGCGCTCGAACAGAACGACGAGGAGACGTGGCGACGGCTTAAGGCCGCCACGCTCGCCGGTTTCCCGCCGATCACGCATGGCGGCGTCGTCGGTCAGGCCTGGCGCGGCGGCGGGGCGCGCCAGGCGCGGCTCGCGATGGCGCTGGACGGCATCGAGGTCTACCCCCTCGACGACGAGCTCGGTCGGCGGGCCGGCGTCCTGCTCAAGCGGTCGGGCACTAGCGACGTGGTGGACGCCGCGCTCGTCTTGCTCGCCGAGGACGGCGACGAGATCATCACCTCGGACCGGGCCGACCTTGCCGTGCTGACCGAACACGCCAACCTGGACGTGGAGCTGTTCCCCGTCTGACGGTCAGTCCCTGCTGCCGGCGAAGATCCGCAGGAAGAACCAGAACACGTTCAGCACGTCGAGGAAGATCGACGCGGCGAGCAGCGGCGCCGAGTTCAGCCCGCACGCCCAGGTGCCGCCCCGCGTACGCCCCGGCCGCGAAGAACCCGGCCGTCATGGCGACGAGCCCCATCGTCTGCCCGAACAGCGTCGCCGTGCGGTCCCGCGTCGCATACCCCTGATACGCCAGGTTCGAGTGCATAAGGCCATTCTCCTCAGCGGGGCTCCTCCCCGCGCGGCCTAGCTTAGAGGCCCGCTTAGGGTGGATTCATGGGCAAACTCAAGGTTCTCTTCGTTGGCGGGTCTGGGGTCATCTCCGCCGCGTGCGCGCGGGTGGCGGTCGAGAGCGGGATCGATCTGTACGTGCTCAACCGGGGGCGGAGCACCACGCGGCCGTTGCCCGCTGGCGTGCACGAGATGCGGGCGGATGTGAGGAACCCCGCGTCCGTTCGGGATGAAGTAAAAGAGCACGAGTTTGACTCAGTTGTCGACTTCGTCGCGTTCACCCCCGAGCACGTGCGCAACGACATCGAGATCTTCCGGGAGCGGACCGGGCAGTACGTGTTCATCAGCACCGCGTCGGCGTATCAGACGCCGCCGGCGCGGCTGCCGGTCACCGAGTCGACGCCGCTGAAGAACCCGTTCTGGCAGTACTCGCGGGACAAGATCGCCTGCGAGGACGTGCTGGTCAGCGAGTACCGGGGCAGCGACTTCCCGGCGACGATCGTGCGGCCGTCGCAGACCTACGACCCGACGAAGACTGTGCTGCCCGGGGGGTGGACGTCGCTGGCGCGGATGCTGGCGGGCAAGCCGGTGATCGTGCACGGGGACGGGACGTCGGTGTGGACGGTGACCCACCACGACGACTTCGCGCGCGGGTTCGTGCCGCTGCTCGGGCATCCCCGGACGTACGGGGAGGCGTTCCACATCACGTCGGACGACGTGCTGACCTGGGACCAGATCGCGCGCGCCCTCGCGGCGGCGCTGGGGGTCGCCGCCGACATCGTGCACGTGCCCTCGGACGTGATCGCCGCGGCCGACCCCGAATGGGGGGCCGGGCTGCTCGGGGACAAGGCGCACTCGATGGTGTTCGACAACGCCAAGCTCCGTTCGGTCGTGCCGGGCTGGCGGGCGACGATACCGTTCGAGCGGGGCGCCAGGGAGATCGCGGACTGGTACCTGGCGGACCCCGCCCGGCAGGTCGTCAACGACACGCTCGACGCGCTGATGGACAAGCTGGCCGCCGACTTCAGCGGGTAGCCGTGACCGGCTCGATCCGGAACACGGGATATCCAGGCGCGATCCCGCGCAGCGTCTCGTCGGACGCCTTGGCGTCCACGCCGTCGAAGAAGACGCCGACCTCCCACTTCCAGCGCTTGAGGTAGGCGCGCAGCACCGGCGGCTTGTCGCCGTCGGCGAGCTCCGTCGCCCGGAAGGGCTCGACGCGGCGGCCGATGCGCAGTTCGCCGGTGCCGCCCGCGGCGCGCACGTTGCGCACCCACTGCGTGTTCCCGCGGGGGGCGACCAGGTACCTGGTGCCCTCGTAGGTCAGCGGGTTGACCGGGTTGCTGCGCCATTCGCCGCTCGTGCGGCCGCGCACGTACAGGACGCGCGAGCCGTAGACGCTGATACCGAGCCGGGTCAGGCGGCCGACGGCCTCGTTGAAGAAGTTGGTGGCCTTCTTGGGCTGAACGTACCGGTTGCTGGCGGTCATCGCGATCACTCCTCGTAAGTCATGCGGGTCCGGCTTTACGAGAGCATTGCTCTCGACTAAGATCAGTGAACACGACGAGATGGTTGCTTGTCAAGAGCAGTGCTCTCGTTTTTGTCAACTGATCTCGATAGCTACCGGGGAGTTCCGAATGAGTCCAGTCAACGCCAGCCACACCGCGCGCGAGCGCGCCCGGGCCGAACTGACGCGCGAGATCACGGAGGAGGCCCGGCGGCAGCTCGCCGAGACGGGCGCGCCGGGGCTGTCGCTGCGCGCGGTCGCGCGGGAGCTCGGCATGGTTTCCTCGGCGCTGTACCGGTACTTCCCGAGCCGGGACGACCTGCTGACCGCGCTGATCATCGACGCCTACAACGCGCTCGGCGAAGCCGCAGAGACGGCGGCCGCGGCCGCCGATCTCAGCCCCCGGCGACGCTGGCTGGCCGCCTGCGACGCCATCCGCGACTGGGCCCTGGCCCACCCGCACGAGTACGCGCTGATCTACGGCTCGCCGGTGCCCGGCTACCGGGCCCCGCAGGCGACGATCGGCCCGGCGTCGCGGGTGCCGCTGGCCTTCGCGCGCGTGCTCGCGGACGCGGTGGCGGGCGGCGCGCTACGCACGGGCGACGGGCCGGTCCTCGACGGCGCGCTGTCCGCCCAGGCCGGGCTCCTCGCGGCAGCCCTCGTGGAGTCCGGCGCCTCCGACGTCCCGCCGGACGCGCTGGTGCGCGCCGTCATCGCCTGGGCGCAGCTGTACGGGATGATCAGCTTCGAACTGTTCGGGCAGTTCGTGGGCTCGTTCGAGCCCGTGGACGCCTTGTTCGATTACGCGGTGGCGCAACTGGCTACCTTCGTGGGCCTGGAGTGACAGGCGCCGACCCCGACTGCCTCGTGCCGGACTCGATTGGGCTCGCCGCGATTGTGCGAGCGTGATCGGGACCGTAGTTTTGCTCGCTATTCACCTGAAGGTCGTTTGATTTCGCTTACATCTCATTCTGGGACTTGCGGTCCTGGCTTGGGGCGCCGCGTTCTACGCGATCTTTTCTCGCCTAGAGACGGTTCCGCCTTGGCAACTGGTTCCTGCCCTTCGGCGTTAGGAGACCTTGCGTGACGATTGAGCTGAGTCGGCGTCAGCTAATGGCGTCGGCAGGCGGGATGGTGCTGGCCTCGTTCGCCTTGCCGTCCAACCTGCGGAAGATCATCGATTCCGCGCCGCCAGCGCGACTTAACTCGGCGCGGACACCCGCGCCCATCTCCGAAATCAAGCACGTCGTCGTGCTGATGCAGGAGAACCGATCATTCGACCACTACTTCGGCGCCATGCCGGGGGTGCGGGGCTTCGGTGACCCCAAGGCGATCCCGGGCGTCTTCAAACAGGCCGACCCGGACAATCCGGACGGGTACCTGTACCCGTTCCACGCCGACACACACAGCACCAGTGCCCAGGCGCTTCCCTCCACCAGCCACGACTGGCTACCGCAGCACGACTCGTGGAACAACGGCGCGATGAATGGCTTCGTGACCGCGCGACTCAACTCGACGATCGACGACTATGATGGAAAAGCCGCGCAGTACTCCATGGCGTACTTCAAGCGCGACGACATCCCCTTCCAGTGGGCACTGGCCGACGCCTTCACGATCTGCGATGGCTACCACTGCTCGGTGCTCGGGCCGACCTGGCCCAACCGGCTCTACCTCATGACCGGCCAGATCGATCCCACGGGTGCCCACGGCGGTCCGATCTATGGCAACGAGGTACCCACCGAGGGTTACTCGTGGACGACCTATCCGGAGCTGCTGACCGCGGCCGGCGTGTCCTGGAAGGTGTACCAGGAGGTCGATAACTACGGCTTCAACGTGCTGGAGTACTTCGACCAGTACCAGAACGCGTCCACCTCGTCGCCGCTGTACCAGAACGCGATGAAGTTCTACCAGCCCGGCCAGTTCGAGTACGACGCCATCAACGACCGGCTGCCCACGGTGTCGTACATCCTCCCGACCTCTTACCAGTCCGAGCATCCCGACTTCATGCCGGCGGCCGGCGCCGACTACGTGGCGAGCAAGGTCGACGCGATCGCGGCCAACCCCGATGTCTGGGCCAAGACGGTCTTCATCCTCATCTACGACGAGAACGACGGGTACTTCGATCACGTTGTTCCGCCCACCGCGCCGGCCGGCACGCTCCACGAGTACATCACCGCGTCGGCATCGACGGAAGCGTCCGCACCAGGGCCCATCGGCCTGGGCTTCCGGGTCCCCTGCGTCATCGTCTCGCCGTGGACGGTGGGCGGCTTCGTCTGCCACGACACGTTCGACCACACCTCGGTTACCCGGCTGCTCGAGCTGGTGACCGGTGTGGTCAATCCCAACATCACCGCCTGGCGGCGCCAGACCGTCGGCGATTTCACCTCGGCACTCGGCACGGTCCCGAGCCGCTTCCCGCGGCTGCCGGACACGAAAGCGCAACTCGAGCTGGCCGAACAGGAAGTGGCCCAGTTCCAGCTCCCACCCTACCCGGGAGCGAACCAGACCCCGCCGGTCCAGCCGCCCGGGTCCAAACCGGTGCGTAGCGCGGCAACCGCCAACGCCGGCGTGGAGGTGTGATCACATGGCATCGCGCGAATCATCTAACTCCCGTCCGGCCTGGGCTAGTCGGCGCGTGATCATGGCGGGGACGGCGGCCGTCGTGCTCGCCGCCGCCGGCGGCGGTACGGCGGCGGCCCTCGCCGCGCATCATTCCGTCGCTGACAAGCACGCGGGTACTTCCACGGCTCGGCTGGCCGCGGCCACCTGCACCGGACCGGCCGGAGCCGCCTACGTG
>Ga0210385_10001326_pt1 | contig 15520 bp, 12 predicted proteins | sample IncBWH26OmetaG_FD_160107 | JGI IMG/M metagenome (GOLD analysis project Ga0210385, IMG submission 160107) | Forest soil microbial communities from Barre Woods Harvard Forest LTER site, Petersham, Massachusetts, United States - Inc-BW-H-26-O ...
GAGAAAGCGGCGCACCTGTCCGGCCTCGTCGCGCAGATGGGGTTTCAGCTCTGGAAACTTCTCGTCGAGGACAGAGAATAGTTCTCCCAGGTTCGTGGCCGCACACGCAATCGAGCCCACGCCCGCTGTGTGTCGCCGCAGAGCGGTTGGAATCTGAACCGTGATCGCCATCTTATGCCTCCGTTCCTAAACACCCACCGTGGCCGCCTCTTTGGCGACCTCGACGGTATCGAGCGTTTCCTGCAGATACTTCTCGAACTCCGCCAGCTTGGGCGCGATGGGCTGCTCAATCTGATAAACGCCGGCTAGAACATCGGTCGTCTTCAATCCGTTGCCAGTGATGCACAACACAGTTGTTTCCTCGGGCAGGATGCGATCCTGACGATAGAGTTTGCCCACCGTGCCTACGGTCACGCCCCCGGCGGTTTCGGTGAAGATGCCTTCGGTTTCCGCCAGCAGCCGGATCGAATCAATCACTTCAGGGTCGCTCACGTCCTCGCTCCACCCGCCGCTCTGCTTGATGGTCTTGATGGCATAGTGCCCGTCGGCGGGATTGCCAATGGCAAGCGAACGCGCGATAGTCGCCGGTTTCTGCGGATCGATCTCAGCACTGCCGGTCTTAACCGCAGTCGAAATCGGTGAGCATCCTGTAGCCTGAGCGCCGAAAAACTTCACCGGCTTCTCTTCGACCAATTCCAGCTTGATCAGTTCGTCGAACGCCTTCTTGATCTTCGTAATCAACGACCCGCCGGCCATGGGAACGACAACGTTATCCGGCAAGCGCCAGCCCAGTTGCTCCGCGATTTCGAAGCCCACGGTCTTCGACCCTTCAGCGTAGTAAGGCCGCAGGTTCACGTTAACAAAGCCCCAGCGACGCTCCTCGGCAATCTGCGAGCACAGGCGGTTTACCTGGTCGTAGTTGCCGGCGATGCGCACCACATTCGCGCCGAAGACTTGCGTACCAAGAATCTTTGCCGGCTCAAGGTCGGATGGAATGAAGATCCAGGCCTTCAGGCCGAGGCGCGCCGCATGCGCCGCCACAGCATTGGCCAGATTTCCGGTGGAAGAACACGCTACGGTATCGAAACCGAAAGCCTGCGCCTGAGCCAGCGCCACGGCTACAACGCGGTCCTTGAAACTCAGCGTGGGCAGGCAGACGGCGTCGTTCTTCAGGTAAAGATTCTGCGCGGCGATCTTTGCTTCGTTACTGCTGGCGTCCCGGGTGTCGGCGAGCCGCTCAGCCAGGTGCGGCGCCCTGAGGAGCGGCGTGAACCCGACTGGCAACCGCGGCTCAAAACCCGTCGGCAGCGGCAGCAACTCGGCATAGCGCCACATGTTCGGCGGCCGTTGCGCAATGCGGTCACGGCTGAAGGTTCCCTGGGCAATTGCGCCCCGGATCGTATCGTAATCGTAAGTAATTTCCAGAGGAGAGAAACACTCGTGGCAGATTGAGCGAGGCTGGTTTTTCCAGCTTCGGCCGCATTCCCGGCAGCGCAGTTCGTACTGAGGCCGCTCGTACTGAGATTGACCGTAGTTGTTCGACATGGAGCTACTCGCTTTCTTAATAACCGCGAATAGCTGGGGACGAGCCGGGAAAAGATGCTCCAAAATACAAAGCCTCTTTTCCGGGAAACAGGGAAAAGAGGTATCGGAATGCAAATAGAAATGAAGCTCGCATCCGAATCTCATGTTCCCCGTTTCCGGGCGGGAGTTGGCACCTGGCGGTCAGGATATATGATCCCGATCCGGTTGCCGTGGCGTCACAGGGCTCGTCCCTCAGCCACTCTGCATGAAATTCAGGTCTGCCTCGAAAGGCAAACTTGTTTGAATAATGCTACAACGCGAGGTGTCGTTCGTCAACCGGCAATTCCAGTCGGGACGAACTCCGCGGGCAGTGTACAATTCATGCCGCCTATAAATTCACCCGGCATTCCTAAACGAGGAACCAATCATGAGATCACCTTTCCTGGCGCTGGCAACGGCCTGCGTTCTGACGGTGGCCGCTTTCGCCCAGCAGACCAGCTCTCAGCAAACTAGTTCCCAGCAGAGCAGCGCTCCGAAAGCTCAAAGCCAAAAAAAACAGTCGGCGGCCCAGGCCACCGAGCCTGACAACACCGCTCCCAAGCCCGACACTTCTTCTGAGCAGAAGCCAGCGCCACAAGGTCCCTTCGACAAGGAAAAGGACAAAGAAGAGCACTACGACATGACCGAAGCGGCTCCAGTCGCTACCCACCACCAGATCACCGTAGATGGCAAGCTCTTGAAGTACACGGCGACCGCCGGACGTCTTCCGATCAAACGTGGAGATGGCAGGATCGAAGCCGAGATGTTCTACGTTGCCTACACCCTCGACGGCCAGGATGCCGCCAAGCGCCCGCTCACCTTCGCCTTCAACGGCGGCCCCGGTTCGGCAACGATCTGGCTGCACATGGGAGCACTCGGGCCCAAACACGTTGTCCTGCAACCCGACGGATTTATGCCGCCCGCTCCCTACCACATGGAAGACAATCCCTTCACCCTGCTCGACAAGAGTGACCTCGTGCTGATAGACGCCATCGGCACTGGATTCAGCCGCGCCGCCGATACTGAGATGTTCAAGAAATTCTGGGGCCTCAAGGGAGATATCGAAGCTTTCAGCGAGTTTATCCGCCTCTATATCACTCGCAACGAACGCTGGTCCTCCCCGCTGTTCCTTTTTGGTGAAAGCTACGGAACCACGCGCGCTGCCGGAATCGCGGGATACCTCGCTGATCGCGGCATCTCGTTCAACGGGATTACTCTGCTCTCAAGCGTGCTGAATTTCGAAACTCTCGAAGAGACCAAAACCAATGACCAGCCCTACATTTTCCTGATTCCGTCCTTCACCATGATCGCGGGTTATCATCACAAGCTTGCGCCTGATCTCGCGCAGGACATGAACCGCGCCCGCCAGGAATCGGAGCAGTGGGCATTTGGCGACTACGCCATGGCTTTGGCCAAGGGCGACGCGCTCACTCGGCAGGAACGCGACAAAACCATTGAACAGCTGGCCCGCTACACCGGCCTGAGCAAGGAAGTTGTAGACGAAGCCAATCTGCGCATCAACGTCGGCAAGTTCACTCACTATCTGCTGATCGATCAGAAACTCCGCGTCGGACGCCTCGATGGCCGCTACACCGGTCCCGATCCCAACGGCTTGCTCGACACTCCGTTTTATGATCCCACTGGCTCAGCTACCCAACCGCCCTTCACTTCCGTCTTCAACAACTACATCCGCACTGAGCTCGGATACAAGACTGACATGCCCTACAACGTGCGCGCACAAAACGCGGGCATCCAATGGGATTGGGGATCGGCCGGCGAAGGCTTTCCCGACACGGCTTCCGCCATGCGGCAAGCCATCGTGAAGAATCCGTACCTGAAAATTCTGGTAATGGAAGGCTATTACGACTTGGCCACGCCCTATTTCGCGGCGAACTATGCGATTCAGCACCTCGACTTGCCCCAGAAGTATCGCGACAATATTTCTTACACTACCTACGAGGCCGGGCACATGGTCTATCTTCCGGTCGAGGGACTGAAAAAGATGAAGAACGATCAGGCAAGCTTCATGGAGAAGGCAGGAGCACAGTAGACACTACGAAACTCTGTCATCCTGAGCAGTCGAACGATCCCTTGCGCTCTTGCACTGCCGCAGGACAGGAGAGGCGTTCGCACCGCTCCCCGGACGCGACAGCAATCTCATCGGCTGTACTGATTCTTCTTCTTATCCGCGTGCCGCTCCAGGCCCAACTGGATCAGCCGGTCGATCAAGTCCGCATACTCCAGTCCCGACGCCGCCCACAGCTTGGGATACATGCTGATTGCCGTAAATCCCGGCATGGTATTGATCTCGTTCAAATAAAGCTTCCGCGGACTATTTCCCGAACCAGGCTCCATCAAGAAATCCACGCGCGCCAGTCCGGAACAATCGACGGCCTTGAACGAACGCACGGCCAGTTCCTGAACTTTCTTCGTTTCGGCTTTCGTGAGCTTTGCCGGAATAATCAGCTCGGAACCTTCGTCGAGATACTTCGCGTTGTAGTCGTAGAACTCCTTGACCGGAACAATTTCGCCGGGGATTGAGGCCACCGGTTCGTCGTTGCCGAGCACCGAGCACTCGATCTCGCGCGCTTTGTTCTTCCTTCCGCCGACGCCATGCTCGATGACAATCTTGCGGTCGAACTTCGCGGCTTCCTCAATAGCCGGGCCGAGCTCCCTGCGATCATGCGCCTTGCTGATTCCCACCGACGATCCCAGATTCGCCGGCTTCACAAACACGGGATACTTCAGCTGGCTCTCGACAAATTTCTGGACCTTCTTCGCGTTCTTCACCCACGCGCTCCGCAGAATGGTGACGTGCTTCACAATAGGCAGACCCGCGGCGCTGAACAATGACTTCATAATGTCCTTGTCCATGCCCGCCGCCGAGCCAAGCACGCCCGCTCCGACGTACGCGATGTCAGCCAGCTCGAGCAGCCCCTGAATCGTTCCATCTTCGCCGAAAGTTCCATGCAGCACGGGAAAGATCACATCGACGTTAATGGCGCGGTCGCTGGCGCGCCGTGTGAGCGCGGCGTCTGTCTGAAAAGGGACGAGCCCGCTCTGCCGATGCACCGGCTCTGGAGGCACCACCACCGACTCTCCCCGCGCGAGTACCGCCGCGGCCGGAGTAGTTTCAGGATCGCCTGCACGCAGTTGTCGCGGTTCGAGCACGAGCTTGCCCTGCAGCAGGTTCTCAGCGTCGCCCGCCGTCAGCCAGCGGCCATCCTTGGTGATGCCAATGGGCACCACCTCGTACTTTTCTTTATCAATAGCGTTGAGAACCGAAGCGGCCGAGAGCAGCGAAACCTCATGCTCGCCGCTGCGCCCGCCAAAAAGAATGCCGACCCGAAGCTTCTTCATAATCTCTTACAGTATCTTCTTCCCAAACGCCGACAGCGCGAGTTCGACCGCCAGGTCCGCAGTCCGGTTGTGCTCGTCGATCACGGGATTCACCTCGACGATCTCGAAACTCGCCATGCGCCCGTGGTCGGCAATGATCTCCATCGCCAGATGCGCCTCACGATAGGTAGCGCCTCCGCGCACCGGAGTGCCCACGCCCGGCGCGTCTTCTGGATCAATCCAATCCATGTCGAGCGAAATGTGATAGCCGGCTGTTCCGCGCCCGGCCATGCGCAGAGCTTCTTCCATCACGGTGCGCATGCCGCGTTCATCAATATCGCGCATGGTGAAAACCCCGATGCCGGCGCGGCGCACGTTTTCTTTTTCAACCGCGTCAATGTCGCGCACCCCCACCAGCACGCAGTTTTCCGCCTTCACCTTGGGAGAAAAGTCGAAGATGTTTTGCAGCTCTGCCGGCCCCAGGCCCATGAGCGCGGCCAGCGGCATCCCATGCACGTTGCCGCTCGGCGAGGATTCGGGCGTGTTGATGTCGGTATGCGCGTCGATCCAGATGAGCCCAATCCGCTGGTTCTGCCGCCGGTAGAATTCTGCCACTCCCGAAACCGTGCCTACAGCCATCGAGTGATCCCCGCCCAGTGCCAAAGGAATCTTCCCGGCTTCGAGCGTCTTGAGCACCAGCTCCGCATGCTTGGTGCACGTCGCAGTAATTTCCTTCAGATACTTGGCGTGAGTGTCGCCTTCTTTCTTCTGCTCCGGAATGGCGACGGCAACGTTACCGCCATCCTCAACCTCATGCCCCAATGCTTCAAGCCGGGCCTCGAGTCCCGCCACCCGAACGGCTGAAGGCCCCATGTCGACGCCACGTCTGGACTGGCCCAGGTCTAGCGGAACCCCGATCACCCGAATCTTCTTCGGAGCAATGTTCGTGGCACTAATTGCTGTCGTCATAGGATTTTGCGATTAGGCGATCGGGTGATTTGGCGATTGAAAACCGAAGCTGAGAAACTTGGGTCTTTCAATCGCCCAATGACTCGATCGCCCGATGACTCAATTCTTCCTCACGGGTACAGCCGATTCAGCATCCGCGGGAACGGAATCGTCTCTCGCACATGTTCAAGCCCGCAGATCCAGGCCACGGCCCGCTCAATACCCATACCGAAGCCGCCGTGCGGTACGCTGCCGTATTTGCGCAAGTCGAGATACCACTTGAACGCTTCCTCCGGCAATCCGTGTTCGTGAATGCGCTGCACCAGCAATTCGTGCGACGCCATGCGCTGCGATCCGCCAATGATTTCGCCGTAACCTTCCGGCGCCAGCACATCCACGCACAAAGCCAACTCGGGCCGCTGCGGGTCGGGCTCCATGTAGAAGGCCTTCACCTTCGCCGGATAACGATGCACCATCACCGGTTTGTCGAACTGCGCCGAAAGATAAGTTTCGTCGGGCGACCCAAGATCGCCGCCCCATTCGAATTTCGTTTCCAGCGCACCCTTGGCGTAGCCCTCCTGCAAATTCTTCACTGCATCGTCGTAACTGATCCTCGGAAAGGGCGGCTCAATCTTTTCAAGCTTCGTGGTGTCGCGGCCAATAGCCTGCAGGTCCATGCGCCGCCGCTCCAGGCAGCGCGTTACGACAAAACTGATCAGCCCCTCGGCCAGATCCATCAGGTCATCGAGTTCGGCATAAGCGATCTCCGGCTCAACCATCCAGAACTCGGTGAGGTGACGACGCGTTTTCGATTTCTCCGCACGAAACGTCGGGCCGAACGAATACACCTTGCCCAGCGCCATCGCCGTAGCTTCGATGTAAAGCTGACCGGACTGCGTGAGGTAAGCCTGCTCCTCGAAGTAATCGACGGGGAAAAGCGTGCTCGTGCCCTCGCAAGCCGCCGGAGTAAGAATCGGTGGATCAGTAAGCGTGAAGCCCCGCTCGTCGAAGAAATCACGCACCGCTTTAATAATTTCAGCCCGTACCCGCAGAATCGAAGCCTGCCGTTGCGAGCGCACCCACAGGTGCCGGTGCTCCATCAGGAATTCCACACCATGCTCTTTTGGCGTAATGGGATAGGGATCCGACTCCGATACGCGTTGCACCACTTGCACATTCACCACATCAAGTTCGTAGCCGCCGGGCGCACGTTTGTCGGCGCGCACCTTGCCTTCGACGATGACGCTCGACTCTTGGGTCAGCGTCTTGATCGCCTCGAAAACCTCAGGCGTGACCGCATTCTTCGGCACCACGCCCTGAATCACGCCCGAGCCGTCGCGGAACTGCGGAAACAACAGTTTCCCGCTCTCGCGCAGGTTATACAGCCAGCCGCGGAGCGTAACGGACTGCCCATCGTGCTTCCCGATTTCACCAATAGTAGTGACAGGAGAAGACATAACTTGGAAAACCAATTTACCGCCGAGCTCGCCGAGAGCGCCGAGATAACAAATGTTCTTAGCCGTTCTTCCCTCGGCGTTCTCTGCGCCCTCCGCGGTGAAAAACTTTTACGCCGTTTCCAGCTTCGCGAATGTAGCTTCAAATTTCTCCAGCGGATTCACTTTCTCATCCTCCGCCAGTTCCAGCAGCAGGGGGGGCGTCTGTGGCGCGGAGCGCAGCAGTTCCATCGCTTCCTTCCAGTCGATCGTCCCCTGCCCCGGCCACAGATGCGAGTCCTGGAGTTTGGCATTGTCGTGAACATGTGTGGAGCAAACCTGCTTCGCGACAATCTCGAAAGCCTCGCGCACCGAACTCATCATGTGAGCATGACCGAAGTCGAAGCAGATTCCCACATCGTCAAAGTGTGCGGCATGAATCATCTCTACCAATCGGTCGGGCGTAGATAGTTCGTTGGGAATGTTCTCCAGAAGAATGCGCACGCCCAGCGGCTTGGCAAATGCCCGGAGGTGCTCGATCGAAGTCATGGCCGACTCGAATTTCTTCTCGCTGAAACTCTCGTTGGGAAGCCCAAGATGCTGCACCAGAAAACGAAACGGAATCTGCTCTGCAATTTCCAATGCCCGCTTCACCTCATCCATCGCCTCCACCAGTCCCGCGCGGTCCGTCGAGGCCAGATTCACCGGTGGTGCTCCCGCTCGGCCCCATTCGTAATCGGCGTACAGCGGCGAATGCACGGAATTCAGCGGAATCCCGCTCCCGCGAAACCACTCGGCAATCTCTTTGACGTGGGCCTTGCGGTTGGCATAGTCGAGATGCTGACGCGCCGCAAAAATTTCGATCGCCTGCACTCCGGTGCGAGCCAGTCCATCCAGAATGCCAGGATGCAGCCGCTCTTTCACGTACAAGTAGGTTGAAACGGCTCTCAGCATCAGTACCCCACTGCCTTTCCGCTGTGCCGGTCGTCGCTGGCGCCCAGCCTCTCGCCGGTCTTCGGGTCGATGGCAATGCACTCCCCATCGCTCCAGTAAGGAACCACAAACTCTCCATAGCGCAGCCCAATCTGCACGTTGTATCCCATCTTCTGCAGCGCCTGCACTGTATCCGGCGAAAACCATTGCTCCACATCCAACACGTCCGGCATCCATTGGTGGTGAAAGCGGGGAGCGTCCACCGCCTCCTGAATATTCATCCCGTAGTCAATCACTCCCATCAGAACATTCGCCACCGTCGTGATGATCTTCGAACTGCCGGGCGAGCCCAGCACCAGAAACGGTTTCCCGTCATGCACCACGATGGTCGGGGTCATTGACGACAGCGGCCGCTTGCCCGGCCCAATGGCATTCGCCGCACCCTGAATCAAGCCGTCGGAATTCGGCGCACCCGGTTTGCTGGAAAAGTCATCCATCTCGTCATTCAACAAGAATCCCAGACCTTCCGCCGTGACCCGCGCTCCGAACCAGCCATTGAGGGTCGTAGTCACGGCAACCGCGTTTCCCGCCGCATCCACTACGGAATAGTGCGTCGTGTTGGGTGACTCGTGATTCGCCGTAGGCTGGGGATGATCGGCGGCATACTGCTCCAGTTGGCTGAAAATCGCGGGCCGCTTCAAGTCTTTGCTGGCGCTGGCGTGGTCCGCTTCAATCGTTTCCCGCCAGGCGGCTCCATATTTCTTGTCGATAAGTTGGGAGACCGGAATCTTTGCGGAGTCTGGGTCTCCCATGAATTCCGCCCGATCGAAAAACGCCCGCCGGAACGCCTCCGTCGTATAATGCATCGACTCCGCTGATCGATCCCCCATCTTGGCAAGATCGTATCCTTCCAGAATGTTCAGCGATTCAATCAGAACCGCTCCACCAGAAGATGGTGGCGGCGCGCTGATCACTTCGTACCCGCGATAAGTTCCACGCACTGCCTCGCGTTCCTTCACTTCGTAGTGCGCCAGATCGTCGGCGGTGATCAGCCCTCCGCCTTTCTGCATTGCAGCAGCGAGTTCCTCTGCCAGCGCGCCGTGATAAAAGTCATCCGGCTTCGCCGCAATCCGCTCCAGGGTCCGCGCCAAATCGGGCTGGCGGAAAATCTCCCCCGGCTTGTAGTAATTTCCGTCGCGCTGGAAGATGCGTCGCGACTCGGGAAACTTGCCGAGATATCGATCTCGCTGAAAATCGCGAGCCTCTTCCCAGTTCAACGCATAACCCTCGCGCGCCAGCCGGATCGCCGGAGCCATCACCTGCTGAAGCGTCAGCTTGCCATATTTCTGCTCGGCATAAACCATGCCTGCAACCGATCCCGGCACGCCGATCGACTTGTATCCGATCTGGCTGGCGCCTTCGATCACGTTGCCCTGCGCGTCCAAATACATGTCCGCCTTCGCCGCCCCCGGAGCCTTCTCCCGATAGTCAAGGAAATGCACTTTGCCGTCGGCCATGCGCACAAGCATGAATCCGCCGCCTCCCAGATTCCCCGCCGCTGGATGCACCACCGCCAGCGCGAATCCTGTCGCCACGGCCGCATCTACCGCGTTGCCGCCGGCCTGCATCATGTCGATTCCGGCGCGCGACGCCAATTCGTGAACGCTCACCACCATTCCGTGCTGGGCGTGCACGGGTTCCGTGGAGGCAGCAGCGCGGGGTGAGCCGAACATTGAGCCGAACACCGCCACGGCCGCCATCAGCAGCAAAATCAATGATTTGTCTCGGAATCTCATGAGGATCGAAGGCGTCCAGGAACGGGCGGACTATTGAGGCTAGCCGACGGCGGCAAGCAGAGTCAAATCAGGCTTGCCCGTGTAGGGCGCGCTCTAGCCCGCCAACGCTATCCACGAAGAGAACCGTTACCTGCTCCTAGCCTTCTTCCGACGGCCAGCCTTACCGCTCCACCTCTTCTTTTCCGATTTCTTCTTCGGAGCCTTCGCCGCCACCATCTCATACGACTGCCGGATCAAATCCTCCAGTTCGTCAGCCCGCACGGCATCAAGCCGATCCAGCATCACCCACTTGTACCGTCCTACGTAAGGCGCCGGACGAATATCCTCGCGCTCGATTAATTCGGCAAAGCTATCCGTCGTGCACTTGAAGGACAGCCGCGCCCGATCCAATCCCAACACCGCGAACATCTTCCCGCCGATTTTGAAGCAAAGAGCATCGCTCCACTGCAGCTTCTCGGTCGCCTGCGCAAAAGAAAGGCAGTAGGCGCGGATGGAATCCACGTTCATAGCGTTAAGTTACTTGATTCCGTAATGGCCCGACTACAGGTTCTTGATGACTGTCACCTTACTGTAAGCCACGCGAAATCCCAGGTGTTCGCAATTGCGCTGCGACGCGCTTCCGCCCTGTGTCACTACAACGGCGTACTCGCAGTTTGCCCCAGCCGCGGCTGCCAGGCGCGCGCGCAGCAGTGCTGTTTGCAGACCGCGTCCGCGGAATTCGGCCAGCGTTCCAGCCCCGCACACCGCAAATACCCGGTGCTCCGGAATCACCAGTCCTGCACCGCAAGCCACCATCTTTCCCTCGACGCTGGCTACGAAAGTCAAAGCGCCGTCCATCTGGTACAGCGGCGCAATCAGGCCCCGGAAGGCCTCGGGAGCGCCATCGGGAAAGAACGCGTGCTCCACGATGGCCGAAGTAACCTCGGCTTCTTCCTTTCGACCGCGACGCAGTTCGCACCCGGCGGGCGCGGACGGAAATTCTTCCTTCGGATCCAGCTTTCGGTAAAGTACGTTGTTCAGTTCCGCGATGCCGTAGCCGCGCTCCTTGAACATCTCAAACACAGCCGATTCGTGCAGCGGACACAGATCCACCTGCGATGGAGCCTGGTGCGAACGATAGAACTGCTCCACTCGATCCAGATCGTCCGCAGTAAACGGTTGGCAAAAGCCCGCGCCAGTCGCCCTTCCGATGGGCGATCCCAGACCGGCGAAGATCATATGCCCACCGCAAATTTCTTCCTCCGTAGCTCCGATCGCGGGCCGAGTCTTCTGAAACACCCGCGCATAGAGCACCTGCGGCATTTCCTCGCACGCCTCGAAGCGGCGCGCCAATGCCTTATCCACGAATTGCATGACAGGAATCCTTTCTGGATTAAAAAACGGGAACCGCCGGAACGAAGCGCGCACACCTCGCCGCAATCGCTCACAGTGACAAGTTCGCGGAACTAGCGGACGGCAGTCATAGGCAGGAAGACAGATTAATCCGGCCGTCGTGGGATTTCAAGGAATAACCGCCAGCGATCCCAACCGCCTACGGTGTCAAGAACTGAAAGCTGACAGCTGTCAGCCAGTTCTACACCTGTTCCCTGGCCTCACCCAGAGCCACGCTCACATCCATCTTCTTCTTGTTGCGGTAAATCGTCACCTTCACCGTATCCCCGGCGCGGTGGTTGTTCATCATCTGCGAGAGATCTTGTTCGTCTTCAACCTTTTCGCCGTCGATGGCGACGATCAAGTCGCCGCCCAGCATGATGGGAATGTTGCCCAGATAAGCGCGCTCAGTGCCGCCGTGCAGTCCGGCCTGGTCCGCCGAGCCCCCGGGAGTGACCTGCACAATCAGTAATCCGTAGTCCGCAGGCAAGCCCATCTCATCGGCCAGCTCCGCGCTGATCGGAATGGTGCGTACGCCGAGAGCCGGACGCCGCACTCGCCCCAGCGTCATCAGATCGTTCAGCACAGCCTTCGCGGTATTGATCGGAATGGCAAAGCCGATTCCGGCGTTCTGCCCCACGCTCGAAAGAATCATGGTGTTGATGCCGATCACTTCCCCATGCCAGTTCATCAGCGGACCGCCCGAGTTGCCGGGGTTGATGGCAGCATCGGTCTGAATCGCTTCGTCAATTGTCGCGCCATTGGGCTCGCGCACCGGGCGGATCGAGCTCACGATCCCTCGCGTCATGGTCCCCGCCAGTCCGAACGGGTTGCCAATCGCGTAAACCTTCTGCCCCACCTGCAAATTTCGCGAGTCGCCGAGCACCGCGGGAACCAGATCAGGCGCCTTGATCAGGATCACGGCCAGATCGTGCGGCGGATCGGTGCCCACCACCGTCGCCTTGTACTTCTTACGATTGTGCAACGTGACCTCCACCTGCCGCGCATCGGCGATCACATGATAGTTAGTGAGGATGTGGCCATCTTTGTCGATCACAAAGCCCGATCCCTGGCCCTCCTGCGGTACCAGACCGTAAAAGAAGTCGAAAGTCATAGCGCGCGAGGTGACGTTCACCACCGACGGAATATTCTTGCGATAGACACTGATGTTGTTCTGCTCTTCGCTGTCGAGCGCTTCGCCGCCCGAGGCTTCCGTAATCTCCACCTGCGCGGGATGACTGAACCAGCCCACAGGATTCGCGCCAGTCAGTTTCGCATTCGAACGCCAGGTGGTGAAGTAGAAGAACGCGCCGGCGATAAGCACTGCCAGGATTGCAGGTCGTATGACTTTCATGAGGACACACCTTCGGGGCCGCTAACCGAATCTGAGGGAAGGCCCATGGTTCATTCTACGTCGGATTCTAAACAATGTTCCGCTTGGAGGCATGAGGTGGAGACGATTGATACGAGTGCTCAAATGTCCGAGCTGGAACGTTGTATGTACAAAATGTTCCGGTTGAATGTTCGAGTCGGAACATAAGGCCCGGCGTGACCAATCCGCCTTCAACGAAACATGCCGGGGCAATCTGTCTCGGGTGTGAGGGTGCGCTGGTATGGCTCTCTTTCCAAGGTCATCGTTGCCTTCTTGGGATCGCTTCCTGGTTTGACGAACCAGACCATGTTCTTGTGATACACGCTGATGAAATAGCTGTCGTTCCAGTTGGTCTGCGGAGTGAATCTGAAATGCGTGACTGGATAAGGAAATTCCTTCTCCTGATAAAAACCCTCAAGGCCGCCGGGAGAATTCTTCACCTCTACGCAATCCTCTTTTTTCTCACTTTTATAGAAGCCCGCATATTCGCTCCAGCTTTGCCTCGGCGGAATGGAATTTTTCGCCTTAAAGGTCTTGTGAATGCGGTGGGCGAGGATCGTTGATGCAATGTCATCCGCTGAAGAAAACTCGTAATTCGTCAAGACGGCAACACTCACGCCCAACTCCGGCGAAACGATCAATGCTCCGTTGTATCCCACATCACCTCCGTTGTGCTCCACGGTGGGAACACCATCCAGCTTGTCTACGAACCAGCCTAATGCATAAGTGCCTTTGCGCACCTCGCGCATGGTTGCCACCGTTTCGCATGACAACTTCGCACCCGGACGCGTGCAATCAAAGATATTCAAACCCCAGGTGGCCAGCTCCGGCGCACTGATACATAAGCCGGACGATCCGGCGTGCGATTTGCTGAAGGGAACATATAGGCTTCGCATGAGTTCGCCCGTGCTGGAAAAAACGTATCCTGGCGCAACTCCTTCTTTGGGCGCGTCGTAGCAGGACATGCGAGCAGAAGGCGCTCCGTTCGGGGCAAGGATGTTCTGCCTGGCAAACTCGCCAAAGGACTGACCCGACACTTTTGCGATGACGAGGTTCAGCAAATCGTAGTTCAGGTTTGCATACTCGAATTTTTCGCCAGGGTCCGCGAGGAATGTAATGGCGCCATCCTGCATGAGCCTTGGGACGATGCTTGACCAGTCTGTCTTGCTTGGCTTGACCCAGTCATAGTCGTCCAGATCGCGCAGGCCGGAAGTCTGGCTCAACAAATGCTCGATGGTAACTTTCTTCCATCGCGCGTCCTTTACAGGGAACTCGGGCAGGTAATCGGCAGCAGATGCGGAAAGGGTCAACTTCTTTTCCTGTACTAGCAGAAGAACGCTTGCTGCTACGACAGGCTTGGAAATGGATGCTGCGTGAAACATCGCCCCAGAGCCGGATAGGCGGCCGACTGTTTCGTTGTTGCCCAGCTGACCAACCTCCAAACCCTCCTTCGTGGCGATCGCCCATGTCAGGAATGGAATGTGCTCCATCTTGGCAAGCGCCAGAGCTTGCGGCGGCAGTTGCGCAGTACGGGCGTTGACGGGAGTCCCTCGCAAAGTGGCGTGCGTTGACTTCTGAGCGAAGATGGGTATGGATATAACAAAGAACACCAGGACTGCCGATTGAATCGTCATCGTGTAGTATGCGGAAATCTTTTGCTGGAAGGCGGATATATAGACGGTTGATAGCACCTGGGGTAAGCAAGTGGGATCCGGACAAAAAGCCCACACTCGATTCTACGTCGGATTCCAAACAGTGTTCCGTCAATGGGCACCCTTGGAAGACCTGCGCGGGAAGGAACGTTGCTCGAACGCTCCCAGTCGAAGGTAGACAGCGCTAGAATTCCGCTGCCAGGTGGATGCAGAAGACTGAAGGGATTTACAATCCCTGAATCCCACCACAGGAGATTGCACATGATGAAAACAATTGGAAGTCTGGTTCTCGCATTGCTGCTGGCAACCACGCTTTACGCGGCCGATGATGTTGTCACGGCTGTTCATGGAACCATCAGCAAGATCGATTCGGGTACCAAGACCGTCGCGGTCAAGACCGCCGATGGCACCGAACACTCCCTGCATTTTGTCGCCAAAACGACGGTCCATGGGGCAGATGCCTCGGCTGCAGCGGCCAAAGATTCCTGGCATGGCCTGAAAGAAGGTTCGGAGGTCGTGGCCCACTACACCACACGTGGAACCGAAGACACAGCGGTAGAGATTGACAAGGTCGGAAAAGACGGCCTGAAGACCACCGATGGCGCCATCAAAGACATTGACAGAGGTGGCAAGACTCTGGTCGTCAAGACAGCCGATGGCACCGAGGAAACCTTTCGGCTGACCGGACACGCCACCGAGGATGCGGGGAAAGATATCGGAAAGGGGACCGAAAAGGGCGCCAAGGTCACGGTTTACTACACCGAGGACGCAGGCAAGAAGGTCGCCCACTTTTTCGAAAAAATCTAGCTTGTTCCGGCTCCGCCTTGGACACGGTAAAACGACAAGCGACTGCCTCGCCCATCGCGAGTTTTCAGCGGCGGGTAACAGAAAGTCCTTTGTGTTTTCCACCGCTTCCTTGTGACATCTGACCTTGCCTCCGCCATCTAAATCAGCGATCATGGTCGAGGCCGTGACAGCCTGCTTCCTAGCAGGTCGTCACCTCATAAGTCTTTTGTTGTCTAGATTTTGACCTCTAAGTTCTTTGTCATCCGGATTTTGCGGGGATTTTCTCCCTAACGTGATGATTCCAGGGATGGGAGGGGGTACCAGGGT
>Ga0210385_10001327_pt1 | contig 15519 bp, 13 predicted proteins | sample IncBWH26OmetaG_FD_160107 | JGI IMG/M metagenome (GOLD analysis project Ga0210385, IMG submission 160107) | Forest soil microbial communities from Barre Woods Harvard Forest LTER site, Petersham, Massachusetts, United States - Inc-BW-H-26-O ...
TTGCACCCAGCGGAGATGCGATGGCGCGGTTGAATCACGACCGCCTTAATGCGGTTATCGGTTGCCGCCTGACGCAGCGAGGACCAAACGTCCCGCACCGTAGGCACGCCCTGATTTTGGATAAACGGGATCGGCATGTCGACTGGCGCCGCCTCCGGCAATTCTCCGTCGAGCGATAGGACAAGCACAGAATTCGCGGCGATGGTCGGCTGCTTGTTGGCGAAGAGCCGTCCGATCGCTAGGGCAATGATGAGTGCTCCGACAATCGTAACCACGACGCCAACAACTACACCCAGAAGGAATTTCGCCATTTTGCTGACACTATCTCCCACTGGAAGAGTAGCAAGTTCAGGACGGCCAGTTGTTGGACTTTTACGACGCAAGCTGGGCCGCAACCCAGCCTTGCTGAGCGGCGTATTCGACCAAGCTGGCGCGATTGTGGATATCGAGCTTGCGCATCAAGTTCAGCTTGTGAGCTTCGACCGTCTTGACGCTGAGCGCGAGCTCACCGGCGACCTCGCGAACGGTGCGTCCTTCGGCCAGCAGTCTCATCACTTCTTGTTCACGTGAAGTTAGGACACTCGTGCGCGCCTGGTTTTCATTGGTAGCCGCCAGAGCACGCAAATCCGGAACGATTCGCGACAAGCTGCGGGGATTCTTGTCATCACTGAACGCGACCTGGCGAATACCCGCAACCAGTTGGCCGGCAGGACTCCCCTTAAGCATGTAACCGCGCCCACCCGCTTCGATAGCCCGCTCCAGTTGATCCGGCCCATCCTCCTGTGTGAGAAACAGAATGGATAGAGAAGGGTTTGCCTGCCGGATGGCGAACACACTTTGCGCCCCCGCTCCCTCCAGCAGCGCCACGTCCATCACCAACACACCCGGCCGTGCGACTGCGATCTTGGCTAAGGCTTCTGCCGCGTCCCCGGCTTCGCCCATCACCTCAAGGTCGCTTTCCGCCTCCAATAGGCTCCGCAGTCCACGCCGGAAGAGCAGATGACCGTCTGCAATCAATATTTGACTCGTTCGTTTTAAGCGTCCCAAAGTCGCCTCTTCCGCTCACTGCTCTTATCGGCAAGGGGAGAGAAAAAGCTTAGGACGGATCTTAACCGTGAATCTTTGCCTGTGCCGGCTTCCAGTTCGCTAGGGCCGTTTCCAGAAGCTGGATAGTCACCTCATCGTCCGTTTCTTTGGCGCGGTCCAAGGCCGTCTGCCCTGCGAGGTCTCGCAAAACCGGATTTGCTCCGTGCTTCAGCAGCAGCGCCACGGCTGCCGAGCGGCCCAGCGCCGCTGCCACCATCAGGGGGGTCGCGCCGGATTGCCGGTTCACGGCGTCGACGGGGCATCCGCGGTCCAGGAGCAGATTGATCACTTCCGGGTTCCCACCCAGCGCGGCGTCGTGCAGCGGTGTACCTCCATTGCGGTTCAAGGCGTCGAGCCGCGCGCCGCGGGCAATCAGCAGTTGGACAACTTTCAACTGGCCCTGCAACGCCGCATCGTGCAGGTACGTGGAACCGGCAGCCGTCGGCTTGTTGATATCGAAACCGCTGTCGATCAGGATCTTGACGATTTCCGTCCGCCCGCGGAGAGCCGCCGATTCCATGGCTTCCTCCTGCTCCGCTTGGAATCGCGGCTCACCCCCGCAAGTGCGCAACAGCATGGTCACTACGCCCGCGCTCTTATAGGCCACCGCCAGATCGAGAGGCGTTTGGCCCGAGCGGTCGCGCTGGCTCGGGTCCACTCCGGCTTCGATCAGCGCCCGCGCGATGTCTGGAAATCCCTTGATACACGCCTCCTGCAGGGGGCCGCGTCCGTCAGCGTGCACACGGCGAGTATCGGCGCCGGCGCGAACCAGCGCGGCTACCGTGTTCGCGCGGCCTTTCAGGACGGCATCGTCCAGAGCCGTATTTCCGTCCGAATCCAGAGCTGCCAGACTGGCGTGTGCCCCGATGAGAAGCTGAACGACCTCCACATTGCCCCGCGAAGCGGCCACATGTAGAGCGGTCTGGCCGTTGCGGTAGGGCAGATCGACCCGGGCCCCTGCGACGAGCAGCAGCTTTACGATGGCGGCCCGACCTGTCAGGACCGCATATTGCAGGGGTGTTGCGCCCGCCTGGGCGTGCCGCACGTTGACCTCCGCACCCTGTGCCAATAGGAAAGCGACCACGCTCGGATCGCCGGCCCAGGAAGCATCGAGCAGCGGCGTACTGCCCATCGCGTCGCGGGCATTGACATCGGCGCCGGCCAGTACCAGGCGCTTCACTTCGGTCAAATTACCGGTGCGAACGGCAGCTTGAAGCGCAGCCGCCAGTGCATCTGGCGTGGGCTGCGCGGCCGCAAGAACGCACCCAACTAACACTGCCGCCGCCAGCCGGAGCATGCCCACAGCGTAGCACCGGCAAGGGGCTTGACGGGTAGATACAAAAAAGGCGCCAACCGGGTGGCGCCTTCGTGTACTGCTTGAGCTGCAGCGTAAGCCTAAACTTTTACTGCAACATACTTGTCTAACATCTTCTGGAACTCGGGCTTGCCAATCGCACCGACCTTCTGTTCCACTACCTGGCCGCCCTTGAAGAGCAGGAGAGTCGGAATACCGCGGATTCCATAGCGGTAGGCGGTCTGCTGGTTGCTATCGACATCCAGCTTGCCGACCTTCACTTTCCCGACGTAATCGGACGCTACCTGATCGACCGTGGGGCCCATCATTCTGCAGGGGCCGCACCACTCCGCCCAGAAATCCACCAGGACGGGTACGTCCGAATTCAGTACATCTTGATCAAAGCTGTCGTCGGTAAAGGTCAGCGTGTTGTTGCCTGCCATATCATCTCCCATACAGTTGATGAGGGAAGTGACGAATTTGATTCAAGTCGGTTGGGCGGTATCCGGGGAGGCGGCGGCACAGCCCAACCGGCCATCAAACCACGAAAAACCCCGTCGAGGCGATTAGTATTCCGATGCTCGCGAACCCGAGACCGATCCACCAATAGAGCCGGCGTTTGGTCAAAAGCGTGATCGAGACGATGACGAGCGCGGCTTCGAGCCACACGTCGCCGAGATCGAAACGATCCGCCGCATTCTCCTGGCGCGCCACTGTGTTTTCCAGAGCCTCGGCTTTTGCTCCGATCTTCTCTTGCTCGGCATCGATGTGCTTGATTTTCTGCCGGTATGCCTGCTCGAGTTTGGCGGCGCTGGCAGGGTCTTTCAGTTGGGCGCCCGGCAAGAAATCCAGCATGGCGTCGTAACTCGTCCGGCCGGTGGCTTTGGATTCGTAGTAAACCCACTGCGTGATCGTTTCATTTTGCGTGTAGATCGTCCGGGTATGGGCGCGGTGGGCAATCAACGAGACCAGCGCGATCAAAACGGCGACGATCGAAACCGTCAGCGAAACAGGCAGAAGGCTGGGGTCATCGTGTGGTGCCAACGAGTGTCCTTGCATTCTTACAGTATGGTTCCAGCTATATCCCTGTTATTTTGCCCAAAGAGGCGTGCCCCGGCTCCGCTTGGAAATTCGAGGTCAGCGCGGGAAAACTGACAGGCTGGTTTGAGAACCACGCTGCCATATAATCGTCACCGGCACAGCGGCGGCTCATGATCTCACGGCGCTTGGCCCAGCTGTGCCGAAAGCTGCCAAGGACCAGCGGAAAAGCACGCAGGGAGCTGAATTCGTAGGTGAGGGAGGCGCTGACGACCAGTAGATCACGCCAGGTGATTCGAAGCCAATGCCGGCGGTAAAGGTCGCCAGTCATGTTCTTGATCCGCATCAGAAACCGGTTCTTCACCGAATGCATGTTGATGACGGGCGAGAGCAACCGGCGGTTGGATGGCAGGACGTGCCGGACATGATAGGCGACGGCATCCGGAACGTAGAGACATTTCCAGCCCAGAAGTTGAGCACGCCACGCGAGGTCGGCATCTTCGCGATAGGCGAAGAAATCAGCATCGAAGAATTCGCCGCCGATCGAGATGTCCCGGATCATGTCGCGGCGGTACAGGGCTGCCGCGCCGGTGGCGCCGAAGACATATTCGGGCCGGTCGTACTGTCCGGTATCGGCTTCACGGCTGCCGCGATCGAAGTGCCGCAGGTTTGGCGTGAAGTAAATGCCAGCAGAATCGAGGGCGGGCTGCGCGGGCAACTCGCCGGTCTCGCTCATGGCAAGCAGCTTGCCGCAGAGGCTGCCGGCGCTGGAATCGGCTTCCGCGGCTGACACGAGAGTAGCGATGAAACCCGGCGTCAGACGCACATCGGGATTTAAGGTGAGAATCCATTCGGCGTTCGATAAGCCGATGGCCTGATTCTGGCCGCCTGCAAAGCCGACGTTCTTCTGGTTGTAAATCACGGAGACGCGGCTTTCGAAACCGCGCAGAAGCCCAGGCGTACCATCGCTAGAGGCGTTGTCCACCACAATGATTTCAATTTGCGGATAGTCCTGGTCCAACACCCAATCGAGACATTGGCGAATAAAGCGTGCGCTGTTGTAGGTGACGATCGTGACGGCAATTTTGCCTGAATCGCCTCGCATCAGGAGCGCACCAGGCTGAAATACAAACGCCAATAAGAATCGAACCCGATCTGGCGCTGCAACCGGCGAATTTCGAGCTCACTTTCCGCGAACGCAGCTTCAATCGCCTGGATCGCTGGCAGGCGCGTACCGGCCAAGGCGTCGGTTTCTTTTCTGAAAGCGGACCATTGCCGCAAGCCGTGCCACTTGCCGCGAAGCGCGGCGAAGAAATGTCCCTGTTTTGCAGCCGCCATGATCGAAAGGATCTGCCCAACCAGAATGGGCCAGGCGAAGCGCCGCAAAGTCTGCGGGGGATAATGCTTGGCGAGCAACAGAACCTGATTGCGCGCGCTCAAGTACATGATGCGCGCGCTGGTTTTTCCGAACGTGGCCTTGCCGGTGTGAACGGCGACCGCGGCGGGTTCATAGATTCCTTCAAGGCCTGCCAGCGCACAACGGACCCCGAAGTCGACGTCTTCGTAATAGGACTCGAACCTGGCTTCGAGCAAGCCCACACGCTCGAAGATCTGTCTGTGGAGGAGAGCGGCGGTCATGGGAGGAAAAGAAATTTTCCGGCGAATCGACCAGACCGCGCCGTCACGGCGGCCATAACCGCACCGCCAGGCGTAGGCCGCTCGCGAGACCAGATCCCAGCTTCCGTCGAGGGTCGTGAGATCATCCTTCCGGAGCAGCTTGCCGGTTGCGAACAACACGTTCTCCTGCTGGACGGCGAGCAGCAAACGCTCTATCCACGCTGGTTCGAGCACCACGTCGTTGTTCACGATCAGCAGCCAGTCGCCTGAGGCCTGGCGAATGCCCTCATTCACGGCGGCAGCGAAGCCACGATTTTCAGGCAAGACAATCAGGTCCGCGCCCAGCTCACGCGCCAGGATTTGCGTGGCGTCTTTACTGCCGTTGTCAACGACGATAACTTGATCTGGCGGCCGGGTTTGCGAACGGAGATTCGTGACTATCGATTGCACGAGATCTGCGCGATTGTAAGTAGGGATGATCGCCGAGACGGTTGGCATCAATCCCCACGATACGCCAGTTTGACTGGCAAGCAGCAGCAAACTGGTCTGATCGCGCACAACGAGCAGCCAAACGCTCTGTGCGCTCAGTTCATGAAGACCTGTTGGTCAGGTCGGGCCCGAGGTTGAACGTGCGGCCCAGGCGGAGCCAGCGCGAGCTCTGGATGAGATTCCGCTCTTGCTTGAGGTGATCGAGTTCGGCGCGTGCCAGCGTGCGTTCGACGCGGGTGAGCGAGAGATCGGTGCGGGTGCAGTCCACTTCGCGGTCTAATGACCTCGCCCAGGAGTTTTGGCGATCCAACTCTTCTTGTAAGCGGCGGTGCGCTTCGAGAAGGGTGGCATGCTCCAGGCGGGCCGCGTGCAATTCTGCGTTCAACGAGCGTATGGAGTGCTCGCGCTCGCGAAGCAGATTAGCGATGCTCGGGACATAGGTGAAGGAAGGAATCTCGATCGGCTGCCTGGCGCAAACGGCGATAAAGAAGTGCGCATTGGCGAGATCCGGTGCAGCGCCAGTGAAGGATAAGCCGGATTGGGCGGACTGCTCGCCTGTAAACAGAATGCATTCCTGATGATTTTGCGCGAGGATGCGAACGAAAGGGAACACCCGACCGAGTGCCTCCTCGAAACCTTCCAGCTCAAATTCGTGGACTTGAAGCGGATTTGGTCGCGCTTCGGCGCCTGTTTCCGAGTAATAGGGCTTGTTAGGGGTGGAAACAATCAATACGCCCTGCTGGTTGAGAACGCGATGTGCTTCTTCGATGAGAGCTTGCCAGTCGGGCAGATGCTCGATCACTTCGAAGACGGTCACCAGATCGACGGAATGGTCGGGTACCGGGAAGGCGATGGCTGAACCGGCCAGGAATCGCGCGGTTGGGTAGTTCGCGGCGGCGTACGAGAGGGCGTCGGGCGAGATGTCGAAGCCGACCGCTTCCGCAGCATGGGAAGCGAGCAAGGCGGTACCATATCCGATTCCGCAGCCGGCGTCGAGCACGGACTTTCCCTCGGCGAACAGCGCCGCGAAGTGATAACGCGAGACGTGCTCGTTCCAGAGATCGGGTTCGACTTCGCCGGGGGTAACGCGTTCGCCAGTGAACAATCTGCCCTATAGATCGAGCTGATCGTAAATTTGCTTCAAGTCGAGCACGAAGCCTGCAACCGGCCCTTGGCCCTCGACGCGCGGCGGGTTATCGAGTTCGACGAATTCTTCGCCTTGTTTGTAGATTCGGACCGTACGCGTAAGTGGGTCGATGAGCCAGCCCAGTTCGACGCCATTGCGAAGATAAGCGAGCATCTTCTCGTGCAAGTCTTTCTTGCGGTCGGTGCGGGAGCGCACTTCGATGACAAACGGGGGGACCACTCGAGCGAACTGCTGGCGCTCTTTACGCGGAATTGCCCGCCAGACCTCCTTGGGAAGCCAAAATGCGTCTGGAGAGAACATACTGCCGTCGGGAAGGGTAAAGCCAGCGTTCGAACCGAGCGCAAGACCGCGGCCGTCGCGCTTGGCCCAACTGATGAGTTCGAAAGCCACTTCGGATTGGATGCAACCACCTTCGGAGCCTACTGGGGGCGTGATAATTATGTCTCCACCGGCGTCTCGTTCGAGACGGAAGAGCTCAAACTGCGGTTGCTGGCAGAAATCGAAGAATTCATCGTCGGTGAGGTCTCGCTCAAGCCGCAGGACAACACGCTCTGCGGTGTCCAGATCGAGCAACAGAGGAAGGCTGGGCGTCGCAGTAGCCGTGGCCATCTCTTATCACTATCGCTCAACATGGCCCGCGCTAGAGAACTGCATTCTTTTCGATGACACTCCGATAGAAGTGCGCACTCAGCTTGGGAATGCGCTTTTGAGTTTGATAATCGACGTAGTAAAGTCCGAAACGCAGGCTGTAGCCGTCAGCCCATTCGAAGTTGTCCATCAGGCTCCAGAGAAAATAGCCGCGCACTGGGAAATTTTCCGTGACCGCCCGATGAAGATTCTTGAGGTAATTGCGCAAGAACATGACCCGATCCGTGTCGTAGACCTGGCCATCGGGTGTCAGCACGTCGGCGGAGGAGCAGCCGTTCTCGGTGATGTACATCTCCTTCACGTTCCAGATTTGGCCCACATGCCGGGTCGCCCAATACAATGCTTCTGGCCCGATATTCAGCCACGGCGATGCCATATGCGGATACGACGAGGGCAGCGGTACCACGGTGAACCCCGGAGAGGATTCGTCAGCCCGAACGTAAGTCGGCGTGTAGACGTTCATGCCGACAAAATCCAATGGGCTGCTGATGATTTTCAAGTCCTCAGCGGTATACTTCGGCGCGTCGGGTCCGGCCTTGCGCAAGTACTCGTCTACGTATTTGCCTTCCATGATGACGGTGAGGTACGGCGCGTTCAGCACGCGCGCGGCCTGCGCGCTGGCTTTGAGATGTGGCTCGGCCTCAATCACGGGAACCGGGATATTGAGATTCTCCGCGAGCCCGACCTTGGTACCGGGCTTGGCCTTTGCGCGGATGGCCTGAACCGCCAGCCCGTGCGCGAGCACCGCGTTGTGACGGGCCTGATTCAACTCCGCGGGCGCGAGTTTTAGCCCCGGCGCGAACTTGCCGTCGCGGTAGCCAAGATCAATGAACGAAGAAAATTCGTTCATGGTGAAGAAGTGATGAACGCGATCCGATAGCTGACTGGCGACATAGCCGGCATAATCGCCGAAGGCCTGCGAGGTCTCGCGCGACTGCCAACCGCCGACGCGATCTTGCAAGGTTTGGGGCAGGTCCCAATGGAAGAGCGTGCAAAAGGGCTCGATGCCGTTGGCCAGCAGTTCGTCCACGACCCGGCTGTAGAAATCGATTCCTTGTGGATTCGGCGTGCCGGTGCCCTCGGGAAAGATGCGCGGCCAGGACACGGAAAAGCGGTAGATCTTCGCGCCCAGCGATTTCAGAAGTTGAATATCTTCCTTGTAGCGGTGGTAGTCGTCATCGGAGACGTCGCCGGTCTCATTGTTGTGCACCTTCCCCGGTATGTGTGAAAAGGTGTCCCAGATGGACGGCCCACGGCCGCCATCTTTCGCGCCGCCTTCAATTTGGTAAGCAGCGGTGGCGCACCCCCAAAGAAAACCGTTCGGGAATTGGTAGAAAGCTTCCCGCGGGCTTGGCTGGTCGCCCGCCGCCTGTGGCGCGGTCCAAGCATCGACCGCAGTAAAGGTGGACGTGCCGAGAGCGGCGGCGCCGACCGTTCTTCCAAAAGAGCGTCTGGAGAGGTTCTCTGACATTGAGCTGCCTTTCAGAGAGAGTAGACACCTCCCGGCATCCAAAGATGACAAGAAGTTGACTGAAATGTTGCCTATGTAGTTCTAAATCGCAACATCCGAAGAGAACAGTAGGGCGCTGAGAGCACCTTTTTACATCCCAATGTCTCATTCCGCAGTGGGCGCCGCCGTTCCGGGCGCACAGAGGTGGCTTGGCTGGAAAGTCATCTCTCTTATGGGCCGTCACGGCAGGACGCTTGCCGGGCTCCTCGTCCTTATTCTTGTTGCAGCAGGGCTCGATATCGTCGTGCCGTTCTTAACGCGCGAAGTCATCGATGACGTGGTTCGCTCGCTGCGCTCCCTCAACGGAGGCTCGGTGCGAACGCTGGTGCTGGCGGCGCTGGCAATTTTCGCCGCAACCGCTATTACGCGTTTGCTCCGGTCGTTTTACAATTACCGGCTATATCGTGCGGCAGCCGAATGCGAAGACGAGATCAAGAACGCCGCGTTCGCAAACTTCCTGGGGCTTGATACGGAATTTCACGGCAACGTAAACACCGGAGAGATCGTAGGTGCACTGGATCGCGGCGGCACGGCCATTTTCGTCGTGCTTTATGAGGTTCTCGGCCAGAATCTGGTTCCGCCTTTGCTGGTCGCCATTGGCGTGCTCACTTCGCTGGCGCTGAAAAACCCGCTCATCGCGGCCATCGTTTTCCTGCCCGTGCCCGTGTACCTGGGTATCGTCGGGCGGCTCAAGCACAGCATGCACAAGATCGAAGTGCAGGTGACGCGGGCGTTTGAAACCGTCACCAGCGAATCGTACGACATCGCCAGCAACGTGCGGGTGGTGAAAAAATTTAGCCAGGAACGCAACGAGGCGCTGACTCAAAGGCGGCTGTTGAATACCGCGCGGCATAAGCAGTTTCTCGGCGAACGATTGTGTGCGTTGATTGAAAATGTGCAGACGCTGATTGCGACGGCGGGACGTGTGGGCGTGATTGCAGTCGGCGGCTACCTGGTTTTGAATCACCGCTGCACCATCGGCGATTACGTGCTTTTCATCGCGCTCCAAGACATGGTTTACGGCCCTATATCGCAGTTATCCATTATCTTGCCGAAGCTGCACCGGAACCTCTCGCGAGCCGAGCGCTTGTTTGAAATTCTGGAACAGGGCCGCAAAGTGCTAGACGCGCCTGGCGGGCAATCGCTGTGCGGGACAGAGCACTCCATCGAATTTCGCAAGGTGACATTCACCTATCCAGGCGCACACCGGCCAGCGCTGCAGGATGTCAGCTTCCAGGTTCCCGCAGGCGCCATGGTGGCGCTGATCGGGCCGAGCGGGTCGGGCAAAAGCACCTTGATGAATCTGCTGCAACGCCTGTATGACCCGCAACAAGGCAGCATTTGCATTGACGGCATGGATATCCGCCAGATGCAACAGAGCAGCCTCCGGGAACATATTGCGGTCATTCCTCAGGAGATCGAGCTGTTTTCGCGCACGATTGCCCAAAACATTGGCTATGGCATGGACTCTGTTTCGAGTGCTGACCTGGAATACGCAGCACGCATGGCGCAGGCACACGATTTTATTCAACACTGCGAGGATGGGTATCACACACCGGTGGGTGAACGAGGGATGCGGCTTTCAGGGGGCGAGCGGCAGCGGATCGGCATTGCGCGCGCGATTGTTCATGACCCCAAGATCCTCATCCTCGACGAAGCCACCAGCCATCTGGATAACGAAAGCGAACGCTTAATTCAAGTGGCTTTTGAGGACCTGATGCCGGGCCGGACCAGCTTCGTGATCGCGCACCGTCTCTCGACCGTTCGGAAGGCCGACATGGTGGTGGTGTTTTCCGAAGGCGCGGTCGAGGACGTCGGCACCCATGAAGAGCTCTGGAGCCGAAGCCCGACGTACCAGAAGCTGTACGGGTTGCATGTGGCCGAAAGGCGCCCGAAGCATCGCACCGAAATTCACCCGGAGGAAGTCGAAGCGCTGCCGCCCGCGGTGGGCGAGTAAAAGCCCCGCCAGCAGCTGATGCCGCTTTGTCCCACAATGGAACGACGGCTGTCTTAGCCGCCAATCACTAAGCAGACAAGGAGATAACCATCTTGAAGAACACACTCGCAGCCAGTGTACTGCTGTTTACTGCTTTGCTTTCAGTTTCGTTAGCGGCCAAAGCCGAGCCGCCCGAGCCGCTACCTAACACTCCGCCCCTTGCGCTGGTTCGCTAGGAACGGATAAACTAAAGTCCGTTGACTACGGACATCTTCAATTCGGCCGAGTCAGTCGTCACCTACGTCGCGACGGCAGCAGAAGTAATTCTGCTGGTGCGGCTGGCTTGGCTCGGGTTGCTGCGGGAATTCCAGATCTTCTCGATCTATCTGGCCTTTGATGCCGTTCGAACGGCCGTTCTCACCCAATGGGGTTATCATTCGTATGGCTACGAGTGGGTGTGGGCTGTATCAGTTCCCGTTTCCGCGCTTCTACTCGCGGGCGCATCATTGGAACTTTCTCGCGGGGTAAGGCAGGCATTTCCGAAGGAGACCGGCAGTCGCACCGCTGCGCTCTACGGATTTCTGATCGGAATGACAGTTAGCGCGGTCTCCTCCATGCTGGCGCATCCGCAAGCTATCTCGAGATCTGCCGTTCTCTTCACGATTATCAGCCGGAGATGTATCTTGAGTGGATGCGTTCTCGGGATTGTTGCTCAGGGCGCCTACCTTATGACCGGGCGCGCGCCGATTATGGCAAATTGGCGTCTGCATCGGCGCGCCCTACTTACGTACATGACGGCAATTGTCATCGCCTCTTTCGCAGCAACATCGATGCCGAGGCAGTACGCCGAATGGATAAATCTTCTGCGCAGCATTTCGCTTTTGGGCTGTTTCTTGACATGGATTACCGAGTTGCGACCAGCCTTCAGTAACTTGTGGGATGGTTCGGGATTTCCGACCGACGAGCAGGTTGCGGAAAATATCGCCTTCCATCATCGGCAAGCTTTGCTGAATCGGAAGCATGGGCGCCTAGAAGCTCTGGTAACTGAACCCGACTTATTTCCCAATACAGAACGTTGAAAATATCCGGTTCAGAATGTCATCTGCCGTGGTCGCACCGGTAACTGCGTCAATCGGCCGAAGCGCCGCGTACAAATCAAGCAGAAGCATCTCGTGCGGGATTTGAAACTCCACTGCCTTGCGGGCATTTTCCAGCGCTTCCAGGCTTTCGCGCAACAATTTTTCGTGCCGGATGCTCGTAATGCTGCCGCTCTCCGGCGCAACCAGGCCCTCTGGCGCGAGGCGGTGCAGAATACTTTCGCGCAGCTGCTGAACGCCTGCGCCGCTCGTCGCGGAAACAGGCAGCAGATCCGGAACGCCAGTTAATCGGCGCTCCAGATCGGACTTATTGCCGACCAGCAGCGGCCGGCGGTCCTCTAGTTTCGAGATCAACTCGCGGTCGGCATCCGTGCTCTCTTCCGAGAGATCGAGCACCAACAGCGTGAGATCGGCATCGGCCATCGCCTGATAGCTGCGCTCGATGCCAAGCGTCTCGACCAGATCGCTGCCCTGCCGAATACCTGCCGTGTCCACTAACTTCAGCGGCACGCCATCGATCGAAGTTGTTTCGGAAACCGTATCGCGCGTGGTACCGGGGAGGTGGGTAACGATGGCGCGGTCTTGCTCGAGCAGTCGATTAAACAGGCTGCTCTTTCCGACGTTCGGCCGCCCGGCAATCGCAAGCGTGAATCCTTCGTAGACCAGTTTGCCGGTGACGAAGCTCGCCACCAGGCGCTCGATGTCTTGCTGAATGGGACGAAGACGCCGCAAGATTTCGTCCGGCGTTGCCACACTGATATCGTCTTCGGCGAAATCGATCCCGGCTTCGAGCAGCGCGATCAGCTCAAGCAATTGCTCCTTCACCGGGCGGATGCGGCGCGAAACGGATCCTTCCATCTGCTGGGCAGCGACCCGGGCTTGGTAAAGCGTGGTGGCGTCAATCAGATCCCGAACGGCCTCGGCTTGCGGCAGATCGATGCGGCCGTTCAGGTAGGCGCGCAGCGTAAATTCGCCGGGGTCGGCGATGCGCGCTCCGCAGGTAACGGCTCTTTCGACACACAACCGCAAGATCACGGGTGCGCCGTGGCACGAGATCTCAACCACATCTTCAGCCGTGTAAGATCGTGGCGCGGCGAAGTAAGACACGACCACTTGATCCACCATGGCCCCGGCCTCGTCCGCCAATTCCGCTAGTTCGCTGCTCCAACTGTTCCAATGCGGCGCGCCACCGAACCGCAAGATCGCTTCAGCGATTCCACGGCTGCGACCACCGGAGAGGCGGACAACGCCCAAACCGCCACGGCCTACAGGAGTAGAGATGGCGACGATCGTGTCGCGCGGATTCACGGGACCGAGCTAACTCGGACCGCGCCCGCGGTTGCCACGCGGAGGCCGGTTTCCGCCGCGCGAATCTCCTCGCGAGGGTCCACCTTGCCGCCTGTCGTTGCCGCGGTCACCCCAGCCTCGGTCACCTCGGCCGCGACCATCACCGGGTCGCGAATCTCCGCCCCGGTGCCCATTTCCACGTCCTCCAAACTGAGGGCGAGGTGGCGCAGGAGGCGTCGGCATATCGGCCGGAATAATCACCACTGCACGCGCAGGTCCCACGCCGATGCTCTCGCTGCGTAGCTCCTTCTCATCGCGCAAGGCGAGATGAATCACGCGCCGTTCGCGGCTGGTCATCGGGTTGAAGTGGAATGGCACGCGCGTACGTTTCACCTTTTCGGCGGCGGCTAACGCGCTCATTCGCAGTTCCTCTACCCGCATCAAACGGTAATCGTTGGCGTCAAAAGAAATCAGCGAGTGATCCTCGGGCGGCAACCGGAGCGCTTCCATGGCAAGATGCTCCAGCGACAGCAACAACTCGGCGCGATTTGTGAGCAACAGCTCTACATCGGGGCCGGAAAAACGCACCGTCACTTCGGGATTTTCGACTTCGGGATGGGGATTGTCCGGCGTGCCTAACTCATATCCAAATTCGAATCCGGCGTGGTCAATCAAGGGGCGCAGGAATTGATCCAGCCTGGGCTGCAGCGACTCGACCGTATACTTCATGCAGTTACTTCTTCACCGTCCTTCTTGCGGGCGCCTTGGGCGGCGCGGCTGCGGGAGGCGGCGCAGTGGAGGGCATAAATTTATTGATGATAAGCTGCTGGGCGATTCCCACCACATTGCCGGTCAACCAATATAGTACAAGTCCGGCGGAAGCGTAATAGAACATGAAGCCGAACATCAGCGGCATGAACATCATCATCTTCTGCTGATTTGGATCCACCCCGGCGGCGGGTGTAAGTTTCTGCGTCAAGAATTGCGTAGCGATTAAAATGACCGGCAGCAGGTGAATGGGAAGCGATTCGGGCGATGACAAGTCGGGCACCCAGAGCCATGGCGCGTGCCGCAGCTCAATCGCAATGCTTAAGACGCGATAGAACGCATAGAAGAATGGCAACTGGACTAACATCGGCAGGCAGCCGCCGACGGGGTTCACGCCCTCCTTTTTGTACAGCGCCATGACTTCCTGATTCTGCTCGGCCTTCTTCGGATCGCGAATGCCGATGTTCTTGTATTTCGCGTTGATGGCCTGAATCTGCGGCTGCAGTTTCTGCATCCGGCGCGCGGACTTCAGGCTGGTGAGGCGGAACGGGAACAAGGCCAGGTTGATGATCAGCGTCACGACAATAATCGCCCAGCCGTAATTGCTGGTCCAGTGATCGTTCACCCAATTCAGCCAGAGAAACAGCGGCTTAGCGATAACGCCAAAGAAGCCCCAGTCGACAATTTGCGCCAGCTTCGGGCTTACCCGCTTGAGAATCTCGATATCCTTTGGCCCGACATATAGGGAGAAGTCATTTTCCGTACCTGTCGAGATACCAGTCCCGACGAAGGGAGTCGCCTTGTCCTGACCAGGAAGTTTGATTTGGTCGCCGAAGGTGCGAATCTCGAGAGAAGATGTGCCGCCCGGCAGAGCGACGGCTGCAAAGAAATTATCTTCTAATCCGCCGAAGGTGTAATTCCCGCCATCGGTGATGGGCCCATTCTTCGCATCCTTGGCGCTCTTCTTGATCAGTTTCCCGGCCGTTGCATCGTAGCGCACGCTGTTCTCTGTAGCGGCGGCATTCCTGACCTTCTGATCGCCGAATCCGCCACGCCACACGAGGAAATGCGGCACCGGCGTATTGCCTGCCAAAACTTGGCTTTTGATGTTGGCAAGATAGCTGCTCTTGGCGAATTCGAAAGATTTGTGAATGCTCGTCTGGCCGTCGGAATAGTCGTAATCGATTCTGTTTCCGCCGGCTGAAATCTTTGACCGGTAGAGAACAGCATTGGGATCGATACTGAGCTTCTGGCCGTTGGCTGCTTCGATGCTGAAGGGCGGCGGAACATCGGCTGCCGTATTGATGAGTTGCAGCGGCTTGCCGGCATCGTCGCGATATTGCTTCAGAACCCAGCTTTTGACGGTCGCGCCTTTGTTAGTGAAGACGACGTGATACAGCTCGGTATCTATATCGGTGGTAACTTCCGACGCGGCCTGGACGGCCCCGGAGTTTGCTGCTGCCGTTATCGGCTCCGCTGCAGAAGGCAGAGTAGACGGCTTGCTGACTACGCTCGCAGCCGACTTATCGTTGATGGGAGCCGCCGGCTTCGGTCCCGGCGCCGGCTTGAAGATATATTGCGAGACCAGCAGCACCAGCATCA
>Ga0210385_10001330_pt1 | contig 15505 bp, 10 predicted proteins | sample IncBWH26OmetaG_FD_160107 | JGI IMG/M metagenome (GOLD analysis project Ga0210385, IMG submission 160107) | Forest soil microbial communities from Barre Woods Harvard Forest LTER site, Petersham, Massachusetts, United States - Inc-BW-H-26-O ...
GATGGAACGGCCGGAAGTCGATTCGATCGACGGCTTAAGTCCCGCCATCTCCATTGAGCAAAAGACCACCTCGCGCAGCCCGCGCTCAACCGTCGGGACCGTGACCGAGATCTATGATTATCTTCGGCTGCTTTATTCCTCCGTCGGCATCCCCCACTGTCCGCTGTGCGGAGCCGAAATCGCCCGCCAGTCGCCCGCGCAAATCCTCGACCAGGTTTTCTCGCAGCATCAAGGCGACCGCATTATGGTTCTCGCGCCCATCGCACGCGGGCGCAAGGGCGAATACAAGAAGGAGCTCGACGCAATTTCCAAAGCCGGCTTCCGTGCGCGTATCGATGGGGAGATCCAGGCCGTCGAGGAGCCGCTCAAACTCGACAAGCGCAAGAACCACACTATCGAGGTCGTGATCGACCGCTTGCTTGTGAAGCCGGGCATCGAGCGGCGCCTCGAGAACTCCATCCAGACCGCGTTGAAGTGGGCGGATGGCTTGGTCGTCATCTCGGTCATCAACGGGCCGGAACGGCTCTATTCGGAAAAACTCGCGTGTCCGAACGACGGCACCAGCATCCCCCAGCTCGAGCCCCGCTCGTTCTCCTTCAATAGTCCCTATGGCGCCTGTGAGACCTGCCATGGCGTGGGCAGCACCTGGGCTTTCGATCCCGTGAAGGTCATCTGCGATCCTTCGAAGCCCCTGCTCGACGGCGCACTCGGCCCCGGCTCCAGTTCCTCCTACATGACGTCGAATGTGAACGAAGCCGCCGAAACCTTCGGCATCGATTTGACGGCTCCCTTTGAAGATCTGCCGAAGAAAACACGCCACCTGCTGATCTATGGGAACGCCCAATTTCCAGGCATCCTCAAAATCCTCGACGAGAGTTACAGCCGCTCGAGCGAGGGCTATCGTGAATGGCTCATGGAGTACATGTCGTCCACCGAGTGCCCCGATTGCAAAGGACGCCGGCTGAAGCCGTCCAGCCTGGCCGTGCAGGTGAAAGACGTTTCCATCGCTGAATTCGTCGCGATGCCCATCGCCCGCGCCCTGCCGCTCAGCCGTAGCTGGGAATTCACGGAGCGTGAGTTGAAAGTGGTCGCGCGCGTGGTGGAGGAGATTCAGAATCGGCTCGAGTTCCTGTGCGCGGTAGGCCTCGACTACTTGAGCTTGGAGCGTTCATCGGCCACTCTCTCCGGAGGCGAGGCGCAACGCATCCGGCTGGCTACCCAGATCGGCTCGAAGCTGCGCGGCGTGTTGTACGTGCTCGATGAGCCGTCCATTGGTCTGCACCCTCGCGACAACGGCCGCCTGCTCGATACGTTACACCACTTGCGCGATCTCGGGAACACGGTACTGGTGGTCGAGCACGATGCAGAAACCATCGAGCGCGCCGATTACGTGATTGATCTAGGTCCGCGCGCCGGACGTTTGGGCGGGCAACTGATCGCGCGCGGGACTCCGGCACAGATCATGCAGGCGCCGCGCTCGCTCACCGGCGAGTATCTTTCCGGAACCGCGTCGATTGCGCTCCCACTCGTTCGGCGGCCCGGCAACGGGCTGAAGATCACGGTCAGAGGCGCGCGCGAACACAACCTCAAGCAGATCAACGTCGACTTCCCGTTAGGAACGCTCATCGTGGTCACGGGCGTGTCCGGCAGCGGCAAATCGACCCTGATCCACGACATTCTGTATCGCGCGCTGGCCAAGGAAGTGTACGGATCGCGTGAGTTGCCCGGTGCGCACGATGCGATCTTGGGTCTCGAAAACATCGACAAGGTGATCGAGATCGACCAATCCCCCATCGGTCGCACCCCGCGCTCGAATCCCGCAACCTACACCGGACTGTTCACGCCCATTCGTGAGTTGTACGCCATGCTTCCTGAATCCCGCGAGCGTGGCTATAAGGCCGGGCGCTTCAGTTTCAACGTGAAGGGCGGACGATGCGAAGCCTGCCAGGGTGACGGCCTGAAGCGCATCGAAATGAACTTTCTCCCAGATGTCTATGTGACGTGCGATGTCTGCCGCGGGCGGCGCTATAACTTGGAAACGCTGCAAGTGAAGTACAAGGGCAAGAGCATCGCCGATCTGCTGGAAGCGACAGTGGATGAAGCGGTCGAGATACTCGCAAATATTCCGCAGATTCAGGCGAAGCTGAAAACACTCGCCGACGTCGGACTCGGCTACATCCATCTGGGGCAATCTTCGACCACGCTTTCCGGCGGCGAAGCGCAGCGTATCAAACTCGCCAAAGAGTTGAGCAAGCGGCAGACGGGCCGAACCTTCTATCTGCTGGATGAGCCCACCACCGGCTTGCATTTTGAAGATATCCGGCACCTGTTGGATGTGCTGCAACGGCTGGTTGATCTGGGCAACACCGTGGTCGTCATTGAGCATCAATTGGATGTGATCAAGAGCGCCGATTACGTGATCGATCTAGGACCGGAAGGCGGCGAGCAGGGCGGGCACATCGTCGAAGCGGGCACGCCCGAAGAAATCATCGACAGCCGCCGGAGTCACACGGCGGAAGCGCTGCGCAGGATAATGAAGGCGGGAAATGCCGCCTGACCCGATTGAAACTACGCCGGCCGAACCGGTGATGGACGCGCCTTTCACGGCCGAACCAGTGTTGGAAGCGCCCTTCGCCGCTGAGCCAGCGGCGCCGCTAGCAGTAGAACCCCCGCCGCTGCCGGTCCGGCGTGAGCCGTTTTGGGGCTACTTGGATTTGGTGCTCATGCTGGGCTTCGTCTGTGCCGGACTTGTCGGCATCGTCCTCCTGGGCGCTGTTCTGGTCGCAATCGTTCCCAAGTTGAAGGACGATCCCATGCCGCTGGTATTGCCCCTGCAATTTGTGTTCTACCTGGTCGTATATGCGGGTTTCGTGGCGGTCTTCAAGCTCCGCTATCGAGCGCCGGTGCTGGTCTCGCTCGGCTGGCGTAGCTCCAGGCTGAACCCGTTGTTCGCTGCCATCGGCGGTATCGCACTGGCGTTGGGCTTGGCTTTCCTGGCCGCGCTCTTGCACACTCCGCAAGTGCCAAGTCCTATCGATAAGCTGGTCAACTCTCCTGCATCGCTCGCTCTCTTCGTGATCACCGCCGTCGTAGTCGCGCCATTTTTCGAAGAGTTGCTGTTCCGCGGATTCGTGCAGCCGTTATTGTCGCGTACCTTCGGTGTCATCGCCGGCGTGCTGATCACCGCCGTTTTGTTCGGTGCGCTGCACGCTCCGGAGTACTCGTGGGCCTGGCAGTATGCGCTGGTTGTTTCGCTCGCCGGCGCCGTATTCGGATGGATTCGCGCACGGACCAACTCGGTTGTTCCCGGCACGGTGATGCACGGCTTCTACAACCTGGCATTTGTCGTCGGCTATCTTGCCACGACGCACGGAATCTTCAAATGAACACCAGCACTGTTCTCGCCCAAAGCACGATCGAGACTATCGAGTGGACGCCCGACGGCGTCGTGATGATCGATCAAACTCGATTGCCGCATGAAATGGCCTTCGTCACCTGCCGCAGCTACGAGGAAGTCGCCGATGCCATCCGCAGCATGGTGATCCGCGGTGCGCCGGCCATCGGGGTTGCGGCCGCCATGGGGGTCGCGCTCGGCGCCCTGCACTCGGAGAATCTTGAGGCCGACATGGCGGTCATTTGCGACACGCTCGCCAAGACTCGGCCCACCGCCGTGAATCTGTTCTGGGCGATTGACCGCATGCGGGTGCTTTATCTCTCCATGCGCGACGCGCCCGCCGGCGAAATTCGCACACGGCTGATTGCCGAGGCGCAGGCGATTCGCGAGCAGGACATCGCCATCAACCAAGCCATCGGCCGGAACGGCGCGCCTTTGGTCCCCGATGGCAAAACCGTCCTGACGCACTGCAACGCGGGTGCGCTGGCCACCGCCGGTTTCGGCACCGCGCTCGGTGTGATTCGTTCGGCAGTGCAGATGGGCAAGAAGATCGACGTATTCGCCGATGAGACGCGGCCGTTCCTGCAGGGTGCGCGCCTGACCGCGTGGGAATTGCAGCGCGATGGAATCGAAACCACGCTCATCACCGACAACATGGCCGGCCATTTTCTGAAGAGCGGGCGCATCGGCTGTGTCGTCGTGGGCGCCGACCGCATCGCCTCGAATGGCGATGTCGCGAATAAAGTGGGTACCTACGGCATCGCAGTGTTGGCGAAAGAGAACGGCGTTCCTTTTTATGTGGCCGCGCCGGTTTCAACGCTCGACTTATCGCTCGAATCCGGCGATGCAATTCCCATCGAAGAGCGCGCGCCGAAAGAAGTAACCCACGTGCATGGTGTCTTAGTCGCCCCCGAGGGAATTCAAGTAGCTAACCCGGCGTTCGATGTTACGCCGAATCGTTACGTCTCGGCGATCATCACTGAGCGCGGCATCGCACGCGCGCCGTACAGCGAGACCCTGCGTAAGTTGTGTTCGGAATAACTCGCTCCCAATAGTAACTGCACCCTGACAGACTCTGCTATTCTCATCTGAATGTCGGGCCGCAAGCGGCTCAACGGGAGGTCGTGGGGATGGCAATACAACCGGCAAGCGTCACGTTGATCGGCGGCGAGAGCTGCGCTTTCAACTGCGATGCGGGATCGGCGGACTGGACGATTGCTCCGGACCGCGGAACCATGAGCAGTAACGGCGTGTACACGGCGCCCCAGAAGTGGAAAGTCTGGTTTTCCACTACCATCACGGTGGAAGCCAGAACGAAACCGGACGGCAAGCTGTGCGGAACTGCCGCCATCTTGCTCTCCGCCGCCCCGGCCTGGATCACGTCGCTCGCGGCATTCTTTGCTGTTCTGCTTATCCTATTGTGCCTCTCCGTCTTTCTGGTGTGGCCGCCCCCGGCCGAGTCACCCTGGATCGATGCAGATCCCCCCGTCGTAACCATTGCGCCGAAAGGATCGCAGATGTTCAACACCACGGTTTGGCATACCCGCGATCAAGGAGTGACATGGTCCGCAACTGGCGGATTGATCATGCCAAACGGCCAGTTCACTGCTACGGATCCTCTCAAGAAGGGTGATCGCCTGGTCGTTACGGCGGCCAAGAACTCGGATCATACACTTACCGGGACAGCCTTGGTGATCATAAACGACACCAGCCTAAGAATCGACCCGGCAAAGGCATTTCTAAATTCTCCCGGAAGTCAGACCTTTCAGGCGGTCGACTCGAATGACAAGCCGGCCAAGCTCACGTGGAGCGTGTCGGATAGTGAGTACGCGAAAGTGGACAACGGTGTCGTGACGGTTCGAGCGAAGCCTCCGACGCCTAAGCGAGTGATCGTTACAGCAACGGACACCGCAGCCGACCCTCAGCGACAAGCCTCCGCGCTGCTTTACCTAAATCCGGCCGTCGGGCAGGACGGCACATCAATGTCGGCCGTCGAATTGGAGCAGGACCGAAAGTTGATTTTATTGGTCATGCTAATCGGCGCACTCGGCGCTCTGCTCGCCGCTTCGAGGTCTTTGGCGAACTTCGTCGGAAATAAAACTTTTGAGCCAAGCTGGAGTCTCTACTATCTTCTCAGGCCGCTGTTCGGTGCAGGGCTGGCGGCCATCGTGTTTTTTGGATATCGCATTGGAGCCGTTAGCGGCCTGAAGGACGCGACGCCTGCTGACCCGTTCAGGGCCGCCTTCGTCGCCGGCATTGTCGGACTATTTGCAGATACGGTGCTTCAAAAGCTCAAGGACACAATCGATGCACTACTTCCGTCGAAGGACGATCGTAGCAATAAGCTGAATTCCTCCAAGACTGCAACCGCGCCGTCCGTTACCTCGGCGCAGGGAGCCATTACATCGAAGCAAATGACTGTAAGAGGACAGGGATTCTTGAGCGGGGCGACGGTTACGCTGAACGGCCAGGCCAGGGAGGTTACGTTTGTCGATGCAACCCAACTACGCGTGACGCTGACGGACGCGGATAAGGAAGGGCCGGTGACAGTAATTGTGACGAATCCGGATAAACAGGCCAGCGCCGCATTTGACGCGGAGATCCAAGCCTAGGCCGCGCAGCTTTCGAAAATCGTTCCGCGCCCCAGCAGCCATTCCGGGTCCAGGCGCCGTTTGACATCGCGCATGGCGCCAATCTCATCGGCAGAGTACATCAGCTTCAGTAAGTCGGTCTTGCTCTTGCCGATTCCATGCTCCGCGGCGACCGTGCCCCCCAGCGAAACCACATGCCCGGCGAATTCTCGCATGATCTCTTCCACTCGCCGCGCCTCTTCCGGGCTCGCAGGGAATAGATTGACGTGATTGTTGGCGTCGCCGACATGGCCAAAAATCGTGTACTTTCCCGCTAGTACCTCATCGCAGCGGCGCTTGTAGTAATCGTGCAAATCACGATTGCGAGGAATAGGAACGGCGAAGTCGGTCGCAAATTTCTGGTAGCCGTGGCGCCGCGCGGCGTCGGTCACTATCACCGGCAGAGTGTGCCGGAATTTGCGAAAGCGCTCGCGATCCGCCGCCGTGAAGCCGAACCAGGATTCGTCCTCGAATGCAGCCCGCTCGGCCAGCCGGTCAGTCCATGCGTCCACCTCCCCATCGTCCTCGGAGGACAAATTCTGTTCGATAAAGAGTGCGGCACGGGCATCGGCCGGAATGTCGGAGTAAGTGGGGCGAAGCATGTTTAAGGAATGCTCGTCCATGAACTCGAGCTGGCGCATTTCGCGGATCTCGCGCCACGCGTCCACGGCTGTGAAGGCGTCAACATCGGAAGCGAAAAAAATAATTCCGCTGAGGATGGCAGCAGGTTCTACAAATAGCTGTAAGTCGGCCGAAGTCACGATTCCCAACGTTCCCTCGCTGCCTGCCAGCAGGTCCACCCATTGCAGATCCGGCCGGAGATAATAGCCGGCGGAGTTCTTAGTGGTGGCAGGAAGGCGAACGGGCTCGAACGAGAAATCGACTAGCTCCCCGCGCTCGAAATGCACCGTGCGGCCATCCATCAACGTCACCTCCAACGCCAGCACATGCCGGCGCACGGAGCCATAGTGAAAACTTCGCGCGCCTCCGGCGTTCGTGCTGAGGATCCCGCCGATTGAAGCCGACGATTCGGTCGGGTTAGGGCCGAAGAACTGCCCGGTCTGAGCTGCGGCTGCCTGCAGGTCTTTGAGAATCACGCCGGCGCCACAGCGCGCCCGCCCGCGCTGGATCTCAATTTCGCGGAAGCGTTCGAGCGAAACGACGCAGCCGCCATGCGGGACGCGTGCGCCCGTCAGGCCGGTACCCGCGCCGGCAATGGTCAACGGAACTCTAGTAGCCAAAGCATTCGCGACGATTTCGCGAACCTCGCGGATATCCGTGGGAACGAAGACGCGCTCGGCCTCGCCGCGATAACCGGAAGAATCCTCGAGATACCGGCTTATATCCATAAGCGCTAGAGGCTGGGCGTAGACGTAACTGCGCCATCGGAAGCTGAGCTGACTAGGGCCACATACTTGGCCATGACGCCGGACGTGTATTTCGGCGCGCGGCGCTCTAACTTAGATAGCCGCTTATCGATCTCAGCGGCCGGAATATCGAGATTCATCTCGCGCTTTTCAATATCGATCGTGATCGCATCGCCTTCCTGAACCGCGGCAATCGGGCCGCCGGCCGCAGCCTCGGGCGCCACGTGCCCGGCCATGAAACCGCGCGTGGCTCCGCTGAATCGCCCGTCGGTGACCAGCGCAACGCTTTCGGACAGGCCTTCCCCCACAATCGCACTGGTCACACCTAGCATCTCTCGCATCCCAGGCCCCCCGCGCGGCCCTTCGTACCGAATCACCATCACGTCCCCAGGCTTGATTTTGCCGCTCAGCACTGCCTCCATAGCGGCTTCTTCGCTGTCGAACACGCGCGCCGGCCCCGTTTGCGCAGTGCGATGGAGGCCCGTCACTTTGATCACGCTGCCCTCCGGCGCGAGCGATCCCTTCAGAATCACGATCCCGCCGGATTTCTTGATCGGATTATCCAACTGCCGGATCACGTCCTGCCCCGGCGTTTCGTGTGCTGATTGCACCTGCTCGCCGAAAGTTTTTCCGGTGATGGTCATGGCGCTTGGATCAATATAGCCGCCGTCGTAGAGGCGCTTTGCGATCACCGGAATGCCGCCCGCTTTGTCCACGTCCGCCGCCGTATAGCGCCCCGCCGGTTTCAGGTCCGCAAGCAGCGGCGTCTTGCTACTCCGCTCTTGAAAATCGTCAATCGTGAGCGGCACGCCCGCCTCGCGTGCAAACGCAAGCAGGTGAAGAACGGCGTTCGTCGAGCCGCCGGAAGCAGCCACGCTGGCGATTGCATTATCGATTGCAGCGCGCGTCACAATATCGCACGGACGCAGATTCGTGCGCACCGCGTTCATGATCACTTCGCCGCACTGGCGGGCCGCCTCGTGCTTGCGCGCGTCCACTTGCGGTATGCCGTTCAGGCCCATGGGCGAAAGGCCGATAATCTCCATCACCGTTGCCATGGTATTGGCCGTGTATTGGCCGCCGCACGCACCGGGCCCCGGGCACGCCGCGTTCTCGATGGCCAGCAGTTCGTCATCGCTCAGTTTCCCTGCCGCATTCGCGCCCACCGCCTCAAAAACATCCTGAATGGTGATGTCTTTTCCTTTGTATCTGCCGGGCAGAATAGTTCCGCCATAGAGAATGACGCCCGGAACATTCAGGCGCAGCAGAGCCATGGCCGCCGCCGGAATTGTTTTGTCGCACGCGACCAGCGCGACAAGGCCATCGAACATATGGCCGCGCGCGACCAGCTCAATCGAATCCGCGATCACCTCCCGGCTCACCAGCGAAGTTTTCATGCCCTCCGTGCCCATCGTGATGCCGTCGCTGATCGCAATGGTGTTGAACTCCATCGGCGTCCCGCCCGCTTCGCGAATCCCCTTCGCGACGTCCACCGCCAGCTCGCGCAGCTTGAAATTGCACGGCATGGTGCCGATCCACGTGTTCGCAATGCCGATGATCGGCTTCTTGAGATCTTCATCGGTGAAGCCGATGGACTTGAAATACGAGCGAGCCGGCGCGCGATCCTTGCCCTGCGTAATGGTGTAGCTCTGGAGTTTCATCGAAACTCCTATTTAAGCAAGGAGAAAGTGGTATCGCGCAAAATAGGCCCCGCCGCAAGCTGCGACGGACCCCCCAGGAAGAAGTATAGGACCGCACTGGACCACGCAAGGTGAAGAGGGGAACCAGGCTTGGATACTGATCGCCGTGTGCCTTCTCTTCGGCGTGCTGTTGGTTCCAGTATGCAAAGAAACGCGCGGCCAGCCAAGAGGAATAGGTTTCAGGCTAGTCGGGAATAGCAGCGTACCGGGTAAGGGGCGGCGGGCAGTAGAAGTTTTCTATTCAACCTGCGCCAGAACCACTGTAAGATCGTCTTCCGGAACCGCAGTTGATATCTTCGCGAATAATTTTCCAATGAGATCAGGCGGTTCGAGGTTCTTAGTATCCAGTAAGAACTGCATCAGGCGATCGCGCCCGAATTGTTCGCCATCCGCAGCCGTCGCTTCGACGATTCCGTCCGTGTACAGCAGCAACTTATCCCCACTCTCAAAGGGAACGGACATATTCGTATAAGTTGCGTGTGGAAATGGGCCAATAAACAAACCGTTTTCTGCAAGCTGGACTAAGTCGCCGCGGCTTTTTCGAAACAGAAGCGAAGGTGGATGGCCTGCGCCGGAATAGATCACCTGCTGAGCCGAAAGATCCACTGAGGCACACGCCGCGGTCACATATTGCCCGCCCAACGCATCACGCAGCATTCTGTTGAAGCCGGCCAGCACACGGGCCGGGTCCCGCGCCTCATCCCGCTGTGCGGCGAAGCAGATTTTCAACATAGAAGCGACCAGCGCGGCCGGCACCCCATGCCCGGACACATCCGCAACCAGAATCGTCAGAGAGTCCTCGCCGGTTTGAATGAAATCGTAGAAGTCACCCGCGACAGCTGTCATCGGTTGATACCGCGTCGCGATTTGCAGTGTGGTGATCTGCGGCGCACTGCGGGGAAGAATAGAGCTTTGGATGTGCCTGGCGGTGGCGAGTTCCTGCTCGACTTCGGTCAGCTTTCGCTCTCGCGCAACGGCCCGCCACGATGCGGCATAACCGAGGCCGGATAGCAGAACCAGGATACCGAGCGGCTCGAGATCGATCTTTCCCGGTCTCAGCCCCAGGTTATCGAGGAGCACTACAACACCGCATACGAGCACGGGCCACCGCAAGCTCTTCGCGGCTGCGTCGCGGCTGTCGCGCAGAAAGATGTGCAGCAGCACCAGCAGAGTTCCGCCGATGATGAGTATATTGTCCACATGATCCGTCAGGCGCCACTGATGGCCGACCATGCTGGCGGCTATGGCAACGGGCGCAAAAACAATCTCCATCCATAACCAAATCGAGATCGACCTCTTCCAACCCGGACCAAGAAACTCACGAGAGAACGCGGCATAGGGGATCGGGATGACGTACGTCAGGAAGAGCGTCGATAGATTGAGGAAGTGTCCATTCACCCCGGCTGCGGTTTGAACTAAATCGTTCTGAAGAAACAGCCGCACCGCGTAAACAAGCGCGAAAATTCCCAGCCACAGAAGCGACCGCTCACGAGACCTGAGCCTGGAGAGCACAATCGACGCGACGCCAACAGCAAAGATGATGCTTGCGACCGCAATAAAGGGAAGGCCCGTGCGCAGCGCGGCCTGAACAACATCAAGAGGGATGCTTGTTTGCGGGTTCACCCGGCCTTATCGCGCTTCGGCCAGCTTCCGCGCGCGCTGCCACTGCAGTTTGTTCCGGTATTCCTCGTAGAGCGTCGTGAAGCCGGCCCAGTAATAGCCGCCCACGAACAGCAGCAGAAACGGAATAGCGAAAAAGTTCAGGCTGTCGATCGCAAAATCGATCATAAACACGAAGTAAGTGCCTATGGCGAGCTCGATATAAGGAAGCCAGCCGCTGCGGCGCCGGTAAGCCGCGGGCGCAAGCCTGACTTTCTCGCTGCCCATGGCGTACTTGGGCGTTCTCGCGAAACTTGTCTGAATTCCCAGCAGCGCTTCCACCACGCCTTTGGTATTACTCACCGTCAGCGCCACTCCGGCTCCCATGAGCATCGGCAGGAACGCAATCGATTTCCACCAGGTCTTCGGATAAAGCTCCTTTTGTGCGTACAAATAGAACGCGGAGATAGACCAGAAGGACGCGATGATCAGCGGCATATCGATAAGCACCATCTGAAACACGCCCATGTAGAACCGCACGATCATGACCGGAAGCATCAGCATGGAGACGGCCAGCATCAGCGGATAGGAAATATTGGGCGTCAGGTGCAGGAAGGCCTCCGCCTTCACACGAAACGGGAGGTCGGCTCGCAAAATCCGTGGCAGCAGCTTCTTCGCCACTTGCGTCAGGCCCTTGGCCCAGCGCGCCTGCTGCACCTGGAAGCCGTAAGTCTCGGCCGGCAGCTCGGAAGGGCAGTCGAGCGTCGGAACGTAGACAAACCGCCAGCCATTGAGCTGCGCGCGATAACTCAAATCCGAATCCTCGGTCAATGTTTCGTGTTGCCAGCCGCCCGCGTCATCGATCATCGTGCGCCGCAGGATGCCGGCAGTCCCGTTGAAGTTGAAGAACAGGCCGGAGCCGCAGCGCGCTCCATGCTCCAACACGAAATGGCCATCCAGGAGCATGGCCTCCACCTGCGTAAGAATGCTGTATTCCTTGTTGAGATAGCTCCACCGCGTTTGGACCACACCGACTCCAGGGTCCACAAAGAAGTGCACCGTCCGCATTAGAAAATCCACCGGCGGTAGGAAATCCGCGTCGAAGATGGCGATCAACTCGCCCGTGGCCGTTTCCAGTCCCGCCTGCAGTGCGCCCGCCTTGTAGCCGTGCCGATTGTCCCGATGCCTGTATTCGATCGGCAAGCCCGCCGCTTCGTATTCGTTGCACAAGCGCTGTGTATACGGATGCGTCTCGTCGGTAGAATCGTCGAGCACCTGAATCTGCAGCAGATCGCGCGGGTAGTCGATCTTGCTCACTTCCTCGAGCAGGCGCGCGACCACGAAGCGCTCGTTGTAAAGCGGCAACTGGATCGTAACTTTCGGAAGCTGTTCAAATTGTTGCGGCGCGGTCCGCAAAAGGTTCTTGCGGTACTTCTTATACCGGCGCATCGTTTCGTACCGGTGCACCCCATAGATCGACAGAATGAAGAGAATTCCGAAATACGGAATTAGTAGCGACCAGTCAAACGGCGAAAGCTGATATATTCCCGAAAATGTGTTGTCGAACAGCCCGTTCGCAATGCGCGAACCCAGCCGGGGCTGCGCGAACAGTAGCAGACAAAAGGATCCTAAGGAATGGATGAGCACGTTAGATTGCAAGGCCTTTGCGGCCCAACTAGAACCAGTTTAGCTTGTTTCTTGTACTCCTTGGAACTGTATGGTCTGCTACGGATCCGCAACAACTGGTACCATTTTCCTGCCAGATACAGCCGTTAAGTTATTGAACACGCTAAACTCCAAGAACAACTCGGCCTGATTTCGCGTATCATCGAGCGTGTGGGTTCGTTTCATTAGGAGGAACCACCGATGCGAGACAACATCAAGATCGTTGCGATTCTGAACATCATATTAGGATCTCTTGGAGCGCTGGCCGGGCTTGTGGTGTTGATGATCTTCGGTGGCTTGGCAGGGATGGCGGGGTTTGCGCAAGACCAAGACGCCGCGCAAGCAGTGCCGATTCTGGCGCTGATCGGAACCTGCATTGCAATTTTCCTGTTCGTCCTGTCGGTGCCGGCCATCATCGGCGGCTGGGGGATGTTGAAGTTCCGCCCCTGGGCCCGCATTCTGATGATCATCGTTTCGGCGCTCAACCTGCTTCATTTTCCGATTGGCACGGCCCTTGGAATCTATGGTCTGATTGTGCTCCTCAATGACGAGACGCGGCGCTTGTTTGAGACCGGCGGCGCCTACCTGCCTCCTGCCCCTCAGTATCAGGCGCAAGCTCCTTACGGCCAACCTGGCTATGGATCAGCTCCGGGCTATGCGTCACCGGCCTACCCGCAACCGGGGTACCCTCCACAACCGCCTCCGCCGCCAACACCGGGTACCTAGCATCTGAATCGCCGACTGCCAGCCGCTCACGAACCGTATTAAAGATGTCGTGAAGCATAGCGGCAGTGAGCCGTCCGGTAGACGTGTTCTGCTGGCTTGGGTGGTAGGAACACAACACCAGCGGGCCGCCTGGATGAGTTTCGAAGCCGCCGCCGTGGGCGAACCGGAACTGTGCTCGAGACCGGATGAGACCGGAATCCTGCAGCACCGAGAGATACGCGTCGAGAGCGATACCGCCTAGCGCCACCACTATGCGCACCTTTCGAAGCAGCGCCAGTTCGCGAACCAGAAACGGCCGGCAGGCCAAAGTCTCCTCCCGCAGCGGCTTGTTGTCAGGCGGCACGCAGCGAACCGACGCGACAATATAGGCGTCTTTCAGCACCAGCCCATCGTCTCGGGAAAGGCTCCGCGGTTGGTTGGCGAATCCGGTCTCCCAAAGCGCACGATAAAGGAACTCGCCCGAGCGGTCGCCGGTAAAGGCACGCCCAGTGCGATTCGACCCGTGAGCGCCCGGTGCGAGACCCATAATGAGAAGGCGCGCAAAAGGATCTCCAAAGCCAGGAACCGGGCGGCTCCAGTACTCCTGCCCGCGATACGCGCGCTTCTGTACGCGGCCGATCTCTTCCCGATGCGCGACCAGGCGAGGACAGCGTGAACAATGTACGATCTCGTCGTTAAGGACGTGCAACGGGGGCGCCAACCCGGCTGTTGAAGTCGCCGATGGAGTCATGGATTAGAAACAACCTGGCGGGACAGGCCTTCGCTCGCGATTATAATCCGCTGACGAGTTTCAGATGTTCCGAGCTCTGCGCGGACGGGCCACGCGTTGGACTTCGAGACGGATTCTTACGAAAGCGCTCGATCGAGGCGGCGAGAGCGTGCAGCGAAAGACGCGAGAAATCCGGAGGAGTGGGCGTCCGGAACATCGGCAGAATGTCGGAGAACGTTTCGACCAGTTTGGGATCGCGCCATCCCTTAGCAACCTCCTCGCGCAGAACACTGAGCGCTTCGTCGGGCGAGAGCGCGCGCTTATACGGGCGCGCCGTGGTGAGTGCATCGTAGATGTCCGCCAATTGAAGGATGCGCGCGAGCAACGGAATCTCCTCGCCCTTCAACCCATCCGGATATCCGCTCCCGTCCCATCGCTCGTGATGATGCCGGATGATCGGCAGAACTTGGGCCAGTGATCGCATGCTGCTGCAGATGCGTTCGCCTCGTTCCGCATGCGTCTTCATGATTTCCCATTCTTCAGGTGTAAGGGGCCCGGGCTTGAAGAGGATATGGTCCGGAATGGCGACTTTCCCCACGTCATGCAGATATCCGCCTCGCTGCAGCGCCAGAATCTCGGACGGTGAGAGATCCAACGCCAACCCCATAGCCGCGGCCATGAGCGCCAGCCGTTGGCAGTGCTGCCCTAGATCGCGGTCGCGTTCTTCTACCGATTGGGCCAGCGAAAACAGGACCGTCTCGGAATCGTCCAGGGAGTCGATCATCGCCTTGTGGCGCAGGCTTGCTTGCACACGCGCCAGAAATGCTCTGGGGCGCAGTGGAGCGACCAGGAACTCATCGGCTCCCGCTTCGATGGCCAGCACTTCGCTTTCCAGGTCGTCGCGCTCCGCCATCACGAAGACCGGCAAGAACTGTGTGGCAGACGCTTTCTTGAGCATGCGGCAGAATTCAACCGCCCCAAGCTCCTGGGCGGCCACGTCGATCAACACTAAATCCACCCGGTGTAGGGAAATCGCCCCGATCGCCTCCGAGGTGGTATTCGCTTCGCTCAACTCATGGTGGATCTCGCCTAACATCGTTCGCAAACTTTGCCGGTTTGCCGCCGAACCGTCGACGATCAGGATTTTGCCCCGCGTGGCTGGTCCTTGCGTTGCCGCGCTCGGCTGCAGAAGATGCCACTCCTCCACCGCTGCGCTTGCTTGCTTTAAACTCGGGGGCCCAATCGCCATTCGCGAATCACGCTCTGTTTGTCTATCGGCCTAAGCGCTTAGGGGCTTTAGGATTCGTTGACAATAAGCCGTAAATGTCCGGGCCGGTTCCATCACGCTTCTCCAAAATCCCAGGGTTTCCGCGCCGTAAGCGCAGAATCGCCGCGGACTAAGTGCTACCCGGCCCTAAGCGCACAGGCCGCTTGGTGGCCGTTGTGCGCGGTGTAGGTGAGCGCACAGGCCGCTTGGTGGCCGTTGTGCGCGGTGTAGGTGACCGCACAGGCCGTTTGGTGGCCGTGCGCGGTGTAGGTGACCGCACAGGCCGTTTGGTGGCCGTGCGCGGTGTAGGTGAGCGCACAGGCCCGCGCTGAAGCGCCACTTGGACGCTGGCCAACACCAGGCCAGATTTGCAAATCCGACCTGTCTTTGGTCGGGGCTGAAGTGGCGGCTTGCCGCAGCAGGCCGTTGTGCGCGGTGTAGGTGAGCG
>Ga0210385_10001331_pt1 | contig 15500 bp, 11 predicted proteins | sample IncBWH26OmetaG_FD_160107 | JGI IMG/M metagenome (GOLD analysis project Ga0210385, IMG submission 160107) | Forest soil microbial communities from Barre Woods Harvard Forest LTER site, Petersham, Massachusetts, United States - Inc-BW-H-26-O ...
TTGCCACTGTAGGCGTTGGTCTCGGTGAAATGCAGGTGGCCCCACGCGTCGATTCTGGCGACGGCGCGATAAAAGTTTTCGCCGACCGGGTTGGTTGGATCGACGGCGCCGGGCGTGTTCGAGTTAGAGACGTCGATCGCATTGATCGGAGCGACGTAGCCCATGAAGGTGAGGTAGTCGCCGTCGGTGGAAAGGTGAAGGGAGATTTCGGATTTTGAGCTGAAGCTGGTGACCAGTTGGTCGCTGGTGGGCGTGGAACCGCGAAGAGAACTGTTTGGCACTTCGAGCGAGTTGATGGGGAAGCCGAACGGCGTGAGCTGATCGAGATAGATTTTCGAGGTGATACCGAAGCTGGCGTCGTAGATGTCGTTGTTAAAAACGGTGGGATAGGTGCCGTTGTACGGCGCGCCGGTGGAAGCCGAGCAGCCGCCGGTGGTTGCGGCGCAATTGGGAGGCAGAATTTCGCCGATGGTTACGTTGCTTGCTTTGTCGTCGTAGACGCTGCGGCTGACGACGAGATTTCCCGGCGCGAAGACGGGGAGTTCCTTGCGATCCTTATCATGGCCGTCGCCGTGATTGTTGTCCTTGCCAGAATCGTCCGCGAGCGCGACGAGGCTGCCCGCCAATGCCGCTACGGATGCTACTGCCAAGATGCGGCGCGAGATCGCACCGAATTGGCGTTTCTTATCAAAAAATGCGGTCATTCGAAAATCCTCCGGAGAGTTCAAGTTGATGAAAAGACGCGCGATGAAGGCGCCACCACGCGGACGGATGAACTTCGCCGGTGCGTGTTACGCGCGGGTTACTGCTGGATGGATTGTCGGTGACGTGTTTCTGAAAATATCCTGAAGAAGATTTATATCAAGCGCCGAGATCCGGGCGCCGGCTAGGCATTGCGTGACAGGGGCGTGTGCTTGGCGCGCTTTTTCTCGTACATGGCGCTATCGGCCTGGGCCATGAGGTCGGCGAGGTCGGCCGCGTCCACCGGATCGAAGCGAGCGACGCCGACACTGAAAGAGAGAGCGTAGCGCGGGTCGTCTTCGTTGGCCTTGTGAAGAGTCTTTTCGATGCGGTGAAGGATGGTGTCCTGGTTGCGGGGGGAGGCTTCGAAGGCGAGCACGGCGAATTCATCGCCGCCGAGGCGCGCGAGGATATCGGAGTCGCGAAAAACTTCTTCGAGTGCGTCGGCCGCGCGCACGAGGGCACGGTCGCCCTCGCGGTGGCCGAAGGAGTCGTTGATAAATTTCAGATTGTCGAGATCGCAGTAGAAAAGCAGCATGCTGTGGCTGTTGCGGCGGGCGAGTTTCATCTGCTGGGTGGCGGCGGCGAGAAATCCGCGGCGATTGTAAAAGCAGGTGAGGTCGTCGGTGAGCGCGAGCTGGCGAAGTTCGCGCTCGATGAGGACGTGCTTTACCGCGTACCAGACGGCCGGATGCACGACGCTGCGAAGGGATTTTGCGTCGACGTCGCCCGTTTCGAGCGCTTTGGAGATTGCCTCGACTTCGTTTACGACGTTGGCGAGCTGCTTATCGGACGCGAGCATGGCGGAGGAGATCAGGCCTTCGAGATCTCTGTCCGCGGGGCCCTTGCGACGCACGATGGGGACGACGCGTTGATGCAGAGCTGGGGCATCAGGTCCGCTGACGGACGCTTTGCGGCGGTGTCCGTCACGAGCAGAATGGACACGATCGTGAACTGGCGGATTGCCGTATGGATGAGGTTTGCCGCCCAGGCTGTGGCCCGACATTCAGTGCCTCCGAAGTGGAGAAGAGAATAGCGCGCGAGATCGAGTCCGCTTGATCTGATGGATAGTCCCATTACCCTTAGGGGAAGACAATTCGGCGATGCCGGTAAATCGGTAAAGGTCTATACCCTAGGACCGTGGGGTACTAGTGAATGGCAGTCCTACGATGCGAAGACGCAAGTCCTGAGGAGGAAATCAGGTATCTCCCGCCCGTCAAACATGGTTTTACTGGCTTGAGGTGGGGCGAAGGGAATGTTACTTCTTCTAGTGTGATTCGTCTGGCAGACGGCTGACCGATTCGAACTGGGCGGCAGCTGGGGGCCCCTTCTTTGCGTCGGCTTGGCGATTCCAGCCCTTGGAACAGCAATCAGAACAGGAGTACCAGATGGCAACAGCTAGCGTTCTACTCGCCGACGATCACGTATTGGTGCGTCAGGCGCTGAAGTCCCTACTGGAACGCGAAGGATTCGACGTGGTGGCGGAGTCGTCCGACGGACACGAGGCGTTGCGGCAGGCGGACTCGCTGCATCCCGAGATTGCAGTGATGGACATCAGCATGCCGATGCTGAATGGGTTGGAAGCGGCGCGCGAAATGCGGCTCTCGACGCCGAAGACGAAGATCGTGCTGCTGACCCAGCACTACGAGGAGCAGTATCTTTCGGAGGCGCTGGAAGCGGGCGTAAAGGGATACGTGCTGAAGAGCCAGGCGGCGAGCGATTTGATCCACGCGATTTCGAGAATCATGCGCGGGGAAGTGTATTTAAGTCCCGGCGTTTCGGCGGCGGTGGTGGAGTCTTATTGTTCGCGGTCGGGACGATCGAGAGATCGTCTGACGTCGCGCGAGCGGCAGGTGTTGCAGTTGATCGCCGAAGGGAAGTCGACGAAGGAATTGGCCGTTGTGCTTGGGATCAGCACGAAGACGGCGGAGTCGCACCGGACGAGGTTGATGCAGAAGCTGGACATTCATGAGACGGCGACGCTTGTGCTGTATGCGGTGAGGCGGGGGATCGTTCAGGCATAGATGTTCAGGGATAAAGCGGGGCTTTTGCAGCGCGATCGGGAAGAGCGGCCAGCAAGCGCGGCGCCTCGCATTCGATTTCGACTGCTGGGACACTGGGCGGCAGCCATCGAGACCACGCGGTTTCGGCCCAGCCCGGTAAAACCTAATCCACGGAAGAGCAAGGTATCTTGAAGGACCGATTTTCACAGGCCTCGGAGCTTCGAGATCGCCGCGTCGCGAGACGGTATCCCGTCGAGATGCGCATGGAGATTTGGCCGGAGACGGAACCGCGGCTGCCCGATCCGACGTTTGTGAGCACGCGCGATGTGTCGTTGCGCGGGGTGTATTTTTTCAGCGAGGCGGAGCGGCCGGTGGGAACGAAGCTGAATTTTTCCGTGCTTTTTCTGCGTGAAATGACCGGCGACAATGTCGACTTGATTTCAGGGGTAGCGCGCGTGGTGAGTTGCGATTTGCTGGAGGCCGACGGTGGGCGGCGATTCGGCGTCGCGTTGGCGATTGAAGAGACGACGCACCTGCACGAAGGATAGTTCTCGCCGCATTTAAGCAGCTCGGCAACCCTCGCTTTCGGTTCCACATCCGATTTAGCTCAAACGCCAGTTCCAACCCCCGGGGGACCTTGTGAAAAAATCGCTCGTCATTGGTGGTATCGCAGCCATTTTCGTGGGCGCGGGTTACTTAACGGTTGTGGCGCAGCCTCGCGCCGAGGAGGGATCGCCGCAATTGATCGAGATTTCGGCGAAGAAATATGAGTTCACGCCGAACGCGATTCACGTGAAGCAGGGCACGAAGGTTGAGCTGAAGGTCCATTCGGAAGACGAAACGCACGGCGTAAAGCTCGAGCTCTATCCGGAGGGCGCGACGGACAAGTCGAAACCGGGGCTGGTGTTCGATCAGCCGGACGCGAACGGCAAGGTGAGCAAAGGCGTGGATCAGGTGCTGGATTTTACGGCGGCGGCGCCGGGGACGTATAACTTCAAGTGCGCGAAGATTTGCGGGATGGGGCACGGGAAGATGAAAGGGCAGGTGATCGTCGATCCGTCTTAAGAGTGCGGCTCAACGGCAACGTCAACAGTAACGGTAACGGTAAACGCGAAAGCAGATCCCTCGCTGCGCTCGGGATGACAGATTAAAAACGAAAGGCAAAGGCGCCCGCAAAATTCGCGGGCAACGGTGGCCCCTACACAGGCAACGGCAAAAGCGTGGGCAATGGTCAAGTTTGGGCTTTACTTGGGTTGGCGGCGCGTCGACAATCTGGCGGGCGGCGGGGATGACTTCGAAGATTTCCTACGGATTGACAGTTTTTGCCGGGGCGTTTTTACTGTTTGGTCTTGAGCCGCTGATTGCAAAGCGGATACTGCCATGGTTTGGCGGCGCGGCGGCTGTGTGGATCGTTTGCCTGCTTTTCTTCCAAATTGTATTGCTGCTGGGCTACGCCTACGCGCATTTGTTGACTTCCAGGTTTTCAGCCAAGAGCCAGGCGCTGGTTCATGTTGTTGCGCTCGCGGCCAGTTTGCTGCTGTTGCCGGTTTATCCGCGCGATTGGTGGGCGAACGGGGCGGCAGCGAGTCCTACGTTTCATATTTTGCTGCTGCTTTCGGCGACGGTTGGCCTGCCATATTTGTTGCTGTCGGCGACGAGTCCTCTATTGCAGCGGTGGTATGCGGAGGAGCATGGCACGGCGCCTTACCGGTTTTATGCGCTGTCGAATCTTGGGTCCATGCTTGCGTTGATCAGCTACCCGGTGTTGGTCGAACCGTGGTTGACGACGCGACATCAGGCGTTGGCGTGGTCGGTTTTTTATGCCGGATTTGTGGTGATTTGCGGGATGGTGGCGTGGCGAGGGAAGGGTAGAGAACGCGAATCGCGAGCGGATCGGAGTGGCGGGGACTCGCGGCCTGCCGCGAAATGGACGACGAAACTGGCGTGGGTCAGCCTGGCGGCTTGCGGATCAGCGCTTTTGCTGAGCGTGACGAACCACATCACGCAGAACGTCGCGTCAGTACCGTTTCTCTGGATATTGCCGCTGAGCCTTTATCTGCTGAGTTTTATTTTGTGTTTCGCTTCGCACGCCTGGTATCCGCGAAGCGTGTTTCTGCGGCTGCTGGGCGTGGCGTTGGGCGGGATGACGTATGCGCTCTCGCCGTCGTTTTCGCAGCTGCCGATCAAGACTGCGATTCCGCTCTTTTGTTGCGGGCTGTTTATCGCTTGCATGTTCTGCCACGGCGAGCTGGCGCGGCTCAAGCCCGATCCGCGTGAACTGACGTCTTTCTACTTGATGATCGCGGCCGGAGGAGCGCTGGGCGCGCTGTTTGTGGCGATCGCGGCGCCGCGCATCTTTTCTGGATTTTACGAATTGCATGTGGCGCTGGGGTTGTGCGCGGTGCTGATCGTGGTGGTTCACTCGATGGATCCGGACAGCCTGTTTTCGCTGTGGCTACGACGGCCCGGAGGGTTCGCGGTGGCGGCGCTGGCGGTAGCGATCGTGGCGAGCCTGGCGGTGAACGCGCATGCGACGTCGGCTTCGGCGCGAATTTCGGTGCGGAATTTTTACGGCGTATTGCGCGTGATGGACGGCGCCGCGCCGAATGTGGCAGTGGTGAGCGGCAACACGGTGACGAGCGATTCGGTGGCCGGCGGCGGCGATCCGAATTATATTTCGCTGGTGAATGGGACGATCAACCATGGCGTGGAATTTCTGGCGCCGGATCGCCGGAATTGGGCGACAACGTACTATGGGCCGTTTTCGGGGATTGGCGTAGCTCTGCGCGCGGCGGGCGAGAATGGGCCGTTGCGCGTGGGTGTGATCGGCTTGGGCGCCGGGACGACGGCGGTGTATGGGCGCGCGGGCGATCAATTCACGTATTACGAGATCAATCCGCTGGTGATTCAAATCGCGCAACAACAGTTCACCTTTTTGAAGGACTCAGCGGCGGCGATTCAGATCGTGCAGGGAGACGCGCGGATCTCGCTGGAGAGCGAGCCGCCGCAGGGATTTGACGTGCTGGCCGTGGATGCGTTCAGCGGAGACTCGATTCCGGTGCATCTGCTGACGCGCGAGGCTTTCGAGCTCTATTTCCGGCAACTGAAGCCGGATGGCGTGCTGGCCGTGCACATTTCGAATAACTATCTGGATTTGCAGCCGGTGGTGGTGGGTGCGGCGGCGAACCTGGGGAAAGAGGCGGTCGAGATCGTGAATCCGGACGACCATGCCAAAGGAATCTCCGCGGCGGTGTGGATTTTGGTGGGCGACCCGGAAGGATTTGAGGGCAAGGCGGAAATCGAGGGCAAGGGTCTGGTGATGGCGCCACGAGGCGCGAATCGGATGTGGACAGACGATTTCAGCAACCTGTTTGAGGCTTTGAGGTAGAGGGTATAGCCGTTTCGCCTGGCGATGAGGGGGCGGCGCGACCGGTGACGATTAAATAGATAGACCGAAAGCGGACTGGCGGCAGGGGCGCGGATTCGGGTAAAATCAGTGCAGCTACGAGAGTTCCTCGGAGAAGACATTGACGCTGACGAACATACAAGGGACGTCGAACGGGGCGAAGACGCTGGTACGCGTGCGGCCTCGGGGATTCTGCGCCGGAGTGGTGCGCGCGGTGGATATCGTGGAGCTCGCGCTGGGCGCTTTCGGGAGTCCCGTTTACGTACACCATGAGATCGTGCACAACCGCTACGTGGTGGACCAATTGCGGCGGCGCGGGGCGATTTTTGTGGAAACGATCGAGGAAGTGCCGGAGGGCGCGGTGCTGGTGTTCAGCGCGCACGGAGTGCCTCCTCGCGTGCGGGTCGAGGCAAAAGAGCGCGGCTTGAAGGTGATCGATGCGACGTGCCCGCTCGTGACGAAGGTGCATCTGGAGGCGCTGAAGTTTGCGCGCGAAGGCCGCACGCTGATTTTGATCGGGCATCGCGACCACCAGGAGATTGTGGGAACGTCCGGCGAGGCGCCGGATCAGACGATTGTGGTGGGCACGGTGGAAGAAGTGGACCGGCTGGAAGTGCCCGACCCGACGCGGCTGGCGTTCCTGACGCAGACGACGCTTTCGCTTTACGACACACAAGAGATCGTGGCGCGGCTGCGGGCGCGTTTTCCGGCGATTGCGGGACCGGCTTCGGACGACATTTGCTATGCGACGCAAAACCGGCAGGAAGCGGTGGAGGCGTTGTGCCGCGAAGTGGAGCTGATTTTTGTGGTGGGCTCGGCGAACAGCTCGAACTCGAACCGGCTGGTGGAAGTGGCGCAGCGTTCGGGCGTGCAGGCGCGGCTGATCGAGGATGCAAACGACATCAACGAAGCGTCGTTGGCGGGAGTGAAGTCGATCGGGCTGACCGCGGGAGCTTCGGCGCCGGAAATTCTGGTGGAGCAGGTGAGCCAGCGGCTGGCGGCGTTTGGATTTACGAACCATCGCGATATCGAACTGATTCGCGAAGACGTGCGTTTTACGATTCCGCCGGAGCTAGCAGCGGCGCAGCGTACGGCAGCAAGCTAACGCGTCCACGCGGCGCGAAGGAGCGATGAGTGGCGGTCAAAATCGTCCGCCAGGATAATCGAATCGCGTTACTCGGCGCGCCCATGAGCGCCGCCGCCCTCGCGCCGGGAGGTGAAGGCGCGCCCTCCGCATTCCGCAAAGCAGGCCTGATTCCCAGACTACAATCTATCGGATACCAAGTGGCCGACCTGGGCGACGATCCCGCGCAGGTGTACGAGATCGACGAGGAAAGTCCGCGCGCGCGCAACTTGAAGCGTGTGCTGGCGGCGCTGGAGGCGTTGCAGCCGCGGGTTGAAATTGCGACGAAGTCCGGGGCGCTGCCGGTGATCTTGGGAGGCGATGCTTCGATCGCGCTGGCGACGGTGGCAGGGCTACGGCGCTATTTCCGGCACGTGAGCATGATTTACGTGGATGCGGACGCCGGCTTGCAGACGCCAGCGACGTCACCATCTGGCTGCGTGGATGGGATGGTGGTGTCGCATCTGGTGGGGCGCGGGGCTTCCGAGATGGTGCGGTTCTGGAGCGAGCCGCCGCTGGTGCGCGAGCCTGACCTGGCGCTCTTTGGAACCAGCCGGTTTGATCCGGCGGAAGAGCAGGTGCTGCAGACGGCTACGTTGCGGCGATATTTTGCGGACGATATTCGCCGGAAGGGCGCTGCGAAGTCGGCCACCGAAGCGATTGACAGGATTCACGGCGGCAAGAGCGACTTCGTGCTGCATGTCGACGTAGACGTGTTCAGCAATTTTCAGGCGACAAATCTTCCTGCCAACATGGCGTCGAGCGGCGGGTTACGGCTGGAGGAATTGCGCGAAGCGTTCGAGGTGTTTGCCGCGCAGCCGCGATTGGCCGCGATTATCCTGAGTGGTTACAATCCGTCGCGCGACACGGATGGAGTGGGCGCGCAGTTCGTGGTGGATTTGCTGGCGGAGATTCTGGCGACGCGATGGGAAAAGGCGAAGGCTGCGGCGGCTGCGGCGAGTGCGCCTCCCGTGGCGAAGAGCGCCGAGGCGCCGGTTAAAACCGACGCCGAGCCAGCGCCAAATTCGACTGTTGAATTGCCCGCGGTGGCCGAGGGCGAAGCGTGGTCGTCCGATATGCTGGAAGACGAGAGCGCCGCGATCGATCGTAGCGATTCTCCGGATGGCAATGCCTTGGGTAATGCCGCAGCGGCGGACCTGGACGATTCGGACGAGCCACATTCCTGATTTGCCTGCCTGAGTGAAAATTCCCGAGAACGGAAAGACGGCCTGATGCAAAAGTTTCCCGAGCTTATAGTGTTCGATGTGGACGGAGTGCTGGTGGACGTCCAGGGGTCGTTTCACGCGACGGTGCTGGAGACGGTGAAATTCTTCACCGGCAAGCGCGTGACGCACAGCCAGCTGCACGAATGGAAAAACCGGCCAGGTTTCAACGACGATTGGAAACTTTCGACGGCCTGGGTGCAGTCGCTGGGAGGGAAGCAGGAATACGCGGAGATCAAGCAGAAATTTATCGAGCTTTATTGGGGGAAGAATGGCGACGGCAACGTGGCGCGCGAAAAGTGGCTACTGGCGCGGCCGGAGTTGCGCCGGTTGGCGAAGAAAGCCGAGCTGGGAATTTTCACCGGGCGCGTTCGGGAAGAGATGGAATACACGCTGGAGCGTTGCAAGACGCGGGAATTTTTCAAGAGGATCGTGACGGCGGACGACGTGAAGCAGGGTAAGCCGTCGCCCGAGGGATTGCTGAAAGTACTCAACCGGCGCGCGAAGGAGAAGGCCGTCTACGTCGGGGACAACATCGACGATGCGCTGGCGGCGAAGGATGGCGGCGTACCGTTTGTAGGGATTTTGCGGCGACGGAGCGATGAGCGGAAGCAGCGCATGGCCAAGCTGGAGGAACTGGGCGCGTTGACCATTTTGAACGATGTGAATGAGCTGGAAGGATGGCTGAAGAGCCGCGAATAGAGTCCTATCGAGTGATCTTCGTTTTGTGGTCCGCGCGTGTTTCCCCGCTCCGGGATGAATTTTGAGATCGTAGGATGCCCACCTGAAAGGTGGGCGCTACAAAGGTAATTCAACACCCGAGCGACCAACGGTTCGCCGGAAAATGAGCGCTCGTTACATAGCTCCGCCCCCTAAAGCCGGACTCTTTTCGTGGCTTATCAAGCATAGGTAAATCTACTGCGCAGCGGACATTTTGTGCGCTGTGGATTGTACCAGCCTCGGCTGCACCTCCAGTCCTATCAATGACCTAGGACCACTAGGGAGTACTAAGAAGGACACCGGTACCATTGCCGTGCCGTGAGGGATGCCTCAAATTTAGGTGAGGGGAAACAACTCCCGACACGACGAATGGCGACATCGGTCAATACGCGGACGGCTGCCGCACGAGGTTTCGTGCGAAGCCTGAACATCCTGCTGAAGTTCGCCCGGATGTACGATTTTGGCCATCCGCGGACGGCGAAGCAGTACGACACCGCTTGGAGTGAGTTGCGGACGGCTCTGGGCTCGGAAGAACAGACCGGGCTGCTGCTTGCCGTATCAGGCGATCAGCTGTTGCTGGACGGAACGCCGCTCGAGTCAGCCGCTGCCGAGAAGAGTTTCGCGCGCATGCTTTCGAGCGCGGGCATTGCCAGCATTCATTTCGCCCCCAATATTCCTCAAGCCAGCCTCGCAAAATTTGTGCGTGGATTTCCGAGTGGGAACAGCTCCAATAAGCCCGGCCTGGTAGCCGAGCAGCTGAAGGCTGCGCTCGCGGGCGACACGTTTATTCATGTGAACGAAGTCTGCTTCGTGCCAGCGGATTCGGCAGTGGCGAAGGGCACCGTGGCGGCACATCTGGCTGCGCGTACGCTGGGAATGAGTTCGACGCAGACCGACGAGTTGTTCAAAGATCCCGAAAAACTGTTGCAGTTGATCGTCGCCGCGGAAGGCACAAAGGGCGGGCCGGGAGGTCCCGGTAAAGGGTCGGGAGATGGTTCGGGCGGTGGCTCAGGATTTGGACACGGCGGCGCTGGAGACGGTGGATCAGGGAGCGGCTGGAGCGGCGGATCTGGTTCATCAGGTGGTGGTCCCGGCGGTGGTGGGCCCGGAGGCGGAGGAAATTATTCGGGCGGTGGATCGACGATTGAAGGGCCGGCGTCCTTCCAGGGCGTGGGTGGTCCGGGCGGCTCGGCGACCGTTGGCGGAAATTCGGGTTGGAATATTGTAGGCGGCAGCGGGAGCGGCGGAACGCCTATCGATCCGAACGCGGGCGGATTTTGGCTCAACAAGACGGATAGAAGTTCGCCGGCGCAAGGCACTTCAGGAACAGGAGCGCCGTCCGGAAGCGTAGCTGGACCGGTTGCGGGCGTCGGCGGACAAGGCGGCGCGTCGGGCTGGAATATCGTGGGCGGCGAGGGGACGGGTGGAACCCCGATCGATCCGAATGCGGGCGGTTTTTGGCTGAATGCTCCCGACGCCGCGGGACAGGGCGGCGCGGGATCCGGGCTTGCGGGGCCGGCATCCGGGGTCGGTGCGCCGACGCGCGGCGGCGGAAACGGACCTGGAGGACCTGGCGGCGCGAGCGGTCCTGGTGGGACTGGAGTAACTGGGCCGAATGGCGGTGAGGGAAGCCGGTGGACGACGGCGTCCACGGGAATTCGTCATTCGCGTTCTGCACGGGGCGGCGCCGGCTCGATGACCGTGGAAACCGGGCTGATGACGCTGCAGGAGCAAGAGCTTCAGGGAATTTTGCAAGTGCTTGCGCAGATTGCGCGGACCAGCGACAACCCGAAAGAGAAGATCGATCCCTCTTCGTTTCAATCGCGGCTTTCGACTTTGCCGCGGCGTGCGCGATTCACGGTGAGCCAGGCGCTTTCCGCGCTGGCTGCGCAGGCGCCTGCGGAATCGTCAGACAAACCGACGCTTTTAAAGCTGGCCGAACACGTGGCGGTGCGTTTCGCGCTGGAAAGCTACGAACGCGGCGACGTGAAGGTGAACGCCGTGCGCGAGATGCTCGGCGACATGAGCGCCGAACTCGACGGGCTGCGCAAAGTGCTGGGAGTTTACGAAGAGCGGATGATGCAGGCCGGAATGCCGGTCCAGTCTCACATCGAAACGCTGGCGAAGGAATTTTGGACGCAGGTGCCCGAGGAGCGGCGCAAGCAAGTGCTGGAAGGCGAGGAGGCGTGGTGCGTGCCCGGTTCGAAGGTGCGCGAGCATGTGGACGCACTGCGGGCGCGCGGCGAAATCGCGGAAGCCGAAAAAGTTCTGGGCCACTACGCTTCGTTCATCACCTCGAAGGTAGTGGAACAGCGGCGGAACGTGGCGATGGGCATCGCCGAGTTGGCGAAGACCTACGCGAGTTGCGAAGAGAAATTTTTCGTGGAGACGATCCGGCGAGTCGGTTTACAGCTGGCCGAGGAGAAGGACCCGGAGCTGCAGAGCCAGATGAGCGCTGCGTTCGTGCGCCTTTCGCAAGAGGGCGGCGCAAAGCGATCGTACATGGCGATGCAGCGTTCGGTGGAAATGGCGGAATTTGTGGAGGCCGAGCGGCCGGGATCGGGCAAGACCCTGCGGCCGCGCATCGGCGTGGACGGCAAGCTGCCGGAATTTATTGACGAGGCGCTGAAGGCGGGCGAAGTGCCGAAGGGGTTGACGGACCTGCTGCGGCGGCTGCCGCAAGCCGCGTCGGAAAACATCGCGTCGCGCTTCAGCCGCACGGGGTTCCGTGAAGATTGCGAACTATTGATCGCGATGATCGAATCGCTCGGGCCGGAGGCGCTGGAGCATTTGCGCGCCCAGCTGCGGCACGGCAATCCGCATCAGGCGATTGACGCGGTAGGGATATTGGCGAGGCTCGACGTGGAGGCGTTGCAGGAAGCGCTGCCCGGCCGGCTGATGGAATGGAAACGAAGCGCGCACGACCGGTTGGTGCGGCAGATTGCAGCCAGCGGCGCCGCAAGCCGCGGGCGCCTGCTGACAGACTTATTCGATCACCTGGACCCGTTGATTCGTCCTCTGGCAGTGGACGAAATTGGCATGAGCGGGGAGCGCAGCGCGGACACGCGCCTGCTGCGAATCGCCGAGGGCGATCTGCCGAAGAACACAACCAGCTATCTGCAGCTGAAGGCAATGGAAGCGCTTGGGCGGCTGCGAACGTCCGGCGCGGCGACGGTGCTGCGCAGAATCGTTGAGGCGCGCAAGACCTGGCGCTGGGCGAATCCGAATGAATTGAGAATCGTGGCGGCGCAGGCGCTGGAGAAGCTCGACCCGGAATGGGTGCGGAACTTCATGCCGCAGAGCGGATTGAGCGCCGCGGAGCTCTCGATCGAACCGCTCGATGCGGATCCGTCTTCGTCAGCCACGCGGCAAAGGCGTTATCCACGGCTTCGGCTCGAGCAGCCGGTGCCGGGAGCGACCGTCAATCTGAAGGAAAATTTCCGCATCGAAGTGCCGGAGATGGCTCTGGGCGGCGGCGTGGCGCTCTCCGAGCAGAACCTGCATCCAGGCAGCATCGTGGAATTGAAATTGATCGCCGGCCAGAAACAGGTGCGCGCGCAGACGATCATTCGCGATGCGAACACACAGGCGCGCGCTTTCGAAGTGGTCGATATGGAATTGGACGAAAGAGGCAAGCTGCGCAAGCTGCTGGTGCAGATGGGCAACGCGCCCAAAGATTCGAAACCGCAGGACCGGAACCCGCGCGGGCCTCGGACGATTTTCAACACGCAGAGCTGAGCTCTTATTTCTATACCGCACTTCTCCCCTGTAATTCCTTACTCAACTTCTTATTGCGTGGCAGACACGTTCGTCTCTTCGTAGACCTTTGTCGTTTTCCCGTCCGGCGCGAGCGAAACGGCCGCCATCCAGAGCGCAATCGCGGCGAAAACAACGAAAATCCATCCGGCGGGGAGGTACGCGCGTGCGACGAGAACGGCGAGTGCTCCGCAGGCTGCGCTGATCGCCCACGAAGTGAGCGCCACTCGTCGCTTGGACCAGCCGTTCGCACTCAGGCGATCATAAAAATGGTTTCGATCCCCAGCCGTGGGCGGGCGGTTGTTCAGGATTCTGATACCTACGACGCGGACTGCGTCGAACAGTGGAAGGGCGGCGATAACGAAGGGCAAAAGCGCCGCGTGGGGCGTGGTGCGAGTCGTGGCAATGTGGAGGCCGAGATAGACCGTGAGGAAGCCGAGGATTGTACTGGCAGAATCTCCCGGGAACATTGTGGCGGGTGGAAAATTCGCGGGGAGGAACCCGGCGCACGCGGCTGCCATGCTGATCGCGATGGCGAGGTCTGCGCGCGAGAGTGCGCCCTGCGGCAATGCGGCGAACGTCAGCGCTATGACGCAGGCCACTCCAGTTGCCAAGCCGTCCGAGCCGTCGAGGAAATTGAACGCGTTAACGTAGAGGATTACGAGCAGGCAAACGGCAATCCATGAGGCCGGTCCGCCGGGAGCAAGCGGAAGTCTTGCGCCTCCGAGCCAGAGCACCGTGGCGGCTGCGATTTGTGCCGCGAGTCGGGCCGCGGGATGAAGGCCGCGCAGATCGTCGAGCAAACCTGCGAGCCAGACGATTGCGAGTCCTGCGAAGACGGAACTGTGCGCCCAAAGGTCGAGTTGGCCCGAGGCGAATAGGCCAGCCAGGATGCCGAAGAGTATAGCGACGCCGCCGAGCCGGGGGATCGGGTGCGAATGAATTTTCAATGGGCCGGGCCGGTCGAAAAGTTGTGTGCGTTCGCAGAGGCATTGAACGACGGGCACTGTGGCGACGGTGACCGCAAAAGCGGCGAAAGCCGGGACGAGCATGCGGATCATGTGGCGAAAACCCTATGCATGAGGCGCTTCAGGTGGCAGAGACGGACGCGGGCTGCTTTGCGCGCCAGTCCGCGCAGGCCCGACTGGCGAAGCGCGGCGCGTGCGTCGCGCAGATACAAGCGAACGAGACCCTGAGACATTTCGTTGTAGAAAGCTTTCGTGGAGGAATCGTCCACGATTTCGGCTGAAAGCGCCTGGAAGCGGTGGATGATCGCGCGCGCGATTTCGGGCGAAGGAACTTCTCCGATTCCGCTCTTCGGAAGGTACACAGGACGGATACTGATTTCGGCCGGGGCGCCCTCCGTGTCAAAACCGGCGACGACGATCAGGCCTTCCCGTTCGAGAGGTGACGCAATATAACCCGAGACGACGCTGCCGAGGCCGTAGAAGCAGAACGATGGCGCGCCGCCGATGGGAACGATCGTTTCGCATCCTGAAATTCGGTGCGAATGTGACGCAGCGACGACGTGAAAGCCGAGCCGCGCCATCTGGCGAATGATGCCGACGTCTTCGGGCGCGGGACGGCTGGCACGCAGACACCCGGCGTGGAGGAGGGCAACGAAGAAATTGGCGCCTTGTTGTTTCATCGCGTCGAGTGCTTGCGCCGCTCTCCGTGCCGTGGATGGCTCAACGCCGGGCAGTGTGCGCGTCGCGATATCGCGCGCGGCCTTTGCCGCGGCCCAGAAACCGATGCGCAGATTGCTTGGTCCGCGCCAGACAAACACTTCGGGCGATTCGGCGAGTGTGCGGCCGGCGCCTAACGGAGCGAGTTGCCGTTGCGCGAGAGCGTGGCGCGTGCAGTCGACGCCAGGCTGGCCGAAATCGTAGGCGTGATTATTCGCGATGCCAACCGCATGACATTTGATCGCTGCGAGATAGTCGAGCGCGTGCGCGTTCGCGGAGACGATTTGACCGATGCCGTTGAGCGGACGCGGTGGCAAATCGGCCACGTCGATCGAGCACTCGAGATTTGCGAACGTGGTGGCGACGCCGGAGAAATATGGTGCGAGCGGTTCTGCCAATTCGCCCCATGAAGAATGGGCAGCGGATGGGAGGTGACCCGCCGGAAGAAAGTCTCCGGCGATGGCGATGCGTGTGACGACAAGCGGACTGCCGTCTGCTCGCCACACGTTGAACGATTGGCTGGTGCGCGATTCTTGGGGAGAGGTCACGTGGGTAGCCCGTTGACGAACCACTGGAAGAGCCGGCGGCGAATGGGATGAGTCCACATCAGAAACGCGATAAGCGTGGCGAGTGCGATAGCCGCCGAGGCCATGGTGATTGACGACGCGGCCGCGCGGGCTGACGCGGAATATAAGAGAGGCCAGACGACAAACGCGCCCGCAAGGCTGAGCGCGAGAATCGCGCGGCTCTCGCGCGGCAGCAGCATGCGGAAGCTTTCATGCGCCTGGCGATGATAGGCGATGAGAACGATCATGTAGCCCGTGATCAGCGAAACAACGCTTG
>Ga0210385_10001333_pt1 | contig 15480 bp, 14 predicted proteins | sample IncBWH26OmetaG_FD_160107 | JGI IMG/M metagenome (GOLD analysis project Ga0210385, IMG submission 160107) | Forest soil microbial communities from Barre Woods Harvard Forest LTER site, Petersham, Massachusetts, United States - Inc-BW-H-26-O ...
TATCAGCGTATGGCGGTTCGCTGAGGATGGGGCACGTCGAGGTGCCCGGGAAAGGAAGCGAGCCATGGCTGCTGACACTGACGACTCCGCGGACCTCAGCGAGGCAGGGACCCTGGGCCGCGGCGCGCCCGCGGACCAGGCTGCCGGGCAGCGCAGCCTGGCCAATCCGACGGCGCGAGCGGGCATTCCCGTGGTGCGCCCGGAGATCAAGGTGCGCCAGCTCTTCCACCACGCGTACCGGGCCAGGGACTCAGCGGCGACCCGCCACTTCTACGAGGACCTGATTGGCATGCCGCTGATCGCCTCGTTCGTCGAGACGCGGATACCGTCCACCGGGGCGCCAGCCAACTACATCCACACGTACTACGGAATCGGCGACGGCGCCGCCCTCGCGTTCTTCCAGTTCGCTGAGGATAACGAGAGCCCGAACGGCTTCCAGCCGGTCAGTTCCTTCGACCAGCACGTCGCCCTGTACATGGACACCGTGGAGTCGCTCCGCGAGGTCCGTGCCCGGCTGGCGGCCGAAGGGATCCCCGTCAGGGAGGTCGACCACGGCTACTGCTACTCCCTCTACATCCACGACCCCAACGGCCTGCAGGTCGAACTCGCGGTGGACGTGCCGGACACCGAGGAGATCATGGCCGAGGCCCGCCTCTCAGCACGGGCCACGCTTGACAACTGGCTGACCGGCGCCCGCGAGGGCAACAACAGGTGGCGCGCCCAGCGGTGACGGGTCAAGGATCGCCAGGCGGCGGTCCACCCCGGCACCTAGCCACCCGCTGCCCGGCTACTCAAGGAGGGCGTGGGTTGCTGTGGCGAGGCTGCCGCCCACGCATCCGACGTGACTAGTGGGTCGTGTCAGGTGCCTGCAAGGTCCGGGTTGTTTGGCGCTCGTTTTCGGGACATCGTTGCCCGGCTCGCGAGTAGTACCAGCATGGGTATGCAATCCCGCTCCACCAGCTGACACTTGGCGGAAGCTGCCGACCTCGGGCTGCGACGTCATCCCTGCATGCGAACGACTCCCGGCAGCCCGAGCGCTCCTTGAGAACCATGCCGTCCAGACTGGCCACGACGCTGGCTAGCGCGGGACACCCCACCCCGGTGCAGCCCCGTGGCCTGCACCTTTACCGTCGGGGATACGTGTCCGTTGCCTCCAGGAGTTCCGCGTCTTCAAGGGAGTCGCCCTAGTTCAACCGGGAGGTGCCTGACTACGCATCCAGAACTGGCAGATCTGATCTGCCGGTTTAGACTCGTCGATCGTTTGACCGTTCGCGCCGATTCGGCGCTCGGTTCGCTCACGCTCTGGAACGCCGGTCGCGCTGCGTGATGATCGCTGGCCATGGCCGTCGCGCGAGATCCGCCGATCTGCTCGCTTTGCGCTTCGTCTGGCTCGCCTTTCGCGGCGTGCCAGAAAGTTTAATATGGGCGGGTCTGGTTTCATGCCTGTTCGGATAGATGCATCCTGGGAGATTGTGCGGGTTGGATATCACGCGTCTTTCTTGCGTAGTTGCCACATCAGGATCATGGCTGCGGCAAGCGCTGCCTGGCTGATCAAGAACAAGAGCCCGCCGGGGTCGTGATTCTGCAGCGGGTGGAGACTCGCATTGCGCAGTTTTATGACGAACAAGACCGCAAACACGGCCCATACGGCGAACAGCAGCCAGGTGATGACTTTGGTTCTATTCACTTTGGTCTCCTCTGTCGTTCCGCTTATGTCATTTCCGCCGGGGCCAGACGATGGGGACGGGCCCCGCGCGTTACGCTGGCAGCGTGGTGGGGTTCGTGCCTGAACCCCACCACGTGCATGGACGGGGTCCTAGGGCAAGTGCCTTGCGTTAGGGACCCAATCGAACCGATCTCGGCCCATCACGTGGCAGTTTCTGCAGGCCGCAGGCTTGCGGCATTGCTTAACGCAAGGCCATTGGGGTCCTAGCGCAGCGACACCAGTCCGCTCGCCGTGATAATTGCCTGGGCGGCGGCTGTGTTGTCTGAGCACTTTCCGCTGGCCATGGTTTCGACGAAAGTGATGTTGGCGGTTGACTTGCCTGATCCGCTGATCCTGTTGTAGGCGCCGGTGCCGCTCGCGATCGCGAAGGTCCCGGATGAGGCTTCTGTCTGCAGGCAGGCGGGGTAGCTGGTGATCGTGCGGTGCTGGTTCGTGACGTTCAGGGTAATCGTGCCCGCCGGGAACCGCAGCGTGACCACTTTGCCTGTCATGACGGCTGTTCCGCCTGCGGTGAAGCGCCCGGCGGCGATTGCGCTGAAGACAACGTGCGATTTGTTGGTTGAGACGCTGATCAGCGAGAAGTGCTCGGTGCCGGTGCCGGTGCCGGTGCTGGCCGCCGCGGAAGTCGCGATTCCGAGTGCGGCCGCGCCCGCTGCAACCGAAAGGGCGGCGGCGGCGATAGCCTTGCGCATTTGTACATTCCCCCTATAGCCCGTGCGGCTTTGGGTAGCCGGTCGATTCCGTCAAGTGTCACCGGGAATATGTGCGTTGTCGCCGGCTGGCTGGCCGATCCGGGATCGGCCACGGGGAGGACTTTTTGCGGCCATCTGGCGTACGACGCAGCCCGATGGGTCCTCCGCGAGAAGGAGGAGGATCGCCGCAGGCGAGGACGCCATAGCCGCCGCCCGGGAGTAGGTTTCAAGCATGCTCCGGGTGCGAACGCTGCGCGCGGGATCGCGTGGCATCGACTGGACGCGGGTAGACCAGCTCGTCGCGTTGGCGCTGCTGCTTGAGATCGAGCTGCAGGTGTGGCTGGGCCCGACGGGCAGCGGCCGGCTCCTGCCTGCGCTGGGCGGCGTGGTGTTCTGTCTTGCCGTGGCATTCCGCCGCCGCTGGCCGCTGGCCGGGATGCTGGTGATCCTGGCCGCGTTGACGGTCAAGACGGTGCTCGGCAGTGCTCCGGGGCGCCTGCAGGGCACGGTGGGCCTGCTTCCGGCGTTGCTCCTGCTGTCCTACGGGATGGGCGCCTTCGCGCCCCCTCGGCGTTCGCTGTGGGTGCTCGGGCTCGCGGTCGCGGTCAGCTCGGCCAACCTGCTGACCACTCCGGGCACGTCGGCTGCGGCTGTGCCCTTTTCGGCGATATTCGTGGCGTTGCTGCCGTACACACTGGGCCGGATGATGCGCGCGCGAGCGGGCCGCGAGCGCGCCGATCGCGAACGGGCCGAGCGGCTCGACTCGAACCGGGACTGGAACGCCCGGACGGCGGCCTACCAGGAGCGGTCGCGGATCGCTCGGGAGCTGCACGACGTGATCGCGCACAGCGTGTCGGTGATGGTGATCCAGGCGGGCGGGGCGCGCCTGGTGATGAGCTCCGACCCGGAGCGCGCGGAGGCCTCGCTGAGTGCTGTCGAGCGCGCCGGGCGGGAGGCCCTGGCGGAGATGCGAAGGTTGCTGGGTGTCCTCGACGACGGACGGGACCCCCGAGCGCTGGCACCGCAGCCCGGGCTCGCGGACATCCAGGATCTTCTCTCCCATGCGCGGTCATCTGGCCTGGAGACCGAGCTGCATGTCGACGGCGAGTCGGCCACGGTGCCGGCGGCGCTCGACTTGTGCGCATACCGGATCGTCCAGGAGGCGATCACCAACGCGATCAAGCACGCGGCGCCGGCCCGGGCCTGGGTCTACGTGCGCTGGCGGCAGGGCACGCTGGAGCTGGAGATCTCCGACGACGGGCGCGGCCCCGGAGCCATCAGCGGCGCTTCGGGCGGGCATGGGATAGCCGGCATGCGCGAGCGGGCGGCACTGCACGGCGGAAGCATTGAGGCCGGCGCCGGCTCCGACGGCGGATTCACCGTGCGTGCCCATCTTCCGCTCACGCAGGAGCCGGTGTGATGAGAGCGCTGCGCGAGCGAGTTGCCGGCGTGGACCGCCGGCGGACTGACGCGATCCTCGCCGTCGCGATGATTATCGTGCTGGAGCTGCAGTGCTGGCTAGGAGCAGGGATCGCGGGCCAGCACCAGCTCGTCACCGCCATCGCAGCGGTGTTCTTCGCTGCGCCGATCGCGGTCCGCCGCGTTGTGCCGGGTTTCGCGCTGGTCTTCTCTGCCGCGGTCGCCGCGATCCAGACACTGCTGGGCGGCGGTCTCCTGTCGGGCCCGCTGTTCGGCAACGCCGGGCCGGTGCTCGGCGATGTGGTGCCGGTGATCGTGCTGCTCGCGCTTGGCTACCCCGCCGGAGCCTGGCTCGATATGCGCCGCAGCCTGGCCGCCGCGATCCTCGGGCTGGCGCTGATCGTGTCCTGCGCGTTCCTGCCGGGCGGCGGCGGCCCGCCAACCGGGGTCGGCAGCATAGCCCAGTCCGTGTTCTACCCCTCCTTGATGATCGTGCCCGGGTGGCTGGTCGGGCGCCTGGCCCGCGCGCGCGGGCGCCGCAGTACCGCGTTCCGTGAACTGGCCGCCCAGGCCGCCGCCGAACAGGACGCACGCGAGGCAGCCGCGATCACCGGCGAGCGCGCCCGGATCGGCAGCGAACTTCAGGACATCATCGCCCACAGCGTCAGCGCGATGGTCATCCAGGCCGGAGGTGCCCGGCTGCTGTTGCGCAGCGATCCAGACCGGGCGCGTGACTCGATCCTGACCATCGAGCACATCGGGCGCGAAGCACTCGCAGATCTGCGCCGCCTGCTCGGCATGCTGCGCAAGGACGACGACCCGCGCGCGCTGAGCCCGCAGCCCGGGCTGAGCCAGCTCCCGGTGCTGATCGACTCGGCCGGGCAGGCCGGCCTGGCCTGTGAACTGCGCACCCTGGGCGACCCGATCGACCTGACACCCGGAGTGGACCTGGTGGCCTACCGGGTGATCGAGGTGGCGCTGCTCACTGCCACCGATCACCACCTCAGCCGCGCGCTCGTCACCGTCCGGTACACGGCGCACGAGCTCGAACTCGACATCCGCGGCGACGGCACCATTCCCGGCCTCGACCAGAGCCTGCATGCAACCGCGCAGCGAGTCGCCCTGTACGACGGCAGCCTGCGGACCCGGACCGCAGCCAACGGCGAGTTCGAGCTGCGGGCCCGGCTGCCCATCCGGACAGGGGCCCTGGCATGAGCATCAGCATCCTGATCGCCGACGACCAGGCCCTGGTACGGGCCGGCTTCAAGATGATCCTCGAAACCGATCCCGGGCTGCGCGTCGTAGCCGAGGCCCGCGACGGCGCGCAGGCCGTCGAGGCGACCAGGCGGACCCGGCCCGACATCGTGCTGATGGACATCCGGATGCCCGGAATGGACGGCCTGGAGGCCACCCGGCGGATCGTAGCCGCCAAGGACCCGCCGCGCGTGCTGATGCTCACCACCTTCGACCGCGACGAATACGTCTTCGACGCGCTCGTCGCAGGCGCCAGCGGCTTCCTGCTCAAGGACGTCGCGCCCGAACAGCTCCTGGCCGGAATCCGCATCATCGCCCAGGGCGACTCGCTGCTCTCCCCAGCGGTGACCCGCCGGCTGATCGAGTCGTTCATCCGCGACCATCCGACCTCACCGCAGCCGCCACCGGGCCTCGACCAGCTCACCCCCCGCGAGCTGGAGATCCTCCGGCTCGTCGCACGCGGCCTGTCCAACGCCGAGATCGCCGACCAGCTCGTCGTGTCGAGCACCACGATCAAGACGCATGTCGCCCGGGTGCTCGTCAAGCTAGGGCTCCGCGACCGCATCCAAGCAGTCGTACTCGCCTACGAAACCGGCATCATCCGCCCCGGCAGCACACCCTGACACAAATCACTACAGAACAGGTAAATATGGTCGCCTGTCACCGCAAGCAGGACTGGCAGACCAACCGCGCGTATTCGGCGATCCGGCGGCACGCCGGCCTGAGATTTGATCACGCTCGGCGACCAGCGCCGGCGCTGGCACAGCGCGCGAGTCTCGGACGCGGCCAGCCAAATCCAGTTCCCCGGTACTGTCGCTGTCAGCTGAGGTCGAGGCGGAGCCGGCGCCGGTCGGGCTGAGACTGGCATTGTTCGGTCAGGGCGCTGAGGTCGTCGCGCGGGTGCAGGATCCTGCCGGTGAGCTGGTCGGCTGCGCCGAGCGCGATGGCGGTGATGAGGTCGGCGGCGGGCTGCGCGTCAGCCCATCGTCGCTCTGCCGTTTCACCGAAGCCGGCCAGCCAGGCACGGCCCTGGTCTCCCCAGGCGAGCTGCTCGGTCATCGGGGTGCGCACGAAGCCAGGATGCACGCCGAGCACGCGAACCTGAGTCTCGGAAAGTTCGCAGGCGAGCGACTCGGTCAGCCGGGCGATGCCGGCCTTGGCGACGGCGAATGCCGAGACGTAGCCCTGCTGGCGGTCGCCGAGGTTGCCGTAGATCGTGACAAGCCTCCCGCGACCAGCGGCTAGCATCCGCCTGACCGCGCATTGCGCGGTCAGCATCGTGCCTCGCAGGTCCACCGCGACGGCCTGCCACCACTGCTGCGGATCAGCCAGCCACAGTGGCCCGAGGACATCCGCCGTTCCGGCGCAGGCGACCACCAGGTCCGGCGTACCGAGGTCGGCGTCGAGGCGGGCGAAAACAGCCTCTACCTCCCCGGCCGATGTCACATCCGCCGGGTAGGCGAGAAGGCGGCCGGCTGCCCCGTCAGCCTCCGGCGGCAGCGCGGCCAGATCCGGGCCTGCGCGCGCGATCCCGGCCGTGGCTGCGCCCTGGCGGGCGAGATGAACCGCGATCGCCTTGCCGATCCCGCGGCTCGCGCCAGTCACAACAGCGACTTGTCCCATCAGCGGTGTCGCAGACATGGCAGCATCCTGGCACAACCCCTCCACCGTCCTGTCGCACAGAAATAGCAGTAGCAGCAAAACGCGCTCACGCCGCAAGGGGAGTCCCGTTGTGGCGCCTGCGCGATCGACGCGATAGCCGCCGTTCGGTGCGGTTCCGAAGGGAACGGCAGTGGTCGGCTCGCCGTCCGTAACCGGGATATCTGCGGAAGGATCGGGCCGCGCTGTGCCGACGGGGCGATTCCAGCTCTGTTGGCGACGGCCAGCAGCGTGCTGTCACCATTTTCTCCCATTCCGTGCCGTCGGCTTGCGCGCGGCGCGGATTCGGCTGCGGTAGCCAGGAGCGACAGGGCAGGAGGCGCCGTGGCCCCGCTCAGCGTGAGGCAAGTATTGGAGATACTCGCAGATCCGCGAAGCGTCCCCGGCCTGCGCCGCTACTTCAGCCCCGGCCCGGCACCGGGCTACCGAGAGAATGCACGACCACGAGGCTGATGTTCTCATCGAGAGAATTGTTGCCTCGGCCGAGAATACTGGCGCGGAGATGGCTTTCAGCTAGGTACCGGGCCGCCTAGATCAAATCGGTGCGAGGGCGCTGGGCGAGGCGCCCCCGGAAACAGCACATGCGCTCTTAAAAAAGCGGTGTGCTGTCCTTGGTTTCGTTAAAGAACTCTTCGACTGACTCTGTCTGGCGGATCGTTATGGTATTGATCTGAACGAAGTTTGTTTCGACCGTGAACGTCCGGACCGCTTCGAAAGTGGGCGCCCGAAGGATCATGATAGTCTGGTGTTCCGGCACAGGAATCCCGCTGAAGGTGATCTCGATTTCCAGCCTCTTCGCGATGGCCTCGATCTCGGAAACCCGCCCCATTATCTTCCGGGCTGCCGCGTTCGAGTGCGGGCACAGCTGAGGCGGATGTTCCGCGACGACAACGAAGTTTTTCAGAGTGGTCATGACAACCTCCATGATGAGTGCTGCGAGGTTGATGCTCTCAACTGCCGAAGCCCCTGTTGCCTGAGACTCCGTAGCACATAGATGGCGTCACAGTAGCGACTGATGTGAACGGCGTCAATATCTATTAGCGTCCACGGATGTAGTGTATGGAGTATCTGAACCAAATGTGATGGTTTCGTCGTAGTCCGGCGTGCCGCCGTGGTCCTTGGCCGAGCAGAACGATGAATGGACCGAACAGCGCCACTACATGGGATCGGAGATAATCGCCGCTCGCCGCAAAGCCGCCGAAAAGAAAACAGAATCTAATGCTGAGGCAGGATTGACAATTGAGGCAATTCCCTCTTAAAGAGGAATAGATCGCGTGGTGGATTCTCATACACCATCTCTACCTCTATGGACGCGGCCCGAACTCACCGTCAGCGAGTCAGTCACGATCGAGGCCCTAGGAAGCCGGAACTCAACATCTCCTAGCGACGGGCTTTCGCGCCGAGGACAGGCGGACCTTGCACCGTTGCAGCCACATGCCATGACGTCAACCACGCCCAGGCCTGCGTCACCCGTGCACAACGAACCTCCCCCAATGGCCGAGGCAAGCCGGTGCCTACAGCAGCACAGGCCTGACGATGCCAAATACGCGCCAAAATCCGCCGCTCGCGTGGCCAGCTGTGCGCGCCCGAACAGATGATCTGTGCGCTAAGCACAACACATACTTACGGCCGCCCCCAAGGACAGAGTCGGCGATCTGGAACCAGCCATATCCTGCCGTCGATCACACATCGTGATCGACGGCGATGGCCGCTCGAGATCATGTAACCGATCTGCGCGCTGGCGGTTGTGCTGCCCTTATGCAGCGCGTGCGCTCAGATCTGGCCGCTGCGGTGCTCTCGGGCATCTCTAAAACAAGGGATTGTCCCGTTCTGGCTCAGCGACAGCAAACGCCTTCTTTAATCCTGGGAATCTGCCATCGGTCACCGGGTTCCTAATCTGGATTATCTGCTGCTCCCTCCAGCAAGCCCGGCCCGGGCAGGGCATCACTCGCCGGGGCGCCTTGCGGAGAGCAGGCGGGCTTGTACCCGGTCGAGATGGCGCATGAGCGTACTCGCAAGAGCAACCGCTTCGACGGCTTCGGCTTCGTCGTCGTAGGTGACTACGGTGTGGCCAGCGGGATTACGGAACATGGCAAATGCGCCAGAGAACAAAGCTCTAGGGCCATCGTTGTGCTTGCCGTTGGGAGCGGGCAGGTCAGCGAGCGGGCCGCCAGCGCCGCGTCTTATCCGGCGGGATTGATGTTGGCATTGCGGTGGAAGACGTTGCCGGGGTCGTAGGCGGCCTTGATCTGGGCGAGCCGCTGGTATTTGGCGGGGCCGCAGCTGGCGCGCACCCGAGGCCTCGCCGCCGTGCACGGCAAGCACCCTGGAGAACGCCGCAGTCTGTTGCTGGGTCAGGCGACGGCCATCAAGCTGTCCCCGGTTCTGGCCTGCCCGCCCGCCGCGGGAGGTGCCGCCGTCTTCTGTTCAGCCGGGCTTGCGGGCCATTATCACCTCGGTGTCACCCGGCCAGTCCCAGAAAATACCTTCCGCGCAGCGGCTCGCGAGCAGCGTGCGCACCTCGCCGGCGAAGTCGTCGACACGATCACCAAACAGGTGCGGCGCTGAGGACGAGAGGGACAAGTAACCGGACAGGACACTCTCGCTATCTCGCAGCAGATCGGGGATGCCGGGGACGAAGAGCTGCTGGGGGACGCCGAAGCGAGTCCGCGCCAGCACATCCTCGAAACGGTGAGTTCGTTCCGGGGCGGTGCCCTGGCCGGCGCGGCGCGTAGATCCGAGATGTTTCGCCACCAGCGCCTTGATCTCATCGTGGGGGATCGGCGGCACCCCAGGGTCTGGCGGCCGGGGCCTGCCAGTCACCGTGTGGGCGATCAGTGCCAGCGCGCCGCCGGGCTCCAGCATGTCGTAGACGGTCTCGGCCACTTGCTGCTCGTCGGTCCAGTGGAAGGACAGGCCGAAGGTCACCAGCTTGTAGGGCCCTGGCGCGACAGCGGGCAGGTCCTCGGCCAGGCCCTGGACCCACCGGATGTGCATGAGTCCCTTTTCCCGGGCGGCACGGCCGCCCTCCGCCAGCATGCCGGCGTCAGGGTCCAGGCCGACCGCCTGCTCGAAGAGATGGGCGAGACGGATGGTAAGCACGCCAGGACCGCAGCCGACATCCAGAAGCCGGCCGGTCCCGTCGAGACCCGCCTCGTGCGTCAGGACGGCTTCGAGCTCGGGTGAATACGCTGGGCGACCGTAGCGATAGTGGGCAGCAGAGCCGAGGTAGATGGTCGGGTCATACGGCACCGCACCAGTATGCGCGCGATCCGCGATCACAGCGCGATCGTCGACAGGGCCAGGCAGCGAGGGCCGCCGGAGTAACCACGGCGAGCATCGTCGTCAGCGAGTCTCGCGCTACTAGGGTCGCCCGTCAGAGTTCGCTGAACAGGGCTAGCACGGTCTCCGGGGTCTCCAGTTGCGGGAGGTGGCCGGCCCCTGGCAGCACCATGAACTTCGCGCCCGGGATTGCCGCCGCGTATTCCTTGCCGTAGGCGGGGGTGACGATACGGTCGGCCTCGCCCCAGACCACAAGCGTCGGCGCGGGGATGCCGCCCAGCCGCGCGGCCAGGCCGGGATCGGCCATCGAACGGCCGCCGTAGGCCGCCAGGGCCTCCCGGTTGCCGGCCAGGATGGCCCGCTGTGCCTCGGGCATCGCGGCGGGGTCGATGCGGTGGCCCTCGGGATTGGCCCAGCTGAGCTCCGCGACTTGATCGGGCGTCAGCGAGAAAAAATCAGCGATCGGATGATCGGCGCTGTCCAGGCCCGCGGGGTCGATCAGCACCAGCCGGCCGACGCGCTCAGGCGCGGCCAGCGCGAGCTCGGCCGCCACCCAGCCGCCGATCGAATTGCCTGCCACGATGACCCCGGTCAGGTCCAGTTCCTCGAGCAGGCCGGCGCAGACCCCGGCGAGCTTGCCGATGGAATCGAGCCAGCCGGGGCGCGGAGTGCCGGCGAACCCGGGATAGACCGGGCTGAGCACCCGGAACGGGAACCGCGCGGCCAGCAGCTCGCCGAAGCCGGTCACGGAGTCGGGGCCCGCGCCGCCGTGCAGCAGCAGGACGGGGCGGCCGCCGGTGCCGCTGTCGGTGACGGTCACTGGGAGGTCGCCGGACGGGGTGGACAGCGTGTATGTGCGCGATGGCATGTGATCTCCTTACTCGGCGGCGTAGTCGTCGGATACTTCGGTGGCGTACCGGCTCATCGCCCGCGCGACCGCCTCCGCCGCCGGCGCCGCTCCGGCGGCGGTGATCTCCCGCAGGTCGCGGAAGTACTGCACGTAAAGGTCGGGCGTGAAGGTGTTCACCATCACGAGCGGCTCGTCGCCGGGGTTGGCGAAGGTATGCGGCGCTCCCGGCGGGATCATCGCGAGCGTGCCGGCCGGGGCGTCGTAGGTCGCGGTGCCGATCGTGAACCGGGCGGTCCCTGAGACAACATAGAAGCCCTCGTCGTGCCTTGTGTGCCGGTGCTGCGGCGGCCCCGCGGAACGGGGCGCGACGGTGATCTCGCCGATGCCGAGCCGGTGGCCGGTCGTGCTGCCGTCCTCAAGGATCCGCACGGTGGCGGGCCCGAGGCGGACCACGTCCCCGCCGTCAGGGCCGACGATCGATTCCCTAGTCATGAGCTCTCCGCCTTCGTTATGAGAGTTTACTCTCACGAAGATAGTCGCCTATCACGATTCGTGCAAGTACACTCTCATGAAGAGAGTTGGATCTCGTGAATGGAGGATCCGTGACGGCGATGGCGCTTCCCGGCTCGGGCGGCCGGGCGAAGCAGAAGGAGCGGACCCGCAGGGCGATCGTCGATGCCTGCCGCGAGCTCACGCGTTCCGGCGCCGAAGTCACCATGCCGCGGGTCGCCGACCGGGCCATGGTCTCCGAGGCCACCATGTACCGCTACTTCCCGGACCTGGTCTCATTGCTGCAGGAGGCCCTGGCCGGGCTGTGGCCGGACCCGGCCGAGGCCCTGGCGCCCGTCGAGGCGTCCGCGGACCCGGTTGAGCGGGTGGCCTTCGCCTGCGAGTACCTGCTCCGCGGCGTGCACGCCTACCAGGGCTCGGTGCGCGCGGCGATCTCCCACACGATCACCACGCCCGCCACCGCGAACGCCCGTCCTGGCGTCCGGTTCGGCCTGATTGACCACGCCCTCGCGCCGTTCACGACCGAACTCGCTCCCGCCGCCATGACACGGCTCAAGCTGGACCTGGCCGTCGTGGTCAGCGCGGAGGCGTTCTTCACCCTCACCGACCTGTGCGGTCTGGCGCCCGGCGATGCGATAGCGAGCGCCGTGCGCACCGCCAGCGTCCTGACCGGCGCGGCCTTCGCGAGGGAGTGACCGGCTACGACAGCTCGATCGGCGGGATGCCTGGCGGGGTGAAGCCGAAGATCTGGCCGTAAAACGCGAGCTCGGCCTCCAGTGCCGCGATGTTGTTCTCCGCCTTGCGGAACCCGTGGGACTCGCCCTCGAACGCGATGTAGGCGTACGGGATGCCCTGTTCGGCGAGCTCAGCGGCAATCGCCTCCGCCTGGGAGGGCGGCACGACGGGGTCCTCGAGCCCCTGGAGCAACAGCAGCGGGCAGGTCAGCGGCGACACGTGGCCGATCGGCGACCGCGCCTCGTACAGCTCCTCGGCCTCCGGCAGCGGTCCGATCAGCCCGTCCAGGTACCGGGACTCGAAGTCGTGCGTGAACTTCGCCAGCATCCGCGCGTCGGACACGCCGAAGTAGGAGACCCCGGCGGCGAACACGGGCGGATGCCCGGTGCCCGGACCGGCCGAATCGGTCAATCCGCTGGTCACGGCCGCCAGCACCGTCCAGCCGCCCGCCGAGCCGCCCCTGATGCCCAGCCGCCGCCCGTCCGCCTCGCCGGACTCGGCGAGGGCCAGCGCGGCGTTCATCGCGTCGGTCACGTCGACCACGCCCCACTGGCCGCGCAGCCGCTCCCGGTACGCCCGCCCGTAGCCGCTCGAGCCGCCGTAGTTGACGTCGATGATCCCGATGCCACGGCTCGTGAAATACGCCTTGCGCAGGTCGAGGACGGGCACCGAATCATCCGTAGGGCCGCCATGGACGTGCACGATGAACGGCGGGAGCTCCCCGTCCGGGGCCGCCGCCTCCGGGTTCGTAGGCGGGTATACCAGGGCGTGAACCACGGGTCCGTTCGGACCGGCGGAAAGCTGTACTGGGCGCGCGTCCGGCAGGTATGCAGGGTCGGGTGCCCCGACCGCCTGCTGTCGCAGCACCCGCGACGAGCCGTCGGGCCCGGTCAGGATCACGCTCCAGGGCACGCGGGGGCCCCCGGCCACGGCCGCGATCGTCGTGCCCGACACCGCGAGCGCGTCGGCCATGACCCGGAAACCCGGCAGGTCGACGTCGGTCAGGGCGCCCGACGCCGGGTCGAGCACGGCCAGCCGCAGGCCGCCGATACCGTGCAGGACCGCGAGCCTTCCGTCGCCGAGCGCGGCGAACGGGCGCGCGCCCAGCCACCATAGGGGGCCGGCGAACTCCTCCTCGCGCGGGCACAGCGGCCGTGGCGCGACGCCGGCCACGGCGGGCACCTCGTACAGGTTCCACCAGCCGGAGGCGTCCGAGATCGCGTACAGGCTCTCGTCGTCGCGCCAGAGGGGCGCGAGCACCGACTCTTCCGGGCCGCCCATGACCAGTGTGGCGTCCGCGACGGAAACGCCGCCGGTGGCGGGAGCGACGCGTAGTTCCGTGCCGTCCCAGGGCATCCGCGGGTGGTCCCAGTTAATCCACGCCAGCTTCGTGCCGTCCGGCGAGGGGGCGGGGAACGCGAAGAACTGCGCGCCGGTGACCAGGACCCGGATCGCGTGCGCATGGGCCGCGGCCGAGCCGTCCAGGGGCACCGCGACGATCGCGCGGCTGACGACGCCATCATCGGACACCGTTTCGCGCACGCCCAAGACTTCCCGGCCGTCGGGGGAGAGGACCAGGTCCGCGAACCGGTAGCCGTGGTCACCCGGCGTGAGCGGCGCCGGCTCGCCGCCCGTGGCGGGCACCGTGTAGAGCCGCTGGTCGGCGAAGTTCGCGAAGACCAGGTCAAAGCCGCCGTCGGGCGACGGCACCGGCAGGTAGGACTTGCCGCCGTACTCCTGCACGCGGGTCCTGACGTACCACGGCGCGGGCAGCAGCACGCGCGGCGCGGCGTCCCCGTCCCCGGATCCGTCCCCGGGCCCGTCCCCGGACAAAGGGGCGGCCATTACCGTCACCCGGCCGTCCTCGTCCGGCTGGCTCTCCTGCCACCAGAGCTCGTCGCCGGCGATCGAAGGAAAGGACAGCATCCGCGCGCCCCGCGCCACGTCCGCGGCGCCGATCGGCGACTTCCAGGCTCCGTAAGGGGCGATCTCAGTCATGGGCCACCCATATATCATGGCCGGCTCGCACAGCGCTCGTTCGCCCCTATCCTGGTCAGGTGGGAGAAGGCAGGACCTACGAGATCCGCACCTACGGGTGCCAGATGAACGCGCACGACTCCGAGCGGGTCGCCGGGTTGCTCGAAGGCGCCGGCTATGTGCCGGCCCATGAGGGCGAGACCCCGGACCTGGTCGTGTTCAACACGTGCGCGGTCAGGGAGAACGCCGCCGACCGGCTCTATGGCAACCTCGGTCACCTGCTCCCCGTCAAGAAGTCGCACGCCGGCATGCAGATCGCGGTCGGCGGCTGCCTCGCGCAGATGGAGCGCACCAAGATCACGCAACGCGCCCCCTGGGTGGACGTCGTCTACGGCACGCACAACATCGGCGCCCTCCCCGGGCTGCTCGAACGCGCCCGCGAGCGGCGCGAGGCGCAGGTGGAGTTCGAGGAGACGCTCGCCACCTTCCCCTCCCTGCTGCCCGCTCGGCGGGAATCCCCGTACTCGGCATGGGTGTCGATCTCGGTCGGCTGCAACAACACCTGCACCTTCTGCATCGTGCCGGCGCTGCGCGGGCGCGAGAAGGACCGCCGCCCCGGCGACATTCTCGAAGAAATCCGGCAGCTCGCCGATGAGGGGGTCATCGAGGTCACGCTGCTCGGCCAGAACGTGAACTCCTACGGCGTGGAGTTCGGGGACCGGCAGGCGTTCGGCAAGCTGCTGCGCGCCTGCGGCGAGATCGAGGGGCTGGAGCGGGTTCGGTTCACCTCCCCGCACCCGCGGGACTTCACCGGCGACGTGATCGACGCGATGGCCGAAACGCCGACCGTGATGCCGAGCCTGCACATGCCGCTGCAGTCCGGCTCGGACACGGTGCTGAAGGCGATGCGCCGTGCCTACCGCCGCGACCGCTACCTGGCGATCCTGGACAACGTGCGGCGCGCGATCCCGCACGCGGCGATCACCACCGACATCATCGTGGGCTTCCCCGGTGAAACGGAGGCCGACTTCGCCGACACCCTCGACGTGGTCCGGCAGGCCCGGTTCGCGTCCGCGTTCACGTTCCGCTACTCGATCCGTCCCGGCACGCCCGCCGCGACGATGGACGGGCAGGTGCCCGCCGACGTCGTGCAAGACCGCTACGAGCGCCTCGTCGCGCTGGTGGAGGACATCGCCACGGCCGAGAACACCCGGTTCGCCGGCACCACCGTTGAGGTGCTGGTGGCCGAGGGGGAGGGCCGCAAGGACGCCGCGACGCACCGCATGTCGGGCCGGGCGCGGGACAACCGCCTGGTGCACTTTAATCCGCATGCGACTGCGCCCCGGCCTGGCGACGTGGTCACCACTACGGTTACC
>Ga0210385_10001334_pt1 | contig 15477 bp, 14 predicted proteins | sample IncBWH26OmetaG_FD_160107 | JGI IMG/M metagenome (GOLD analysis project Ga0210385, IMG submission 160107) | Forest soil microbial communities from Barre Woods Harvard Forest LTER site, Petersham, Massachusetts, United States - Inc-BW-H-26-O ...
CAATGCGGGAAGGGGATGTTTGCACATGGACGAGCAGCCCCGGGGGCCGCGCCGAAGCGGCTTTGGAGAACGCGCGGAAGACGATGAGCATCCGCACGCAGAATACTTTGACTAACTTGCAAGGCTTGGAACTGAAAACGGCCCGTCTCCCGCGATTCCCTCTGACTTTCCAGGGGGACTGCGAGGCCCGGGCCGTTTGTATTATTGGAGTTTGGGCGTCGAGAGGTTTTCGGATACCGTCCCGATTTGAGTTCCGATCACATCGCCCGACACAACCAGTTCCACACGGCGATTTTGTTGGCGTCCTTCTGCGCTGTCGTTGGAAGCGACAGGTTGGGTGCTGCCAAATCCCTGCGCGGTTATTGACGCCGCGGGGACGTTTTGTTTTGCCAGAAAGTCCATCACCGAACCCGCTCGCTTTTCCGACAACGTTTGATTCATCGCATCGCTTCCGACGCTGTCCGTATCGCCTTCAATCGCCAGTTTCAGATCCGGATAAGCCAGCACGATACCGGATATCTTGGCCAGTTTCTCGCGCGCCATGGGGCGGAGCGTATATTGGCCGGTGTCGAAGAGGACGTCAGGCATGCTCACAACCAAGCCGCGGGCCGTATCGTGTGTGATAAGAATCGCGTTGAATTGTTCCAATAACTTGGCGCGAAGAACTTCACGATCTTGCATGGCCTGCTGTAGTTGCTGATCCGAGAGAGCAGCGGCGGCCTTGCTCTTATCCGATTCCGCCTCCGCGTCTCTTTGGCCTTGCTGCGCGTTCGCGGTCGCTATATTAGCGTCAGCGGCGGCGGCAAGGTTCCGATTCGATTCGGCTTGAGCGTTCAACTTCTCCTGCTGTGCCATAGCGGCTGCCTTGTCTGCATCGGCAGTCTCTAGTTCCGCACTTTTGCGGGCTGCGTTATCCATTTCGGACTTCGCTTTGGCGTCTGCTACCTGACCCGCCGCCGCGTTCTTCTCTGCGTCGATGCGGTCTGCGTCGATGCGCTTCATGGAGATTTCGCGTGCGTCATCCGCCGTTTGCACTACTTCACGCGATTCGGCAATTAACGTCTTGCGATCGACGTGCTTCATCGTGGCCATATCGTCGGCGGTTTTCATCTGGCTTACCGCGCTGTCATAACTGGATGTTGCGTTTTGTTCCGCGCCTGCTGACTTGGCGATGCGTACTGCGTTGCGCGCTTCGAAGAATTCGATCGGCAAATTTGCGTTAATGACGACGGGATCAAACGTATAGCCCGTGGGAATGTAGCCGCCGCGGTCAATCAGTTCGTACTTCGCGACGACTGCTTCGCTCGTGCCAACCGTATCCGGTCGCACAACATTCTCGAGAACCACGACGTTGCCGGGACGCCTGACTGCATAATAAGGCTCCGCGGTTACGATCAACGCAAATGCCTGCAGGTCCGTGGTGACGTCCAGCCTGCTACGATGATTGTTTCCCACTAGAACTTCGCCCAGATTCACCGGCCGGCCTTCTGGCGAGATCGCCCAAAGAACGTAAGTGAGGTATTCATTGCCGAAGCTGGAAGACTTTCCCAGGCCTTCGAATTCGGCGGAGATTTTCGTCGCGCCGGGTTTGCTCTGAACCGTTGCCGTGCCTGTTGAGCCCGGCATCAGTTCGGTGCCTTTAAAATCGATCTTCGTGGAGTCGCTGCGGTGCCCGTAGTTCATGGCAGGCGTAGAGCGGCTAACGACATTTTGCCGGTATTGTGGTGTCTGGTCAGGATTCGAAACCATGTTTTGGGCGTGCAAGATCGGCGATGCGCCCGAACACACGAGGGCTGCTAAGAGTACTGCTGGAATCTTCACTTTGGATCTCCTTGGCGTACTTTGAAGATCAATTGTCGGCGTTCGGCAATAGGAATACTGTGCTCTATTGCACGCTATCGGAAGATGGTCAAAACAGGAGGTCTTGCCGGCTGCTGCGGTCTTCAGGCCCCAGCGGATTCTCGAGAAGTTCGGCGGCGGTTTCAATGGCGGGAGTGCCGCGCCCGAATACGCCGCGGCGGTCTTCCTCAATTGAACGTAGCGGTTCAGCTTCATGGCTTGCCCCATCGCAGGTAATAACGGAGCCAACGCTTCAATCGCGTCCAACGATCAGGTGGTGGTTCTAAACCTCCGTTGCGTGGAGGCACCCCGGCTGTGCGCGGCACGACATCGTTTGTGCCTGTCCAGTGATGATGCTTCGCTGTCACGCCGATCGTATGTCGCCAGTCTCTTCCGTAACCACCACCCTTTCCCATGTGACCCTCACTTAGAAAAATCTTGGAACAGCGACATTTTCTGGTATTTTGCCAGTGATGGCGCGCCTCTCCCATATCGTGATCGTACATGTCGCACACCCCGCAACCCAGCGAGGCAGCGCGCGTCAGTTCTTGCTGGCCACCGAGCGCGTCGTTTATTTAAACCTGCTCTGCAAGTATGTCGGACCGCACGAACTTTTGCGGAACGTTGTCATATTGTTCCAATTCCTTAAGAGTATTGGACTTCCATCGATTCCAGATAAGGAATGCACACTCGCCGGCGAAGCCTAAGGAAACCACTCCGAAAATGATCAACCAAATTGGCGCGGATAAAAAAGACAAGTTCACCTGTATTTCCTTTAGCTATTAAGGTGTAAGTTATACTAAAAGTATCTTAAGTTTTCAACCCCCCCCGTCACCCTCCACGCAATTGCAGTTGACCATGGTATTTCGCGGCGGGGCATTCAGGGGCAATTGGCCACGTGAGGCTCCCAACTCGACCGCGATTACATCGGCAAGCGTTATGACGAGATGTTCGCAGAACGCGCGAAACGTATGGACCGCCGCCTCGGCAGCCCCAGATTCGATCATCCGGCCGATTTCTACCAGGCGCTAGGAGCAAACTTCGCGGTCACAATGTCGCGCGCCCCTCTAATCGACAAAGAGTTCCGCGGCCAGGACATCGCGCTCGATTTCTAGGTAGGAAGCAACGTCCGTGAGGATCGCACTGAGAGTACCAACCCGAAGCTGCCTGTGGGCAGGGATCGTGATGTGGCTTTCGGTACCTTGTTTGGTTGAAGTGAGACGAATGTGGCTGCCGGTCTGTCGTTTAACTTCGTAGCCGTGGGTGCGCAGCAGCTTTGCAAGGTCGGCGCCACTCAAGTCCCGCGGTAGCTTCACGCAGAGATGACCTCATCCTTGGTCCAGTGCATCCGAATGATTCGGGGCTTTGTTGCGTTGTCGAAATGGCAGGCGACCGCGTCGCGAAGCATAGCCCTCAGTTCGTCTAGCGAATCCGCTTGGGTAAAGATCGCATGGCCGAGGGCTCGCGCCTCATAACCGCCTTCGGGCGATTCCTCCACCGCAAAAATGATCTCAGTTTCCGCCATCGGCAAGGGTTCCTCTGGTCTCAATTATAGACTGATTTCCCCGATTTCGTGCCCAAGGCACGGCTCGTATCGAAGACGGGTACTAGTTCAATATTTCCCACAATAGAAATCAAATTCTGGCTGCGCTACCAGGTCTTGTTTGCATTTGTTGCGTAAAAGGAGCCGCCCGCAATAAGTTTTTGAAACGCAACGCGGCCAACAGACAGGAGAGGTTTGTCTTCAAATGAGGACGAAGGCGGGAAGGGAAGCGAACAACGCGAAAACGGCTGAATTTCTAATCGACACTGTGTCGATTAGAAAAGCCGCTATCTCTTTTCCCACCAATAAAAATCTCGATTCTAATCGACGCAAAACAGCTGGTTGTGGGACCACGAATTTCTCACGACTCACAAATCACGACTCACAAGTCACGGATTCTAGGAGAGCTAGATGGACGAAGGCGCTAACGCGCGCCTTCGTCGAATTCGCGCATCCAGTCTTTGGTTTTCAGGACTTCGCGGGGCTTCGATCCGTCGGGCGGGCCGACGATCCCATCTTTCTCCATGAGGTCGATAAGGCGCGCGGCGCGGCCATAACCAACGCGCAGCCGCCGCTGCAAGGTGGACGTCGACGCGCGGCCCATTTCGCAGACCACGCGCACTGCGTCCTGGTAAAGATCGTCGTCGACTTCTTCGCCGCCCTCTTCACCGGGCTCGCCGCTGCCGGACATGCCAGTCTCTTCCTTAGGCGGCTTGAGGAAATTTTCGTTGTAGACGGCCTTCGCCTGCTCGCGCCAGAACTCGCAGACGGCGGCAACTTCCTTCTCGCCCACATACGGCCCGTGAATTCTGTGCAGCCGCGACGATCCCGCCGGCAGATACAAGCTGTCGCCTTTGCCCAACAGCGATTCCGAGCCGTTGGCGTCGAGAATCGTGCGCGAATCGACCTTGCTCGCCACGCGGAACGAAAGCCGCGCCGGAAAATTCGCTTTGATCAAGCCGGTGATCACGTCCACCGACGGCCGCTGCGTGGCGAGGATCAAGTGGATTCCCACCGCGCGCGCCATCTGCGCCAGGCGCGTGATCGATTCTTCCACTCCGTTCGTGTCGACCATCATCAGGTCGGCCAACTCGTCGATCACGATCACCATGTAAGGCAGCGGACGGTGCTCGTCCTCGCCGGTCGCATTCTCAAACAGCGAGAGCGATTGACCCTTTTCGAAAGTCCGGTTGTACTGCTCGATATTGCGGACGCCACGCTGCGCCAGAATTTTCAACCGGCGCTCCATTTCGCGGGTCGCGTTGCGCAAGACGTTCGCGGCCACGCGAGCGTCCGTCACCACCGGCGTGAAAAGGTGCGGAATATCGGCGTAAAGGCCCAGCTCGAGCCGCTTCGGATCGACGAGCACCAGTTTCAGTTCCTCGGGCGTCGATTTATAGAGCAGGCCTATCAGAAGGGAATTGATAAACACGCTCTTGCCGGTGCCGGTCGAGCCGGCGATCAGCAGGTGAGGCATCGTCGCCAGGTCGGCGGCGCGGATACGGCCGATCAGGTCTTTGCCTAACGGAATCGAAAGCTTCGAGGCGGTGTGCGCGAATTCGGGCGACTCGATCACGTCGCGCAGAGCGATGGTTTCGCGGCGCGCATTTGGCACTTCGATGCCGACCGTGGATTTGCCCGGAATACGCTCAATCAGAATCGACTCGGCCTGGAGCGCGAGGCAGAGATCCTCGGCAAGCCCGGTGATGCGGCTGTATTTAATGCCCGCCTCGGGCTTGAATTCAAACGTGGTGACTACCGGGCCGGGATTGATCTGCGTAATATGTCCGGCGACTTCGAATTCGGCGCACTTCACCTCGATCGCACGCGCCGATTCCTTCAGCTCGCTCTCGTCCATTTTCTCGGAGCGCTCGGCGGCGTGGAGCAAGTTGGTGGGCGGCAGTTTGTAATTTGTTTTTCCCTGGACCAGCTTCGGCTCGGGGCCGCGCTTTTTCGGCGAGGGCATCGTCTCGGGTTCCAGGAACTTGATCACAGCCGGGCCGGCCTCAGAGGGATCAGTTCGGCCGAAAACGTCCTTGGGCTCCGCGCTCTTTTCGTCTTCCTCTTCTTCCACTTCACGCGTCGAAACGCGCTGCTGCACCACAGGCTTGCGCCCGGCAATCTTGATCTCTTCCACCTTCTGCCGCAGCTTCTTCGATTCGCGCTCTTCCTGCCATTTATCGAGCCGCGAACGCAGCTTGCCGATCGTCCCGCTTTCCGCGAGCGGTTTCTTGATCCATTCACCGGCCGAGGTAAACGAGAAGCTGGTCGCCAGGAAGAGAGCGGCCAACAAGGTGGCGAGGGAGACGATGTTCGCGCCCACCGGATTGAACGCCGCGCGCAATCCCTCGGCGAGCACGGTGCCCAGCAATCCGCCCGCAGGCAGCGCGCCGCGCACGTCCGGCATGTGGATCAACTCAAGCTCCGCCGCAAAAGCAGCCGTGAGGAGCGTCGCGCCGACGATTTTGGCCCAGGCCGCGTCCGTCTTCTGGCTGCGGAACCAACGCATCGCCATCACGAGCATCCCGACCGGGAAGAGAAATGCGGAGTAGCCGAATCCCTGGAAGAAAAGGTCGGCCATATGCGCGCCGACGGGGCCAATCCAGTTGCGCACGGGCGACCCGCCGAACGCGGGCCCGGCGACATTAAAGGATGGGTCCTGCGGCGAGTAGGTGAGCAGGCTCAGCGCCAGCAAGATCGCCATGCTCAGGCCGACAAAGCCGATCAGTTCGTTGATGCGTTTATTTTCCGTGGGCGTAAGAATTTGCACAAATCCGTCCTTCGGAATCCCAGGGCTCAGGATTCCACAAGTGTACTCCCGAAGCCCCTTAATGGGGACTGGCCGGGCTAAATTGGATAGGGGAAGGCCTCCCGCGTAAGTCAGGGAAGCGCGTGGCGCTAACGCGCAGTGCCCCAAGGGAGGAACGCGAGCAACCAGACGACTATACCAAAGGGCTTGCGCGAGTAAATAGAGTTCTCAAAGTAAGGTGTTTGCAGTTAGCGCAAATTGCGAGATGCAACGAATGGGAGTTCAGCTGGCCAGATGCGAGGCCCAATAAAGGACCAGCACGCCCGCGATGAGCCGGTAGATCGCAAATGGCACGAAGCCGTGCTTGCGCACCCAGGCCATGAACCAGGCTACGGCGCCGTAAGCCACTATAAAGGACATGACGAGGCCGATGAGCAGCAGCACCCATTCGTGCGACGTGATTCCAGCGGTGCCGATGGCGTCATCGCCCGTGCCTTTAAGCGACTTCAGCAGGTCGTACCCCGTGCCGGCGACCATGATAGGCATCGAAAGGAAAAAGGAAAATTCCAGGGCCGATGCGCGCGACATGCCGGCGATCTGGCCGCCCGTGATGGTGGACATCGAGCGGGATGTGCCCGGGAAAACAGCCGAGAGGATTTGGCAAAGGCCGATCCAGATGGCTTGTCCGAGCGACATTTCTTCCATGTGCCAGGTCCTGATGCGGCCACCCGGAGCGCCCGGCCCGGCGGCCTCGGACTTCGCGTTCAATGCGTCGACTACCCACATCACCACGCCGCCGATGATGAACGCGTAGCCGATGATATAGAGGCTCTCCAAATGCTTGCCAATTGTCTTAACGAGAAGCAAGGACGGGATCGCCGTTACGACGAAAGCGATGGCGACGAGGCTCAGCGGGTGCGTCAGCACCGTGCGGTCGCCGCGCTCGCCGCGGGGGAACGTGGAAAGAAACTTCACAATCCGTTCGCGGAAATAGATCGGCAGGACAAGGATCGCGCCCAGCTGGATCACGATCGTATACATCTTCCAGTAGGGATCAGCGAGCGACAGGCCCATAAGCTGCTCGGCGATGCGCAGGTGAGCGGTCGAACTGACCGGCAAAAACTCGGTGAGCCCCTCGACGACGCCCAGCATCACAGAGATCAAGTAGTCGCTCAAAATTCCTCCGACAGGTTTCGGTTTGGAGCTCTAAGGTGCGAGCGGCTTCGTCATGGCAAAGGCGTCCAGGCCGTTGGGGTAATAGCCTTTGCGGACTCCGATTTTACGATAGCCGTGCCTCTCCCAGAAGGAAATTGCGGAGGTGTTGTCTACGGCCGTATCGAGGGCAATGTTTCGTACGCCCTTCGCTACGAGGCGCTTCTCAGCCTCGCCAAGCAGAGCGCCGCCGACACCCCTTTTTCGAAACGGCTCAAGCACATCGATGGTTACGATGTACGCCTCGGCTGCCTTGCGCTCAGTGATGCAAAAGCCGACGACTGACGCGGTGGCTTGCGCAGCTTCGGCGACCACGCACTCCGCGCCTTCTCGGTTAAGAAAGGCGCGCATGTCGGGGCGCGAGTACGCGATTGGCGGCTCGAAGACGGTCGCGTCGATCTCGCAGAGCGAATCGAAATCCACAGGACGATAGTCCCGCAGACGAAACGCCGCCTTCGAGGACGCCGGACGGGCCTTCACTGCAAACCTCTGCGCGTGATGCGGCTCGCGAGGCTACATCTGTTCGTCCGCGCTTGGGCCGTAAATCGCGGGAACCTTCGCGCCCATCGGCCGCAGATATGTGGAAAGTTGGCCACGGTGGTGGATCTGATCCAGGAGAAATCCCCAGGCCATATCGTAACCGTTTTCGCGCATCACTTCCTTCCCGTCCATCAGGAAGGGCAACTTTTCCTCCCAGCGCGGCGCGGGAATTGCCTTCAGGCGCTTGGTCAGCGCGTCATGCTGCTTGTCGTATTGCGCGGTGATGTCCGCAACCTTGCCGGGGCAGGGCACTTCGACCCAATCGAAGGCGCCCTTTTCCAGGCCGTCAACGAGCGAGGTTTCCTCGCGAACGATCAACCAGGCGATTTCGCGCGCATTGCGGGCCCTGGGATCGCCGCGATAGTCGGATTTGTCTTCGGGAATACGGGTGATCACTTTGCGGGTGGCGGGTGCTTCTTTTTCCCAATGCTTGACGAAGAATTCCTTAAAGTCCATGAGGCGCTCCTTGCGGTTGAGGGATGCGGGCTGACTTGCGGAATGGATCATAGGCAAAGAAAAAGCGAAAGTCAATGCGGCAATTGCGAAGCTGATTCGCGCTGTGGTGCCGATTTCGAAATTTAAAACTTGCGGTCTCCTCTCGCGCGCGGCGGATTTCCACATTTCCTAAATTTCCACATCGAAAAAATAAATTCATCGGATTGACGCTGTAGCGAAGCAGAGTTACAAAGTGTGTGTCAGAGCGCATTAGTCATCTGATCTTGACGAGCACGTCAGGCCCAAACTTGACGAGTTCCGCTGGGAGCGGGAGGCTGGAGCGACTTAGACCTAGACACGAAACGTTACGGTATCGCGGAAGAGAATGCGGTTCGGTCTACTGATGGCTGTGCGATGTCCCGTCGGGCTCCGCCTGGCGGGGTGACGCACAGCAATCGAGGACGGTCCCTGCAACGCTAGCCGCAGCCGGCTTCGACCGATAAAACGGAAGAGCGCTGAGCAGGCTGTTTCAATTCGTGACTGAAGGAGAGGGGGCGAGAAATCGCCCCCTTTTCTTTTTTCGGTGAGTTTTTGCGCGGCGGTGAGAGGTATCAGCAGGAAGCCCCGGAACGATGCCGGCGTCACGAAATAGCGGCAATGGCAACAGCCGCGTCGATTGTTTTTATTCGACGCGGATTGTGCCGAAATTCTTGAAGGCTTGCTTGAAGGCTTTTCGCAGGTCTTCGCTGGTGGGATTCTTGCCGACTTGCGCTAGGGCGCTTTTCGCGACCTTTTCAATTTCAGACACAGTGCCCAATGTGCAGCCGCAGGACCCGCACGTCACCACGGACGAGACGCTCGGCTTCTCCGGCGCTTTGAACGCGGACGCACCACAGGCGGCGCATTGAATATTTACCGCGGGCATTGCATCCTCTCAGAGGGCATCGAACTCCCGCTGCCTAAACTTCCAGGATGACGGGCAGGATCAGCGGGCGTTTCGATGTCTGCTTGTTGAGGTAGCGCTTCAGATCGACGCGGATTTTTTCCTTGATGACGCTCCAGTCGGTCTTCTCTTCGGCGCTGGAATTCTCGATGGTGCGGATGATCACTTCGCGGGCTTTCGCCATCACTTCGTGACCGTCGTCGCTGGGCAGGAAGCCGCGCGTGACGATTTCGGGCGGCGTGCCCATCAGGCCGGTATTTTTGTCGATGGCGATAATCGGAACGACCACGCCGTCCGCCGAAAGGTGCTGGCGATCGCGAATCACCACCTCTTCGATTTCCTCAAGCGAGCCTGAATCCACGCAGACGCGTCCGGCTGGCACCGGCTCGCGTTTATAGGCGTGGCCGTCGGCGGTGAACTCCACGGGATGCCCGCTATCGAGAAGCAGAATTTCCGCGCCCACGGCGCCCACCTGTTCAGCGAGTGCCGCGTGCTGGAAAAGCTGGCGGTATTCGCCGTGAATCGGAATGAAAAACTTCGGCTTCACGAGTTGCAGCAGGATTTTCTGCTCTTCCTGGCTAGCGTGCCCGGAGACGTGGATCGGCGCCGACTTTCCCCCTTCGTAATAGACCAGCACGTGACGACGGAAGAGATGGTCGATCATGCGGAAAATCTGCTTCTCATTGCCCGGGATGATGCGCGCCGAAAGGATCACGGTATCGCCTTCGTTCAGCGTTAAGGCGCGGTGATTGTCCACGGCCATGCGGGAGAGGGCGGACATGGGCTCAGCCTGTGTGCCGCTGGCGAGCACGACGAGCTTATTCGGGTCGAATGAACGAATATCTTGCGGGCGGACCACGCTGCCGTCCGGCACGTGCAGCTTGTTAAGGCTGTGCGCGATTTCGATGTTGTCCACCATGCTGCGGCCGACGAAGCCGATCTTGCGGCCGGTGGCGCGAGCTACGTCCATTACCTGCTGAATGCGGTGCACCGAGCTGGAAAAGCACGATACGACTACGCGGCGTGGAGCGGCACGGAACAATTCCTCCATGCGAACCACGACCGCTTTCTCGGATGGCGTAAATCCCGGGCGCTCGACGTTGGTGCTATCGCTAAAGAGTGCGAGCACGCCCTGTTGGCCGTAGCGCGCAAAGGCGTGCAGGTCAAATGGGCGGCCGTCAACAGGTGTTGGGTCGATTTTGAAGTCGCCCGTATGAATGATCACGCCCAGCGGTGTGCGCACCGCCAGCGCGACGCAATCAATCGTGCTGTGCGTGACGTGCAGATATTCCACCTGGAATGGGCCGATCGAAGACGTTTGCCCCGGCGCCACTTCGTGCAGTTCGGCCTTATCAAGCAGCGCGTGCTCTTCCAGCTTCTTGCGCACCAGCGCCAGCGTGAACTGTGTGCCGTAGATGGGCACGTTCAGGTCGCCGAGAATGTAGGGGATTGCTCCGATGTGATCTTCGTGCGCATGCGTAAGCACAATCGCGCGCACCATGTGTTTGTTCTGCTTCAGGTAAGTAATGTCCGGAATGACGATGTCGACGCCGAGCAGCTCCTGCTCGGGGAACATCAGGCCGGCATCGATGACGAGAATGTCGTCGGCGTAGCGGAGGGCCATCATGTTCATGCCGAACTCGCCCAGTCCGCCGAGCGGTATCGCGAAGAGTGAATGTTCGCTCAAGATTCTTTTTGTGTCTCCCGCGCAATCGTATCACAGGCAGCGACGCCTGAATCGGCCGCTGAAACGATTCGCGCGAATGGCGAGGGGAGTTGCGAGCACCCTGCTTGCCTTCGGCCCTTCGCGCGTGCGATTCTGCCGCGTCGTTAGTTTTCACTCTTAGGGGACCACGCGAATGTCGATTTGTGATGGATGTGGCGCAGAGGTTGACGCAGAGCATATTCGCCGGAGGATCGAGCGGCTGGAGCTGGCCACGCGCTATCGGCCGGTTCACATCAGCACGCTGCTGATCGGCGCCGCGCCGCCATCGCGCGCCGAAGAATACATCTATACCTCCGAGAAGGAAGGCTCCGAGCTCCAGCACGCCGGAATTTTTCTTGTGTACGCGGTGGAGTGTCCGCCCGCAGACAGGTCCAGCGCCACAGAAGCCGTGCGCCGCGCTGCGCCGACGCTATTGAAGCGCGTGCAGTTTTCCTACAAGCCGAAATCGATCGTATTGTTTTCCGCACCCACGGTGGACCTGGTCCCATCCCTGCAAGGGGCAGGATTTGGCGAGCAGCTCATCCTGTCGAACGGCGTCCCTTTCGCCGAACTGCCGGACTTTGCCCGCTTCGGAGCCTCAAATCGCAGTTGAAAATGGCCAGTTATCTGATTCGTGCCGCAGGGGATTGGGCGGCTTGAGTCAGGCTCGGGAGCGGGTGTAGTCTCTGCCTGGGGGAAGGGCCGCTACCGCAGCGCCAAACTGCCCGGGCATCATATGGCCCGGTCGGGAGCGTCCCACTAAATATGAAAAGGTCGCTCCTTGTCTGTTTATGTGTAATCGCGAGCTCGCCCCTGTGGGCTTCCAATGCTGCTCGCGCTAATCGCCAAGCCGCCACGACGACAAGCTCCACGACTTCTTCTACTTCCAGCACCAGCGCGAAAAAGACCACCGCACGCAAAAAACACCACGCCAGCACGAAGTTTGTCCCCAAGCAGAAAGTGCCGACGGCCGACCGCATCACCGAAATCCAGACCGCGCTCTCCAAGGGCGGCTACTACCAAGGCGATCCCAACGGCAAATGGGATGCGAACTCGATTGCCGCCATGCAGAGATTTCAGTCGGCCAATGGAATCGAAGCCACAGGGAAGCTCGATGCGCCTAGCCTGCAAAAGCTCGGCCTCGGCTCGGACATAGCGGGCGTTTCGGCGCCTCGTCCTCCGGCCCCGGCTGGATCCGTCCCGCAGAGTGACGTGCCGCACACCGCGCCGCCGCAAAGCGCGGCTCCCTCGTCGGGAGCGTCGAGTGCCTCCAACGGTGCGCCCAATGGCGCGCCCAATCACTCGGGGGGCGCAGCCACTGCCGCGTCGATTGATCTTTCGGCAGGCGCCCTCACCAGCAAGAATCCGCAGCAATAGCTGGTAGTAACAGCCGCAAGTCCCCTCGCCTTTGCTAGAATAATTTTTTGCTTCTCCGCTGGAGGGTTCCTCATGGCTACCTCATTCGATCCACGCACGTTCAAGAATTTCATCAATGGAGATTGGGTTTCCGCACGCAGCGGGAAGACTTTCGAGAATCGCAATCCCGCGAACCGGCACGAGCTGGTGGGACATTTTCCCGCGTCTGACGCATCGGACGTTGACGCCGCCGTGGACGCCGCAAAGGCCGCCTACGACAAGTGGCGCCTCACGCCGGCGCCGCGTCGCGCTGAGATTCTCTATCGCGTCGCCCAGCATCTGATCGCGCGCAAGGAAGATTTCGCCCGCGCCATGACGCAGGAAATGGGCAAGGTGCTCGACGAGACCCGCGGCGATGTGCAGGAAGCGATCGACATGACGTACCTGATGGCCGGCGAAGGGCGCCGGCAATTTGGCGTCACCACGCCGTCAGAGCTGCCGAGCAAATTTGCCATGGCCGTCCGCGCGCCCATTGGCGTGGCCGGACTGATCACGCCGTGGAATTTTCCGATGGCGATTCCGTCGTGGAAAATAATGCCCGCGCTGATTTGCGGCAACACGATGGTGCTCAAGCCCGCGGAAGACACGCCGCTTTCCACGTATCACCTGACGTATGCGATGCAGGAAGCGGGCCTGCCGCCCGGCGTGCTCAACGTAGTTTTTGGCGACGGCCCCGGAGCGGGCGCGCCGATCTTGCGCCATCGCGACGTCCATCTAGTCAGCTTCACCGGCTCAACCGAAGTGGGACGCCTGGTGAGCGAGGCTTGCGCACCTAAGTTCAAGAAATGCCATCTCGAAATGGGCGGGAAAAACATCATCGTGGTAATGGACGACGCGAATCTCGACCTTGCCATCGAAGGCGCGCTTTGGGGCGCGTTCGGCACCACAGGTCAACGCTGCACGGCGGCGAGTCGCATAGCCGTGCACAAGAAAGTATACGGAGCGTTCGCGGAAAAGTTCGTCGAGCGCGCGAAGGCGCTGAAAGTGGGCGATGGGCTCATCACCGGCACGCAGATGGGCCCATGCATCAACGAGCAGCAGCTCGGCACCGTGATGAAGTATGTCGAGATAGGCGTCAAAGAGGGTGCGAAGCTGGCGGCGGGCGGCCACAGGCTCGAGAAAGGTGCTCTCGCTTACGGATGGTTCCACGAGCCCACGGTATTTACGGACTGCGATCCGAAGATGCGCATTTGCCAGGAGGAAATTTTTGGCCCCGTGGCCTCGCTGATCCCGTTCGGTTCATTCGACGAGGCGATCGCCATCGCCAATGGTGTGAATTACGGCCTGTCGGCGTCGGTCTACACGCACGACGTGAACCATTCCTTCCGCGCATTACGCGACCTGCAGACTGGCATTGTCTATATCAACGCGCCCACGATTGGCGCCGAAGTGCATCTGCCGTTCGGTGGGATTAAAAATACGGGCAACGGTCATCGCGAGTCGGGAACCGCCGCGCTGGACTTCTACTCGGATTGGAAGACCCTGTATATCGATTATTCGGATAAGCTCCAGCGCGCGCAGATTGACACGGGAGAATAGCCTATTGGCTATGTTCGCCTTGCGTTGACAGGCTCGGGCCAGCCACGCACAATGGTCCGGGCATGTCCGCAAGCCGCGTCCCGTAATCTTTCCGGCTAACGATTCACCGTCTCGGCTGTCCAACATTCCTATAGGGGCAAACTCCGGAGGTTTCCGCATGATCGGTCCTATTCGCAAGGTAATCGCCGTATCTCTCGTTTTGTTGATTCCCGTGAGCCTATCGACCGCCTCGCACGGTTCCGGCTCCACGGCAATGGCCGCGCCGCTTCCACCCGGAGGCTGTGACATGCTGAGCGCGGCGCTTGGCGCTGCTGACGGGCAAGGCGCGGCCGGCTCCACGGCCGCTTTCAACATCGCGAATATCGACCGCTCGGTCTCGCCGTGCACCAACTTCTTCGATTTCTCCACGGGCGGCTGGGTCAAGTCGAATCCGATCCCGCCGGAATACTCGCGCTGGGGCAGTTTCAATATTTTGCAGCAACACAACGAGGAAATCCTGCGTTCGATTCTCGAGGATGCCGCCGAGAACCCCAAGATGAACAATGACGCCAACTGGCAGAAGATCGGCGATTTCTACGCCAGCTGCATGGACGAAGACCAGATCGAAGCCACCGGGATTAAGCCGCTGCAGCCCGAATTTGCCAAAATCGCAGCGATCAAGGACATCCCGACGCTGCAAGCGGAAATCGCGCATCTCGATCACGACGGCGTGGACGCCGTCCTCAACTTCGGCTCCGCCGTGGATTTCAAAAACAGCTCGATGCGCATCGCCGAAGCCGACCAGGGCGGCCTCGGTCTGCCGGACCGCGACTATTACTTGAACGACAGCGCGAAGTCGAAGACCTTGCGCGACCAATATGTGACGCACGTGACGAACATCTTCAAGCTGCTCGGCGATTCGCCGGACGTTACCGCCGCCGAAGCGAAATCCGTGCTCTCGCTCGAAACCACGCTCGCGCAAGGCTCCATGAAGCGCGAAGACTTGCGCAATCCAGACAACGTCTATCACATGATGTCCCTGGCCGACGCAAAGACACTCACGCCGCATTTTTCATGGACTGCGTACATCGAAGACATCGGCGCGCCGGAAATCGGAAAGGTGAGCGCGGTCAACATAGCGCAGCCCGACTTCTTCAAGGCGATGGACGCGTCGCTGCAATCGGTTTCGCTGGATGACTGGAAGACTTATCTTCGCTGGCAATTGGTGCACGCGGACGTTGGCGCGCTGCCCAAGGCGTTCGTCGACGAAAATTTTGCGTTCTACGGAAAGACGCTTACCGGCGCGCAGCAGATTCAGCCACGCTGGCGGCGGTGCGTCCGTGCCACGGATACGCAATTGGGCGAGGCCCTCGGCCAGTATTACGTGAAGCAAGCGTTCCCGCCGGAAGCGAAGGCGCGGGCGCTGGCGATGGTTAAAAATCTGATGGCCGCGCTGCATGACGATCTGCAAACGCTCGATTGGATGAGCCCCGCCACGCGCGTGCAGGCCACCGCGAAGCTGGACGCCTTCATGCTGAAGATCGGCTACCCGGACAAATGGCGCGACTATTCGGATT
>Ga0210385_10001336_pt1 | contig 15448 bp, 10 predicted proteins | sample IncBWH26OmetaG_FD_160107 | JGI IMG/M metagenome (GOLD analysis project Ga0210385, IMG submission 160107) | Forest soil microbial communities from Barre Woods Harvard Forest LTER site, Petersham, Massachusetts, United States - Inc-BW-H-26-O ...
AGCGGCCGAACATCGAACCAGAAACCCTCGCGCAGGCACTCTTCCGCTTCTACCAGCCGGCACTCATCCTGCAGGATCGCCAGCCGCTCGCGGTCGACCAGCGCCGCCTTCGCGAAGATCTCCTGCGCCGTGGCAACGGTCTGCACCATTGCCTCCATCTTGCCCTTCAGATTGTGGCTCTGGTCGATCATGAACGCCGTGTCTGCCATGCCGCCGCGGTCGGAGAGCAGCTCATGAAAAATCCGGAATATCTGATAAGGATCGATCGAGCCCAAAGTCAGGTCGTCATCGGCGTAGCGGCGGTCGTTGAAGTGGAATCCTCCCAGCATCTTCTCCCGCAACAGCCACGCCACGATCTGCTCGATATTCTGGGCCGCGTAATGATGCCCGGTATCTACCAGCACACGGGCTTTCTCGCCTGCTTCCCGCGCGATCAGCAGCGACATGCCCCAGTCAGCCAGATCCGTGTGATAGAAAGCCGGTTCGAATGGCTTGTATTCCACCAGCAGCCGCTGCTCGTCGCTCAGCTCGGCATGGACCTCGGCCAGCGCTTCCGCCATCCAGTCAATGCGCCGCCGGATGCTCTGCGTGCCCGGGTAGTTCGATCCGTCTGCAAGCCAGAGCGACACATCGCGCGAGCGCAGCGCCCTGGCAATCGCGACCGACTCCAGCAGATGATCGACCGCCATCCTGCGGATGGCGGGATCGGGATTGCAGATCGAACCGAATTTGTACTCCTGGCTTTCAAAAAGATTGGGATTGATGGACCCGGAACGAATTCCGTGCTGCGCTTCGAGGTCCAGAATCTTTCGCGCGTCGCCCAGACCTCCCGGCAAGTCCCACAGGACATGCAGCGCCAGCGTTGGCGTAGATCCGGTGAGCGCATGGACCTGTGCCGCATCGGCGAACTTCTCCCCAATGGTGGCGGCGGCCTCCGGTTGCAGGAATTTGCCAAAGCGCGTTCCCGTGTTGGCGAATCCCCACGACGGCAGCTCAATCTGCAGTGAGTCCAGCGCCTTGCTGACGCGGTCCTGGTGCGCGCTCAACGTCCGATTCTCCCAGTTGAAATAAATTCCCCATTAAAATGCGGGAATTGCCATAGTACTGCCCAAAAATGGACGAGTCAAAGAAGAATTTCGCGGCGGGCGCAGCGTATCCTGGGCAGGCTGCCATCGGCAATCCGCAAAAGCAAAGGAGTCCAGCACATGACCCGCGTCTGTTTTCTGCTGAAAATCCGACCCGGCAAGCTCGATGAGTACAAGCGCCGGCACCAGTCCGTCTGGCCTGAAATGCTGGACGCCTTGCGCGCGACCGGCTGGCACAATTACTCCCTCTTCCTCCGCTCGGATGGCCTGCTGGTCGGCTATCTCGAGACGCCGGACTTTGAGCAGGCACGGGCTCGCATGCAAGACCATCCGGTCAATGCGCGCTGGCAGGCGGAGATGGCTCCGTTCTTCGAATCGCTGGAAGGTGGCACCGCCGACGCAGGGATGCTGCCGCTCGAAGAGGTCTTCCATCTCGACTGATGACTTCGCGGCTAGCGTCCGGTTTCCACGAAGACCAGCTCGTCCCCATCGGGATCCTCGATGGCCATCGTCTTCTGATGCTTCTTCGGCATGAACCCGAGCGACCGCAACCGGTTCCCCGTCTGCCGCAGATCGGGCACGGAAAAAATCAGGTGAAACGGCAGCGCACCCGGCACCTGGTTCGCCGAGGGTGGCAGAATTTCGATCTGCTGATCCGGCGTTCCAGGCAGCGCCAGCGCCGTGGTTCCCGGCTCGAGCGGATGGGTTCGCTGGAATGAAAGCTTGTCGATGTAAAAGGTAGTCGCGGCAGCCGGATCGGCCATCGGGATCCCCACCCCCACCATGCGATCCGCGATGCGGTCGGGGCCAAGATGCTGACCCCGATCCAGCGTGTGGCGCGAGCCGGGCATGTACTGGGTGTACTCGATGTTCTGCGTCGCGGCCGAGCGCAGGTCCGACGGCGCTCCCGGCTGCTCCGGTCCCTGCAGGGTGAAAAGCAGATTGCCCGCTCCAGCTCGCTTGACCGGCGTGGGTTGGAGACCGTGCGCAACATAATCCTCATAAACGGCATTGATATCCGCAGCCTCAAAGCACACGTGCATGAAGCCGACCGTGCTCGCAGCATCGCGCCGCGGATACAGCTCGATGAACTGGCGATCGTTCACCTTGAAGAATGCCTCCGTCGGCGAGCCGCCCTTGTCCATGGCAAAAGCTTCCTCGAACCCGAGCTTGCGAAAGAAGGCGCGCGTACGGTCGAGGTCGGAGACGCGGATGGCCACGTGCGCAATGCCGGTCAGATTCGCGCTAGCCGATTGAGCAGTGACGGACGAAACCGCTGGGCCAAAAACTACCGCGGCGAGCGACAAACCAAGAACGGTAATCCCGTTGGCTCGGCTGCGCACAGACCTCCATCCCCTCATTCCGATCCGTCCCCCGCAGCACCCGCTGGTTTTCTCTTGTGTGGATGATGGCTCGAAAGCTCCTCCACCTGCGCCCCCGCAAGCAGAAACCCGCCAACGCCGTAGTTGTAGCTCGACGAGGGAAGATAATGCGCGGGCGCCGCGCCTGTTTGCTGAATATTGCCCAGCCGCCCATCGGCATAAATCTGCCCCACCAAACCGCGCCACGCCTTGGCGATCACCGGCAGATAGGTCGCCCGATCGAGCACACGGTGGTTCACGCCCCAGGCCAGCGCAAAGGTGATCAGCGCCGACCCGGAGACTTCCGGCTGCGGATAGTCGACAGGATCGAGCAAGTCCGAATGCCACAACCCGTCCCGCTTGTCTTGCAACGCGACGATGGCCGCCGCCATCTCGCGGAGCTGCGTCTCATATTTCTCCCGGCCCGGATAGTCAGCGGGCATAGTCTCGAGCGTGCGGGCGATACCGCCCATCACCCATCCGTTGCCGCGCGACCAGAACATCGGATTGCCCCGATCGTCGACCTGGTGCAGGAAGGTGACGTCCCGATAGTAAAGACGGTGCTGCGGATCGTAGAGCAGTTTCGACGTCTCCCACCAGTGCTTGTCGAGGTAGTCCAGATACTTCATGTCGTGCGTGACCGCATACATGCGCGACCAAACCGGCGGCGCCATGAACAGTGCGTCGCACCACCACCATGGGATCTGCGCCTGTCCTTCGGGGATCCGAGCCGCGCCGCCGGCGAGCAAACCATCCAGCGCCGCCTGCGTTGGCGCAACCTTTTCCGGCGACGGTTGCAGCAAATCCAGTTCGAGATACGTCTGCCCCACACTTTGATCGTCGGCATTCGGATTGTCCGATCGCAGCTTCCACTCGAATTTCTGCGCCATCGCCTGCATTGCGTCGCGATAACGCGGATCATCGAGCGCCGGCGATGCCGCCATAAATCCCGTGTAGAGGACACTCCACGTCCAGATGCGATCGAAGTAGGGCTGCGACCACGCCAGCTCCCAGTCCGCCACTTTGTGCATCGCGGCGCGCACATCCACTGGACGCAGAGATCCGGAAAGCGTCGCTTTGGGACCCGGATTCGCGGGAGCATCGCCAAAATGCCGGCCGATATCGCGGTCAATCCCCTGCTGCTCCTGCGGCGAGATCGCCGGTGCAGCTGCTGGCGCCGGAGTCTGCGCAACGAGTGAGGCAGCGGTCAGCAGAACACCCGCCACAATGCAATCGGCAATCACAGTTTTCATCGTTCTCCTGAAAGTCATGGGGTCTGGCTGCGGGCCACTGCATCGGCTGAGGAGACAATGCGCAACGGTCCCAGAATCCCTGAGGGCAATGGCTCCAGATGGTCCATATCCTGGGGCGCGAATCGCTTGCCGTAACGCAGCCACAGCAACCGATAATCCGTGGGCGCCCGCCCCGCCAGTTCATTGATAGCGGTGTTGGCAACAACAATCTTCAGTTCGTTGGGGCCCGCGCGCAGAGACGGGCCGATGTCGAGCGTGAAGGGCGGGTGCCACACCGATCCCGCCCGCGTGCCATTCACGTAAACAACCGCCGCATCACGCAGCGGCGCGTCCAGCCAGGTGCGCATCCCGGCAAGGCCCAGCTTGGTACGCTGCACCGGCGTGCCCACGCCGAAATCGAGCATCGCCGAACCGGCGTGCGCGACATTCTCCGGAATCTCGACCATCCTCGTATAGGTCGCCGTACCCGAATAATATTTGTGGCTTTCGTCGTCAGCCCACGAATGCAGCGAATCCATTGTTTCGCTCGGACCGGTCCTGTCGAAGGTCACCTTCCAGCCATGGCTCAGGTCGATGGGCCTGAAATCTGTATCTGTTTCGGTTGCTTTTTGCGTGGCCGCGTGATCCGAAAACACAATAACACGCGATTCGTACGGTGCGAGGGTCATCTGGAGCGCCGAGCCATTTGCTGCACCCGAGAATTTTCCGCTGAATGGATCCCACCACTCGCCTCCATGCTTCTCCGTGCGAAAGCTCGCCCTGAATTTGTGTGGCTGGTTGTCCGTATTTGCAACGAAATAAACGTCGGCATCCGGAAGCCGGCGATGAATGAACCCCACCTCCGGCGTCACCGGATCGATCGCTACGTCCGGCTTCACGAAACCGGCAATCGCAGCGCCCAGATCCGCAGTCTTCTCCACCAGCTTTGCGTGCTTCGCGTCCGGCACGAACAATGCCTGCGAGATCAGCTCAACCGCGGCGCTGTCACGCTGCGCTTCCATGAATCCGGGCGCACGCGATGGCGCTCTGCCTGTTGCGACGACCACCCCCCCATGGCGCGCGTACGCCTCGATCTTTTGATAGGTAGCGACCGGCAGCCGCTCAATGTTCGGAATCACGAGGACGGGATAATGAATGCCCACGCGATCAATCGCCGCAGAATCGATGAAGTCGAAGTTATACCCCGCATCGAGGATTGCAGGAGCCAGTTCCGGTCCCAGCAACTCGGGCATCAGATCACTGACGCTCGCGTGGCCAGGATGAAACCGCGCCTGCGCATCTTCTTCCGGCAGCAACACGGCAACATCGTTGGCAGGTTTGCCCTGGCGCAGCAGCCAGCTCATCCGCGTCAAATACGCAGTCACGTCCGGCATCACGATCCACCAGGGGTTGTGGTCGTTAAAGACGGCTGCCGCGTAGAACGAATATCCCGGATCCCCCGCTGACGGCGGCGAGTACGGCCATCCATGCCCCATGAACTGATTGATGCCCTGCAGGAAAAAGGTGTCGGCCTCGGCCTTCATGTCGAGTGGCGTAGCGCGGAACGCCGGCGAGTGCAGCCATGTCCAGGTCTCCGACGACGTGACGGGCCGCCCGTAGACATGGCTCGCCGATGTCGCCCAGCGCGTATACGAAAACGAGCCGTGCCACTGCGAACCCTCACCCTCGGGCAAATCGACCAGCGCGTTGCTCGAGAGCGTGACCGCCGGAATTCCGTAGCTCTGCGATCGAAACTGCGTGTGATGCGTGTGCGCCCAGGAATTGATGGCTGCCAAATAATTCTGGTCGATCAGCTCCGCCAGGGTTCGTCCCCAGTCATAGCGCAGATCGGCCGCTGCTGCTCCGGTCCCGGCGACCAGTTCCGGCAGATGCGGCGTCAAATCGTAACCGCGGCGGTTGCGAAATTCCGTGAGAAAATCCGGCGTCCAGTCCGACTCATACACTTCGAGACTATCGCTGAAAACGGAGTACGGTGGATGATTTCCGAATGCGCCCAGTAGCGGCTCTGCCACGTTTTTTAAGTGGTCCTGAACCGCGGCAGCGCTGAAATGGTCGATGACGAAGCCCTCCGCTCCGTAGCCCGCCCGCTTCACCTGCTGTCCCGTGCGGCTCGAAAGAAAGAACAGCGCGACCTGCGAGCCGCTCAACCCGGGAGGTAAGGCCAATCGCCCATTCCAAATGTTCTCGACCTGCTGTGCGTGATCCGCGTCGTAGTGTTCCGCCGTTCCTGACGCGACGAAGGCCGCCAGCAGCTTCTCTCCATTCTCCATCGCCGGCATCGCAACCGAGTGCTCATCGGATGAAACGGGAACGATCACCACGCGCAGTTGCCCCGCCGACTCCGTGACGGGAACCCATGCCCCGCCATACGGCCATCCGCTGCCCAGCGTGATGCTGACGCGCATGCCGAGTTCGTGACCGGTATCCGCGGCATAGCTGACCATCCGGAGGAAGTCCGGCGACAGGAATTTCATGTTCCGGAATCCCGTTTGCGAATCGTCGAGTTCGAGGGGGTAAACCGGCTGGATCTCCACGCCGCCGATTCCGCCCTCTTTCATCGTGCGCAACTCGCGCGCCAGTTCGTCGCGCTCCACCGCGGGACCAAACCACCACCACCGCATCATCGGTCGCGCATCGGCTGGTGGCGCAACGAAACCGCGCCGCAATGCGGCGATCGCATCGCTCTCCGGCTTTGGAGTCTGCCGGGCCACAGCTGCCGAAGCGAGCGCGAGGCACATCGCCGTAGCCCAACCAGTCCGTTTTCGAAGACGAGTCATGGATCCGGGGAATCTCCTGACAGCGCTCCATCCTACCCTGCTCAACACCCAACCTTTCCCGATCTGCGGGAAATCCAGCCAGCAGCCGCGGCGATCAGCGCAGCATGACATTCCCTCCCCCTGCCTTGATAATCCCCGTCCCGTCGCTCGCCTGCACCGTAACTTTCTCTCCCGTCACGTTGGCGTTGCTGATCGCCAGGCCGTGCTGTGCGTCGATCCTGACATTCTTCAGAATCACGTCACGAACGGGCGCTTCCGGTAGTCCCGCAATCGCCCCTGCGGAAACAATATCCGTCGCTGTTACGTTTTCCAGTGTGATGTCGTGAAAATGCGGGGTAAGCCGGGTCACCGGCTGCGCGGGATCGGGATCGGGCGGTAGAATCTTCGGATAATACTCACTGATCACCAGCGCGTTCTTCACATTTTTCATATCGATGTCGCGGAAGACGAGCGGGCCAACGTCGTTGCCGCGATCGCGATTGGCCTTCACGCGAATCCCGTTGTCCGTCCCATCGAAATGGATCCGCTCCGCGCGCACATTTTGCGCCCCGCCGGCGATCTCGCTGCCAATCGAGAGGCCATGTCCGTGCAGAAACGTGCAATCCGTAATCGTGATATCGCGGCTCGGATCGTCAGGACCCGGCGAATTGGCCTCTCCTGATTTGATGGCGACGTCGTCATCGCCGACATCGGCGTAGACGTGATCAATGTGCACATTCGACGACGAGAACGGATCGATAGCGTCGGTATTGGGTGAATGTTGCGGCGCCAGCACTTTGATATTCCGAATCGTTACATCGTCGGAGTAATAAGGAACCAGTTGCCACATGGGCGAATTCTGGATCGTGACGCCCTCCACCCGCACATGCCGGCAATGGTCGAAGACCACCAGCCGCGGCCTGGTGTGGTCAGACCCCATTACGCCGTGATCTCCAACTTTCCGCGCCTCCTGCCACCAGCTGTCGCCGTTTCCATCGATCACGCCATCGCCCTCGATCGCAACGTTGCTGGCGTTCGTGGCGCTCACCAGCGACTGCCGTCCCGGAGCGCGAAACTCTGTTTTTGCTGGATAATCCTCGTGGTCGGGCGAGCCGAGCAGCGTCGCTCCCTTGTCGAGTTCGAGGGTGATGTTGCTCTTCAATACGATCGGCGCACTGAGCCAGGTGCCCGCCCCGAGGCGCACCGTGCCGCCGCCACGCTGCTCGCACGCATCGATGGCCGCCTGAATCGCCGCCGTGTCTTTCGAAACTCCATCGACCTTCGCCCCATAAGAATGCGGATCGCAGGTTGTGGATGCGGCACGAGCGCTGGCCGGCGACGCGCAGATGGTTATCGAAATAAGTCCGGACAACAGGCTGAAGAATGCAGCGCTTTTCTGAATCACCACGGCTCCTTACGAGCGAACAGGTCAAATTGCCGAAACCAATGATACGCTGGATGGCGGCCAGTGGTCATACCACTGCGACCAACGCCCGATTGGCAATCGGGACATTGTTTTCTCAAGGATCGCGTCCTATGAATCCCTTTCGCTCCGACCGTCGCGAACTTCTCCGCATGAGTGCGCTGGGCCTGGGAGCCGTCGTCGGCTCCGCACTGCCCGAGGCCCACGCTGCCCCCCACGCACCGGCTGCTCCTGCCGGACCTGGCCTCTTCGACATTCGATCCTATGGCGCCGTCGGTGATGGTAAAGCGATCGATTCTCCCGCGATCAACAAAGCGATTGACGCTGCGGCAGCGGCCGGCGGCGGCACCGTGGTCTTTCCCCCCGGGACATGGCTCAGCTTCTCGATCCACATGAAGAGCCATGTTGGGCTTTATCTCTCGCAAGGCGCGACCCTGCTCGCCGCCGATTCCCCGCTTCCCGGCGCGACCACGGGCTACAACGGGGGCACCTACGATGCCGCGGAGGCCAATGCGCCGTGGGAAGACTACCAGGATTATGGTCACAATCACTGGCACAATTCGCTGATCTGGGGCGAAGGCATCAGTGACATCAGCATCACCGGACCTGGCCTGATCTACGGCAAGGGGCTCAGCTTTGGAGCGAACCGCACCGCGCGCGGCAACTACCCGATCTACGTCGCCGAGCAGGCCGGCGTGGGCAACAAGAGTATCGCGCTCAAGAATTGCCACAACGTCCTCCTGCGCGACTTCTCCATCCTGAAGGGCGGCCATTTCGGCCTTCTGCTCACCGGCGTCGATAATCTCACCATCGACAATCTCACCATCGACACCGACCGCGATGGCATGGACATCGACTGCTGCCGCAACGTTAACGTCTCCAACTGCACGGTGAATTCACCGTGGGATGATGGGATCTGCCCGAAGAGCAGCTACGCCCTCGGCTATGCCCGAGCCACCGAAAACGTGACCATCACCAACTGCTACGTCACCGGCGACTACGAACTGGGCACCGTTCTCGACGGAACGTTCAAGCGGTTCGCCGCGGACGCTCGCGTCGGCCGAACAGGCCGCATCAAGTGCGGAACCGAGTCGAACGGCGGCTTCAAAAACATCACTATCTCGAATTGCGTCTTCGACACCTGTAACGGGCTTGCGCTCGAAAGCGAAGACGGTGCGCTCTGCGAAGACATCGCCATCTCGAACATCACCATGCGCGGCATTGTGTCGGCGCCCATCTTCGTCCGCCTCGGCGCGCGCCTGCGTGGCCCAAAGGAAACCACCAGAGTGGGAACCATGCGCCGCATCCTCATCAGCAATCTCACCAGCTACAACTGCGCCTCCAGACTTTGCTCCATTCTCAGCGGCATTCCCGACTACGCCATCGAGGACCTGAAACTAGACAACATCTACCAACACTCCCTCGGCGGCGCAGCGCAGGATTCCCTCTCCATCCGTCCCCCTGAATTTGAGAATAAGTATCCGGATCCGGGAATGTTCGGGCCCATGCCGTCGCAGGGCTTCTTCCTGCGCCACATTCAGAACCTGGAGTTCAGTCACGTGGAAGTCGCGGCCGCCTCACCCGATCCGCGTCCCAGCTTCTATCTCGACAATGTGAACCGTGCCGACTTTATCGCCGTCACCGCTCCCAAAGGCATCGCCGCATTTCATCTCGATAAAGTGACTGACCTTCGCATCCTGCTGAGCCGCGCCGCAAAAGATACGCAGATGGAAAGCGCCGACAACCAGACGCTGTGAAAGGCAAATTTGCCGAGGTGATCGCGCGAACCATCGGGGTTGTACTCGCCAGATTTTCCGCCAGCCGTGGTCTGACCAACTTGTCACCCTCTCGCCCCATAGATGGAACGCCCATCTGCCGGTGAACGGGTGCCCTCGAGGGACGAAAACAACCGGCATTTTCAGCGCGGCACGATGCACCACACCCTCGCCGGGACCATCGCGGAGCGCACGACATTCCGGACTTCCAACAAAACGGACTGGCATGTATTGGAAACAAAATAAAGGCGATAACCGAAGCATCCTGCTGAGAGGCCACCCCGGTCCGGCCGCGTCGGGTTGTTCGCCCATATCAGAGGCGATGCCTCGGCCACGTTTCTCCCTTGACAGCTTTTATCCGGCTCCACGATACTGTTGCGGCTTTATGGGGACAGGTCAGACCTCTCGCACAAAAACCTGACCAATCCGCAAGTTCTTTGGAGGCGCTATGAGGAGCAAAAGCTCCAATTCAAGTTCGATCTTCGTTCACCGTTTCGCGTTGTTTTGCCTTTTAATCCTGCTCGTCTCCGGGCAGGCGTGGGCGCAGATCGCCGGTACCGGAAATGTGCAGGGCACCGTGCTGGATACTTCCGGAGCGGTCGTCCAGAATGCGGCGATCACCATTACCGATGTCTCGACGCAGGTGAAGCACAATGCCGTGAGTGATAAGGCCGGCATCTATGTCTTCCCCGGCCTGCCTACCGGTACTTACACGCTGCGCGTCGTGGCGCCCGGATTCAAGACCTACGAACAGACGAACATTGTGCTCGAGGTGGGCAGCAGCATCGCGATCAACGCGAACCTGCAGGTCGGATCGGCGAACACTGAAGTGCAGGTCCGCTCCGAAGGCCTCGCACTGCAGACCGAAGACCCCTCGTTCAAACAAACAGTCGACGAGAAGGACATCACGGAGATGCCACTGAACTCCACCAGCCGGCAGATTACCGGTCTGCTGGGCATTTCAGGGGGATCCAATACAGCGCCGGGCAACGACTTTACCGGGAGCAAATACTCCTATCAGACCATTTCGGTTTCTATCGCCGGCGGCAATGGCAACACCACGCTCTGGCGTCTGGACGGTGGCGACAACCAGGATTACATGGGCAACGGCAACCTGCCCTTCCCCTTTCCGGATGCCGTCAGCCAGTTCAGCGTGGAATCCACCGTGCTGGGGGCGCAGGATGGTGAGCATACCGGCGGCTACGTCAACGCCGTCACCCGCTCCGGGACCAACACCTACCATGGAACGGCTTTCGAATTTATCCGCAACAACTATCTCGACGCCACCAACTTCTACTCCGTCTCACCGGATACATTGCACCAGAATGAGTACGGAGGCACCTTCGGCGGCAGAATCATCCGCGACAAGCTTTTCGCCTTTGCCGGGTACCAGCACCTCAAGGCTGATCAGACGCAGTCCAGCACGGAAGCCTTTGTGCCCACGGCGGCGAACCTGGCAGGCGATTTTTCGGTAACCGACGGGCCCACCTGCGAATCGTCGGGCAAATTCGTGCAGTTGGTTGACCCTCTGACCGGCGCAACGATCCCCGGAGACAAATATGCGTCTCCGCCCACCTACGCAGCGCCGTCGCTGGCGCTGGAAAAGTACCTGCCCAAAATCAGCTCCGCGGTTGACATCAATAATTGCGGATTGGTTTCTTACTCGATCCCCTCGGAAACTTTCGACAACGAGTTCGTCACCCGAGTCGATTACAACATCAACCAGAAAAACGCTCTGTATGGCCGCTATTTCATCGACGGTTATCAGGCTCCAGCGTTCTTCTCTCCCAATAACATCCTGATTACCACCCAATCCGGAAACATCGAGCGGACACAGTCGTTCACACTCGGCTGGATCGACACATTCACTCCCAATACCGTGAACGCGGCCCACGCCACCGTCCTGCGGCGTGTCGATAATCGCGGATATAACGCCAGTGACATTAACGCCGACACCTTAGGGGTTTCCATCTTCCAGCCCATTCCCAACGGTCTGCAAATGTCCGAGGGTAAATTCACCATTGGCGGCGGGACCAACTCCGTCGCCCACTTCAACGACAACACGCTTGCCATCGATGACGACGTCACCATGGTGCGGGGAAGGCACCAGATCGCCTGGGGCGGAGAGTGGGTACAGAACGAGCTCAATATTTCCAACGGCTACGAGTCGAACGGCACGTTCACCTTCAACGGCGAATACAGCGGCAGCGGGCCGAACGGAGGAACCGTCATCGGCGATCAGAGCCTCGACTTCCTGATGGGAACGCTGAGCGCCTTCCAGCAAAGCAAACAGGAGCAGAACGCGCTGCGCGGGCCGATTCCGAGCCTCTACGCCCAGGATACCTTCCATGCTTCGCCGCGTCTGACCCTGGTCGCAGGGGTGCGCTGGGGACCCAACTACATGCCCACGGATTACTTCAACCGCGGCAGCGTTTTCAATTACAACGATTTCCTGAACAACACCGTCAGCAGCGTATACCCGAATGCTCCTGCAGGTATCTTGTTCTACGGGGACAAGGGTGTGCCCCGGGGATTCACGCAGAATTCACCCTGGCAGTTCTCGCCGAATGTTGGCGTGTCATGGGATCCATTCGGCGATGGAAAGTCGGTCATCCGCGCAGGTGCAGAGCTGGCCTACGACAAGCCCAACTTCTTTACGGGCCAGCGCACCAATCAGAATCCGCCCTTCGCCACCGCCATCAGCAACACGCAGACCTCAGGAACCGGTCCTTTGTCGTTTGCGGCGCCATGGTCGGTGGGCTCGATCACAACCAGTCCGTTTCCCCAGCCCATCGTTCCCACTCCGTCGGAAGCGGTCTTCTACTCCCAGTCGCAGTACATTGTGATGCCGAATCAGTTTCACCCCGCGTATACCATGCAATGGACGCTGAGCGCGCAGCGTCAACTCGGCTATGGCTGGCAGGCTGAAATCGACTACATCGGAAACAGAACCGTGCACGATCCGATGGGTACGCCGCTCAGCCCGGCGGTGTTTATCCCCGGAGAATGGGGAGCCGGCGGCACGGGTTGTGCGGGCATCGTCACCACGGGTCCGGGGGCGGTTAAAGCCGGCGCCGCCGGAACCAATTGCTCTACGACCAAGAATGAGAACTCGCGTTTCGCACTGACCATCGCGAACCCCGCTCAGGGCAATCAGATCGAAGGCGGGGGCGCGGGTTCGGTCACGGTCAACGATGTGGGGTACGCCAGCTACAACGGCATGGTGGCCACGCTGCAGCACCGGCTTTCGGCAACCTTCAGCCTGCTCGCCAACTATACGTGGTCCAAATGCCTGGACCTTGCCGATGGGCAGGGCGACATCGCGCAGGGACTGTACGAAAATCCCAATAATCCCAGAATGGACTGGGGCCCGTGCGGGTTCGATTATCGCGACATCGAGAACTTCGTCATTGTTGCGCGCAGCAACTTCCGCGATCTTTCCCGCCCCGAACGGTTACTCATCGACAACTGGGAATTCGCGCCCCTGGTGCACATTACCAGCGGCGGGGCTATCAACGTGACTTCCGGCGTCGATAACTCGCTCACCGATGAGGGCGAGGATCGGCCCAACCTGGTGCCCGGAATCAATCCCTACGCCGAAGTGCAGTTTTCCAAGGCCAGCGGCGAGGCCAATCGGGAATTCCTGAACCCGGCCGCCTTCGCTCAGGTCACTGTGCCCTGCGGAACAACCACCAACGGCTGTGCGGAGCTGGGAACCTTCGGAAATATCCGCAGGAATGCCTTCCGGACGCCCCCCTTCGTGCAGTTTGACGCTCAGGTTTCCCGGCTCTTTCCTATCCACGAACGGCTCGGTCTCGATCTCCGGCTGGAGGCCTTCAATGTGCTGAACCATCCGGATTTCGGCAGCCCGCAAGCCAACCTCTCGTCGTCTACTTTCGGCCAGATCTCTTCCACGGCCACGGGCAACGCTGCCAGAGTCTTCCAGGGGAGCGCGAAAATCATCTTTTAATCTGCAAATCCGACACCGCTTGCAGGCCGCCAATGTCTCCATGGCGGCCTGTTTTTTGTTTTGTCCTGATGGGCGAGCTCCGCGTGCCGGCCAATGTCAGCTCACTCAGCACGTCCTCGCTCAAAGTCATCGTGCAGCGAGCGCTCGCCGAATTGCCGTGCATACTCGTGTTCAACCACCTGGCGGGGCCGTCTCGTGTCGTCACCGGAATGATCAGGAATTTCACCGATTACGGCAACAGACCCATCTACCTTGCCGCGCGCACGCCGCACATGGAAGACGTCGGAACTCTGCAGCCCCTGTGCGCCGATCGCTCCGAGCGACTGGAAATCAGGAACCTGGCTCCGGCCGTTGCGCTGGAATTTGCGCGCGAGAAGCCGAACGAATCGGCCTGTCGGCTTCGAACCTCGAAACGGCTCTGCACTCTCTCGTCGAATGGAGTGAGGGAAATCCCGGGAGCATTCTGCAGATGCTGAAAATGGCACACCAGCTCAGATACCGCCTGGGCGGCCAGATCAAGGCGCGCGTCCTCTGTCTCGACTACCGCATGGGGCGCAGCTGATCACCGCAAGCGCCCGCGCCGCGACAAATCTTCTTCGCGCCGCTGTCTTAGATATCCAGGTTCTTCACATCGAGAGCATTGTCTTCGATGAACTTCCGCCGCGCCTCCACGTCCTCGCCCATCAGCGTCGTGAAGATTGTCTCCGTCTCAGCGATGTCTTCGAGCCGCACCGACAGCAGTGTCCGCCGCTCCGGATCCATCGTCGTCTCCCACAGCTGCGTCGCCGTCATCTCGCCCAGACCCTTATAGCGCTGCACCTGGTAGTCGCGGCGCCCCTGCTCGATCACGTACTCGAAAAGTTCCCGCGGCGTTTGCTTCTCCACCGGCTCGAGGCTCGCTTTCCCCGTGCGCTTCGGAGCCGGTTTGCCTGCCTCTGCCTCGCCCTTCGTCTGCGCCTCGGCCTCCGCGCCAGTGTCTTCCTCGTCCGGCACGCCCACGCCCTTCTCCGCCGCCTTCGCCGCGTACTCCACCACAAACGGCGGTTCCAGCATCTCCCGAATCTGCACGTGCTTCGACATCATCTGCCGATACTCCGGCGTCGACGCCAGTGCCCAGTCAATCTTCCGCTCCGCGCCCTGCGCATCGATAAAACTCAGCGACCACGTCTGATGCTCTTCATCCTGCACCGGCTTCGTCAGCCCCTTGAACTGATACTTCTTCTGGATCTTGTCCAGGTCCTTATAAAGCTTCTCCAGCTTCGCGACCGACTCGAAGTCCGTTCGCTTTGTCAGCTCCGCATGCGCCAGCAGGTTCGTCACTTCCTCGTTGCGCAGCCGCGTGTTGACCTTGTCGAAGAACCCGAGATACTCATTGAGCTGCGTCATGAACTTCGTCAGCGCCGCGCCTTCCAGCTTCGCCGCGCCCTCGCCGTAGCGAATGATCATTCCCTCGGCGGCGCGCTTCACCATCACCTTGACGAAGTCGCGATCGTCCTTGATGTACTGCTCGAACCGCCCCTTCTTGATCTTGTACAGCGGCGGTTGCGCAATATAGACGTTGCTCCGTTTGATCAGCTCCTGCATGTGCCGGAAGAAAAAGGTCAGTAGCAGCGTCCGGATGTGCGATCCGTCCACGTCAGCGTCCGTCATCAGAATGATCTTCCCGTAGCGCAGCTTGGTTGCGTCGAAGTCATCCTTGCCGATGCCCGTGCCCAGCGCCGTAATCATCGCGCGGATTTCCTCGTGCCCCAGCATCTTGTCGTAGCGCGCCTTCTCCACGTTCAGAATCTTGCCCTTCAGCGGCAGAATCGCCTGGAACTTCCGG
>Ga0210385_10001338_pt1 | contig 15446 bp, 10 predicted proteins | sample IncBWH26OmetaG_FD_160107 | JGI IMG/M metagenome (GOLD analysis project Ga0210385, IMG submission 160107) | Forest soil microbial communities from Barre Woods Harvard Forest LTER site, Petersham, Massachusetts, United States - Inc-BW-H-26-O ...
CCTGATCGACGTCGACGTGCATCCGATGTTCCTGCCGCGCGACATCCTTCCCCGCCTTCCCGAGCCATGGCGGACACGGTACGGGAACGAGAACTCCGGCCGCGGGACGCGCGTCGTTCGCGACTACCCGCGCTGGCGCAACGGCGGCTTCCGGATCGACGCCGCGGTGCCCGGCGGCGCGCCAGGCAGCGATATCGACGTGCTGCGCGCGCAGCTGCTTGAGGAGTACGAAACCGACATCGCCATCTTGATCCCGCTCACGTTCGCGTTCGAGGGGCCGGCCGCCTACAAGGCGGCGCTGTGCCGCGCGATCAACGACTGGGTCGCCGAGGAGTGGCTCGACCGCGACCCGCGTCTTCGGGCGAGCCTCAACGTGCCCTTCGACTCGCCCGACCTCGCAGTCGCGGAGATCGAGCGCTTCGCCGGCGATCCGCGCTTCGTCCAGGTGATGGTGCGCGGCGACACGCAGAGCGAGTGGGGCGACCGGAAGTACTGGCCGATCTACAAGGCGGCCGAGGCGGCGGACTTCGTCGCCATGTGCCACGTGGGCGGTGAGCCCGGTAACCGCTACCGTGGCAGCGGAGCACCCTCGTACTACCTCGAGCAGCACGTCTGGCTGCACATGCCGGTTGAGCGGCTCGCGATGAGCATGATCTGCGAGGGCGTCTTCGACGAGTGCCCGCGCCTGCAGGTCGCACTCGTCGAGGCCTGCCTGACTTGGTCGGGGCCGTTGCAGTGGGCGATGGATGCCGCCTATGAGGTCGCCGGCAACGACGCACCGCGGCTCAGCAAGCTTCCCTCGGAGTATTTCCGCGAGCACTTCTGGCTGAGCACGCAGCCGATCGAGGAACCCGACAACCCGAGGCATCTTGTCCAGTCGATCGAATTCGCGCAGATGACGGACCGGGTGATGTTCTCCTCGGACTACCCGCACTGGGACTTCGACTCGCCAGTCAAGGCGCTACCGGCCGCGGTGCCTGCGGAGATGCGCAGGAAGATCATGGGCGAGAACGCCGCCCGCCTCTACGCCAAGCGCCTCGGCTTGAACCCCGGACCCGCTGATTAAGGGTCAGCAGTCCAAGGCAATACAGAACGTTACCGCCGAAACCTGGCCAGGGCGGCAAACCAGGCCGGTTATGCGGGCGGGCTGGAATAGCACCCCTGAACCGCAATGTCCACTTCAGGGCGATCGACCAGTATGGGCGAGCAGCATGAAGATCATCGATCAATTCGGAGAACCACGCTCGCCTGGAGGCGAAAGCTACAGCTGGGAGGACCGCGAACCGCCAGGCAAGCAGGGTATGCTGTCCGAAATTTCCTGATTTAAGAGTATAAATAATGCCAGCTAGATGACCATGATCGCGAAGACTTTTTTCCTAATGTAAGAAAAGTCTCTTATGCGCACCCACAATTTCCGTGATCATGGAATTTGCGTGTCTGCATACCCTGGTTGGGTATTTTAATATCGACCTGAATAAGCATCAGAGTCCTCGGGAGCGCTGGGCGTGATCAACGAGTAGGGCGGGCAGAAAGAGTACTACTGCGCCGGCCCATCAGCGTCGCGCCAACGAAACCGGCACCGCCGGTAATCAAGGCTTCTTTGGAGCCACTCACAAGAGCCGAAGTGTCGCCGTTGGGGCCTGCCGCTAGCGCGTCGAGGTCACCCCCGCCACCCTGGTTGCCATAGACCCCGGCCATGAGGTTCGATCTGTCGGTCCCACCAGGCCGAATCTGGGTAAACAGAGACCGACGACCAGACAACGAGATTCTTGCCGGACGGTGAACATATCGCCGTCATCGGCGGCTACAGGAGGCGAGTCCGCTGCAGGTGGCCAGGAGGGTCTACGGGTGGGTACATCCGCATATCCCGGAGGCCAGCGACGGCATCCTGACGTCAGCCGGGATCTGCGAGGGGTTCGCCGGGGCCGGCGTCAGCTCGGGCGTACTGCTATTCGCCGGGTTCGCCGGGCTCGTGGCCGGGACGCTGGCCATGGGTGCCGTCGAATACTCCAAGCTGCGTGCCGAGCACGACCGGCAGGTGGCCCAGCTTGCCGCTGAACGAGTCCAGCTTGATACCGCGCCCGACACGGAGCTCGATGAGCTCACCGGGCTCTACGTGTCGCGTGGCCTTTCCGCCGACCTGGCCAGGCAGGTCGCCATCGAGCTCACCGCCCACGATGCGCTGGCGGCCCATGCCGAGGCGGAGTACGGCATCACGTCCGCTTCCCTCACCGCTCCGCTCCGCGACGCGCTCGCGGTGAGCGTCGCCTTCGCGGCCGGGGCCGTGCTGCCCTGGCTGGCGATCGTGCTGATCCCCGGGCCGTCCAGAGCGCCCGTGACCTTCGTGATCGTGCTGGCGGCGCTGGCGCTGACGGGATGGGTGTCCGCGCGGATCTCGCAGGTCCACCCGATGATCCCGATGGTCCGCACGGCGAGCATCGGCGGCCTGTCGATGCTGATCACCTATTTCGCCGGAAAGCTTCTCTACCCGTAGCGGCGCCCCGCAGTTCGCGGGTGCCGTACGAGGCGCGTGGGCCACCTCGTCCAGCGACGCGCAATGGGCTAGCTTGGAGCGCGGATGTCGGAGATGTTCGGGCCGGGGGCTCATGTGACCGTGAGAGCGTGGCGACAGGTCGTCCAGTCATCGGCCGTTCCCGGGTACGGCTACCGGTACCGGCGGTGGGTGCGTGACTCGCTCAGGTACATCGACGTGCAGGATCTCGCGACCGGCGGTGACCACATCCCGGAACTGGTCGACGTGTACGTGGATGTCGCGCTGGTCAGCCGAGCCACGGACCAGGTTTCCGGTGTCCTGTTCAGCCGGGCGGGCGACGATGCCTCGGAGCGGCATTCGATCAGCGAACTCCTCGATCGGCGCCCGCGCGCGGTCCTCGCGCTAGTCGGCCAGCCTGGAAGCGGCAAGAGCATCCTGCTTGCCCACGTGGCCCGCCGCAGCGCCCAGACGGCCGTGCTTGGGCACCCGGGCCGGAGGCACGTCCCCATCCTGCTCGCGCTGCGTGCGCAGGCCGAGTCGATCGTCGCCGATCCAGCGATCTCGCTGCCAGATGTCGTACGGGCCGCGGTCGGCGGCGTGCCGGGCAAGGAACCCAGCGGCTGGTGGGAGCGGCAGCTGCGCCGCGGCCGGTGCCTGATCCTGCTGGACGGCCTTGATGAGGTCGCCCGCGCCGAGGACCGCCTCGCCGTGGCCGACTGGATCGTGCGGCAGATATCCGCCTACGCGGGCAACCACGTCGTGGTCACCTCCAGGTCCTTCGGCCTCCTTGACTCGCTGACCGCCCAGGCGGACGTCCTCGTGGTCCGACCGTTTACGGCAGAGCAGGTTCAGCTATTCCTGGACCGCTGGTACCTGGCCGCCGAACGGCACGCGACCGGCGCCTCCGGCTGGACCGCGGGGCGCGCCGTGCGGATGCGGGCCCGCGAGTCCGCCGCCAGGCTCAACTCCCTGCTTCGGCAGCATCCGGCACTGCAGGACCTGGCGGTCAATCCGCTGCTGCTGACGATGATCGCCACGGCGCACCGGTACCGTGGCGCGCTGCCAGGCAGCCGCGCTGACCTCTACGGGGAGATCTGCCAGGTCCTGCTATCGCGCCGCAGTCAGGTCAAGGACCTGCCTGAACTCCTGCCCTGGCCGGCCAAGCAGACGCTCCTGGCCGCACTCGCCTACCAGATGATGCACGACCACGTCAGCAACCTCCCCGCCGACCGCGTCTTGGAGACCCTCGAGCCCCAGCTCGAGCGCTTTCCCCCGTCGGTCACCGGCAAGTCTTTTCTCGACGACATCTCGCGCAACGGCCTGCTTGTTGAGATGACCCCTGGCCGGTATGCCTTCACGCACCTGACCTTCCAGGAGTACCTGGCCGCCAGGCATGTCAGCGCCACCCCCGATCTCGTGAAAAGCCTCGTTAAGAACGTCAGCGACCCCTGGTGGCACGAGACCATCCTGCTGTACGCGGCGAGCGCCGATGCCAGCCCGATCGTCCGCGCCTGCCTGGACAGCGGCACGATCCTCGCCCTCACCCTGGCCTTCGACTGCGACGAAGCCAGCACCGAGATGGATCCTGACGTACGCCAACGTCTCGACCGGGAGCGCGAACGGGCGTATGAGCCGCACTGCTCCCCTGAGCACCGGCGGCTGATCGCCGGGGTCCAGGCCGCGCGACTTGTGCGCCGCACCCTCACCACCGCCACCGGAACCAGGATCTGTGCCCGGCCGGTCCCCGCAGACCTGTACTGGCTCTTCCTTCAAGACACCCGGGCGCCCCAGCCCGACAGCCCGTGCGTCCCCCGTGCCGACCAGCCCGCCACCGGCATCTGGGGCACCGAGGCACGAGCCTTCGTCAAGTGGCTGAACTCGATCACCGCCACCGCCACGGGCATCGAGGTCAGGCTCCCGCGTCACGAAGAACTCCGGGAGGAGGCCATCGCCAGCGCCCTGACCAGTCAGCTCCCGGCCTCCGTGACGTCCGCGTGGACTCAGTCAGACCCGGGACTGTGGCTTCGTCCCCGCCAGCCCCACCCGCACGAGCTAACCGGCGCCGCGATCCGCGAGGCGATCGCGGTCGACGCCAGGAACACCGCGATACTGCCCCAGGTACTCACCGCGGCGGTCCTCAACGTGGCCCTCAATATCACCAGCGACCTCGACGACGTCCGTGCCCTGAGCAGCGCTCTCGCCAGCGACCTTACCGCCCGCGCCAACTCCAACGGACGCGCTGTCGAGCTCATGCATGCTCACGCCCACGCTATCGTCCTCACCTACGCCCACGCGCTCGACCTCGCCCGCGCCGACGCCATCACTCACGCCTGCGCCGCCGACCCTGGTCTCGTCCGCACACTCGATCTCACCCGTGCTCGCGCCTTGGCCGACGCTATCGCCCGCGACCTCGCCAGCGCCCTCGACCTCGCCCATACCCGCGCCGTCGAGCTCGCGAATGCCATCGACCTGGATCTGAGCATCCTGAGTGCCTTCGACTTTGACCTCGCTCACGCCCACGAGCTTGCCCGCGTCCACGCCATCGGCCTCGACCGCGCCTACGCCCTCGCGCGCAGCATCCCCCGTGCCCCCGATCTCGACCTCGCCAGCGTCTTCGGCCTCGCTAGCGGCGACACCCTCCACCCAGCGCTTCCGCTCCCCGGAGTCCTCGGACTCCCGCTGCGATGGATCGCTGACGGACCTCTCGCCAGCACCCTGCTTGAGGTACTCGCCCCAAACTCGCCTTCGGCCGCCAGGGGCCGCCCCCTGCCCGGCGACCCTCACCTGGCATTCGCGCTCGCACTCTCGTCCCGAGCCGGGATTCACGAGACTACGCAGCTAACGGCGGCCCTCGGCAGTCCACTCACCGACGTGCTACGTGACCTGACGGCAGCAGACCCCCCTGGCTCTCCCGACTGGATCCAGGTACGGGGGCTCAGTGGCCTGACGGACGCCTGCGCGCCGATGTACAGCACGCACCGGCCCCCCGACCCGACTGAGGCGGCAGCGCTGAGAGCCGTCGCACTTGCCCTGGCCGACGGCGCCACCGGGCCAGGAGCTGACGCCCCCAGTGTCCTGCGAACAGTCGCCGCCACTGTCACCTTGATCGAGAACCGGAATAAGGGCACGTCCAAGACTGGCGAGTCCATAATCCTGGCCGTCATATAGCGACCCGGTTCGCTCCGCACGCTTGATTCCAGCCCATTACGGCCCTGGTCTCAATCTTCGCTTGCCGACCGGTTCGGCGTGTCGCGGGTCGGGCGCGGGCGGTCGAACCGCCTGACGAGAACGGCCTCCAACAGCGCCGCCTTGGTGGGAGTGACGACTCCGTATTATCTGGAGTCGTCACTCCGGACATTACCTGGTCCGGCAGCATGCAGCACGGGCTGCGACGGATCCACCCATCGCTGCCCGACCGGCCCGATCCCGCTGACCGCGATGACAGCCGGCTCAGGAGCGTCCGGCCGAGCACCGTCGTAATGCGGCGTCTTCGCCACGCGGCGTACGAAGCCACCGGGGTAGACCGGAATTGCCTGAGCGGGGTCGAAGTCAGGGCCGCTGTTGCAGCACCACACCCCGGACAGCACGACGCACAAGCGGTCGGTCACATAGGTATGCGGAGCGCTCATCCATCCCGGATACCACTTCATGAGCACCATGTAGGCACCGTCCTGGTCCTCGCCGCCCGCCAGGACGGCCTCCGCGACGCTGTCCGGCGGCGCCTGATCCGGCACCCGCCACGCAACATCCTCCGGTAGGACGATGATCGTCTGGGCTGGATCGAGCTTGGACACCTGCTCTCCTCCAATCCTCGGCCGAGCTGCTCGCAACCCCGGTCGGCGCCGCCGTTGGATCCGCTGATGATTCCCGCGGGAGCGTCATAGGAATCCATGATCGATTAGCCAGAGCTGCCGTGCTCACCGAACCCTCCGCGCAGGCAAGCACGATCCGGGCGCGCTGCGTCGCGACTGCGACGCCTTCCTCGTGCGGACCGGCGGTCGCATAGTCGACGTCACCCGACCCCAGTCGAAAAGCAGGCGAATAACCTGGCTCTGCATTGCGATCAATGTGATGATATTTCAACATGAGGTCAGCTGTACGCTTCCGGTGGCGGCGAGGCATTGCAGTTACGGCTGCGGCCTTGGCGCTTCTGTCAGTTTCGGTGGCGGGATGCACAGGCGGGTCGGGGCCTCCCTCGGGACCGAGTTGCGCGACCAGTTCGGGATCGTGGCCCATGTACCAGGGCAATCCGGCCCGTTCGGCCGACGCCTGTTCCTCGATCAGCGCGTCTAACGTCGCGGCCACGATTCCGCGCTGGTTTTTCCCGACGGCGGGCAATGTCGTTGCCACGCCTGCTGTCGCGAATGGCACCGTGTACGTGGGCGACTCCACTGGCGTCTTCTATGCCATAAGTCAGTCAACTGGGCATGAAGTGTGGAAATTCACGGCGACATCGGCGCTTTCCTGCTTCCTCGACACGCGTAATCCGCATGCGACCGCACATGAGGCTGGCTTCGGCGCGATCATCTCGTCCGCCGCGGTGGAAACCATCGCGGGCAGGCCTACGGTGTTCCTGGCGGCGGGCGGCTCTGTCTTTGCCCTCGACGCGCGCACGGGCCAGTGCCTGTGGGCCCAGGACACTGATCCCGCTAAACCCGCCAGCGCCATCGAGGTGGAGTCCTCGCCCGTTGTCGATACCTCGGTGAACCCGCCCGAAGTGCTGATCGGGAACGACGACAACGGCGTCCCGGGGATCACTGTGACCGGCCTGATGGCGTTCAACGCGCAAACCGGTGCCTTGCTGTGGAAGTACGAGCCGGAGCGCGACCTTACGCTCCGCCCGAGCCAGTTCGGCGGCTCGGACGCCAGCGCCCTCAGTTGCGGTGACGGAACTGCGGATACCGCCTACTGCAACTCGGCCAATATCCCCGACCTCGCGCCGAACTCAGCCAGGTACGCCGACGCGTGCGGCGACGTGTGGTCCTCACCCGCGCTCGACGAGTCGTTTACCGACCCGGCCGGCCATAACACCTTTGAGGGATCGGGCAGCCGGCCACCGGGCTGGTACCCCAAGCAGGTCACCGTCAGCGGCAAGGCCGCCAAGGACGGACTGGTGGTGTTCGGCATCGGCAACTGCGCGGCCAACCCCGACCCGGCTATCGCCGAGGCCCATGGCGACTACGTCGACAATCAGAGCGTGTTCGCTCTCGATCCGGTCACCGGCGTCCGGGTGTGGAACTTCGTCGACCCCTACAACGTCTACGACAGAAACCCGCAGGAGCCGGACGGCGGCGATGACGACTTCGGCAGCAGCCCCGTCCTAGCCGAGGTTCCCTCCTCGGACGTCTCGGCGGCGGCGTGCCCGGGTTCCGCCGGAAGCACCAGCCTGGTGATCGAGGGTTCTAAGGACGGCTACGTCCACGGGCTTTGCGAGGCCACCGGCGCCACTGTGTGGTCATATCAGATCGCCCAGCCGGGACAGCTGGACCAGGCCACCGTCGGCTCGATCGGGGGCTATATCGCCTCGGCGTCGCTGGGGGCAGTCAATGGCAAGGCCACCCTCTTCTTCGTTGCGGCGATACCCCTGCCGTTCACCAATGCCGGGATATTCGGCAAGGGAGACACCAACATCACCTCGTGTCCTGGTGCCATCCTGAACAAGCTGCCGCTGCTGCCGGCCTGCCCTGACCTCAGCCTCATAGCGCACCCTTCTCGCCTGCTGCTCCTGGTAGCGGTGGATGCGGCCACCGGAAAGGTGGACTGGCGGACCGCGGCACTCCCCACGTCCGCGGCCACGTCCTATACGAACGGCGTCGTCTTCGTACCGCAGAGCCTGGCCTTTGGCATCGTGGCCTACAACGCCAAGAACGGTGACCCGCTATGGGCGTTCCCCCTCGGTGCCGCCCCGGCGTCGGGGGCCGCCATCGCGGGCAGCGGTGTCTACCTCGGGGCGGGTGCCTCCGTCGGCACGGTCAACGGCAAGGACGTGCCCCCGCAGGCCACCGGTGTCTGGAGCTTCACCGACCGGCAGAGCGCTTTAGGCTGATGCACCACGCACACGCCTGCCAGACCAGCGGCGACAGCATCCGACTCACTCAGGCACTCGCCGGGAAAGGAGTGATGCTCTTGTACTAGCGAGCGGGCCGCATAAAAGACCAGGCCAGCACCAGTGGCTGAGTTTTGGAACCGCACCGTCAGGCTCCCGCGGTGTGCTGGCCGATGTACTGGTCAACCTGAGCGAGATAGCCCGCTCGTTCCGCGGGCAAGATCCAGGCGATCTCGAAAGAGTTGCGGGCAAGCCGGGTGATCTCCTCGACGGTCAGGCCAGCGTCACGGGCTACCGCTATCAGGTTCTCGTTGACGTAGGCCTCGAAGTAGGCCGGGTCGTCGGAGTTCACCGTCGGCAGCAACCCTTCATCCAGCATGACCTTCAACTCGGGTGCCTTCATGCTGTCGGTTACCCAGCCGTTGGAGACCGGGCAGACCGTCAGGCCGATCCGGTCGGCCGCCAGGCGCGCCACCAGTGCGGCGTCCGCCAGGCAGTTGACGCCATGATCGATCCGCTCGGCCCCGATCTCGTCCACGCACTGCCAGATGTGCGCGACCGCGTCCGCCTGGTCGACATCGCAGTGCATGGTCAGCCGGTAGCCCTCGGCCCGAGACCTTTCGAAGACGTCGGCGAACTTCAGCGGCGGGTTGTCCCGCTCGTCGGAATCCAGGCCTACCCCAACGATCCTGTCGCGGTACGGCAAGGACTGCTCGAGCGTGTCCATCGCGGACGACGCGGGCATGTCACGCAAGAAGCACATGATCAGCTGCGCACGCAGCCCGAGCCTGTCAGCGGCCTCCCGGCGTGCCCGGTCAAGACCGTCGATGACGGCCGCGAACGGGACGCCGCGGCTGGTGTGCGCCTGAGGGTCGAAGAACACCTCCGCGTACACGACGTTCTGCGAGCAGGCCTTGCGGAAGTAGGCCATCGCGAGGTCATAGAAGTCCGCCTCGGTACGCAGTACCTGCATGCTGGCGTAGTACCCGACGAGGAAGGAGGTGAGGTCATGGAACGGCGGCACGGCGGGCGCGGCGATCCCGTTACGCGCCGCCAGTGCCTCCCGCAGCTCCGGCTCCAGCGTGCCCTCCAGGTGCAGGTGCAGCTCGGCCTTCGGCAATCCAGCCACGAACGATTCAGCGGCGAATGTCATGCTGCCGGCGTCGCCTCGGCTTCCTTCCGGACGCCGCGGGCGGCGAGCGCCCAGTAGACCAGCGAGCTGACGATGATCCCCAGCGCCCAGCTGAAGTCGCCGCCCGCCAGGCCGGGGAAGTGATTCGAGATCGGCCCGGTGTAAGACGGCACGTCGTAGGCCGCGTTGATCCACATCAGCGCCGCCACGATGCCGGCCGCCAGGGCGATGAGCGCCGGCCAGTGGAAACCGCCGTTACGCCAGTACAGCCCGCCGCGCTCGGCGACAAGCGACGTGGCGTCGTAGCGCTTACGGCGCAGCAGGTAGTCCGTGATAAGGACTCCGAACCACGCCGACAGCCACACGATGATGTAGAGCAGGAACCCGGCGAAGTCGGCGTAGAAGTTGCCGTGGAACAAGATGATGCCGGTGACCACGCCGCAGATCACGGAGTCGATGATGACCGCGCCCCAGCGCCTGACCGGCACGCCGAGCGCCTGCAGCGTGACGCCGGAGGAGTACAGGTCGAGCGTGTTGATCGCGAGCAGCTGGAAGATCGCGAAGATCAGGAACGGCACGACGAACCAGCTGTCGAACGTCTGCGGGATGCCGAGCTGCGCGATCCCGACCGTCTTGGTGGTGACCGTGTAGGCGAACACGCCGAGCAGTTCCAGGATGACCGAGGGGATCGCGCCGCCCAGCGCCGCGGCCCAGAATGTCTGGTGGCCGGGCGTGCTGCGCGGCAGGTATCGGGAGTAGTCGTTCCCGTTCTCCGTCCAGCCAAGGCCGCCGACCGAGATGATCGTCACCAGCGCGGTCGTCCACAGCGCGAGCGTCGCGGGGTGCACGTGGAACGTGGACAGGTGCAGCCGCTGGAAGGTGAAGGCCGCGAGCAGCGCGAAGAGCACGATGAACACATACGCGAGGTAGCGGAAGATCCTGCTGATCGTCGCGTGCCCGAGCAGCGGGAGAACCATCTGGATGAGCACCGCGACGATGATGACGCCGATCTTGCCCGCCGTGTTCAGCGTGGTGCCGTAGTGGCTGAACAGCAGGATGACGGTGGCAACGACGAAGTAGACGCCCTCGATCTCGAACCCGACCTGTGTCGCCCAGTTGAACAGCGCGACCAGCCTGTTCCCGTTCTGCCCGAACGGGGCGCGGGAGACCATGAAGGCGGTGGTCCCGGTCTTCGGCCCCTGCAGGCTGGCCAAGCCGAGGAACGCGTAGGTCAGGTTGCCGATGATGATCGCCAGCACCGCCTGCACCACCGACAGGCCGAACGTCATGATCAGCGTGCCGTAGAAGAGATACTCCACGTTGAACACGCCGCCCGCCCACAGCCAGAACAGGCCGCCGGGCGTCATCTTGCGTTCTGAGTCCGGGATCAGGTCGATCCCGCGTTGCTCGACCTTGAACGCCGCGTACTCCTGGGCGGTCTCCATTACCGGCATCGCTTCGACTTTTCCGGCACCGGCATCGCTGCTCATCGTTCCCTCCTGAAATGCGTCGCGTCCACCTGAATCTTCCACGCGCCGGGCCGCACGACGGTTTCTGCTATGTAATGGAATATTTCTCGCTGATTAACTCGGAGAGGGCAAAGGCGGGTCACGGTGAAGCGTGCTTACATGACCGCCCCGAATTGTCCCCGGACGTGAGAGGTGGGCGATGCGACTGATGCGCGCTTCGGTACAGGTTCACGGTTGCACGCCGCCGGGCAGGTCTCGAGCGGGCCGCATAAAAGACCAGGCCGACACTGAAGCAGGCCGCGCCGCTGCGCCGGCTGCCCGGCAACGTCACCGACCTTGAGCGGCGAGCCGACGTGGGACGGGCTACTCAGAAGAGTCACCACCGCCCGTTCGGACGATAATTTAAAAGATCATTTCCGAACGGACGGTGGCGTCTGCGCAAAGCCCTGCCGAATCCGACAGCGTGCCCGTGCCGTCTGCGCGGCGTGTCCGGTGGGCCGAGGTGCCGGCGCCGCCAGGTGCGGGGCGGGCGCACCGGGCCCGCTGTTCGTGACTCCCGTCCGCGGCTGATGACGCCGCGATCACGTGATTGACCATGCCGATGCCCGGGCGCGGTTGGTCAGTCCGCCGGGCTGGCGCTTTCCGGCAGTGTCTGGCCGCCGTCGATGATCAGCGTTTGGCCGGTGATGTAGCGGGCTTCGGGGGAGGCGAGAAAGCGCACTACCCAACCGACGTCTTCGGGTTCACCAAAGACGCCGAGGGGGATGGCGGCGAGCATGCGCTGCTCGTGGTCGGGGCCCAGATCGCCGAAGCCCGGGGTGCGGATGTTGCCCGGCAGGACGGCATTGACAGTGATGCCTTGGGTGGCGACTTCGAGGGCTGCCGAGCGCATGAGGCCGAGCATCGCAGCCTTCGAGGCGCCGTAGTGAGCGTAGCCGGGTTGACCCACCACGGAACCGGTGATGGACGACATGAAGATGATTCGTCCGTAGCGTCGTGCGTTCATCGGCGGCAGGCTGGCCTGCAGGGCGTAGAGGGCGCCGCGGGTGTTGATGTCAAGCACGCGGTCCCAGTCGGCGGTGCGCAGCTCTGTGAGTGCGATGTGGGGGTAGATGCCTGCGTTGGCGACCATGATGTCCAGGCGGCCCCACCGGCTGGTTGCCGCCGCTACCGAGGCGTTGACGGAGTCGCGGTCGGTGACGTCGGTCTCGACCGCGAGCGCATGTGTAGCGTCTCCGAGACCCGCCGCGGCGACCTTTGCCGCGGCGAAGTCGGAGTCGGCGATGACCACGTTCGCGCCTTCGCCCCGGAGCACCGCCGCGACTCCGCGGCCGATTCCTCGGGCGCCTCCGGTGATCACGGCAACTTGGCCGGTCAGGCTCCGCATTGCAGGCTCCTCGGGAACTGTTCACGGCGGTTTGCTGGTGGCGGACGCGGCCGGGCCGCCTCGTGCCGCCGCCGGCGGGACTCGTCTAGTCCGCGCCGATCTGCACGGTTGCCTCCACAGTGCTCGCGGTCTCCCGTTTGAGCTGGAAGATCGGTGCTTTGTAGACGCGCGCAGCGACGATCATGAGTACCACGCCCAGCACCGCGATAGCGATGAGGATGCCGCGTTCGGCGCCGTTGAGGGCTTGGGCGGCCTTGACTGCGACCCAGATCAGCAAGCCGGCGCCCGCGAGCGGAAGTACCCCGAGCAGCAGCGCGTCCGCGACGGATTTGCCGAGCTGCCGACGGTAGAACCAGGCGGCGGCGAGGCCGGTGATCGCGTAGAAGAGGGAGTAGAGGAACCCGCTGACCGAGATGAGGTCGCTGATGGCGTTGTCGACAGAGGTGGCGAAGATGTCTACCACGCCGAGGACGATCATCAGGCCGCCGAGCAGGCTGGTGGTGAGCGCCGGGGTGCGGAAGCGCGGGCTGATCGTCGCGAGGCGGGGAGGCAGGACCCGGTCGCGGGACATGGAGAAGATCAGCCGGGAGGTGCCGATGATGGCTACTTGCGTGGTGGCGAGCACGGAGAGGACGACGGCAAGCGACATTATGTGCTCACCGGCCGTCCCGCCGAGGCGCTGGCCGACGAAGGCCGCTGCGTTGGCGTCGTGCGCCTGCAGCGCTCCCAGGGGGGAGATGCCCTGGAAGGTGGCGAACATCAGCACGAAGATCACGCCCAGGATCGCGACGCCGATCACGGCGCCAAGGCCCGGGTTCTTCTCCGGTCGCGCGGTCTCCTCGTTGACGTAGATTCCCGCGTCCCAGCCCGCGATGGCGGCCACAGCGATGATCATGGACGCGCTGAACGAGCCCCCAGCGGCGCTGAAGCTGAGCCAGTGCAGGTTCGGATGCACGGTGCCGGACTTGTGCGTGATGTAGACGGCCACGAAGGCCCAGATGATGAACACGGCGAGGATGGTGTATTCGATCAGCGCCACGGTGACCTGCAGCCGGGCGCTGGGTCTCAGGCCGACGACCGCCGTGGCCGTGAGGGCCGTGCCGATGATGACGATCGCGGCTGCTCCGGCCCACTGGTTGGTAGGAGACACGCCTATCAGCGACAGCACGGACGGGCCGATGGTGATGACGTCAATGAGGACGAATCCGCCGAAGGCGACGAGCATCAGCCAGCCGACGAGGTTTCCGGCGAACGGGTTGAACGCCCGGGCGACCCATTCGAACGTCGCGCCCGCGTTTTGCCGCCACATGTTGAGCCGGTGGAATGCCAACGCGATGCAGAGCAGCCCGGCGATGGTGACGATGAGCGGCACTATGGTGGCGTAGGCGGCGGTGGCAACCAGCAGCCCCAGCGTGATCGCTATCGTCTGCCCCGGGGCGGCGCCGGACATCGCGAAGATGATCGACCCGCCTAGCCGAATTTCATTCTTGCCCAGGGTCGGCTGGGCGCTGCCGTCAGCCCCGACGGGAGCATTGACGCTCCCGGCGGGCTCGAAGGCCCTGCTCATCGTGGGCTCCGACCACTGCCGGATGCCGATCCGCTACTGGTCGTGACGCGCTTTATCCCGGCCGAGCGGCCTATGGCAAGACAAGCTCGAGACATGGCGGGTGCTCCTCGCTGCCGATCCGAGCGTCATCCACGCGGATCCCGACCCGGCGTCAGGTGAGGCCGGGGTTGTTCGGCTGCGCTGCCGAGAAGGGCTGGACGATGAATGTCCGAGGGTTCAGTGCAATGTACTATTGCACATAGTACTTGCCAGGTCAATGAGAGTCTCTCACGACCGGTCTCGTCGCCCTGCGGGCCAGTGATGAACATCGTGTTTCGGGGCGCTGTGTAATGTCACATAGAGACGAGAAAGGTGTGTCTCATGTCGATCGCTCAGGATCCCGGCAGTCACATAGCCATGATCCAGACCGGCAACCTGCGCGAGCTGGTGCGGCGCGCCCTGGAGGCTGCCCTGGTCGCGGGTGAGCTGCGGCCCGGCGAGATCTACTCCGCCCCCGGCCTGGCGGAGCGATTCGGAGTGTCCGCGACCCCGGTCCGCGAGGCGATGCTGGACCTGGTCAAGGACGGCTTTGTCGAGGTGGTCAGGAACAAGGGGTTCCGCGTGGTTGCCATGTCCGAGCTCGACCTGGACCGGATCTCAGATATCCGGCTCATGCTCGAGGTGCCGAGCACCGTACGCGCAGCGGCCCTGCTCACGCCGGGTATGACGGCCTCCCTGACGCGGCTGGCCGATGAGATCGAGCAGGCCGCGTCGGGGGGTGACCTGATCCGCTATCTAGATGCCGATCGGCGTTTTCACGTCGAGCTGATCGCGCTGCTTGACAACCCGACGTTGACCGACCTGGTCGACAGGTTCCGGCGGCAGACCCGCTTGTTCGGCCTGGACGCGCTCGTCAAGTCGGGCCGCCTGGTCACCTCGGCCCGGGAGCATCACACGCTGCTGGCCACGCTGCGGTCCGGTGACGCCGAGGCGACGACCCGCCTCATCTCGGCGCACATCGGACACGTGCGCGGCGTGTGGGCTGGACGAGAAGAAGACCATCCACAGGCGTAGGGCTGCCGTCCTCATGGCCCCGGTGTCCGGCGGGCTTCACCTGAGCCCCTCGGCAACGGCTTTCTCGGTCAGATCGCGGATCGCCGCCTCGTCGGCGGCTGTCAACGGGCTGCGGGGCGGGCGGCTCGGCCCGCCGTAGATACCGACCAGGTCCATGGAGAGCTTGACGGCCTGGACGAACTCCGTGGCCGAGTCCCAGCGCAGCAGCGGGTGGAGCTGGCGGTACAGCGGCAGCGCCCGCCCCAGGTCACCGTCGATCGCGGCACGGTACAGAGCCAGGCACGAGTGCGGGAACGCG
>Ga0210385_10001339_pt1 | contig 15419 bp, 13 predicted proteins | sample IncBWH26OmetaG_FD_160107 | JGI IMG/M metagenome (GOLD analysis project Ga0210385, IMG submission 160107) | Forest soil microbial communities from Barre Woods Harvard Forest LTER site, Petersham, Massachusetts, United States - Inc-BW-H-26-O ...
CATCGTCTAACGGGCGTGTCCTGTTCTTCGCAGGCCCTGTGTGCCGCAGTCGACGACGCGGGCAACGTGCTTTCGAGTACCAACCCGGCCGGTGGCAGGGGGACCTGGCATTCACAGAAAATCTCTGCCGCACAGCTGGGCGGCATCTCCTGCTCGGTATCAGGGTCGTGCTTGACAGTCGACAGCGTCGGCGATGCGCTCGCGAGCAGCGATCCCGCGGCTGTGAGCGCAACCTGGAGTGAGACGCCAATCGACGACGAAGCCTTGGATGCCGTCTCGTGTGCATCGTCAGGACTGTGCGTCGCGACTGACACGCGCGGGCAAGCGTTTGCCGGCGACAACGTGGCGGCGCCGATCCCCTCCTGGAGCGTGTCGAGCGCCGACTCGGCGGGGATCGCCGGCATCTCCTGTCTGGCCGGCGGTTTCTGTCTGGCCGTAAACCCGGGCGGAAGCTTCGTAGTGGCGCGAGTCCCGGCGCCTGGAGTCACCACGCTCGCGCCTACGAGCGTGACCGATGTGGGCGTGAGCCTTGCTGGTGTAGTCGATCCCAACGACGCGATGCTCGCTGGCTGCTCGTTTGAATACGGGACCGCCCTCCCCTACACGCAGTCTGTCCCTTGCTCGGCGCTTCCCGCCGCAACCGGTGGCGTTCAAGGCGTCTCGACACAACTGTCGGGGCTCTCACCTAACACCACCTATCACTATCGGGTACTTGCCTCGAGTCCATCTGGGACGAGCACCGGCGCTGACGTGACATTCACGACTGCTGTCTCCTCGCAGGTGGCGCTCGTCCATCCACAGCCTTCGATCGCCGGCACGCCCGCGGTCGGCCAGCGACTCACCTGCCATCCCGGTACTCCTTCGGGAACGACCGCGCGGCTTAGCTACGCGTGGGTGCGGGACCTGATCCCAATCCCGGAAGCCACCGCCACCACATATACGGTCAAGGGACAGGACAGCGGCCACCATCTGCAGTGCCAGGTCACGGCAACCGACGGCGGCGGCAGCGCAACGGAGAAGAGTGCGTTCGTGACGATCCCGGTCGGGGGCGCCCCAGCATCGGTCGGCGAGACCGCTGTCGGCAAAGCCACGTACAAGAGCGGCAGGTTGAGCGTGCCGGTCTTCTGCTCGGCGCAAGCCGGCGCCGGCTGTGAGGTTACGGTGCGGCTTGTTGCAGTCGAGACGCTCAGCGGCGGTCGCGTCGTGGCGGTCGCCGCACGCTCACAGCAGGCGGCGCAGGCCGGCATCTCGGGTCTGCGCCATCTGACAGTCACGCTCGCGAGCGTCCGCGTGCGGCTTGCTGCGGGCTCGCATAAGACCTTGATCGCGACGCTGAGCTCGAGTGCCAGACGCTTGCTTGCTACACGACGGCACTTCACCGCCTACATTTACGTCAGCGGGACCGTAATCGGTGTGATCGAAGCACAGCTCGCGCGGCAGCTGATCACTCTGGGTGCCTCCGCCCACGGGGCATTCGCCCGCGCGGTGACACTGGGGGCATCCGGCCCGGCGGCGCCGACTCACTCCGGCGCGTTCGACATGTCTGCTCCGGCGGACGCTTCCTTTCTACCTGTCACAGCTGGTCGTTCCGCAGGCGCCCGCGCGAATGCTGTCAGCGTTTTGGCCGCAACCCCTTATATGGGCTGGGACACCTATTTCGCGCTTGGTGGCAAGTACAGCGAGGCGACGGTCCTACGGCAGGCAAGCGAACTGATCTCGCGTGGGCTGCGTCAGCGCGGATACCGCTACGTGTGGCTCGATGTCGGCTGGTGGCATGGGACTCGCGCGGCCAATGGGCAGATAACCGTCAGTCCTACGCAGTGGCCGCACGGGCTCGCCTGGCTTACGAGCACTCTACACGCGGCTGGATTTCTTGTCGGCCTCTACACCGACGCCGGCCCCAACGGCTGTGGCGGCGACGGACAGGGCAGCTACGGCCACTACCAGCAGGACGTCAACACGTTCGCCGCCTGGGGCTTCGACGCGGTCAAGGTCGACTTCTGCGGCGGTGCCGAATACGGTCTGAACCCGGCGGCGGCCTACTCGGCGTTTCACGCGGCGATCGCGGCGAACTCGAGTCACAGGTCGATGCTGCTGTCGATCTGCAACTTTCTGCAACCGGAACAGTACGGCGACGGCGAGCCTCCACTGAGCGAATCGGCCTTCTCCTCTTACAGCTTTGGCCCCAGCGTCGGCAACAGCTGGCGCACCGACACCGATGTTGGTTTTCCAGGCAACGTGCCGTTTGCCGACGTGCTGCGCAACATGGACGCCGACGCCGCGAGCCCGCAAGCGGCCGGCCCGGGGCACTGGAACGACCCCGACTATCTCGCCCCCGACCAGGGCATGTCCGCCACCCAGTTCCGTAGCCAATTCAGCATGTGGGCAATGCTCGCGGCACCGCTGATGATCAGCGACAACCTGATGAAAATCGGGCCGGCGAGCCTGGCGGCGGTGCAGAACAGCGAAGCGATCGCGGTCGATCAGGATCCTGCGGGAGCTCAGGCGACGTTGCTGGCCACTTCGGGTAATGGGCAGGTTTGGGTGAAGCCGTTGGTTGATGGTTCGCGGGCGGTGGCTTTGCTCAATCGGGGGACCAGCGCTGTGAGGATCACAACCGGCGCGAAGGTGGTCGGCATGTCCCCCGCCCCGAGCTACACATTGCGCAACTTGTGGACGCACAGCACGAGTTCCACCAGCGGGACGATCGGCGCCGACGTGCCAGGCGACAGCGTGGTATTGCTGCGAGTCGTCCCGTATTGAACTGCTTTTGTGTGTCTGACGATTAGCTCGGTCTAACGATCATGGTGGCCATGGGTAAGGAACAAAGGGGCGCCGTCTCAACGACGACGGCTTGAAGTAGGGCGCGGGCGGCTGAGCTTATGGTTAAACATAGGCGGGCGCCGTCTCGCCCTGAAGTGCTAGACGTATAAGCGACTCGATCGCGACGGGGCCGGCGACGGGTGTACTCCTTACCGTGCCGTCCGATGCGACGAGGACAGCGGAGGGTGTTGCTGTGGCTCCGTATGCGTGCATGACGGTCGATTGCTCGTCGATGAGTACGTCGGCCAGTGCGTGGTCATGTGCGAGCTTCTCGGCCGCTGTGGCTTCCACCGGGGTTACCAAGGTTAGGGCTAGGCGTTCGGTTATCGTGTCGTGCCAGCGTGCAAGTTCGGGCAGGAGCGCCACGCAGGGCCCGCAGCCCGGACTCACGAACGTGAGCACACAGGCTCGGTCATCGGCCAGGAGGTCCTGAAGGCTCACGGCGCCCCCCGTGGTGGAGGGCAATGAGAAGTCCGGCGCTAGCGCTCCGATCTGTCGGGTCGCCACGGTCGCCGAACCGCCCGTCGAGCGCAGTCGGCGGTTCTCGCGCCACAGAAGAACGGATGTGATTGTTGTGAGTGTTGCCAGGGCGCCGGTCGCGATCAGCCCGAGATCGCGCGTGTCGGTGTCGGCCACCCATGAGGCAAGCGATGGGCCGGGGCCAGCGACCGCGACGAATGCGGCCGGTAGCGCCAGCACGAAATTACGGGCTACCGTCATCCAACTCGCGGGTTTGGAGTGCACTTGGCCGAAGCAATGGCAATCCGGGGCCTCGCCGCGCCGCAGCACCCGTGTGAGCCCCACGACGAACAACCCAAGGAGCACCAGGCTGCCTATCGCCCCCCAGCGCGCCGTAGTCGGAAACAACAGCGCCGTTGCCACTGTTAGCTCGGCAGCGGGCAGGAGGAACAGCAGCGGACTGGCGAGGCGGCGCGGCACGTCGAAATCGGTGAGTGCCTGGCGTGTGCCCGAGCGGTCGGCGAGCTTGCCAACCCCTGCGACAAAGAACACCGCAGCGAGACAGACTCGAGCCACTATCAGCGCATCGTTCATCATCCAGATAAATGTACACTACCAGCGAATGGAAACAACTGATACTGTGCCATATGTGACAGGTGAAAGCGTGGCAGAGTCGGTAGCAGTCGAGGCGTTCGGTGTGACCGTGGCGGTAAGCGCCGATCCTCAGCACTTCGCGGCCGTTTCCGATTTCCTACCTCCGCACGCCCGTCCGGTGAGCCAGCCGCCCGAGCGTGGCCGCTTCGCACTCGTGAAGGACCGCACAGATGACGGGCTTTTGAACGTCGTGTGCGACGAGAAACCAGTCGCGGGCCCGTTTGATTTGCGACTCGCGCTCGGCATCCTCGACGCCGAGTTGCGCATGTACATCGCGCTGCATGCTCCCGACCATGTTTTCGTGCACGCTGGAGTTGTTGGCGTTGGCGACCGCGCGATCGTGCTTCCGGGGAGGAGCTTCGCCGGGAAGACCACGCTAGTGGCCGCGCTCGTGCAAGCGGGCGCGGAATACTGGTCTGACGAGTACGCCGTGCTCGACGCCGATGGCCTCGTTCACCCTTACCCCAAGCCTTTGTCGGTCCGCATCGACGACACCCGCGCTACTGACGAGCGGCCGATCGAGAGCCTCGGTGGCCGAGCCGGTGATCGACCTCTACCCGTTGCCCTGATCGCGTTCACGACATACCGCCCTGGAGTCGCTTGGGCACCGCGCCCCTGTACCACTGGAGAGGGCGCCGTCAAACTCCTAGAGCACTCCATTGCTGCACGCTCACGACCGGAACAGGTACTCGCAGCCGTGCGGCGCGCCGCGAGCAACGCCGTGATTCTCGAGGGAGACCGCGGAGACGCCGACGAAGCCGCCAGCGCGCTGTTGTCACGGCAACCCGCAAGTTGACAAGCGTCAGGTCGGCACACGCGCATTTTACGCCACGCCCTTCGCTCGCCGGATGCGCCGCAATGTGTGGATCGCACCGAGCGCTTGGCCGATCACCCAGAACGCGCGCCAGAGGTAGGCGCCTGCCAGCCCGAGCTTGCCACGCCGCGCCAGCGGTGACCACCACCGCATGTAGTCGGGTCCTGGAAAGCCACGGCATGCGGCGATCGTCAGCTTCCGCCTGATCCCCACGCTAGCGCCGAGCAATGCATAGAGCTCCTCGGCGATCACGTCCTCGCGCAGGAGCGCGTACTTGAGCGATCCCTCCCCACCGAGATCGAGTCTATGGGCCAGATCCTCGCCCTCGGGCAGGAGTCGCAGGCCGGCTGCGAACGCCGGGACACCCCGATACGCGCGCGCGATCTCCAACGCGCTCGACCATTCCGACTCCTCGACGCAAGCGAGCGCTCGCCGCAGATCCTCCAGTGGCTTGCCGTCCCTCAGGTTCGCGTGCTGCGCGGCGTGCAGGGCCACGTGCAGCAGAACCGCGTCGCGATCGGGCACGTGCAACTCGACCCCAGCGACCAGCTGCCGCTCGGCGCTCGCGGCGAGACAACCCCAGATCGCGTCCGGCTTGCCGTCGAGCCCTGGCAGCTGCCAGTGAAGATCCACCATCCCGCCCCCACTGCCGCGGCTAAACGTCGTGCGCCCTATATCCAGGGATAGCGGCGTTGGCATCCACGGGCGATGCTCCGCGAAGCCCAGTCGCTCGAGCACGCCGACCGCGCGTGCTCGATTCTCGGGCGCCACCATCAGATCAGAGTCAACGTAGGGACGCACCTCGGCCGGATACAGCCACTTGGCGAGCACAGGGCCCTTGAGCACGACCGTGTCAATGCCCACACCCGCGAACGCCCTCGCGACTTCCGCGGTAAGCGCATCGACGGCGAAATTACGCGCCAACTCGGAATAACGCTCGTCGAGACGCTCCACGCTCATCGCGGATCGCCGCACGAACTCGCCGCGACATTATTGGCATAGTCCTTCGGGTGCAAAGATCGGTCACCGCCGTGTTTTACATTCGTCTTCGCATTGCGGCAAAAGCCCCGCCTTATGCTCGGTTTATCGGCATCTACTGACGGTTTGTTCTTCTCCGCAATGCCCTTTCGCTCATCTAGTCATTCGATATGACATTCGGCTTTTCCGTTAAAATCCACCTTTTTAAGTTTCTTTTTAGTGCAATATTCTATGCAGGTTGATTCAGTAGACGCTTCCGCCGCGCCTGAACAGACCCCCTGTTCGCAGAGGCAGCATGTACCGGACCCAGTCTTACAAACGACTCTTTCTTCCCCTGAGCTTGCCATTGCTGGCGTCGCGGCGGTCGCGGAGACGATCATCGACGCGCCGGCGGCCGCGGCACCGTAACGCGCGACCCGGACGATCGCTTCCCGGCGGGAGATACCGGGGACCGTGCTCTGCATGAGCTCTGGCTCAGCGGCGAGCAGATCCTTCTCATGCAGCTCGTGCAGCGCGTCAGCAACCAAGTCCTTGCTGGCCCCGACGAGCTGGGCAAGGCCGGTCAGGTCGCGCTCGCCGTCGCAATGCCACCAGACGCGGGCTGCGATCGGGCTCAGGCAATGAGCAATGTGGCTGTTTTGATCGTAGAGGAGGAGCTCCTCGCCGAGCGTCTCTTCGAGGAGACCGTCTCGGCGTGCTCGTGGTAGCGATCTGTTTGTCGTCATCGGTTCACCTCCGACCCCATAGCCCCCTCCCTATGGCTGTAGATTTGAATATTTCGCTCGTCTAGTCTTCAACGACCTGCGCATCGCGTCAAGCGACGGTTGCTGAGGCAGCCCCTTTTGTTTCTTACCGCGAGTGGCCAAATGGACCCAGCAACGCCTAGGCCGCGAATACGAAAACCACCTGCAGAGCGGGCGCGACAGCACGACTGCTCGTCATACTCCATTTGTCCTTGCGATAGCGCAAAGAGCTTGCTTGGGTCCTTGCTGCCAGTCGCCTGCTTGATGCGCTCGCGAGCCGAGTGCTCCGACGATGACGTAGAGATGGGCGCCCGCACAGGCAGGCACCGGAATCAGCGACAAGCACGATCACTGACTGTGCTGTTGAGAGCGCCGTTTAGATGATCGGCGAAGCGCTGCGCTGCTCTACGCGAGAGCAGCTCGCTGCGTCGGACTGCCGAGCGTGGATCGACAGGGGTGGGAAACAAAGATGCCATCTCAGCACCGGCGACTTGACACAGAGCGCTAGCCGTAGAAAGCTAAATGAGCGAAAGAATGGGATATGCAGTGATATGAATGTAGGTCTACGGACAAGAAGCTTGATCGATGCCACAACACGGATCGCTACCACAAGCACGTCGAGACGGACTGCTTGAAGAGACGGTCGGCGAGGAGCTTCTCCTCTACGATCAGGACAGTCACACCGCTCATTGCTTGAGCCCGATCGCGGCGCGCGTCTGGCGGCATTGCGACGGCGAGCACGACCTCACTGGCCTTGCCCAGCTCGCCGGGGCCGGCAGGGACCTGATCGCCGGCGCGCTGCACGAGCTGCGCGAGAAGGATCTGCTTGCCGACGAGCCCGCACTCACGGAGAACGGTGTACCCGGCGGTGTGTCGCGTCGGGAAGCGATCGTCAAGGCCGCGCGTTACGGCGCCACCGCTGCGGCTGGTTCGATGATCGTTTCCGCGACTGCCGCGACGCCGGCGATGGCCTCATCAGAAGAACTAAAGTGGTGCTGCCAGTGCACTAAGGGAGGAGGAGCCGCTTGTGCGTGTATAGCCTGCCAAGGTAACAGCAAAGAAACTGGCGAAGAAGTGTGCGAAAAATTCTGCGCGGGCCAAAAAGAACGATGCCCCGGCCTACTTTCCGCTAAATGCCAAGCTGGTCAAGTATGTAACAATGCCGTATCATGCGAACCAGCATAGGCATGGCTCGGCTTTGATCGTCCTCACGCTGGCGTAACGCGATCGCGAGTTCGGCGATCCGCCACTCCGGTGCGTTGCGCGAATCGCCATCTCCGACGCCCGCCTCTGTCTCCGACCGGGTGTCGCATCTCGCGCCGTTGCTTCGGGCCGATTCCCATCGGGTGCCGTGTTGTGCTTTCCCGGCTGAACAGGCGCACGGATCGGACACGCCCGCTGCCGCTACGGACGAGCTGCGAAACAGCCTTGTGCGCCAGTCTGCGCGCTCGATAGCCGATGTCCCAACCCACACGGTCAGGAGGGGCACACGTTGGAGGTCAGGTGGCCCCAGGACCATTTTTGGGATGGGCGCTGAGCCAAAACAAAGACTCCCGCTCATCTGTGCGGGATTCGGCGATGGGCCCGCCAGGACTCGAACCTGGGACCAACCGATTATGAGTCGGCGGCTCTAACCAACTGAGCTACGGGCCCGTGCCGCGCGCGGCGCGACATCTCAGAAGCTACCAGCGCGATGGCTGCCTGCGCTAGCGCGCCCGGGATGGTTTGATTCATCGGTCAACCAACGAGGGGAGCGGCAATGGCAGCGCGTGCAGCGATCGTTACAGGAGCATCGAGCGGGATCGGCTTGGCTATCGCGCGGATGCTCGGCGAAGAAGGCTATGGCGTCACGATGGCCGCTCGGCGGCCGGAGAAGCTTCAGGCAGCCGTCGACAGCCTTGCCGCCGACGGGTTCGACGTTCACGGTGTTCCTGCTGCCCTCTCCGACGAGAGCGAGATCCAGAAGGTGGTTGCAGCCCATCGCGAGCGCTATAGCCGGCTCGACGTGCTCGTCAACAACGCTGGCGTCGGCATCGGCGCTCCGGTTGGAGACATCCAAACCAAGCACCTGGACATGCAGCTCGACGTCAACGTGCGCTCGATCGTCCTGTTCTACCGTGAGTGCATATCGATGCTCAAGGAGTCAGCGGCCGAGCACTCCAACACGCTGGTCGTCAATACGGCTTCGATCTCGGGAAAGCGTGCAGAGGCATGGCTGTCGGTCTACTCGGCCACCAAGCACGCAGTTGTCGGCTGGACCGAAGCGATGAACAAGGAGCTGGGCTCCTCCGGGATCAAGTCGACCGCGCTCTGCCCCGCGTTCGTGGACACGCCGATGACGGACTTTGTCAAGGGCCAGGTCAAAGCGGAGGACATGATCCGGCCCGAGGACATCTCGGAGGCGGTGCGCTACCTACTGCGCACCTCGCCCGCATGTGTCGTTCCTGAGATGATGTTCGTGCGTCCCGGAGACGCCATCTAAGGAAAGGACGCACATGAAGCTAGGCGTACACATCGGCTACTGGGGTCTCGGCCTCAGCTCCCAGGATCAGCTGGAAATCGTCCAGGAAGCGGAGAAGCTCGGCTACGACTCGGTGTGGACCGCCGAGGCCTACGGCTCCGACGCCGCCACCGTGCTCTCCTGGCTTGCCGGACAGACATCGAAGATCCGCCTGGGCTCAGGCATCTTCCAGATGCCAGGTCGCTCGCCCGCGATGACCGCGATGACCGCCGCAACGATCGACCAGCTCTCCGGTGGGCGCATGATCCTCGGCATCGGCTCCTCCGGCCCCCAGGTGGCCGAGGGCTGGCATGGACAGCGATTCGGCAAGCAATTGCAGCGCACGCGCGAGTACGTCGCTGTCGTACGCAAGGCGCTCGCGCGCGAACGACTCGAGTTCCATGGCGAGACGCTCGAGCTTCCCCTGCCCGACGGCCCCGGCAAGGCTTTGAAGCTCACGATCGGCCCAATTCAGGAGCACATACCTATTTATCTGGCTGCGATCGGCCCCAAGAACACGGCGCTTGCCGGCGAGATCGCCGATGGCTGGATCCCCACGTTGTTCTCGCCCGAGCACGTCTCCGAGCTGCGCCCGCTGTTGCAGGAAGGCGCCGATCGTGTCGGGCGCTCGCTCGACGGCTTCGATATCGCCCCGACCGTCAACGTGTTCGTCACCGACGACCTTCCCGCCGCGCGTGACGCGATGCGGCCGTTCATCGCGCTGTATGTCGGCGGCATGGGCTCGCGCAAGCAGAACTTCTACAACAACCTCGTCTGCCGCTACGGCTTCGAGGAGCAGGCGAAAGTCATTCAGGATCTCTATCTAGAGGGCAAGCGCGAGGAGGCGATGGCCGCGATCCCCGACGCCCTGATCGACATGGTCTCGCTGTGCGGGCCCAAGGACGTTGTTCGGGAGCGGCTGGCGATCTACCGCGAGGCGGGCGTCGGCACGCTCGGCCTCACCCCGATCGCCTTCAACAAGGACGATCGCCTGGAGCAGCTGCGCCTCGTCGCCGAGCTCGCCGCTTAGCGCGACGCTCACGGCCGGGCGTCCGGGTCCGCCGTCACCGTCCATAGCCTCATGTCCGTCTCCCCCGCCCGCCCCGTTTCATCGGACCATTCCCCGCAACCCGCCTCGCATCGGCTGCGCCTGCTGCTTGGCGCCTTCGGCGACCCGGGCCACGCATTCCCGATGATTGCGCTCGGGCGCGCCCTGCTTGCCCGTGGCCATGAGGTGACGCTGCAGACATGGGAGCGTTGGCGTGCACCCGTCGAGGCCGAGGGCATCGCTTTCACCCCGGCTCCCGAGTACAGCGCTTTTCCGATCGGCGACCAGCCGCTCGATTTCTATGAGGCGGTCGTCTATGCCACCCGCGACACGATTCCGCTGGTGCGTGACATGAAACCGGATGTCGTCGTACACGACATCCTCACACTGGGACCGTCGCTCGCAGCGGAGCTGCTCGGCATCCCGTGCGCGACGCTCGTCCCCCACGTATTTCCCGAGGCGGGCCCGGGTTTTCCGATCTACTCGTTTGGAGCTCGCTTGCCGCGTACCGCCGCCGGCCGCGCGTTCTGGGAGCGCGCCCACCTACCTGTCCGTAGGGGCCTCGAGAGCGGGCGCCTCGCGCTCAACCACACACGCGAGCAGGTCGGCCTACCTCCGCTGTCCTATCCGCATGGAGGCACCAGCCAAGAACTGGCGCTCGTGGCCACCTTCCCCCAGCTCGAGTACCCACGTACCTGGCCCGCTCATGTCCATGTCGTCGGCCCGCTGATGTGGGAGCCGCCGGCGCAGGAGGTCTTGCTGCCGCCGGGCGACGATCCGCTCGTGCTCATCGCCCCCTCCACCTCTCAGGACCCCGATCACCGCCTGCTTCACGCCGCCTTGCGTAGTCTTGCGGACGCTCCCGTACGCGTGCTAGCGACCTACAACCGGCGCCTCCCTTCGCGCCCACTGCCCGTTCCCGACAACACAACCGTCGTGGACTGGGTCTCTTATGCACGCACCCTCCCCCATTGCGATGCGGTCGTCTGCCATGCGGGTCACGGCACGCTAGTTCGGGCACTGTCCCTCGGCGTTCCGGTCGTTGCCTGCCCAGTCGCCGGCGACATGAACGAGAACGCCGCGCGTCTCGTGTGGGCAGGTGCAGGAGCACGTCTGCCGCATCGCTTCATATCTCCGCGACCGCTCCGGTATGCGGTTGAGCTCACGCTTGGCGAGCCCTCGATCCAAACCCGGGCCAGAGAGCTTGCGTCTTGGGCGTCGGAGCACGATGCCGGCTCTCGCGCCGCAGTGCACATCGAGCGGCTTGCAGGAGCTCAGGGATAGCCACCCAGCATGCCAACTGTTATTGCCGCACGCCGCTAAAGCGATTCAGAAGCTCTGGGGGTGGGACTCGAACCCACAACTTCGGAGTTAACAGCTCCGCACTCTGCCAATTGAGTTACCCCAGATCGTGCTACCCCGGAGGGGGTGGACGCGTCGGCCGGAAGGACTACCGTTCCGTCCTCGACCTCGGCGTGACAATTAGAGCATAGAAGTACGCACTTGCGCGCCTCGACGCGCAGCTTGTCGAGCGCTATCGCCACACCCTTGGCGTTGATCTCGTGGCGCTTGGTCGATGGATCGAGGTGGTGGAAGTGAAGCGCGCGCATGTTGCGGTCGTATCCGCAGATACGGCAGCATCCTCCCGCCTCTCTGACCAGGGTCTCCTTGACCCGACGACGCCTACGAGTCACAGCATCCGATCGACAGCGCTTACAGCGGTAATTACCCTGTCCCGTGAGCCAGAACTCGCTCTCGCCGTGGCTCGCACAGCGCATCGTCACGGTCGCCAACCCGCCCGCTTAGCCGCGCGGTTGGCCGTGCGCGTGGTCTCGGCAATCCGCCTTCCTCGGGCGCCGTGCGTTTTCAAGCCGTATCTGATGAGCCAATGCCTGACCGTCGCCTTGCTTCGACCGACGGCCTCGGCGATCTGAGCGATCGACGCCCCTTGCTCGACCAACATCTCCAGTTCGGCTCGATCCAAACCCCCGCGCGCGGCGTGCTTCCGCTGATTGACAGCTTGAAGTCCATGCTTATCCACCCAATAGGCGACGGTCGCTTCGTGCCGGTCAAACCGCCGGCCGATCTCCGCAAGCGATAGTCCTCGCCCGAGTAGCTGCTCCAATGGAGCACGATCCATGCACTGCATTGTCTACTGTGGATCGGACGGATACTACGAACAAACGTTCGCCGGGACCCGCCCCATGCACCCGCCCGCCGAGAGCTCGCACCGGTGTCACCAGCTCTATCCCTCCGGCCCCGACTCCGCCAGCGCCCGCTCCTGCGCCCGGTCGAACTCCTGCTTGACCTCTCCGCGCAACCTCGCCAAGTCACTCACCTCGCCAACACCCTGAGCGCGCGCGGTGTGGATACGCCGGTCGATCCACGCGAGCTGCAGCTGCAGCTGCTGCACTTCCAGCATCGGCGGCTTGGTCGAGCGGGCCGAAACCGGCCAACGGCCCGCTTCGACCGTCAGCTCGGCAAGCAACCCGACCAGCTCGCGGTCCTCGGCGTCGACGTCTTTGAGCGGCTCGGCTAGACGACCCTCCTTCAGGTGCAAGGCCGCGCGACGCATAAGATCGCTCGTGAACACCCCGTCGAGATCAACATCTGCAAGCGCGGGCTCACCATATTGAGGAGTAGCGATGCAGAGCGCCAGAAACGCACGCTCGGTGTCCGCGCGGCCGGACAGCACCCTGTCGGCGCTCGCACCATTGTCTGCTGAGCGCTCGCCACCCCCCATGCGTGACGCGCCGCTCGCGGTGCGCTCCCGAGCTTGAGCCTGACCTGCCCCGGAGGCCAGCAACGTCTCCGCCAGACCCTCGCTCAACCCAAGCCTCCCCGACACGAGCCGCGTCAGCTCCATGCGCATGGCGCTCGGCGGCAGCGTCTCGAACACCGGGCGCAGCTCGGCGATCATGCGATCGCGGCCCTCGGGACTCGAGTCGTCGCCGCTTGCCAGCGCCCGCTCGACACGAAAGCGTACGAACGGCACCGCCTGCTTCACGGCGGAGGCGATCGCCTCCGCCCCGCCCTGCTGTACGAGCTCGGCCGGATCGGCGCCCGCCGGCAGCTCCACTACGCGCAACTCCAGCTTGCGCCGCGCCGCCAGCCGCGAGGCCTTGAGCATCGCCTCCTGGCCGGCGCTGTCGGCGTCGAGCGCCAGTAGCACGGTCTGAGCCAGGCGTCCAAGCTCGCCCACCTGCTCGTCTGTCAGGGCCGTGCCCATCAAACCCACGGTGTTCTTGAAGCCCCCCTGATGTAGGGCGATCACATCCGTGTATCCCTCGCACAAGATGACCTCGCCGGCCTTCGTCGCGGAGGCGCGGGCCAGGTCGGCGCCGTAGAGGTGACGGCCCTTGTGGTAGACGTCGTTGTCGGAGGTGTTCAGGTACTTCGGCCGCTGTCCGTCGCGCATCGCGCGCGCGCCGAAGCCGAGCACGCGCCCGCGCATGTCTGCGAGCGGAAACATGATGCGCGAGCGGAAGCGGTCGTACAGGCCGCGCCGTTCCTGCGAGCGCTGGGCCAGCCCTGTCTCATACAGCTCCGCCTCGCTGAAGCCGCCGCGGCGCGAGGCGAGCAGCACGCGATCCCACGCGCTCGGTGCGTAGCCGACGCGGAATTCCTTCAAGATCGCCTCCCCCAAGCCACGGCCCTCGAGATAGCTTCGAGCGCCGGCAGCCTCCGTGGACTCCCACAGGTAGCGCTCGTAGTAGGAGCTTGTGCGCGTGAGCAGCTCCAGAAGCCGCTCGCGCCGTACCCGCCGCTGTGCTTCGCGGGGATCCTCCTGCTCCAACTGCAACTCGACCCCAGCCCGGTCGGCCAACAGCTCCAGCGCCCCCTTGAAATCGACGCCCTCGGTCTCCTGAACGAACGTGAACACATCGCCGGAGGCCTGGCAGCCGAAGCAGTAGTAGACCTTCTCGACCGGCTCTACGCTGAAGGATGGCGTGCGCTCGTCGTGGAACGGGCACAGCCCCTCGTAGCTGCGCGGTCCAGCCCGGCGCAGCTCGGTGCGGGTGCCTACCAGCTCCACGAAATCGATCGCGTCACGCACGCGATCGCGCGATTCGGGTGTGTATCTGGCCATCGTGGCCTACGCTAGCCCTTCGGGACGCGTACTGCCGTCCGAAGCCTTCCGAGTGGCCGCAGAGTCGGGGCTGTCTCAGCGAGCGAAAACGCGCGGGACTTCCAGGTCGGTGTACTCGCGGATGCAGTAGCGGTCGGTCATCCCCGCCACATAGTCGGTCACACGCTGGGCGATGTCGTCCAGCGGCATGCTGCCTCTACTCGCGAGACCGTCCGTATCACCGTCGGGGGTGGTACCGAGCACAGGGTTGGATACGCCGGCGACATCGTTGCTCGGCAACAGCTCAGGGTGCTCTACGTAGTGCTCGAACAGCTTGCGCACGACGTTCGCGATGCGCGCGTGCTCGGCTCGCACCGCTTCGCCGAGATACACGTGCTCGAACATGAACTTGCGCAGCTCCGCCATCGCCGGCCCAGCCACCGGCCCCTGCACGATGTCGCCCGCCTGCGCCGAGTGCTCGACCATGTCGTGCACGAGCGCGTCGATCCGCTGTGAGCCGCTCGCGCCGAGCACCGCGATCGGTTGCTCCGGCAGCTCCTCCTCACGCAGCAACCCGGCGCGCATCGCATCGTCGATGTCGTGGTTGATGTAGGCCACACGATCGATCACGCGCACGATCCGGCCCTCGAGCGTCTGTGGCAGCGGCGCGCGACTGGAGTGACAGGCGATCCCGTCGCGCACCTGCTCGGTCAGGTTGAGACCGATGCCGTCGCGCTCCAGCCGGTCTACGACCCTCAGAGAATGCTCGTAGTGGCGGAACTCGCGGCCGAAGCGCTCTTTCAAGCACTCGTCCAGTGCTTCCTCGCCGATGTGCCCAAACGGCGGATGCCCGAGATCGTGGCCGAGCCCGATCGCCTCGACCAAATCCTCGTTGAGGGCAAGCGCCCGCGCGACCGTACGCGAGATCGTCGTCACCTCGAGCGTGTGGGTCAGGCGTGTGCGGTAGTGGTCGCCAAGCGGCGCCACGAACACCTGTGTCTTGTGCGTCAGGCGCCGGAACGCCTTGCAGTGCACGATCCTGTCGCGATCGCGCTGAAATGGGGTGCGCAACCCACAGTCATCCTCGGCTCGGGCGCGATGCGCCGGATAGGAGCGGGCGGCAAGCGGCGAGAGCTCAGCGGCCTCGAGCTGCCGGCGGCGCTCGGCAAAGGCCGCCGCGACGGGCTTCGTCTCGCTTGCGATAGTCACGCAACCGATTGTTGCAGCGCCTCCGGCCGGTTATCCGCGAGCGACGATAGCTTTGCTCTGCGAGCGGTCGCGGGCATGAGGCGTATGTGCGCATGGTGCTCGAGCATCTCCGAGACGGCACG
>Ga0210385_10001344_pt1 | contig 15370 bp, 15 predicted proteins | sample IncBWH26OmetaG_FD_160107 | JGI IMG/M metagenome (GOLD analysis project Ga0210385, IMG submission 160107) | Forest soil microbial communities from Barre Woods Harvard Forest LTER site, Petersham, Massachusetts, United States - Inc-BW-H-26-O ...
CGAAGCAGTTGCTGGTCCAGATCTTGCGTCGCAACTTCCTGCCGGGGCAGAAAGCCTTGCAGAGCCAGACTCGCCCGCGAACTTTCCATCAAAACTGAGGTGTCGTCTGGACCCGAGAAGGGGTGCAAAATCAATGGCGGCAGCCGGAAGGCGTCAACGCCGCCCGAAGGTCTCATCGTGATATCCGTAGTCGCTGACAACGTCTGAACCTAGCCTGTTGGTCTCAATTTCGCAGACACGCCCATCGTGGGCTTAAGGCGGAAAGGAAACAAACTCCACCCGCACTATTCGTATCGGCACCAAACCGGTCCAGGTCCATAGTTTCCCCGCCCCATTTGCTCTTTCCCCCCCTACGGAGCATTCCTTATCTCTTGACTACAGTGGGGCTCGGCACCTCGCAGCATTTTTCGACAGGCGGCCCGGGCACGTTCGCCGGCCGTTTCAGCTCCAGGTTGATGAGTGCCTGCAGTTGTTCCCATGAAATTGCTCCCCCGATGGTGCGGCCATCGATGAACAGCGTGGGAGTTTGCTCAATCTGCAAAGCTTGTCCGGCCTTTAGGCTTTGATCCACAATCGGCGCGGTGGCGTGCGTATCGATGCAATTCGCTATTTTCGCTGGATCTAACCCGTTCTCTTTGGCGAAACCGAGGGTTTTCTCGCGCAGATTGGCCGGATTTACCTCCTGCTGATGTTCAAAGATGCAGTCATGAAACGCCAAGAAGGCCGTGCTTTGCTGATCGGCGATGCAGTGTGAGGCTTCCGCCGCCGCGCGTGCCCACGGGTGAATCGAATCGATCGGATAATCCTTATAGATGACGCGAACATCGTTCGGAAACGTCTGAGGGATGTTGTCACGAAGAGTCTTGGCAAGTAGGCGGCAATAGGGGCATTGGAAGTCGCTGAAAACGACGGCCGTGACTTTCGCGCCGGCTGGACCAAAAGATGGGCCATCGGTCGGAAGATGCTCCAGCGTGTCGAGAAACGGACTGTCGTTCAAATCCCAAATCGTTCCATTGACGAAATGCTGGCCATCCGGCGTGACGTAGTAGACGCGGTCCAGCCTGTTGCTCCCCTTGGTGAGATGCGCGACGACCCGGAGGTAACCTTTGTATGCGCTCGGAATCGGATCGTCGATGGAAAACTGCACGTCGGACGTGAAGCCCTCGGCATAGCGAATGTAGGCTTCGAGTTTCGGTTTGTCCAGCTTGGGAGGCAGAGCGTCGGCGCCTGCTAAAACGGCGTAGAGGGATAACGCCGCTAGCGCGGAGAACGCGCGATTGTGTCGCATGGCCTTTCATAAGTTTACAAATTTACAAATGCTGGATTGGTGAGGCCCAAACGGGTAAGATGTAGGTAACGTGACCCCAACTGAGCAGGAGTTCAAAGCATACCTGCGCGAGCTTGGCGCGCAGGGCGGCCGCAAAGCAGCTAGCAACATGACCCAAGCGCAACGTACTGCCCGGGCGAAGAAAGCGGTGGCAGCTCGCGAAGCGAAGCGCAAACAGAAGCTGGACGCGGAGCGCAGCCAAGAGCCATCGGCGACATAGCTCGCTGGCGGGTGGGAGACAAACCCTACAATGGGGATTGTCTTCTCTCCGGCGCGCGCTGCCGCTGGCGACAGTTGCAGCCGCTATAGCAGCACTTTATCTCTTCGGCCTCGGCAGCGTCGGCGTCCTCGGACCGGACGAGCCGCGTTATGCTGCCATTGGCCGCGCGATGGCGCAGACCGGCGACTATGTTACGCCGAAATTGTGGGGCTCTCCGTGGTTTGAAAAGCCACCGCTGCTCTACTGGATGACGGCCGGCGGGACGCTCGCGGGCTTCGGCCCCGAAGTGGCGGCGCGGCTTCCGGTGGTGCTGCTGAGCCTCGCCTTTCTGCTAACGTCGTACGCGCTGCTCAACAAGGAATTCGGTTTCAAAGTAGCGGCTGCCTCCACCTCTCTACTGGCCAGTTCCGCCGCCTGGATTGCATTTACCGATCTTTCGCTCACCGATCTGCCGCTGGCGGTTTTCTTCTCGCTCGCCGTGCTGCTAGCGCTTCCGCTGCTCCGGCCCGAGCCTAAAACAAATCGAGTGGCATGGCGATTCGCTGCCATAGGCGCTTGCCTGGGGGTAGCGGCACTCGCCAAAGGCCTGGTGCCGATCGGGCTGGCGTTGCCGTTCTTATGGTTCCTGCGGCGCTTCTGGCGAAATTGGTGGGCGGCGTTTGTGGCACTCAGCATAGTGGCTTTGCCCTGGTATCTTGCGGTTTATTTTCGCAACGGCTCTCCGTTCGTGGAAGAGTTCTTCCTGAAGCACCATTTCGAACGCCTCTACTCGGCGGCGCTGCAGCACGTGCAGCCCTGGTACTACTACTTCCCGGTGCTCTTGGTGGCGCTGTTTCCGTGGACGCCGCTACTTGCATTGCTGGTGCATGGGGTCAACTGGGACCAGCGCCGCCGATTTCTGAGCGCCCTCTGCGTGTTCGGCTTTGTGCTGTTCAGCATCTCGTTGAACAAGCTGCCGGGCTATCTGCTGCCGCTGATCCCGAGCCTGTTCGTCCTGATTGGATCGCGCTTCGAGCGTGCACCGGTTGGATATCCGTCACGCATGTGGCTGCTGCCATGCGCGCTACTGATCGCTGCCATCCCGCTGCTCGCTCACATCCTCCCCACATCGCTGGTCACGGGCCGATTTTCACTGCTCGCCGCCGCTCATGTGAGCCGGGTAGAATTTTTCTACGTGGCCGCGCCGCTCTTGGTGGTTCTGCTGGCGCGCCGGGCTTGGACCGGCTGGCTGCTCGTGCTGTGCGTCGTGTCAGGCGGAATTTATCTGAAAGCTCTCACGTTTCCCGTTCTGGACCGCCAGGTCTCGGCGCGCTGGTACTGGAGCCAGATCGAAGCTTTCCACGGGAGCTTCTGCGACGGCGGCATGAACCGCGATTGGATCTTCGGCATCAGCTTCTACCGGGGCGCGGCGCTGAAACCCTGCGGGACCGGCAAGTTCGATTTTGCCATTCACTCGCAGGGCCGCGCTCTGCCGACAATAGAAGTACTGAGACACTAACAGGACTACGCCGCCGATAGCAGCGTAGCGCTCTTCCGGCGCCGCCAGGCAGCCGCACCGAAAGCGATCAGCAATCCCGCACCTAAGAGCGTGAGACTGCCCGGCTCCGGTGTGCAAACGATAAACTCCTGCTCGGCGCCGGCAACTGTGTCGGAGACAATCTCGTATCCGCTGAAATTCATCGTGCTGTAGTCTGCCAGGGCGGCGTCGATGTAGCTGTTGTCGCCGATCAGATACTTGTATGAAGAGTTGGTGATGCCATACGCCGTGATATCCCAGGCGGCTTCCTGGAGACCGGTACGGTCCGCGCCAGGCTTGATGATCTGACTGAAGAGATACGCTTCCTCCTCATATTCTTGGCCATAAGTTGGATGATATGTGTCGCTCAAGTTCGAGCTGCCGACTTGAGTCACATACGCATTCCACGTATCGTTGACATGGCTCGTATCGTTGAACGCGATGCAAAGCGCCGCCATATCCTGGCCGTTCATCAAGAGGGTGTAAGGGCCAATGTAAACGCCGGTTTTCGTGACTCCGTCGATGGTTACCGAGTTAGCGATGTCAGACGGGCTGCCCGCATTGACGAGCTTCACTTGCGTAGTAATAGGGGCAGCTGACAGTGCCGCTGCAGCAATCAAAAATGTTGTAAAAAGTTTCATAGCAATTCGAGCTTAGAGTTTCTCCCACAAAACAGCTATTGCTTCATGCGGGTTAAGGCGGCACAGAACCGCTGGTACTTCGGCGTACAGCTCCGCTAACGTATGCGCCTTATTTCAGGACTGCTTAGGGGATGCATAAAACGGGCACTGAACTGCATCCACTGAACAGGACCAACATGAGCGAACGAAACAGGCTGGGCAACAGCGATCTTGACATTACCGGTATAGGCGTGGGTGCGTGGGCCATGGGCGGCTCCGGCTGGGCATTCGCCTGGGGTGAACAGGACGACAACGACTCCATTGCGGCGATCCGGGCGGCCATCGACGCCGGCATCAACTGGATCGATACCGCTGCCGTTTACGGCCTCGGCCACTCGGAAGAGGTCGTCGCCAGGGCTATCAACGGCGTTTCCAACCGGCCGTACATCTTCACCAAATGCGAGCGCCGCTGGGACGAAAACGGGAAGATCTTTCCTTCGCTGAAAGCCGAATCGATTCGCAAAGAATGCGAAGACAGCTTGCGCCGATTGAAGGTGGACGCGATCGATCTGTATCAGGTGCATTGGCCCGACCCGGACCAGGACGTTGAAGAAGCGTGGACCGAAATGGCGCGGCTGAAAGAAGAAGGCAAGGTGCGCTGGATCGGCGTATCGAACTTCACTGCCGCGCAGATGGAGCGCGCCCTCCGGATTGCGCCGATCACGTCGTTGCAGCCGCCGTATTCGCTGCTGGTGCGGGACATCGAACAGGAGATTCTTCCCTTCGCCCAGCAGAATAATATCGGCGTGATCGTTTACTCCCCGATGCGCAACGGGCTCCTGAGCGGCGGGATGACAAAGGAGCGTGCGAAGAATCTTCCCCCGGACGATTGGCGGAGCCGCAACCCCGATTTTCAGGAGCCAAAGCTCAGCCGCAACCTCGAATTGGTGGAGTTGCTGGCGAAAATCGGGGCACGCCACGAACGCACGGCGGGCGAAGTGGCAATCGCTTGGACACTGAGCAATCCAGCCGTGACCGCGGCGATCGTGGGATTGCGCAGGGCCGATCAGGTGGCAGGGGTCATTGGAGCGCTGAGCTTTCGGCTAAGCGCCCAAGAGCTTAGCGAGATTGAGGAGTTCGCTTCATCAAAAAGTAAATCGGCCATCCACACAGCACAATGAGCAGGCCGGGCCAGGTGGTCGCCGGACGATACACGAACAAGCACGCGAGCACCGCGCATCCGCCCGCAATATAGAGCAGCGGCACAACGGGATAGCCGAAGGCGCGATAAGGCCGCGGAACGTTAGGCCGCAGGATGCGCAGCCGGATCACGCCGGCAATGGCCAGCACGTAAAAAATCAGCGCGGCGGAAATGACGTAGTCGAGGAGATTGCTATACAGGCTGCCGTAGGCGTGAGTGGCCGTGTTGTAAGTGCGCGGCAGGACCAGCAGCGACGACCAGACGCCCTGAATCATGAGCGACCAGGCCGGCACGTGGGCGCGATTCAGGTTCCCCGCGGATTTCGGGAAAAGACCATCGTGCGCCATTGAGTAATACACGCGCGGTCCGGCCAGGATGAGCGCATTCATGCAACCGAAGGTGGAGATCATGATCGCAGCGGCCATGAGCACCGCCCCAAAGCCCGGAAAGATAGCTTCGAGCATCGCCGTAGCGACGCGATCGGACGGAGCATGCTGGATGGCGCCAAGTGGCAGCACCAGCAGGTAAGCAACATTCGCCAGAACGTACAGACCGGTCACGCACATAGTTCCGATGGCAAGCGCGCGCGGCATGGTCACGCCTGGATTCTTCACTTCGCCGCCTGCGAAGGTGACGTTGTGCCAGGCGTCAGCCGAGAACATGGACCCCGATTGCGAAACGCAGATCGCAGCGAACAACCCGAAGCCGGTGAGCGCACTCAATGATGCGGTCAATGGCGTCACATCGTGCGGTGTCCAGAAATTGCCGAAGTTGGCCGTGACCGCGTCGTGTTTCCAAAAGATCAGGCCCAGCAGAATCAACGCAGCGAGCGCAATCACTTTGGCGGATGTGAAAAGATTCTGCACGATCTTGCCGTAGCGAATGCCGCGGCTATTGGTCCAGGTCAATAGTGCGATGACGAGGATTGCGGTCAACTGGCCGGTCGAGAGCGAAATCGCATAGCCACTAGAGAGATGGATCGGCGGTATCAGGTAATTGGATTCCGAGATGGAAGGCAAAAGCACCCCGGTGAACCGGCCGAACGCGACCGCGACTGCTGCAATGGTGCCCGTCTGAATGACGGTAAACAGCGTCCAGCCGTAAAAGAACCCAACGATGGGCGAGAACGCTTCGCGCAGGTAGACGTACATGCCGCCGGCTTGCGGCATCATCGAAGCCAGTTCGCCATAGGAGAGCGCTGCCGCGACCGTCACGACCGCTGTATATATCCACGCCACCAGCAGCCAACCGGGGCTACCGATGTTTCGCGCCATATCGGCGGAGACGATGAAGACGCCCGAGCCGATCATTGCGCCGATGACGATCATGGTCGAATCGAACAGCCCCAGTTCGCGGACAAAACCGGTTTCGCGATCAACCACCGCGGCCGCGTTACTTGTTGGCATAGGCTGGCTGGCGGTCTGAAGCGCACAGGCCGCTTGGTGGCCGTTGTGCGCGGTCTGACGATGCGACCGTGTGTTCTACAGTGTTTCGCACGACGCGTTTCTCTTCTTCACTCAACTCGAGCCGAGGGGGCCGAACACGTCCGGAGCCACGGCCCACCAGCTCCTGCACAAATTTAATGAGTTGCACAAACTTCGGCACGGTGTCGTAACGCAACAGCGGCAGAAACCATTTGTACAGATCGAAGGCGGCTTCGCGCTCGCCGCGCTGCGTAAGCTCGAACAGTTCTACCGATTCGCGGGGGAAAGCGTTGACCAGGCCTGCAACCCAGCCGGTCGCGCCGCTGTAGATCGCCTCGACGATGAGATCATCAACACCGCATAAGATTTCAAGTTCGCTGCCCGCGAGCGCGCGCAGCGCGGCGATGCGGCGCACATCTGCGCTCGATTCCTTGATCGCGTGCAGGTTCTCATGCTCACTCAGCAACTCCGCGACTTGTTCGGGAAGGAAGTCGACGCGGTACGCGAGCGGGTTGTTATACAGCATGGCCGAGAGAGGCGTGGCTTTAAGCACCGTGCCGACATGCGCCTTCATCTCGCGCCAGTCGCCTACATACACATAAGGCGGCAGCACCATCAGGCCTTGGCAGCCTGCATCCGCGGCCGCGCGCGCCAACGTGACGGCTTCGGCCGTGCTCAGCGCCGAGATGCCGGCCACAACCGGCGCTTTCCGCCCGATTGCGTTTACCGTGGTTCGAAGGATCGCAATTTTCTCATCGAAGCTCAGCGTCGCGCCCTCGCCCAAAGAACCGAGTGCCACGATTCCCGTACAGCCGTTGTCGATCAGCCACGCGCACTGCCGCTCCAAGAATGGATAGTCCACCGAGCCGTCCGTGCGGAACGGCGTCGTCATTGCCGGGATTACGCCACGCCACTGCATGGTTTGCATGTTACATGGTCCGCGTTTCAAAACGCGCAGGCTGGAAGGGCGCGGCGTCGATCTCCGAGGTTCGTCCTAGGATCTGATCGGCAAGAAGGCGAGCCGTTGCGAGTGAAGTAGTCGCGCCGAGTCCCTCATGTCCCGTCGCCACGAAAACACGCTCGAAGCCGCGGCATGGGCCGATGAGCGGCAATCCATCCGGCGTGCCCGCGCGAAATCCGGTCCATGATCGAAGCTGCCGCGCACGAGCCAACGCCGGCATGTATTCGAGTGCGCGCGCCAGCATGCGGTCGATTACGGCTGGTTCAATACTTGGATCGTCGGCATCGTACTGCCGCGAGGAGCCGATCAGCAATTCGCCATTGCAGTTTTGTCTCACGTTGAAGACGACGGAATCGCCTTCTTCCGCGTGCGTCGATTGGACATAGCCGAGCTCGACGATTTGGTGGCGCGCGAAATTCGGCCCCGGATCGGCAACCACAATATGACCCTTTCGGGCGCGAACCGGGAGTCCGGGCGTAAGCTCCGCCGCCCCCGTACCGGTGGCGTTCACGATGGCACCCCCAGTCATGGACGCGCCACCGCTCAAACGCACTTCGCCATCACGGACTTCAACCACGCGATTCATGATGACTTGTGCCCCGCTTCGCCTGGTGAGAAATCGAGCAGCCGAAGCTGGATGAGCAGTTGCATCGCGCGGAACCAGCAGACCGCCCGCAAGCCCTTCGCGCAGGTTCGGCTCAAGCGCGAGAAGCTGTCGCGCATCGACTAACTGCGCCTCGACCCCGCCGCGCGTGTAGCTCTCGACCTTTTCCCGAGCCAGTTCCAGTTCCTGTTCATTCGCCGCCACCCAGACGGTTCCGCACTGCCGATATTCGCAATCCGGCGGTAAGTCATGCGCCAGCTCTCGCCATAGCTCCAGCGAGTAGCGCGAGAGCGCAAACTGCGCTTCGGAATCATCCAGCACCACGAGATGTCCCATGCCGGCGTTGGTCGCCCCGCTCCCAATACCATGCTCTTCGATGATGGCTGTTTTTACGCCGGCGCGCGCCAACTCATACGCACACGCCGCACCGACGATGCCGCCGCCAATGATCAGTGCACCGTATGAAGCCACCATCAGCCCGGAATGCCCCAGCAGAATGGATCGCGCTCATCGATCACCAAATCGGCTTCCGCAGTCACGAAAGCCGAGCCCTTGATGAATGGAATGATCTCGCCATTGACGATCTCGACGTGCCCTTCGAACGTGCTGCCGGTGATGCTCTCCTGGATCCACAGTTCGTGGGCTTCGAGCTTTCCATCGGCATAGAGGCAGGCCATCTTTGCGCTGGTGCCCGTGCCGCAGGGCGAGCGGTCATAGCTCCGGCCGGGGCACAGGACGAAGTTGCGGCTGTCGGCAGATAGATTACGCGGCGCCGCAAACAACTCGATGTGATCGATTTGACTGCCGTTCGCGCCCGTGATCGACTGCGCCACAAGCGCCTGGCGAATGCGCCATGTATATGCGGTTAAATCGTCCAGATTGCAAAGCGAAAGCTCGATCGGGCTTGGCTGTTTCACCTGAAAGAACCAATTGCCGCCCCACGCGATATCGCCGGTCACTCGGCCGTAGCCGGGGACATCGACCTGTACGTCCGCACTATGCCGGAAGCTCGGCACATTGCGCACGGTCACTTCGCCGCTCGCATGCAATTCCGCGCCGACGATCCCGGCTGGCGTTTCAATGCGAACATTCCCCGGTCGAATGCGATTTAAATGCGCCAGCGTGGCGACGACGCCGATAGTGCCGTGGCCGCACATCCCGAGATAGCCGACATTATTAAAGAAGATGATGCCGAACTGGCACGAGGAATCCGCCGGTTCGCACAGCAGCGCCCCGACAATTGCATCGGAACCGCGCGGCTCGTTTACGATCGCCGCACGGATGGCATCGAATTCGGCACGCCAGCGCTCGCGGCGCTCGAGCATGCTTCCGCTGCCCAACTCCGGCCCACCGCTCAGGACCAGGCGAGTGGGTTCGCCGCCGGTGTGCGAATCAACCACATGGATACGCATGACGCCACTTGCATCATGCCATGGGAGCAGATTGTGTGGGCTTGCAGTACGCTAGAAACGAAAAACCCGAGGCGTCAGCCTCGGGTTCGCTGTTTTTCCCTGCTAGAGGGGAGCCTCTAGCCTAGATCTCCGACTACGATTGTAATATGAAGCTCCAGGCGAAGTGTGGTCAAACTAACTACAGATGCTCGCCGGCAATCAACGTGGCGGCCACGTTAAATAGTGCGTTGAGTCAACGTGTACAACAATAACGTCCTGCATAGTCGCTGTAATTCACAATCACCTTGACCGCGATTCACGGCTACTGTACAACAATATTAACACCTCAGACTGTTGTGGGGTGGAATGGGATTCCGAGCCAACTAGCCTAGATCTCCAATCCGGCGACTTGGGCCACGTAATCCGAGGATCAACGGCAGGAGCAGACAGGAGGTAGTCTTATGCTCCCAGCGGTTGAGGGACTGTTAACCCATGTTCTAGCTCTCCCGTTGGAGGGAGCGATCGAATGCATCACAGGTGGACTGGTCGGATTCGTGCTTGGGCTATGTTGCCGCCGTCCGGCTTTGACATTGACGGTGCAGGTAGTTCGCGGATCTGGGAAAGACAGCAGGCGTTCCTAAGACGCCCCGATGCTCGGCCGTCAGGGGAAACTCTGCGGCCGAGCGACCTCAAAAGCTTTGGAGCGAAGCACCTTCGTCAAGAAAAGAGGAAATGATGCTTTCCGATGTTACGAACGATAACGGCATGACGATTCTCGTCATGCTTAACTGCTGGCCCGATATGGCGGACGATCTGCGCCACGGAGGCCCAGCGACGGATGATGACGACAACCAAAGTGCGCAGCCGATAGATTCGGAGACCTGGGCGCACTGGGGCATGTAAGGGAGGGAATATGTTCACACGATCATTTTTCTTCCAAGAAGACGCAGACTATTCGTGGCTGGGCGATGGCGATCGCAGAAACGGGTTTGTACCCGACGGCAACCGGCTCAAAGGGAACAACGACGACGGGCTAAATACGCCAGGGGACGACTCTCGAAGCGATCGACCGGACATAAACGGAGATAGGCGGGTCGACCCCCCAATGACCCATTGACAATAAGCAGGCCTCAGGACGCGGGCTTCGGCCCGCGTCCCGCCTGTTTTCCACATTTTGCGTAATTATGTTTATTGACGAACTGCTATTAACCCTCATTCGCCTGAAATATCCCACCTATCCCGATCCCGAACGCGAAATTCAAGACAAAACCTTGGCGCCGGATTTCAACGTCAGCCCGGGAGCGTTTTCGAATTACAAGAACGGAAAGCGAAAACCGGATCCGGCCCAGGCGGAACGCATGGCCGAAGCATGGACCATGTCTTTGCAGGACGTGCAATGGGGCGAGTTAAAAAGTCGCCTCTGGCAATCCGAAATCCAAGTGTCCGACCGCGATGAACTCAAAGAGAAGCTCAGGGATTTACTCGCCGGTTCCTTGACGCGGGATGCGCTTTCCCCTGGCAACGACACCATCCTTCATGTCAGCACTCTCAATTACGGTATTTTCTCGGGCGGCCCCGACAAGCTTTTTGAAAAGATTTTCAATCGTTACATCAGTCAATTAGGATATAAAACCAAAACCGAAACGCGGAAAGATTTCAAGGTGGATAGACAGTTTCGCAGTGGCGAGATCCACGTCGCACTTTGTTATTTCCAGCATGTGAGCCGCACGGAGGCTCGATTTACGCCAACGCCTTTACGGATCAACCTCGCGGCGGTCTGCCATGCGAGGCACAAGGGCAGCATTACGGAGATCGCTAAAACCGTAGCCGATGTCCCTTCGGACTGCAAAATCCATCCCATCGTGGTGAGCAACGAGGCCGGTTATCTCTACTGCAGGAATACCCTCAACCATGACGACTCGAAGCCCTGGAGCGTAGTGAAGGAATACGATCTGGACACATTGCAAGGCCTCCTGAGCGAAGGCGGCGAAAAGGATGCCATTCGTACCGTCATTATTGATGAATACTCGGCGCTGCTGTTGCTTAGGAAAATGGGACCGGATGGTCTGCTGGCGAGTCCGCTTACGAGCAACAAGAGCACCAGGTATTCGGTGTACCGGCGCGAACTACCGCAATACTTCATGAGCTTCGCGACGCCCAACCGCAATCCGTTTTCAGAGTTCTTCGGCCGCACATTTTCGATGTTCTTGCGCGCCGAGCAGGAGAGTACCGCGCGAGCGTTGGTTAACGTCTTTTGGGAACTCGAGAAGCAGGTATTCGAAGCAATGAGATTTCAGGGGAATTGGTCAGGCGATGCCTACGACGACCGGTCGCTTTCGGAAGTGAAAGCGCGAATCCAAGCGCGTCAATACGCAATGTACACGTTTGGACTGGACGAATTCAATACCGCGAGCCCCCAGGGCCTTGCCGAAGACTGGCGGCGCATTATTCAGAGAGCGCGCGACATCGTCCGGGCGGAAACGGTCACTTCCGAATTGGAACAAACGGAAAAGTTCATCGGCGCCGTGCTAGGCCAAGCAAGTAATTCTTTCGCTCAATTAGAGCGCCCCGAACAGATGAAAGATCTGCGCGAGTATTTCGATCCGGAACTAAGCATGGCGGATTACCGCGGCCGGTATCAAGACGAGATAGTTGAGAGGATTACCGCCAAATTAAAAGGCGAGGAAGCCGAAGAGGAAAGAATTGAAATTTTCCCCATTGCACCTGAGTCCGCAAACTGGAACGACGCGAGCGATGAGAACCTTCGGGGCGTCCAGTCGTTACTTCATCGCTTGGCGGACATGTATTGGGAGCTGCCGAGTGTGGCGGATGGAAAGAGCGTTGCTGAAAGAATCCTGGGAGAATCGAGCGGCACTAAGCGCATGCTGCGCTACAAGCAGATCCTACTGGCAGTGGCGAAAACCAAGCGAACCATCCAATATGCGGGCATCATTTGTATTCGGGAAAATCCAGGTTGTCTCCCGACCGATTTCAAAGACTACAACGAAGAGCCGAGTGAGGCGAGCCGGAAACACCTGGAAAAGACCTGCGAGCTGCGGTATCTGATGGTCTCGGAACGATACCGGCATCAGAATGTCTCTCGCTTGCTTCTTGGAAAAGCCTTGAGCTGGTGCCGCGACCAAAAATGTGAAACCGGGGAGGCTAAATACGAGTATGCCTGGCTCGCAATATTGCCCCAGTTGGAAGAAGCGATCGCTCGCGTACTGCAGATGAGGTTCCGCGGCGCTGATGAGCGTTTGTACCACGGGGCTTTTCCGGAGGGCCGCTTTGTATTTGAGCGCGACCTGCGCGGGCTCTAAGAAGCGATCCGCTCTTCGCCCTAGGCCGCCGTAGGCTCATGCGCCGTTTCCGCGACGCGACCGGGCCGCCGATCTTCGCAAGGCAGCGAAATGTTAGGAAAGCAGCGGCGGAAGTGCTGCATGAGATACGCCGCCAGCTCAGCGGGCACGAAACTGCGGCCTTCATCGAAAATGGCCACGGCGGCGCCGTCCAGGTCTTTGGCGATCAGCACCTCGAACTCCTCCGGGAAGAAGCGGTAATCGTCCGCCTGGTAGCCCGTAATCTCGCCACTGATCACCGGACCCCAAGACCGAAAGTTAATGTCCGCTTTGATTCCCGTTGAGGGGTGCTGAGACCGCAAAATATCGATCGCCGAACCAGGCTGCCAACGAACGAGCTCTTCGTCCATTAAGCCATGCCGGGAAACCGCATGATTGATCTGGTCCATCTGGCGCTTCAACTCGGAGCGCAATTCCTCCCAATACTGATTACCTTCGTGGAACAACGGGGTGGCCACAGGTTTGGATGCTGCACTCATGCCTTCCTCCCGCTCAAAAGGTCTTAAGGCGATTGTGAAAGCGCCTTAATGGATGGATGTAGTGTAGCGCGTTTTTGCAACAGACGTAAGTGGCCGGGCGAGCGCACAGGGCATTAATGCCCGTTGTGCGCGATTTAGCAATGAATTACAGGCGAAATCTTACCGCGCCGCCCCCACCGCCGCGTTCAGCTCCTTCACGATGCTGGCTACGAAGGCTTTGGCGTCGCCGAAGAGCATCAGCGTTTTGTCCATATAATAAAGGTCATTGTCGATGCCCGCAAACCCCGGATTCATGCTGCGCTTGATCACCATCACGGTACGGGCTTCGTAGGCGTTAAGGATCGGCATGCCCGCGAGTGGACTGGTTTTATCGGTGCGCGCCGCCGGATTGACGACATCGTTTGCGCCGATGACCAGCGCGACATCGGTTCTTGGAAACTCGGAATTGATGTCATCCATCTCGGACAAGCGATCGTAGGGCACATCGGCTTCCGCCAGCAGCACGTTCATATGGCCGGGCATGCGGCCGGCCACTGGGTGAATCGCGAAGCGCACATCGACGCCGCGCTTCATCAGCACGTCATACATCTCGCGAAGCTTGTGCTGTGCCTGAGCCACCGCCATGCCATACCCCGGAACGATCACGACGCTGCGCGCCGCATCCAGAATTTCGGCTGCTTCTTCAGGGCTTGCGGACCGCACCGTCCGCTCCGTCCCTTGCTTCGCGCTTGTTTGAATGGTGCCAAATGCTCCAAACAAGACATTGCTAAAGGAGCGGTTCATGGCCCGGCACATGATCACAGAAAGGATGAATCCGGACGAGCCGTCCAGCGCACCGGCGATGATCAGCAGCTTGTTATCGAGCGCAAAGCCCATGGCGCTGGCCGACAAGCCCGCGTAGGAATTCAGCAGCGCAATTACGGTGGGCATGTCCGCGCCCCCGATGGGCACAATCAGCAGCACGCCGAAGATCAGCGATAGCGCCGCAAAGATCGGATACAGCCATAACCTTTCCGGCGACACGATCAGCGCAATCCCCATCGCGACCGCCGTTCCGAAGACGCCGAGATTCACCCAGTTCTGCCCGCGATAGGTGATGGGCCGCTGCGGCAAAACCTCCTGCAGCTTTCCGAAGGCCATCAAGCTGGCGGTGAACGTCAGAAACCCGAGCAGCGTTTCGAGCACCAGCGCGCCCATTATGAATCCGTGCGGAATGCGGCGATAATACTCCGCCGTCCCGATCAGCGCCGAAGCCAGCGCACCGCAGGCGTGCGAAAACGCGGTCCGCTGCGGCACAGCAGTCATCGGCATGATGTACGCGATAGGGACGCCTATGGCGGACCCGATGAAAAACGCGATCAGAATCCATTCGTAAGTGACCACTTCGCGGCGCAGCAGGGTGCCGACAACGGCCAGCAGCATTCCAATCTCGCCAACGATCACGCCGCGCCGCGCCGTGGCCGGCGAGTTCATCCACTTGATGGCCAGAATGAATCCGGCAGCCGCCAGTATGTAAAGTGCGGGGAAGATGGTTTCGGTCATTTCTGCCCCGGGCCCCGTTTCTTAAACATCTTGAGCATGCGATCTGTGATCAGATACCCACTGACGACGTTGATGGTCGAAAGCACGACGGCGGAGAAGCCGAGCACTCTAGTCAGTGTGGAAGCTTCTTTCTCCCCCGTGATCAGAATCGCGCCCACTACAGCGATGGCCGAGATGGCGTTCGTCAGCGACATGAGCGGCGTGTGCAGCAGCGGCGACACGCGCCGGATCAGCTCGAAACCGAGGAATGCCGCCAGCATGAAAACCCAAATCGCAATCTCGTAGTTGCTCATACCCGGGCCGCCTGTTCCGCGAGGAGTTCTGAAATCCGGGCGTTTACAATTTTTCCCGCATGCGCGACCAGCGTCTCGCGAACGATTTCGTCATCCAGATTCACGGTAAGATTGCCGTCGCGAACCAACAGCCGCAAAAAAGCCGCGATGTTGCACGAATACATTTGACTGGCGTGATAGGGCACCAGAGACGGCAGGTTCAGCGGTCCAAGAACGGTCACACCGTGGTGCACCACAGTTTCACCCGGCCGCGTCAGTTCACAGTTACCGCCGCGCTCCGCCGCGGTATCGACAATGACCGACCCCGCGCACATGGCGCCCACCATCTCAGCAGTAATCAGAATCGGCGCCTTCTTGCCCGGCACGGCGGCGGTCGTGATCACCACGTCCTGCTCGCGCAGCACCTCCGTCATCAATTGCCGCTGGCGCCGGT
>Ga0210385_10001345_pt1 | contig 15351 bp, 16 predicted proteins | sample IncBWH26OmetaG_FD_160107 | JGI IMG/M metagenome (GOLD analysis project Ga0210385, IMG submission 160107) | Forest soil microbial communities from Barre Woods Harvard Forest LTER site, Petersham, Massachusetts, United States - Inc-BW-H-26-O ...
CGAAACGCGTCACGGTCAATGTCGGATTCTCTTCCGTCACTGCGATGGGCGAATCGAACGTCACGTCCTCGGGCGAGAGCGAGTCTGCATCAGCGAATCCACTCGCCGCAGTCGATTTGTTTATCGCGTCACTTACTTCGTCTTTGCTGACTGGGCGTGACCAGCGCGTGACGATGACCGATGCAGGAATGTCGAATGCAGAGTCCAACGCGGGCGTGGTGCGAATCGCGCGCTCGATCTCAGTGCGACCCAGCGTGCGTTGCGAACCGATACGCGGCGCACTGCAGAGCAGGATGCCGGCCGCGCTGGTGCGAATCCCCTCAGGGGCATTTGCCGGCAGCAGATCGGCCAGCGAGACAACTTCGCCGTGGACGGCGGCGCTCTTGAGCAACATCAAGTGAGATGGGTTCGCCGCCGTGGCTCGCAAGGGAAAAGCCGCAAGCAGAAGCGTAAGCGTAGCCGCAATTTTGAGATTCATTCGATCCTTCACTCCGTCTTCAGAGATTACGCAAAAAATCAAAACCAGGACTTCCCTACCCGCGTCAGGTATCGTGTCGCAGCTACGAAAAGGCACCTCAGCGGGTGCAGGGGTCGAATGAAACCAGGTGTATCTGGAAATGGGTCTGTGCCGCACCTATGGCGCTCGGTCCCTTTTCGCTTTGAACCCAGCCCTGCGGGCTGGGCTAAGTTGTTCCGCGCCTACGGCGCTGGTTTTTTGACTGCGATCGTCGTTTCCTTCGTTCTTTTACAGCGTGCCTAACGGTCGCGTCCTGACGACAACCAAAGTTGTCGCACGGGTTCTGGAGCCCCACGCTTCTAATCAGAGTCTCTTCCACGGCCTGTTCGGCCCGTGGTAAGTGCTACGCGATTGGAGCGATTTATGTCGTCAGGCCGTTGAGCGTCTGAAACATTTCGTCGGCGGCGCGCACGACACGCGAGTTTGCTTCGTAGGAGCGCTGCGCGAGGATCATGTTTACGAACTCCGTGACGACGTTCACATTCGATTCTTCGGTGTATCCCTGCTGAATCGTGCCGAGACCTTCCGCGCCGCCCGGAGTGCCCACAATCGGGTCGCCGGACGCGGCCGTCGCTTCAAAAAGATTGCTGCCCACGCTGTTGAGGCCGCCGGGATTTTGAAACGTAGCCAGCTGAAGCGTGCCAACTTGCGCGGGCTGCTGCTGACCCGGCTCGGTGACGCTGACAGTGCCGTCGTTTCCGACCGTGATGGTTAGCGCGTCCGGCGGTATGGTGATGCCGGGCTGCACCTGATTGCCGTCCTGCGTGACGAGGTTGCCGACGTTATCCACGGCGAAGTTTCCCGCGCGCGTATAGGCGATCTCTCCGCTCGGCAGCAGCACCTGGAAAAATCCGGCGCCCTGAATGGCCAGGTCGAGTGGATTCCCGGTGGAGTTAAAGTTTCCCTGCTGTTGAATGACTTCGGTTGCGCTGGAACGCGCGCCAAGACCGACCTGCAGTCCGGCGGGGATGATCGTCTGCTGCGTATTGGGCGCGCCCGGAGTGACGGCGGTTTGATACAGCAGGTCTTCAAATTGGAGGCGGCGGCTTCGGAAGCCCACCGTATTCGAGTTCGCAAGATTGTTCGCGATGTTGTCCAGGCTGCTTTCCTGGGTTTCCATGCCGCTGGCTGCCGTATAGAGAGAGCGAAACATTTGTTGAGTCCTCCTCGTTCAAGTGGTTTCAAGCCCTTTGCTTCCGAACGCGAGCGCGCCACAAATTTATACTGCCTTCGTAGGATGTCGGCCTGAAAGGCCAGCGCTACCAGGGCAACGGCCAATGCAGCGGAGGGCGCTTCGCGCCGTTCCGAAAAGATTTCATCGATTCACACACGGGCGAGATCCGTGACGGCGGTGCGGTTGAAATCGTCGAGAAAGATGGAGAGCGTGCGTTCGAGCATTTCGGAGTGCCGCTGCAGCGCGATCAGTTCGACGGTTTCTTTCACAGGGCTCACGTTGGCGGCTTCAAGCATGCCTGCGACCAGACTCGAATTCGTCGCGTCTTTGTCCGCGCCCGCCGGCGCGGTGAAATTCGTCTGTCCTTCGGGAAGCAGGTCCGTGCCGGGGGCGAACTCGACCAGCCGGAGATCTCCGGCGATCGCACCGGCCACGGAAACCGCGCCGTCCTGCGCGACTTTCACTTCGCCCTGCGGCACCTGGACCACGAGGTTGCCGGGACCCATCACAGGGTCTTCGTCTTCATTCACGATTTGACCGGCCGCGTTCACGTGGAACGAACCATTCCGCGTGTAACGGATGCCGCGCGGCGTTTGCACGGCGAAAAACGCTGTGCCTTTGAGGGCAAGATCGAGCGGGTTTCCAGTGGACGTAAAGTTCCCCTGATCCAGATTGATGTCCGCACCGCCGAGCACGCCGTAGTCATTGGCCGCTGCATTGATTGGGCTGAGAAGCTGGTCGCCGAGGCCGGCGGAAACGCTCTCGTAATACTCGAACTGTCCGCGAAATCCGGTCGTGCCGACGTTGGCGAGATTGTTGGCGACCACGTCCAGGGCCTGCATGCGCGCTGCGAGTCCTGTGAACGCTGCGTAGTAACCGCTATCCATTTGAGCCGTCCATTCGCCCGATCTATTCGGATGTTTCCAAATCGAGAGAGTGCAAGCGATGCGCCAAAGCGGACGGGCACGTGGAGCAGCTGAAAACGAAACGATTAAGCGGGAGGCGGGAGGGAATGGAACGGCGACCGGCTAAAGATTGCCGAGTATTTGAGGCAGAGTTTGCCTAGCGCGGGGATCAGGCGTTCGGGTTCGGGCGGCGTTTAGAGTCTGTATGGCGGCCATCAAATTTCTGCGGTGGCGGGTGAAGAGGTTGCGGAAAAATGTTGAAGGGGGCAACGGCAAAGCGCAACACCAGCGGCTGGGCCATTCGTCCGAGTGTGATTGCGGCGCTACCACAAACGGCGCGACGGCGCAGAAACTGTGGCTCGGCGTTTCGTCGGAGTGTGATTTGCTAATGCACGACCTTAAGCGTTTCAGCGCTGATGGCTGGCGCGCGAATTTCCGGCGCTCTCTTGGATGCCGGGGCGGATCATCGGCAGGAGCGAGAAAAAATCGCGCATGAAGATGTCGGTGAGGAGTGAGACCTGGTCCGCTGGCATTTTTGACGCCCAGGCCGCTGCCAATGGGCTTGCGGAAGTTACATTCTCCTGAGAGTCAAAGCCCATGCAACGCAAAAAGTTGGTGAGATACCGCGCCTCGGGGATCGCCACGGGAGCGGATATAGCGGCGCCTGCCTTACGCAAATTTGGCGCTGCGCCGGCGGCGGGTGCGTCGGTGGAAGGCGCGGCAGAGAAACCCGTGGATGACCACAAGTCCGTCATGACTCGCAAACGATGGGTGCCGAGCACAACCACGGCCTCTTCGACTGTGTTGACCGGTTCGTCCGGAGAGACGGCCAGCGCAGTTCCCAGCCGCAGGATGAGTGCCTCGAGGTCGGGATATCGCCGTATTTCGTCACTGATGGCGGCGAGGTCGACCGGCGCGGAGAGCAGCAGCCGCGTGATGCACACATTCGCTTCGCGCGTTTCGCGATCGCGCGCTGAGGCAGCGTCTGATACGGCGGTGCGGCGGGAGTCGATCTTGCGGAGATTTTCCGAGGAACCGCGGGATGAATCTTCGAGCGCTATTGGCATGGTGTTTCCCCCGATACGGGCCTGCTTCAAGGACGTTATCGGCGCTCCCGAAGAGGGCCTTTAGTGAAATAGGGGCATGTGCAGTGTGGAAAAGAGCGGCAATCAATGGACTACCGGATGGGCAGACGGACGCCGAAAAATGGCACTCCGGCTCGATGCAATCTCGATCGGCGCGCAGGGCGCGTCCGTTGGTTGCTTCGATTCAGAGACGCGACGATTCAGCGCGGGCGCTCACTCTTCGATATCGCTCGGCAAGCGGAACATCAGATCGTGACTGCGGCTGCCGCTTCGCAAGCGCACCCACATAAACCGGCGAGGCCGCGCAAGAAGAAGCTCGTCCGCGCCGAGCGCGATCGAATAGTCGCGAACGGCGCGAGCCATTTCGCCCGCGTCCCAGAGCGTTTCGAAAACGATCTCGCTGGGCCGCGCCTCGGCACGAATTTCGGCAAGCGCCTGTTCCATGGCGGACTCGGTGATTACGCAGGGCTCGGTACGCGCGCCCAGCTGGCGTTCGACCGAATAGAGAGCGGTGTGGTCAATGTCTTCGGCGAAGGCGACGAAGAGATTCTGGCTGGGGCCGTGATAATGAACCGGAATCATCCGCGAGGACTCGATCAGGGCGAGCGGCAGCATTTGCGAGCAATCGCGAAAGCGCGGATTGTTCTCGATGGGAAAGACGGCACATCCCCATTGTGCCGCGAGCGCCGTGGAGACGTCCTGTGCGGAGGCGATGCCGAGGTCGACAAGAAGGCGGCCGAGGCGGCCGGGACGGGATGCGCGTTGGGTGGCGAGCGCGGACCTGAGCTGATTGTCGCTGATGACTCCGCGTCCGAGGAGCAAGAGTCCCAGGGGGATGCGATGCGCCCGCTGCAGCGGTTTGTCGCGGAGTTTCAGCAGGCCGCTGAACTCGCTGACGATGGCCGTCTCGAAGCAGTCGAGGCAGCAGTACCAGCGTCCCTGCAGGAGCACACCCTCGCCGCTTCCGCGCAGCAAACGGCGGATCGAGCCTTGAAGCGGGCAAGCGGGATTTTCACACTCCAATGCGTTTCTCCCTCGCGCGGCGAACAGGCGTGCCGCGGACGCTGGGCGCGGAGGCTCTTGGCCGAGTCTCCCGCCGGGCTTGCGGTCAAGCCTCCAGTGATTCGAGACGCTGGCTGGCCTGCGCGATGTCGGTGATACGTAGTCCATAGTTGCCATCTACGATGACCACCTCTCCATGGGCGATGACGCGGCCGGAGACTATCAACTCGGCCGGCTCCTGCACGCGGCGATCGAGTTCGATGACCGAGCCGGGATGAAGTTCCAAAATTTCGCGCAGGAGCATTTCGCGCTGGCCGAAGCGGAGGCTCGCCTCGAGCTCGACGTCGAGAAGGAGATCGAGATTGGCGGTGGCGCCGGCGTCGTCCGGCGGCGATTGTGCGGCTTGCGCGGCTGGGCGCTCGGCATCGGCTGGCGCGGGGGATGGCGAGGCCGACGCCGACGACAATCCGGCCTGAAGATCCGCGCTGAGCGATAGCGTCCACTGGAGGGGATCGACTTTGGGGGCCGCGAACACCCAAGGCGCGCGGGCCGCTGCTTGCCATTCAGGCGCGGTGCTGGACGCGGCCAATTCGAACTGAACTTCACCGCCATATTTGGATTTGCAGGCGGTGGAAGCGACACCGGCAAACTGGCGCAGAGTCTCGCTCAATGCGTCGGCGCGGCCTTCGTCGAACGCGACCGTGGCGTCCAGCGGCTCGGACATGAGCAGTTGCGTGAGCCTGACGGCGTCGGGGCGCGCGATCTGGAAGGCCAGTTCGCCGGAGAGGCGGCCGGAAACCGCGAAGCGCGACCAGATGGCGTCGGCGGGAGCTTCGCCTGCGGTTGCGGGCGAGAGCGGCGTGGATGTGAAAGGCGAGCCGGCGAGTTGTTCGAGAACGTGGGCGGTGCTTTCGGCCCACAACTGCGCGAACACCAGGTCGGTTGCCGAGATTTCGGGCAAGGGATTCGAGCTCATGAACGCTCCTTCTCCACCACTTCGGGCGGCGGAAGAATTTCCTGCACCAGGCCTCCGCGAGCAGCGCCGCAGCTGACGGGAAGGCCGGAAAAGACGGGAGTGCCGTTGATCGCCATGAACATCGGCTCGCGCAGGGAGTGGCCGAGCGGCAGGACCTTGCCGGGCTGCATGTCCACCACGTCGCGGATCGCGACCGGGACACGGCGAAGCTCGAGGGCGACTTCGAACTTGGCATCGAGCATACGTTCGCGAAGGCGGATGCCGGTGTCGGCGGAGCTTCGGCGGCGGCGGGTCATTCCTTGCTGAGCGAGCTTGCGCAAGAGCAGGTTGGAGACAACACCTGGGAAGACGAGGTTGAGGGTGCCGCGGACGTCCGTGATCTGCACTTCGAAGCTGAGGTTCAGGACGCGTTCGGCGGCGGGCATCAGGCTGCCGATGTGGGCCTGCTGGAGGCGTTCGCCCGCGCTGAACTGCAGGGGCAAAGCCATCTGCCAAGTGGTCTGCAATTCGCGGCAGAGAATTTGCATCACGCTGCCGATGATCTGCTGCTCGATTTCGGTGAGGTCGCGCAGTTCGGTCACGCCCTGTCCGGGCCCGCCGAGAAGCAGGTCGATCATGGGAAAAATAAGAGCCAGATCGATCTGGATGGCGGCGAGTTCCTCGATCGGCATGAGGACGACCGTGGTGAAATAGGTCTGCTCGGGGATGCGCGCAAGAAATTCGTTGTAGACGAGCTGTTCGACGGCGACGAGGCTGGTCTGAAAGCCGACGCGCAGATAGGCTCCCAGAGAGTTGGTGAGGTTGGGCGCAAAATTTTCATGGAGCGAGGTGACCTGGCGAACTTGATCCTTGGTGAGGGCGCCGGCCTGGCGGAAATCGCACTCCTGCACGACGCTGCGCCGCTTCGAGGAAGGCCTGGGGGCGCGCTTTTGGGCCGCGTTGAAGAGCTTGTCGATCTCTTCCTGGTTGAGAATTTTCTCCATCAGGCGAGTTCCTTGGCGGCCCGAGGAGGCACGCTGCGAGGAGGTGCGGCGGGCGCGATTTTCGATTTCCCGGGCGCGCCGGCGATCGCGGGGCCTCGGCGCGGGCCTGAGTCGAGCATCTCCCGCATGCGGACGCGAAGCCTGAGAAGAGCGGCGGTATGAATCTGCGAGACGCGCGATTCACCGATCCCGAGCACCTCGCCCACTTCTTTCATCGTCAACTCCTCGAAATGGTAGAGCGCGAGGACCTGGCGCTCGCGGTCCGGCAATTCGCCGAGGGCGGATTCGAGCAGGCCGTTCATTTCCGAACGCAGGGCTTGATGATAGGGATTCTCCTCCTCGCGTCCGGCGCGATGCTGCACACCTTCGTCTTCGGCGCCGTCGGCCGCGTCGGTCTGCAGGCTGCTGATATCGAGTCCGCGGATATCGCCCAGGAGCTGCTGAAGGGCCTCCAAAGAGACTTGAAGCTCGGCGGCGATTTCAGGCTCGGTCGGGTCGCGCCCAAGTTTCGCTTTGCAGGCGAGAATGGCCTGTTCGAGACGCCGGGCCTGACGGCGGAGCGCGCGAGGGCTCCAGTCGATCTGGCGCAGGCTATCGAGGATCGCACCGCGAATGCGAAATTCGGCGTAGTGCTTGAGCTGAACGTTTTTGCTCGGGTCGTACTTCTTCACGGCGTCGATCAAGCCGATGATTCCGGCGTGGACGAGATCTTCGAGCAAGACCTGCGGCGGCAGGCGGTCATGAATGCGCCGCGCGATGTAGTGCACCTGCGGAAGATGTTCGAGCAGAAGCTTCTCGCGGCGCGCTTCGTCCATTTGCGTTGCGGCTTGCGGCGTCATAGCGGCCTCGTGGTTAAACGATCGAGCGCGATTTCAAATCTCTTCATTGCACGACTCCCATGGATTGCACCGAGACGATCGGCGGAATCTCGGCAGGTGAAAGCACCACAATCCGCGGCACGAAGGGTTCGAGCATTCGTCGCAGATGAAAGCGCGCCGGCGTGCCACAGAGCATTACGGGCGATGCGACGGCATACTGGTCGCCCGCCACGCGCCGCAGCCCATCCAGAACTTTGCGCAGGAAGCCGGTTTGCATCGCTGCCGTGCGGCCCGCGGCGGCCTGCGGCTCGAACGCGCGGTTGATCTCGTCTTCGAGCGCGGGATCGACAGCGACGACTTTCAACTTGCCGTCGTCCTGCAAAAGCGGCTGCACCAGAGCGCGGCCCAGCGCTTGCCGGGCGGCTTCGACCAGCGAGACCAGGCTGCGGCTGGTGGCGGAAGTGTCGATGAGCGTTTCGAGGATGGTCGGCAAATCGCGGATCGAGACTTGTTCGCGCAAAAGCTGCTGCAGAACTTTTTCCGTTTCGCCCAGGCTCAGAACGCGCGGCACCAGTTCCTCGACGAGCTTGGGATGGGTGTCCGCGAGCGCGTCCAGCAGGCGCTTGGTTTCCTGGCGCGTCAGGACTTCGTGCGCGTGGCGGCGAACGACTTCGGCGAGATGTGTCGCGATTACGGACGTCTGCTCGACCACGGCGTAGCCGGCGCTCAAAGCCGCGTCTCGCAGGCTCGCTGGAATCCAGCGCGCGGGAACGCCGAAGGCAGGCTCGCGCGTCACAATTCCTTCCAGCGCCGGGGGCGACGCTTCCGAGCTGATCGCCAGCAGCCAATCCTGATGCGTCTCGCCGCGTGCGATTTCCACGCCGCGCAGGCGAATCACGTATTCGCGCGGCTTCAGCCGCATGTTGTCCGTGATGTGGATGGCCGGGACGATGAAGCCCAGTTCCGTTGCCAGATGTTTTCGCAACGAGCGGATGCGCGGTAGCATCTGCCCGCCCTGCTTCTGATCGACCAGCGCAATCAGCCCGTAACCCACCTCAAGGCTCAGCTCATCCAGTTTGAGCAACCCCTCCAGCCTCTCCTGTCCTCCGGGCTTCTGTTCTACTTCGGCCTCTTTCGCCGCCGTCACCGCCGCCGCGCCCTCCGCCGGAAGGCGATAGCCCATGATTCCGGTGGCTGCGGCCATCAAAAGGAAGGAGAATTTCGGCAGGCCGGGCACGAGCGTCAGCGAGAGCATCACGCCGGAGGCGATCAGCAGAGCTCTGCGTCCCGAAAATAGCTGCCGCTGCAAATCGACGCCGATGGTGTCGTCCGACGAGGCGCGCGTGACCACCAAGCCGCCCGCGACCGAGATGAGCAGCGACGGAATCAGCGTCACCAACCCGTCGCCCACGGTCAAGATGGTGTAGGTCTTCAGCGCGTCCTGCAAGGACATGCCGAGCTGGAATACGCCGATCAGAAAACCGGCCACGATGTTGATCGCCGTGATCAGGATCGTAGCCAGAGCGTCGCGCTGGCTGAAGCGCGCCGCGCCGTCCATCGCGCCGTAGAACTCGGCTTCCCTCGCGATGGTCTCGCGACGGGCGCGCGCGGCGCGTTCGTCGATGAGGCCCGCGTTCATGTCCGCGTCGATCGCCATCTGCTTGCCGGGCAGCGCATCCAAAGTGAAACGCGCCGCCACTTCCGCGGTGCGGACCGCTCCGTGGTTCACGACGAGATACTGAATCGCGATCAAGGCCAGAAAAACGACGAAGCCTACGACGTAGTTCCCTCCCACCACGAATTGGCCAAACGACTCGATCACATGCCCGGCCGCCGCAGTTCCTTCGTTGCCGTGCAACAAAATGCGGCGCGTGCTCGCGAGATTGAGCGATAAGCGGAATAGCGTGAGCAGAAGCAGTAAGGTGGGGAAAACGGAAAACTGCGCCGGACGCAATATCTGCAACGCGCTGAGAAGAACCAGGACGCCGAGAGTGATGCTCGTGGCCAGCAGGAGATCCAGCAGAAACGCCGGAACGGGAACCATCATCACGAAGACGATCGCCACCGCGGCGATGGGAACAAACGTGCCGCCGCTGAGTTTCACGGGCGCCGAAGATGCTGGAGTAGCGTTGGGCATGGTCGTCAGGACTTCGGCGGAGCCGCTCCGTTCGCAGGATTCGGCGCCGTTGCGCCGCGCGCCTTGGCGTCGGCCTGCGCTTTCGCCTGAGCCTGGGCGCGGTAAATCAAAGCCAGCACTTCAGCCACGGCGACGTAAAGCTTTCCGGGAATCGACGTGCCGATTTCCACCGTGCGATACAACACGCGGGCCAGCGGCGGATTTTCCACGATGGGAACCTCGTGCCAGCGAGCTTCGCGCTTGATTCTTTCAGCGATAATGCCCCGCCCTTTGGCCAGCACGACGGGCGCGGCCATTTTTTCGGGGATGTATTGCAGCGCCACGGCAAAGTGGTCCGGGTTGGTAATCACCACGGTGGCGCGCGACACCTGCTTCATCATCAGGCGCCGCCGCAATTCGCCCCGGCGGCGGCGAATCCTGCCGCGAATCGCCGGATTTCCTTCCGTGTCTTTGAACTCGTCGCGAATTTCCTGCTTGGACATGCGCAGCGAGCGCTCGTAATTCCACTTCTGAATGCCGTAATCCGCACCGGACCACACCAGCAGCACCATTCCGCCTTTCCACGCGAACTCGTAGAGCAACACACCCAGCCAGTCGAGCGCCTGGCCGAGGCCCATCTGCGACGAGTGAATCAGCGCGAGCCACTCGCGCGAAATGATCGTCGCGGCGATATAGAGCAGGAACGACGCGGGAATCAGCGACTTCAACATCGGGCTCAGCCCGGCCACGGAAAAAATCCGCGAAAGGTTGTTCACTGGATTGAACCGCGTCCAGTTCGGCTCAAATGCCGCCGGCGCGAATACGAACCCACCCTGAACGAACAACCCAAACGCCGCAACGCACCACGCCAGCACCAGCGGAGGGGCGGCCCATCGCACGACGCTCGTTCCTGTCGCTGACAAAATCGGCGTGATCGTCGCCATTTCAGGTTGCGAAGACGTTGCGAGCAGCGATCGAAACAGTTCGCGCCAGGACGAAATCCATCCCGATTGCCCCCAGCGCAGCAATGCCGCCACACCAAGCAGCGTCAGCGCCGACGGTAAATCGCGGCTGCGGACAAGCTGGCCCTGTTCGCGCGCTTTCTCGCGGCGCTTGGGCGTAGCTCGCTCTGTTCGTTGTTCGTCAGCCATGGGTCATTCTTCGCGGTACAGTGTTCGCCTCATCGCGCGGCGGTGAGCAGGCTCTCTGCACTTTCCAGCGCTCGATAAAAGTAGTGGCCCAGCAGGCTCGGCCAGAACGCCACCGTTCCATACATCACCGCCAGCCCGAGCAGCACCTTCGCCGAAATTCCGAAGAAGAGTGCCGGAAACTGCGGCGCGGCTTTGGCGAGAAATCCAATCGTCAGATCGACCAGCATGGTGGCCAGCAGGACGGGAAAGGCGATTTCGGTGCCGATCAGCCACATGGCTCCGGACATCCGCGCCAATTCCTGCGCCGGCAATCGGCCCGAAGCGAGAGTTCCGAGCGGGACCATGCGAAAGCTCGCCGCCGTGGCCCGCAGGAGCCATCGATGCACGCCAATCTGCATGAAGATCAGGAGCGCCATCAATTCGTGCAACGTGGAGAGCACGGTGATTTCGACTTGCGAATTGGGGTCGATGATATTCGCCAGCGAGAAGCCGAACTGAAAGCCGACGATTTGCCCGGCGAGCAGCATGCCGTCGAATACGAATTGCGTGGTGAAGCCCACCATCATCCCCACCGCGATTTCGCCCAGCGCGAGCGCGATCCAGTGCGCGATGCCGCCAGTGACCAGATCCGCCGGCGCCGGTCCCGAGATGTAGACCGGCAACAGCAGCGCCGTGAGCATCACGGTGAGCCCCGCCTTCACTTGATTGGGCAGCGACACGTTGCCAAAGAATGGCGCGAACGTCATGAGCGCGCCCACCCGGATGGCGACGAGCACGGCGCGGCTGATATCGGCTTCGAGCACAAACCCTCACAGTACTTGCAGCTCCTATTGCGTCAGGTGATGGAAATCCCCGAAAAGGGAGATCGTGAACATCACCAGCTTGCGCATCATCCAAGGGGCGAGCCAGAAAGCGAACGCGCCCACCGCCGCAATGCGGGGCACGGTGGAAAGCGTTGCGTCCTGCATCGACGTGAGCACTTGCCCCAGACTGATCAGCGCGCTCACCAGCATCGCCGCAGCCAGCACGGGCGCGGAGACAATGAATGCCGCTTCCAGCGTGCGGCGCGTAAGCTCAACCACATCGAATGACGACATCCAGCGACTCCGCCCGCAAATTTACGAAAAGCTTTTCAGCAGCGAACCGACGACGAGATTCCATCCGTCCGCGACCACGAAGAGCAATAGCTTGAGCGGCGTCGAAATGATGACTGGCGGCAATTGCAGCATGCCGACCGAGGTCGTGACCGCGGCCACGACCATGTCCACCACCATGAAGGGCAGGAAAAGCACGGCGCCGATCTGGAAGCCCACTTTCATTTCCGAAAGGATGTAAGCCGGAATCACCACACGCATCGGCAGATCGGAAGGCTGGCTCGGACGCGGAATGCCCGCGATTTCGGTGAGCAGGGCGAGATCTTTTTCGCGCGCGAACTTGAGCATGAAATCGCGCAGCGGCACCGATCCGCGCTCGATCGCTTCTACCGCGCCGATGCGGTTCTGCTGGAACGGAACGATGGCGACGGTGTTGATCTGGGCTCCGAGCGGGGCCATCACAAAGTAGGTGAGAAAGAGCGCCAGGCCGATCAGCGTCTGGTTGCTGGGCGTGTTCTGCGTACCCAGCGCCTGCCGGAGAAAATGGAAAACGATCAGGATGCGGACGAAGGGCGTCATCGAGAGCACCAGCGCCGGCAGTACCGTCAACGCGGTGAGGAGGACGACAATGGTCCACGTGGTCGTGTCGGACGCGGGCGGCAGCTTCAGCGGCAGGCTGGGCAGCGACTGTGGCGCGGCGGAGGCCGGCAGTGCGAGCAGAAACGCTGCTGCGCCCATCGCAATCATTCTCAGTGGAGCTATCCTCATAAGTTGTTCGTTTTATCCATCCGCTACAAACGATCAGGCCGCCGGTAAATTGCCTTGGTCGAGTTCGTCATCGACCGCGTGTTCGCGCGTCACGTCCGCCAGCAGCGAAATCGAATTTGCGGTGCCGGCAATCAGGAAGCGTTGATCCTGATAGCCGACCACGGCGACGAAGTTGCGATTGCCGAGCGAAAGCGTCTCGCACACGCGAAGTTCGCGGCGGCGCTTCCAGAGCGCCGGCTGCGTGAGGCGCTCGAAAGCGGCGCGGCAAAATTGAAGCACCGGATTTGCCGCGCGCGCATGCGCCTGGGTTTCGATTGCGATCGCCGGCTTTGCCATCACACCAACTCCGCTAAACGCACGGCCAGCTTGTCGCCAAACACCTGGAATTCGCCCCAGGCGATCAGAGCTCGCGCGGCATGCACCGGCACGTTCGCTCCCGAAGGTTGCGACGTGGCAACGATCGAGCCCTTTTCCATGCGAAACAGATCGCGCACGGTGAGCGCCACCACGGGCACCTCCACCGCGACCCTGGCCGGAATGTGAAAGAACGCGACAAAGGGATCGGAGGCGCCGGGAAGCGCGGGCGCCGCAGCGGGAGTTTGCGTGGCGGCCGCCATGATTAGTGCTGCACCAGAAATTCCGTGAAATAGACTTCCTTGCACTGCAATTCGGGCACGCGCGCGTTGATGGCTTGCAGGAGGTCGGCTTTCAGCTTCTCTTTGCCGTCGGCAGTGAGCAGTTCGTCCACGCTGCGCGTTCCCAGCACGGCGAGAATCGTGTCCCGCAATCGCGGCAGGGACGCCGTCTGCTTGTCTTTGTCGTCTTCTTTCGCGGCGGAGGCGACTCCCAGGTCGATGCCTACGCGCAGATATCCGCTGCCGCCGGATGGATCCTGCAAATTCACGACGAAGCTATCGAGGGTGAGAACCGACGAGACGTCGCTGCCCACGGCGGGCACGGATGCGGCGCTCGCGGCTTGCGCTTTGGTTGTCGAGCGTTTCCACATCCAACCGCCGACGCCCGCGCCGATCACAAGCACGGCGGCGATCAGGATCATCGGAAGCTTGGATTTCTTTTTGGCCGGCGCACTGGCGGCGGGAGCTGGGGCTGTCATGGCGTGGTTCATGAAGCAATTGAAACGCCGAAGAGCCGGAAAATACGGCGCCGTTCCACGCGAGCGGAATCTGGTGCAAATGCTTGGATATCTGAGTGTTTATGGCGCTTGCGCGGGAAGATTTACTCTTCGCGACGGTGGCGGCGAGGCGGACGGAAGTTTAGCCGGCAGAAAGATTGGAAGCCTCTAATGAAGAGATGCTTGCGAAGGCCGGCTTACGGACCAGCCTTCGCGTCATCTCTCAATTTTCCCGTGAAGCGTTTCTCACTGAATCAGGTTGATCGTGTCCTGCACGATCGTATCGAGCGTGGTCACGACTTTCGCGTTCGCCTGGTAACCGCTTTCTGCGACGATCAAATCGGCAAATTGCGTGGAGATGTCCACGTTCGACTGTTCGAGCGAGCCGCCCGAAAGCGTGCCGCGCCCGCCTGTGCCGGGGACGCCGATGTTGGGCGCGCCGGACGAGAGCGTGGCGAGAAATTTGTTTGAGCCGTTGCGCGAAAGGCCTTCCTCGTTGGCGAAGGTGCCGAGCAGGATTTGCCCCAGCGGCTGCGTCTGGCCGTTGGTGAAGGTTCCTTCGATCACGCCGTTCGAGTTGATCGTATAGGTGGTCAGCGATCCGCTCGAGTAGCCGTTCTGCAGCGTGGAGGCGGTGGCGGACGGCGCGGCGACTTGCGTGAGCTGGCCGGTGCCATCGGGATTGTAAAGCTGCCAGTCAAACGTCAGCGTGTTCGCGCCGTCGGCGAGCTTTGGAACGGCGATGCCCGTAACGTTTGCGGCGGGCGTCATCAGCTGACCGGCGCCGTTGAAGGCGAGAGTGCCCGCCTTCACCACGACCGGGTTTCCCGTCTGGCCGACGTCGGCGGCGGGAATCGTGATGCTGTAATTCCACTGTCCCGCGGCGGTGTTGGTGAAGCTGTAAGTAAGAATGTGCGGTGCGCCGAGCGAGTCGTAAACCGTAAGCGGAGTGCTGAAGGTGTCGCCAACAGCCGTGTCTGAATCGAGATTTAGCGAGAGGTTTGCGGTGGTGGTTGGATTCGGCGGATTAATTGTGCCGCTCGAGATGGTGAGCGGCCCGGCGGTCTGGTTGGCATTGATTACGCCGTTCACTGCGGCGTAGCCCTGGATGATCGCGCCGTTGGAGGAAACAAGCGTGCCGTCGGCTTGGGTCGTAAGATCCCCGGCGCGGATGAACACCTGCTGGCCTTGATCGTTGCCGACGAAAAAGCCGTTACCCTGGATCGCGACATCCGTGGGAACGCCCGTGCTGGAAATATTTCCTTCCGTGAAGTCGGCGGGAATCGAACCGACCGACGTGCCGACGCCGATTTCAATCGGGTTGCCGTCGCCGCTCGACCCGACCTCCTGATAGAACAAATCCTGAAACGACGCGGTGGCGCCCTTGTAGGCGGTTGTGTTCAGGTTGGCGAGATTGTTCGAAATGACGGACAGGTCCTGCGAGTTCGACTGCAAACCGGACAATGACGTTGCGAAGGATGCCATTTTAGTTCTCCTGGATTTCATTTGTGACGGCGGAGGAAGCTGGTTGCGTGAGCGCTGCAACATTTTGCGTTGCTTGCGCGTTGCTCGAATCGGAGCCGGTCCCGGTGGCCGGCGATGCGACGCCGGAGAGCGTTGAATTGATGTC
>Ga0210385_10001348_pt1 | contig 15330 bp, 18 predicted proteins | sample IncBWH26OmetaG_FD_160107 | JGI IMG/M metagenome (GOLD analysis project Ga0210385, IMG submission 160107) | Forest soil microbial communities from Barre Woods Harvard Forest LTER site, Petersham, Massachusetts, United States - Inc-BW-H-26-O ...
CGCGCGGCCGCGAGGGCAGTAGAACGGCCAGGCGCGGCGGCGGCTGCACGAACCTTCCATAGTCCAAAAGCTGGCCTATCGCCATGCGAATTGCCCCACGCTCGACGGTGCCCTTCGCCTCGAACAGCGTGTTGGTGCTGCGGTCGAACAGATCCGGGAACAGTGGCTTTGCCTCGTCCGGTGGCACGATCTTCAGGCGGCTGACCTCGTGACCCTTCGCCAGCAGGTGGTCGCGAAAGGCGAGAACTAGCTTCTGCTCGCGGCGCTCGGCCTCATACTGCTTGCGGCTTGGTGCCACAAACGCCTTCTCTGTCCACTGCTCCTCAACCGGCACGTCCTCAACACTGCCCCCAGCTAGCACCAAGTCGATCCGTGAGGAACTGGGCCTGGGCTGAATATCCAGCGGGAGCATCCGAAAGACGATGACGCTGCGGCTCGGTCCGCCTCCCGTTTCGGGCGCATCCGTCGTATAAAAGGGGCGGTCTGGTGCAAGCCCAAAGCGACCCTGGTAGGTGACGCGGCCGCGAGCTCCAACGAACAATCTCAGCGCACGTGCTTCAGCCTCGTAGTTCAAGATCGCCGCGTTGCCGGACTTCATCTCCTGGTCGCCACGTTGGCCTTCTCCGGTGTAGTGGAAGCACCCGTCAGCTCGCCAGCCGTCGAAATACCTGTGTGGCGCTCCAGCTGCAGGGTCGGAGAACACAAGGACGTTCGGGGATAGCCGCGATGGCCCAATACCGCCTTGTTTGCGCCCGCCGTAGCGCTCATGCAGCATCGCGCGCTCGATTGCCTCGCCGGGCTGTAGCGCCCAAACCATCGGATCGCCGTGGATGTTGCTCTCCTGGATTGGGATCGCCATGGCGCCATAATCGCCGCCCGATCGGACGGTCGATCCGCTTCGGCCGTTCACACCGTCTAAGCTCTTTGGCGCGATGTGTATGACGATGCTGTGTGAATGAGCAGCCCATTGCACGTCAAGATCTTGTAAGCAGCAGAGAGGAAACCGTGGCAGTCAGGCTGAGGCTCACGCGAGTGGGCGGCAAGAAGGACCCGATATGGCGTGTGGTGGTGGCCGACCAGCGTTCACCGCGCGACGGCCGCGTGATCGAGACGATCGGTCACTACAACGCCCAGACGGACCCGTCGACGATCGTGATCGACGAGGAGCGCGCGCGCAGTTGGCTGGCGCGAGGCGCCCAGCCTTCGGACACCGTGAGAAAGCTCTTGCGTATCCAGGGCATCGAGACCAGGACCAGCTAGCGGAGCGATCACCCGGGCGGAGATGGCAAGCGAGAACCCCAGACGGCTGCTCGAGTACTTGGCCGAAGGTTTGGTCGACGATCCCGAGGCTGTGGCCGTCGAGCAGTTCGAGGAGAACGATGGCACGACCGTGCTCGAGCTGTGCGTCGGCGCGGATGACTACGGCAGGGTCATCGGTCGCGGTGGACGGACAGCCCACGCGCTGCGGACGGTCGTCAAAGCGGCAGCGGCAGGCGAGGGCTCGCACGTGCTCGTCGACATCGTCGATTGACGGGCGAGCCGGTCGAGCCAGAGACGGGCACGGCAGCTGGGCACGTGCCCGAGAGCGTGCCGGCGGGCCGGGTGGGCCGCCCACACGGCCTCGACGGGAGCTTTTACGTCACGCGCCCGCGCATACGGCTGCTGACGCTCGGCGCGGCCGTCACAGTGGCGGGCCAGGCGACGACGATCGTGCGTCGCGCAGGCACTGATCAGCGGCCGATTGTGCGCGTGGAGGGCATCGCGGATCGCACTGCCGCTGAGGCGCTGCGCGGCACGGAGCTACTGATCGGCGGCGGCGACGCGCCTGCCCTCGGCGAGGAAGAGTGGTGGGCGCACGAACTGGAGGGTTGTGAGGTCATCGACGGCGAGCAGCTGCTCGGGACCGTTGGCAAGCTGATCGAGTTGCCCTCGTGTGAGGCACTCGAGGTGCGCCCGGCCGCCGGCGGTGAAGTGGTGCTGGTGCCGTTGGTCAAAGACGCGATTCGCCGGGTGACCCCGGCGCAGAGGCGGATCGAGGTCGACCTTGACTTCCTCGGCCTCAGCGAACGTGGGCAGGCCAAAGCGGGACCCGGTGGGCAAGCACGCCGAGGTGGCGGCGAGGCGGGTGGGGGCGCGTGAACATCGATGTCTTCACTCTCTTCCCAGAGTGGTTTGACTGGTTCGTCTCCCAGCGTCATGTTGGCAACGCCCTCGCTGGCGGCTCACGGCTTGCGTGTGTGAACCCACGGGAGCACACGCCGCTGAGTGGCGGCCAGGTCGACGACACGCCCTTCGGAGGCGGCGCGGGGATGGTGCTGCGGGTGGATGTGCTCGACAGCGCGCTGCGCGCCCACTACGGCATCGACCCGGTCGCGCTGCGATCTCGGCGCCGCGTGATCGCGCTCGCGCCCGGTGGGCGGCTGCTTGACGAGCAGCTCGTCGAGGAGCTCGCCGATGAGCCCGCGCTGACGCTTTTGTGCGGCCGCTACGAGGGCTTCGACGAGCGCATCCTGGAGCACTTCGCCAGCGACATCGTCTCGATCGGGCGCTACGTGCTGAGCGGCGGCGAGCTGGCCGCGATGGTCCTATGTGACGCGGTTCTGCGCAAGCTGCCAGGGGCGCTCGGGCACGAGCGCTCCGCGCTGGAGGAGTCCTTCAGCGTGGCTCTCGAAGGGAACCCTGAGTATCCCCACTACACGCGCCCCGCCGACTACCGCGGCTGGCGCGTGCCCGAGGTGCTCCTGTCCGGTCACCACGAGCGGATTGAGCAATGGCGCCGCGAGCGCAGCCGCGAACGCGGGGGTATCGCCCCGTCCTCGCAGCGCACCGACCCGTAGGTTCTGAGGCCAGTGACGCGAAGCGAGCCGACTGTCCGCTACCATTGCACCTCGCGCCGGCCGAGCTCCGTTCTCGGGGCCGCTTGGGCCAAAGAAGGCGCGCCCTCCTTCATCCGTTATGAGCAGCGTTATCGCAACCATCGAGCGCGCGCAGTTGCGCCGCGTCCCAAACTTCCAGCCGGGCGACCGCGTCAAGGTTCACTTTCAGGTGATCGAGGGTGCCCGTAGCCGCGTGCAGGTGTTCGAGGGCGTCGTCATCAAGCGCCAGGGGCACGGTGCGCGTGAGACCTTCACGGTACGCAAGCAGTCTTTCGGCGTTGGCGTCGAGCGCATGTTCCCGGTGCACTCGCCGAAGATCGAGCGGATCGAGGTCGCCGCTCGCGGCGATGTGCGCCGCGCAAAGCTCTACTACCTGCGTGACCGTGTGGGCAAGCGCGCGCGTGTACGTGAGCGACGTTACACTGGGCCGGAAGAGGCAGTCGAGCCTGGTTTGCTCGAAGAGCCAGCTCCCGCGGAGTCGGTAGAGGCGCCCGATTCGCAGGTGGACGCTGACGGCATCACCGCCGAGGCTGTTGTCGAGCAAGACGTGGATCAACCGCAGGATGGCGAGCAGATCGGTAATGGGTCTGCCGAGGGGGGTAGTCAGGAACAGGCGGCTCAAACGGAGGCCGAGGCGGCCCCCGAGGCTTCTGCTGAGAGCGCAGACGCTGCCGATACCCCCACCGACGCTGGTGACGCCGACGCAGGCGCTCCCGGCGATACACAGGCGTGAGCCCTGGCGCCAAGACCGACGAGGGCGAGAGCTCGCTCTCGGGACGTCGCGGCAAGCATGCGAAGGCGAACACTGAGGCGAGCGTCACGCCCTCCGGGAAGAGCACTGGCAAAGGTGCCAAGCGCTCCAAATCGACGGTAGGTGCGATCGTCGAGCTGGTCGTGATCATCGCCGTGGCGCTTGGCTTGGCATTGGGAATCCAGGCGTTCATCATCAAGCCATACAAGATCCCGAGCGGCTCGATGGAGCCGACTTTGGCGATCGGCCAGCGGGTGCTCGTGAACCGCATCGGCATGGACTTCGGCGAACCACACGTCGGCGAGATCGCTGTTTTTCATCCTCCTGAAGGTGCCGAGCAGGAGGAGTGTGGGCCGACCCCGCATGTGATCAAACTCGGTGAAGCGGCGTGCGACGCGCCCGTGCCGAAGGAGTCCAGCGTCAACTTCATCAAGCGGGTGGTCGCCGGTCCGGGCGACGAAATCTACGTCAAGGAAGGTCACGTCTACCGCAAGGCGGCCGGTAAGAGCCACTTCGTCCGCGAGCAAGATTCCTATATTCGGGCCTGTGGCGAAAGCCCCGAGTGCAACTTCCCCAAGCCGATCAAGGTTCCGCCCGGTCACTGGTTCATGATGGGGGACAACCGTGGCGAATCCGACGACAGCAGGTTCTGGGGACCAGTCCCCACCGGATGGGTCGTTGGGCAGGCAATCGCTACCTACTGGCCGCTCGACCGGATCGGCAGCCTCTAGCGACATCGATGTGGGGCGAAGGTGACGGTGCCAAGCTCCGGCTCCTCAGCACGCGCCAGGCGCCGTGCCCGCCGTGCGGGCAGCGGCAAACGACTGTTCGCGTTCGACCGTCGCCTTGGCTCGCGCCTCGTGGCTGGTGCGGATGAGGCGGGACGCGGATGTCTTGCCGGCCCGCTGGTGGCCGCCGGCGTGCTGTTCGACTACGAGGCGATAACCACGCGCGAGCTGCGAGCGCTCGGAGCGCTGAACGACTCCAAGCAGCACAGTGCAGAGGCTCGCGAGGAGCTCTACCCGCTCGTCATGCGCAGCGCCGCGAGGGTTGTGGTCGTGTCACGGTGCGTGCGTGGGATCGATGCACGCGGCTTGCACAAGACCAATTTGGCCGCCCTGCGAGATGCCCTGCGAGCCGTCACCAACCAGGTGTCAGGGGAAGTGCTGTGTCTTGTCGACGGTTTTGCCGTGGCGGAGTTCGAGCATCCACAGCGGGCGATCGTCGATGGCGACGCCACGAGCGCGGCGATCGCCGCCGCGTCGATCATCGCGAAGGTCACCCGCGATCGCTTCATGCAGTACGCCGACGCTCAGCACCCCGGCTGGAGCTTTGCCGAGCACGTCGGCTACTCCACGCCAACGCACCGCGACGCGATCCTGCGCCAGGGGGTCTCGCCGCTACACCGGATGTCCTTCCAATCGCTTGCCTATCAACAGCTCGCTTTGTAGGGCGTCTCACCACGCCCCCTCTAGGTGATCGAGGCGCAGCAGCCGGCCCTGCCCGTCGACGATCACACCGACAGCGTCGAAGCGAATCGTATGGGCGGTGGGACGGAGGTGTTTGCTCTCGCTCAACCACGCCAACGCCAGTCGCCGCAGACGGGCGCGCTGGCGCGGGCGCAGCCACGGCAGAGGCTCCTGATCGGCGCGCACGCGTCGATCGTGTGATCTCACGCGGCGTGTCTTGACCTCGGCAAAAACGAGCGTCACGCCGTCGAACGCAATCAGGTCGATCTCGCCTGCGCGGGTGCGAACGTTGCGTGCGACGATCGTGAAGCTGAGCCGCTCGAGGTGCGCTGCAGCGAGGTCCTCGCCGAGTCGCCCAGTTGCGTGGCGCGGGTCCGACTGCTGTGCGCGCGGCGAGGGCCGCACCGATCGTGGAGGTGGTCGCTCGGAGAACACCACCGGCACGCTAGGCCGACAAACGTGACGCCAGGGTGTGCTTTGTGCCTTTTCAGTGGCGCGATTGTGACGAGAGTGTGTCTCTTTGCTGGCCTACCGATCTGGGTGCTGGCGGTGCTCTTGATCGTGCTGCGGAACTGGTGCGATGGGCCCGCTGGAGGCTGCTATGCGCTCACGGCGTCACGCGCATGCAACAGCGGTCGCGACCTGTTGCTCCTGGCCGCGCTGCGGATTGGCGTGGGGCGCTCGGAGCGGGCGCTTTCCGCTGTCTCCGCATCGCTGACCGCCCAGGCGAGACGCTGCACGAGCTGGGAGGCAGCGTGATCGCTGCTGAGGTGCACGGAGCGCACCTGCTCGTCGAGCAGCACTGGCGTCTCCTCGGGCAAGTCGGATGAGAGGGGGTCGGCCATGACGATGATTCGGGGCATTGGCTTTCCTTTGCTGGAGGCTGGCTGTTCAAGGATGAGGATAGGGAGTTCGGGTGAGCGCTTGCGCTGGTTGACGGCTTCCCTTGGGGGTAATCACCACTAAGTATATCAGAAATATGCAGAATGGTTGGGTGGCCGGAGCAAATGACGCGGCGCGTGCAGCTCAGATGGTGTGCGCTAGAGCATCCAACACGTCGCTCCCGTAGCCTGCGTGCCGTGAGCGACGACCCGAGCAGCTCTGAACGAACGTCCCTCCAGGGTGCACCAAGGCCTCTAGAGCCGAGCGCCCGCAGGCAAGCAGGCGAGTCAGGCGGGCCACGATCGTTGGACGGCGTGAGCAGCTTCATGGGCCTGCGCTGGGAGGATCCGCAGACCGTTCGCATGACGATCCGCCCCGAGTTGATCAACGGCGGTGGGCTGCTCTCCGGGGTGGCCACATACGCGATGGTCGACTACTGCATGGGCTCGACGCTGTGGGTGCAGACAGCGGAGAACGAGCGCATCGCGACGATCTCCATCTCGATCAACTATGTGCAAACAGCGACGGAGGGAGAGGTCGTGTGCAAGACGGTGCTCGACCGCCGCAACCGCACCGTGGGGATCATGAAATCCGAGGTGCGCCACGAGGACGGCCGGCTGCTTGTGACCGCCGTGGGCAGCTACTCGATCCGCATACCGCCGGAGCTGCGCTGACGCCGAGAGTGCTCACGATCGCCGGCTCTGACTCCGGCGGCGGGGCCGGCATCCAGGCCGACCTGAAGGCGTTTGCGCGCTGCGGCGTGCACGGTATGAGCGCGATTACCGCGATCACCGCCCAGAACACGCTCGCCGTCACCACCGTTCATCAGATCCCGCCAGAGATGGTGCTCGCGCAAGTGCGCGCAGTGCTATCCGACATCGGTGTCGATGCGGTCAAGGTCGGCATGCTGGGTAGCGCCGACGTCGCGCTGGCTGTTGCGCAGGCGCTAGATGAGCTGCCGCCCGGCACGCCCGTGGTGGTCGACCCGGTGATGGTCGCCGAGTCGGGTGCGCGGCTACTCGCGGCAGATGCCCAGGAGGCGCTCGTGCGGGAGATCCTGCCGCGGGCTACCGTGCTCACGCCGAACGTCCCCGAGGCGCGTGCGCTCGCCGGTGCGCAGCTCGAGCCGACCACCGTCGGTGCTGGCGCCGGCGGGGGTATCGCCAGCGAGGATGTAGCTGACGAGGACGCCGAGATTGAGGCGTTGGCACGGGCCGTGCTGGCGCTGGGTCCTCGCGTGGTCGTGCTCACCGGTGGGCACCGTGCACGCGCGACCGATCTGTTCATAGACTCCGAGGTTGGAGATGTCGTGCTGATCGAAGGTGAGCGACACCCCGATGGCGCCGCGCATGGCTCCGGCTGCACGCACTCGTCGCTACTGGCCGCTGCCCTGGCGCTCGGCCATACGCCACTGGAGGCTGCCCGCAGCGCTCGTGCGCTGGCTGGGGAAGCAGTAGCGCGGGGTTTGCGTGACGTGGGGGCGGGCGCCGGCCCGGTCGACGTGATCGGTCTCGCTTCGCTGCGCGGCAGCTGACGATCGAGGTCCATCCGTTTGCCATAATCCAAAGACGATGAGGCTCTTGCGTATGAAGCCGGGTCATGGTGAGATCCTCCTCGCCGAGGGTGACGTGGAGGTACCGGAGCAGGAGCAGGAGTTGATCGAGGCGTTCCGCCGCGAGCTGGACGCGGGCATGTGGGCAGCTGTGCCCACCGCTACTCCCGGCGGTCGCCGCGAAGCGGAGCTGGTCAAGCGCTTCGACGAAGTGCCGCGTGACGCCGAGCGCGTGATCTTCTTCCCGCGGGCCGCCGGCGGAGCGCAACCGGCCATCGGTTAGCCGGCCATGGGCCTCGCGCTGGGCACAGCTGCGGTCGTGCTCGTGGTGTTGTTGTGGGAGCTTGCTCGCCCCACACTCAAACGCACGCTCGCACGCCTGCACCCGCTCTGGCAGGAATACAGGCGCGGCCGTGCGCCAGCGGGCTATGACCCCGGGCGCGAACGTCGCGCCGAGCAGCGCGCCCGCGCGCTGTTGCGCTCGTGTGTGAGCGAGCGCGACTGGGCGATGTACCGTGACCTGGGGTTCCTGCGCGTGTGGGGCGGGCTGGGCGACCACGGCCGCGGGTCAGGTGCCGCGTACGCCTACCTGATCTATCCGCACAAGCCGATCGTCGCGTACATGCCGCAGACGGGTGAGTTGCTGAACGAGTATTGCGTGGCGTTCCCCGATCACACCAAGCCCTACGGCAGCTCGCGACTGCCCGACTCCGACGATGTGCTCGCCAAGTGGATGGCGCTGACCGCCGATGAGCGGCGGTTGGTGGGCGAGGCCAACATGCACCTGCCGGGTCGCCAGGTGGACCCGGACAGGGTCAGGCGGGACATCGTGCGCCTGTGCCGCTGGGAGCAGCAGACCGCGCGTGAGCCGATCCCCCCAAGCGGGCGCGGCGCCTCCAATGGCTGGGACCCGGATAACATCACCGCCGCGTGAGCACTCCCAGCACCTTCGACGTCAAGCACCGCAGCCGTGCCCTAACCGAGGGGCCCGAGCGCGCCGCGGCACGATCCTACCTGCACGGGATCGGCTACTCGGCCGAGGATCTCGCCAAGCCGATCGTCGGCGTCGCCCACTCGTGGATCGAGACGATGCCGTGCAACTTCAACAACCGCGTGCTCGCGGCGAAGGTCAAGGAGGGCATCCGTGCCGCCGGCGGCACGCCGATGGAGCTCAATACGATTGCCATCTCCGACGGCATCACGATGGGCACCGCCGGCATGCGCGCGTCGCTGGTCTCACGTGAGGTGATCGCCGACTCGATCGAGCTGGTCGCCTCGGCCCACGCGTTCGACGCACTGGTCACCATCTCCGGCTGTGACAAGACGATCCCGGGCACGGTGATGGCGCTCGCACGGCTGAACATCCCCGGCCTGATGCTCTACGGCGGCTCGATCAAGCCCGGCCACTACAAGGGCGCGGAGGTGACCATCCAGCAGGTGTTCGAGGCCGTCGGCGAGCTGGCCGCGGGCAAGATCTCAGAGCTTGAGCTGCACGAGCTGGAGGAGGCGGCATCGCCGGGCGCGGGCGCGTGCGGTGGGCAGCTCACGGCAAACACCATGGCGATGGCGTTCGAGGCGCTCGGGATCTCGCCGGCGGGCACCGCGATGGTTCCCGCCGAGGATGGGCGCAAGCTGGAGGTGGCGGTGCAGGTGGGCGAACTGGTGATGGACGTGCTGCGTCGTGGTCAGCGCCCGAGCGACATCATCACCAAGCCGGCGCTCGAAAACGCCATTGCCGCTGGGGCCACCAGTGGCGGTTCCACGAACATCGTCCTGCACCTGCTTGCCGTCGCCCACGAAATGGGCGTGCCGCTTGAGATCGACGAGTTCGAGGCGATCTCCGAGCGCACGCCGCTGCTATGCGACCTGCAGCCCGGCGGGCAGTACGTGGCGACGGAGCTATATGAAGCGGGCGGCGTACCGCTCGTGCTGGCGCGGCTGAAGGAGGCAGGGATCCTCAACGCGGACGCGCCGACGGTGACTGGCAAGACGATCGGCGAGCACGCGGATGAGGCGGTGGAGACTGACGGCCAGCCCGTAGTGCGGCCGCTCAGCAACCCGATCAAACCAACGGGCGGCTTTGCCATCCTGCGCGGCAACGTCGCGCCCGATGGCTGCGTGGTCAAGCTCTCCGGGCATGAGCGCCGCAGGCACGTCGGGCCGGCGCGCGTGTTCGACGGCGAGGAGGCCGCGATGACGGCCGTGCTCGCCCATGAGATCAACGCGGGTGACGTGGTGGTGATCCGTGGCGAGGGCCCCGCCGGCGGCCCTGGCATGCGCGAGATGCTGTCGGTCACCGCGGCGATCGTCGGCGAGGGCATCGGCGAGGACGTGGCGCTGATCACGGATGGGCGCTTCTCCGGCGCCTCGCGCGGCTTCATGGTCGGCCACGTCGCCCCGGAGGCCGTCCGCGGCGGCCCGATCGCCGCGATTGCAGACGGCGATGAGCTGACGATCGACGCGGACGCGCGCCGTCTGGATGTGGCGCTCTCCGACGAGCAGATCGCCGCACGCGTGGCTGCCTACAGCCAACCCCCGCGTGCAGACGAGCACGTGGACGTGGCAATCCAGAAGTACGCCAAGCTCGTGGGTAGCGCCGCCCTGGGCGCCGTTGCGCGCTGAGTTGGGCCGCGCCCGTCGCTCGGCTCGCGTTGGCCGCTCGCCTGGGAGCGGCCAACGCCTACGCCCTGATCTGGCTGTCTTGCTACGGTCGTACTTCATTGCCTTTCGTGAGCAGTTCCAGGTTCAGTTTCGACAGTGCGCTCAATGCTTTTGAGATTGGCTCGTAGTAATCTTTCGTCGTGGCGGGCCCTCCGACAAGCGTGCCTTCCATGAGGACTGCTTTGTCCGTTTTGTTAGTTTGAACGAAAAGGAAGGGTCCGCCACTGTCGCCCTTGATGGTGCGCGTTCCGTTTACTTCGGTGAGGCCTTCGACCGGTTTGCCTTCAAGGGTCACAGTCATTTCCGTTACGCCTATCGTGCCGCAAGTCTGCCCGGTGGTTTGGCCCTCGACGCAGGTCATGGTGCCTGTCATAGGCGGTTGTTGTCCTTCCACATCGTACGATGGTTCTGGGTTTTTCACCGACCACTCGGCGGTTTCCGCTAAAACGGGGTCTTTGCTGTTGGTAGTCACCCAGTAGCCGGGGTTGGCGATACGGATGGCACCGATATCGCCTTTGGTGTTGAAGACATATTCCGCTGCTGGACCTATTTCTTTGGTTTCGCCGGCTCGATTCCACGCATACCATTTTGAACCGATTCCGGCTGGGGTTCCTGCTAGGCAGTGGCCAGCCGTAAGCAGATAGGTTTCACCTTTAGACGCTGTAGCCTTCGGAATCGCCATAGGTCCGGCCGTGCAGGTAGCGGTCTTTACGCTTGGACCCATTGTGTAGTATTGGAGATTGATCGTGACGCCGGAGGTAAGCGGCGGATTACATTCAGCATCGCCTGTTGCGAATTTATTACATTTGGTGGTGTTGAACTCGTCGTTGGCGCTGAACTGCGAGCTAGGGGCTACGGTGACGTCGATGTTGACGTTGGCGGTCGGTGCTTCGCGTTCGAGCGCGGCGCGTTCCCGCGACGACACCGATGAGCTCAGAGTGACGGCTACCGCGTTGCTTTGGGCGTTGAGCCCTGTCGTGACCTCCGCGCGTACGAATAGATGCGCGAGTTTGCGGTTCCATTGATGTTGTGTGGCGATGAGCGCTGCCCAGGTGGAGCGGACGGGCGTAATGGTCACGTCGGGAGCAAGTCCCGCTCGCGTCACTACCCCTTCAGCCATCCGTCGGCTAGCCGGCGATGTCACCCCGATGTGCAGCCGCGCTGCCGTCGGTTCAAACCACACCCCGGCATAGGCATGGGCCATCGCGGCTTCTAGCTTGCTCACGAGGCCTGCCTGCGCAACTTGACTTTGGACACTGATGGCCTGGCCGGCGCGCGCGGGGGAGATTCCCTGGCGGGTAAGCGCCGCCAACTCGAGAGCGAACAGCGAATCCACAGATGCCGACGGCGTGATCGTGGAGGAGGATGAGGCAAGCCCATAAAGCCCCGACCTTCCAGAGAGCACGGCCACCAACGCTGGGACGCCCGCGGCTACTGCGACGGCGCAAGCCCCGATGACGGTGAGGCGTTTCATGTTTTATTCCTCCGTTCTGCGCCTCTGATGTTTCGTGCAGTAGCAGACATTAGGCTCGACCTGGGCCGATAGCCAGCGACCGGCAGTCGTTAGGTGGCGAGACATCTTGAAACGCGTGCTATAGAGCCAGATCGCAGGTAGATCTGGCGGTCGACGTAGTTCAAGATGTCTCCGACCAATGGAATATCGCGCCGGGGCAGAACCTGCGATTTTGCGGGATGAATTGCGTCCTGCGCAGCGATTCCACCGCGCGTGTCGGCTGGTCTCTGGCCACGATGTTTGACGACCGAGCGACGACCCACGAGAGTCTGCTCGGTGCGGATCGGGATGACCCTTGCGGCTGGACTGGCGCTCACCGCGATCGCGGTGTTCGTCGTGCTGCAGCGGTCGCCGTTGACCGTCGCGGCGACGAATGGGGTGCATGCGGTGAGCGAGCTCAAGGTCGTCGGGCAGGCCACCGTCCTCTGTCAGCCGGGTCAGGCGCTGCCGCGGGACACATCGGCGATCCGCCTGTCGTTCGGGGCGATCACAGGACCGAAGCTCGTTGTCACGGTGCTCTCAGGCAAACGTGTCATAACGGGTGGGACGACCGGGTCCGGTTGGTATGGCTCGGCCGTAACGGTTTCCGTGAGGCCGCTGCTGCGCGCTTACTCGAACGTCACTGTCTGCACGCATTTCGGTGCGCTCACCGGTGATGTGGGCGTGTTGGGTGAACGCTCAGGCCTGGCGAGCGGCGACAGGGGGTGGGTTCACGGCCTGCTGAGCGTCACGTACCTGCGACCGGGTCACAGGTCATGGTGGTCGCTCGCGGGTTCCGTGATCGACCACATCGCGCTCGGCCGCGGAGCGAGCGGCATCTGGATCGTGTTCGCGATCGTGGCGCTCATCGCTTCGGCGATTGCGCTCGCGTCGCTGGCTCTTACGCGGGAACTGAAATGAGCGGGCCGGCGGCCTCCTTGCAATTGCCGCGGGCGCAGGGCACGCGAGCGCGGCGGTGGCGACGGGTCGACGCTTGGACTGGCCGGCTTCCGACGGCCGCCTGGATCTGCGCCGTGGTCGCCTTTGCGAACGCTGCCAGCTGGTCGCTCATCACGCCTGCCTTCCAGGCGCCCGACGAGCCAAGCCACTTCGCTTACGTGCAGGATCTGGCCGAAGCTGGCACGCTGCCCACGTCCTCCAGTGAAAGCTTCTCACCGACGGAGGAAGCCGCGCTCGCGGATCTGGATCAGCGAGAAGTTCGCTACAGCCCCCAGAACCACACGATCTCGAGCGCCGCTCAGCAGCGTCAGCTGCAACGCGACCTGTCGCTGCCGCTCCCGCGTGTCGGCCTCAGCGCCGGGGTGGCTGCGTCCGAGCCGCCGCTTTACTACGCGCTGGAGACGCTCCCTTATCTCGATGGGTCGGGCGGCAACATCCTCGACAGCCTTGCCCTCATGAGGATTTTCTCTGCGCTCTACGCCGGCCTAAGCGCCCTGTTCGTGTTCTTGTTCCTGCGCGAGGCGCTGCCGGCGGTTCGCTGGGCATGGACGGTGGGCGGCCTCGGCGTGGCCTTCGCGCCGCTGCTCGGGCTGATGTCGGGGGCGGTCAACCCCGATGCGCTCTTGTGCGCGGTCTCGGCCGCGCTGTTCTACTGTCTGGCGCGGGGCTTCAGGCGGGGCCTGACGCCGAGGCTCGCGCTCGTGACGGGCCTCGTGATCGCGGCTGGTCTGCTGACCAAGCTCAACTTCATCGGGCTGATTCCGGGAGCGACGCTCGGGCTGGCGCTGCTCACGGTGCGGGCCAGAGCCGTCTACGGGCGCGTCGCCTGGCGGTCGCTGGCGCTGGCGCTCACGGCTGCGCTCGTCCCGGTCGGTGTCTATGTCCTTGCCAACATCCTCATTGACAGGAGCGCTTATGGCCTGGTCGCGAGCGGGATCGCGTCATTCACGGCGCACGGCTCGGAGTTGCGGGAGCTGAGCTACATATGGCAGTTTTTCCTGCCACGCCTGCCCGGCATGCACAACTACTTCCCAGGTCTGCCGACCACACGCAAGTTCTGGGTCGACGGCTTCATCGGTCTCTACGGCTGGCTCGATACCGTCTTCCCGGCGTGGGTCTACAACATCGCGCTGATCCCGCTGGCACTGCTTGGAGCGCTGCTCACACGCGCACTGCTCGCAAACCGCCACGCGCTACGGCGCCGGGCCGCCGAGTTGATCGTCTACGCAACGCTGACGATCGGCTTGATGATGCTGGTCGGGGCCAGCGATTACTCTGGATATCCGGCCGACATTGGCAACTATGCACAGCCACGCTACCTGCTCCCGGTGATTGCACTCTATGGCGCAGCGATTGCGCTGGCTGCACGCGGAGCCGGGCGCAGGTGGGGTCCGGTGGCGGGCACCTCGATCCTGGTCCTGCTCATAGCTCACGATATCTTCAGCCAGCTGCTGGAGATATCACGCTACTACAGCTGACTGTAAGCGTAGTGGCGCTGTCCCGGCTGTCAGCGCTGGGCGGCCACGCCGCTACTCGGCGATGAAGTCTTCGAGCAGCGCGTTGAATGCGGCTGGGCGCTCGAGCATCGCCATGTGGCCGGTGTCCTTGAAGATCACCTTGCGCGAGTTGGGGATCAGTTCAGCGAACACGTCAGCGTCCTTGACGTTGATCAAGCGATCGCTGTCGCCCCATACGATCAAAGTCGGGCACGCGATCTCGGGCAGGCGCTCGCGGATGTCGTAGTCGAGTATCGCCTGTAGGGCTTGGACGAAGCCCGGCTTGCCAGTACCTCGCAGCTGCTCGGCGGCAAGCGCGGCGGGCAGTCGGCTGGGGTGGCGCACGACGACGTTCAGCGTCGCCTCGCGCAGGCGTGGGTGGCGGGCGACGGCCTCTGACTTGGAGGCCACCCACGCGCCGGTCGCGGCGAGCACTCTCTCGGCGCGGCGCAGCACGGGAACGGCGCGCCGCGAGCCGGGGTGGCCTGTGGTTGAGATACCCGCGGCGGAGATCAGCACCAGCCGCTCGACTCGCTGCCGGAAGGCGATGGCGAGCTCCGTGGATATGAAGCCGCCCATCGAGTTGCCCACGACGATGGCCGCATCGATGTGCAGCTCGTCGAGCAGGCGGTCGAGCAGGCGCCCGTAGCCGGACATCGTGATCGGCTCTGTTGGCATCGGCGAGTAGCCGAACCCGGGCAGGTCGAGCGTCAGCACGCGGTGCTCGCGCGCAAGCACGGGCAGTTGCTCGAGCCAGTTGGCCCAGCAGCCGGCAAGGCCGTGTACGAAAACAAGCGGAGCGCCGCTGGAGGCCCGCTCGGGCCCGATCTCGATCGTGTTGACGGGTTGTCCGTCGATCACGACCCAGCGCTGATGCGCGCGCCAGTCGACGTCGAGCCAGGGCGAGCGCCCGACGGGTCCGTAGACGCCGAGATCAACCGCCTGGTTGCGGGAGCCATCGCCGTTGGCGTGGACGTCAGCCCAGTCGGCGAGGCTCTGTCCATGCGAATCGAAGCTCATGCCTTGAATGTACTCCAGATACGCGGTTGTCCTATGCGCCTGAGAGGAAACCGGTGTATAGCTATGGTGTCGCGGAATGGTCAGCAGACAGGATGTCGGTTAGGCAGGCAGAGCAGGGTGTGCGGCGAACTACAGCTGGACGAATGAGAGCTATGGCGCAGGAAGCGACGG
>Ga0210385_10001350_pt1 | contig 15316 bp, 11 predicted proteins | sample IncBWH26OmetaG_FD_160107 | JGI IMG/M metagenome (GOLD analysis project Ga0210385, IMG submission 160107) | Forest soil microbial communities from Barre Woods Harvard Forest LTER site, Petersham, Massachusetts, United States - Inc-BW-H-26-O ...
GCTGCCTCAGCGGAAGAACTTTTGCGCTCATGCCACGGTCGGCGGGGAAAGCAGCGGCCAAGCTATGGCTGACAGCGCTCATATCCGCGCGGGCCTGAGCGAGTGTCACTCCCGGCTTGAGACGTCCAATCCCATGCAATCCCATGCCGGCGCCGCGTTCGAGGAGCAGCGGGTTGTTCCACTGGCCCACCGGAACATACACCTGCCGGCCCCGGAAACTCGGAAAGAGGTGAAAACTCGCTGGGACCACGCCAACCACGGTGTAGCTTCTGCCATCGAGGGTAACGGCTCTGCCGAGGATGTCGGCGCGGGAGCTGAACTTGCGCTCCCACAACCCCGCGCTGATCAGAGCTACGGGCACGGCGCCGATCCGGTCTTCTCCAGGCAGAAAAGTACGGCCAAGCAGAGGTTTCTCTCCGAGCAAGCGGAAGAAATCGGAAGAGATAAATTCGCCGTTGACTTGCTGCGCATCGCCCGCGCCGGTGAGGCTGAAGGAATAGCCGCGGAAGATGGCCATGGAAGTAAACGTGCGATTGTCCTTCTGCCAATCGAGGAAATTCGCATAGGAGATGGAGCCGTATTCGAAGTTCGGCTTGCTCTCGTGCAAAGCGACGAGTTGATCCGGCTGCGGGAACGGTAGTGGATTGAAAAGCACCCCGTTCACTACTGAGAAGACCGCCGTGTTCGCGCCGATGCCGAGCGCCAGGGTAATGATTGCAACCAGGGTAAAGCCGGGAGCCCTGCGCAGCGTGCGAAAACCGTATCGGACATCCTGGGCCAGCGTTCGCATGAATTCTCCTTTCGGCTGGCACGCGCGAGTGCCGCTAAGGTTAAGGTGCATATTGGGTTCCGTCGCTGGCAGGCCCAAACCATTGAGTACTTGGGAAAAGCGGGATAGACCTTGCGCGCCGGTGGGATTCGGTTGGCCGCTGCCGAACAAATCGGGGGCGCGGCCGAGCCAAGCCGGAGTTTTTCGCAATGTTTAGCTGAAAAGGATCGTCTATGAAACAGCTATGAAGAGAACCCTCGAACGTTTCTCGGTAGTTTCGTTGATGATTGCGGTGCCCGTCTTGCTGGCAGGCGTTGCGATGAGCGCCCCGCAGCACGAAGAACATGGAGGCGGACACGCCGAGGTGGGAGGCGGCCATGTTCCGGCGCACGGCCCAGCACCGGCGGCGCATGCTGCTCCGGCTCGTGGCGAAGAGCATGCTGCGCCCGCCCGTGGCGAAGAGCATGCTGCGCCCGCTCGTGGTGCAGAACGCGCTCCCGCGCAGGAACGGAACTTTCGCGACGCCGGCGGGCATCCCAACGCGCCTCACGTGCACGCCAGAAATGACGAATGGGTTGGCCACGCCGCCGCGAACGATCCACGATTCCACCTGGATCATCCGTTTGAACACGGGCGTTTTCCCGGCGGTTTCGGGCCGGGGCACGTGTGGCATCTAGCCGGGGGCGGCCCGTCGCGATTCTGGTTCAACGGCTGGTACTTTAGCGTCTTTCCGGGCGAGGTCGACTACTGTGGCGACTGGCTGTGGGATTCCGATCCCATCGTGATCTACGACGACCCCGACCACCCTGGCTGGTACCTGGCGTATAACTCGCGGCTGGGCACATACGTTCACGTGGAATATCTGGGGTAGGCACAGCAGCTTCTGGATCGCTCTTCTTGCCGCGCACAACGGGCACCAGACGCCCTGTGCGCTTGCCAGACGGCGGCGCTCGTTTGGTACAACGTAGTTCGGGGCCGCCCTTTGTTCCGGAAAATCCTCATCGCCAATCGAGGTGAAATTGCGGTACGCGTGATTCGCGCGTGCCGCGAGATGCGGATTGCCACAGTCGCGATTTTCTCGGATGCGGACCGGCGCGCATTGCACGTGCAGATGGCCGACGAAGCGGTATGCGTGGGTCCTGCGCCCTCGGCCGAGAGCTATTTGTCGATCAATCGAGTACTGGACGCGGCGCGAGCTGTGAGTGCGGATGCGATCCATCCAGGTTATGGGTTTCTGAGCGAGAACGCAGGCTTTGCACGGGCGTGCGGCGAGGCTGGAATGAAGTTCATTGGCCCCGGGGCCGAAGCCATCGAGCAGATGGGTTCGAAAACCGCAGCGCGGCGGGTTGCGATTGCGGCCGGAGCGCCGGTGGTGCCGGGCACTGAAAGAGGCATTCGCGATCATGGCGAAGCGGGCACGATCGCAGCGGGCATCGGCTATCCGGTTCTGCTCAAAGCGGCGGCTGGCGGTGGCGGCAAAGGAATGCGGCGGGTGGATAGCGAGGCGGAGCTCGAAGCTGCCATGCGCGGCGCAACGAGTGAAGCCCAACGAGCTTTTGGGTCGGCTGAAGTCTATCTGGAAAAGCTGATTGAGCGGCCACGGCACATCGAAGTGCAGGTGCTGGGCGATGAGCACGGCCACCTGATCCACCTGGGCGAGCGCGAGTGTTCCATTCAGCGGCGACACCAGAAGGTGGTGGAAGAGTGCCCGTCTCCGCTCGTGCTGGCGAATCCGGAGTTGCGCGACAAAATCGGCGAGGCTGCGCTGCGGATTGCGCGGGCGGTGAATTACTCGAATGCGGGCACGCTTGAGTTTCTGGCAGATCAGCAGGGTAATTTCTATTTCCTGGAGATGAATACGCGTTTGCAGGTGGAGCATCCGGTGACCGAGTGGGTAACGGGCCTCGATCTGGTCCGCTGGCAAATCCGGATTGCCGCCGGCGAACCACTCAGCATCCAGCAACCGGACGTGAAATGGAACGGCTCAGCGATCGAGTGCCGCGTTTACGCGGAAGACCCGGAGAACAACTTTTTCCCGAGCCCGGGCGCCATTGCGCAATATGCCGAGCCCGCGGGTCCGGGCGTGCGAGTGGACGGCGGGGTATATGCGGGCTGGTCCGTGCCGATGGAGTACGATCCTTTGCTAGCCAAGCTGGCGGTCTGGGGTGAGACGCGCGAGGCGGCGACAGAACGTATGCGCCGCGCACTTGGCGAATACCGCGTTCTGGGAATCACGACCAATCTGCGATTCTTGGAAGAGTTGATGAGCGACCGGCACTTCATCGCGGGCCAGCTTCACACTGCATTTCTGGACGAATTCATGCAGCGGCGGCAGCCGGCGCACCCGGACACGGACAAGCTGATGGCGGCTGTCCTCGCCACTGCTTACGCGGCGGCTACTTACGCGGCAGAGGAGCGGTCCAAAGCTACTGCCGCGAAGGCATGCGAAGCAAGCGCGTGGCGCACGTCGGCCAGGCAAGGACTGATGCATTGAAGCTGAGCGTGGAGGTAGATGGCGAGAGCTATGGGCTAGAGCTGGCGCGCAACGGCGGCGCTGTGGCATACACTTTAGGCGGAGCAGCCGAGGCGGCCGGCGCGGCGGCAATCGCCGAAATCATGCCCGGCGTCTTCTCGGTTTTGTTGGGTTGCCGCAGCATTGAGGTGCGGATACAGCCGGCAGGCGATTCCTTCGAAGTTTGGACAGGCGCCGATCGTCACAGCGTTTCCATTGCGGACGCGCGGGATCGCCCAAGTCGAAGCAAGAAGATGGGCGCAGCCGGGCCGGTGGAGTTGCGGGCCCAGATGCCGGGGAAGGTGATCAATCTGCTGGTGGAATTGGGCGCCGCCGTCCGGGCCGGGCAACACCTGGTGGTCGTGGAGGCGATGAAAATGCAGAACGAGATGAAATCGCCCAAGGATGGAATCGTCTCGAAGATTCATGCTCGGGAAGGAACCACGGTGGCGGCTGGCGAAGCGTTGCTGGTTGTGGAGTAGAGCGCGGCTGTCATGGCGAAAGCAAACTGCGGGGTGTGCGGCGGAACCGGCTGGGTGGTGGTTGAGCGGGATGGCATCTCAGGGGCGGATCGCTGCCAATGCGTGGCAGAAGCCAGGGTCGATGAACTGGAACAGAACGCGCATGTACCGAAAACGTACGGCAAGGCCACGTTCGACAACTTCGATGCCACCGACCCGGTGTTCGGCGGCCCGCTGCAAGCAGCGATGTTGCAGATCAAAGGTTACGCGAACAATTATCCTCAGACCGAAAAGCCGGGACTGCTGATTGTCGGCCTTCCGGGCACGGGAAAAACGCATTTGGCGGTCGCGGCGCTGCACCAGTTGCTCGCCCGCGGCCATGAGGGCGTCTTTTTCGACTATCTAAACTTACTGGACCGTATCCGTGCGAGCTACAGCGATACTCTCGGCGCGAGCAATCGCGAGGCCTACCGCACGGCGCTCGAAACAGAAATTCTTCTGCTGGACGACCTGGGCGCGCACCGGGTGACCGATTGGGTCCAGGATACGGTGACGTCGATCGTAACCCATCGTTGCAATCACAAGCTGCCGCTGATCGCCACGACCAATTTGCCGGACGCGACGATCACAGGAACCAACGATTCTGTCCGGACAACGCTCGAAGATCGCATTGGCGAACGCGCACGATCGCGCCTTTTCGAGATGTGCCGGGTGGTTCGAATGCCAGGCGCGCCGGATTACCGGGTGAAGCGCTCGCTCATCCGATGATCCGGCCTCGTGAACAGGCTGGCCGGCCGGTGACTACGCTGAGGCGGTGGCGCCGAAGCTGGAGACCGCGGCTTTCTCGTCTTCGAAGGTTGGGAAAATGGTGAACAGCTTGGTGATCTGCAGCAGATCGCGCATCTTGCTCTGCAGATGCAGCAGCTTCACGGCGCCGCCCTGATTGGTGGCCGTAGTATAAGCGCCGACCAACTCGCCGAGGCCCGCGCTATCGACGTAGCTGACGTCTTTCATATTCAAGACAATGTGTTTCTTGCCCTGAGCGAGCAGCGATCTCAATTCGTCGCGCAAGATTCCCGTGTTTTCACCTAGCGTCACCTTGCCGTGGAGGTCCACAATTGCCACATCTCCGACCTGTCGAGTCTTTGCAGTAAGTGCCATAGAGCTTTCCTTTACTTGAATACCGCGCTAACAGAAGCGTTTCATTCTAACCCATGTGCTGTCAAGCGAGTTTGGTAACAGTCACACCGGGCGGAGCGCCACGCGCGCCGGAGATCCGTCACAGCCTTGGATTCGCAGCGGCAGGCACACCATATCATAGTCGCCGTCCGGGACGGCTGCGAGATTCAGCCCCTCGACGATCCAGATGCCGGCCCGCAGCAGCGTTCTGTGCGTCTCAGTGCCGTCGGCGTTGTACAACCCGATGGAAAGATAATCCACTCCCACCAGCACAACGCCAGCCCACTGGAGAAAGGCAGCGCCCGATTCATTCAAGGCTGTGTAATCAGGTTGAAAATCCCGATCATCCCAGCGGGCGGTCGAATTCCGCGTCTTAAACAGGATCCGCTCGCCGCGGCGAATCCCCTTATTTTGCAGAGTGGCATTGCTGATCGCTCGCACTTCTTCGGGCAGCGTGATCACGCGCGCCCGCCCGATGCCAATCTCGAGCGGGAACTCGTCGATGCCGCTCTCGCCAGCCAGGAAATGGTTGGGAGCGTCCATGTGGGTGCCGGTGTGGGCCGTCATACGGCAGAGCGTTACGTTCGCTTCGGCTCCTTGTTCGATGGCGGAGATTCGCTCGAAGCTGGGCTCCGGATCTCCCGGCCAATGCACCATTCCGGTGGTGAGGGGTACGGAAACGTCGATCCAACGGCTAATGCGCATCTCCGTTGAGTAGAGTGCGAATCGCGGCCGGCCGCTACACTAGCAGAATGAAGTTGGGTATCGACTTCGGAACGAACCGCACGGTTGTCGCGGCGGCAGATCGCGGCAATTACCCGCTGGTCTCGTTCGAAGCACCAGACGGGACCACGCCGGATTGGTTCCCCTCCTTGATCGCGGTGCGCGGCGACGAGCGCCGGTATGGGTGGGAAGCGTGGGAGTCGCAGGGCGACGACGCCTGGACCGTTATTCGGTCGATCAAGCGGCTGTTGGAGGACGCCGGTCCGCAAACGCTGCTGGATCTAGGCGAACAGCAGGTGAAGATCATGAGCCTGCTGAATGGGTTGACGGCGGCGCTTTACGGCTCGCTGCGCCAGACCTCCAATCTGCACCTGGCGAGCGGGGAACCGCTGGAGGTGGTGCTCGGCGTACCGGCTCACGCCAACAGCAATCAACGCTTTCTGACGGTGGAGGCATTCCGCGCGGCTGGATGCGACGTATTAGGCGTATTGAACGAGCCGAGCGCCGCGAGCATCGAATTCGGCCATCGCCAGCGGGAAGGCAAGGCGAAGCAAGAGACGATTCTGGTCTACGATTTGGGCGGCGGCACGTTCGACGCGTCTTTGGTCACGCTCGATGAGAATGTGCATCACGTGATTGCATCGGAGGGGATTCCATCCATCGGCGGTGATGATTTCGATCACATTCTCGCGGATCTAGCGTTGGAAGCGGCGGGCATCGGCCCGGCCGTTCGCGACGACATCTCGGCGGCGGGTTGGTTCCGGCTGCTCGAGGAATGCCGGACCAAGAAAGAAACGCTCAATCCCAATTCGCGCCGCCTGACGATCGATCTGGAGCAGGTGAATCCGGAGTGGAGCAGCGTTCAGATTCCAGTGTCTGAGTTTTACGAGACTGCGCGGCCGTTAGTAGCGGAGACCATCGCGGTGGCCGAGGATCTCTGTGCCAAACACTTGGAAGGCGAATTCGAGGCGCTTTATATTACGGGAGGCGGCAGCGAGCTCCCCCTGGTAGCCCGCGCGCTGCGGGAGCGATTCGGCCGGCGGGTTCGGCGGTCGGCCTACACACGATCGGCGACCGCCATCGGTTTGGCGATTCAGGCGGACCAGCCCGAGACATATCGCCTGAGCGAGCGCCTGTCGCGTTTCTTTGGCGTCTGGCGGGAGGCGCATTCCGGCACGCGCATCGTCTTCGATCCGTTGTTCGCAAGAGGCGCGCGCCTGCCACCCGCCGGCGAGCCGCCATTGACGATTCGACGCGCGTATTCACCGGTGCACAATATCGGCCATTTCCGGTTTCTGGAGTGCACGCATAGGGCGGAAGACGGCGCGCCGACGGGCGAGGTCACGCTATGGGATGAGATCCGGTTTCCGTTCGATCCGGCGCTCGAGGACGCGGGCGATCTTGCGTCCGAGCCGGTCACCTACTCAGGCGCGGCACACAAGCAATGGATCGAAGAGCTGTACGAGTGCGATTCGAGCGGTTCAATCTCCGTCAGAGTTGCGAACCTGACGGCAGAATACGCGCGCTCCTATCGGTTGGGCCATTGGTCGCAAGAGGCAAAGCGGGTGAAGCCAGGAAAGCGGCGCAAGAAAGCAGCTAGCGCGTCTGCGGAGTAGCAGCGAGATCCGCGGAATCCTGTTCCAGCAGCTCGCTCAAGCGAAAGATCCAATCGAAATCGCAATTGAAGCGCTCTTTCAGCATCTGCTGCGCGCCGGTTTCGCGGTCGACTAAACAGATTGCGCCAAGAATGCGCATGCCGGCCTCTTGGGCCTTGATGATGGCGTCGGCGGTAGAGCCGCCGGTGGTGCAAACGTCGTCTACGATGACCACCGGCAGGCCTTCGGTCTGCTCCAGGCCTTCGATGAACTTCTGCGTGCCGTGCTTCTTGGCTTCTTTCCTGACCAGAAAAGCGTCGATGACGCGGCCGTGTTCGAGGCTTTCGCGCGCGACCGCGGTCACAATCGGATCGGCTCCCAGGCTCAGGCCGCCGATTGCCTGCGCATGCCAGCCATGCTGCTCCATTTTTTCGAGAAACAACCGGCCGATGAGTGGCATGGCCGCCGCGGCCAGCGTGGTGAGCTTGCCATCGACGTAGACGCTGCTGGTACGGCCGGAGACGAGCTTGAACTCTCCTTTGCGCACGGAGCGGCGCAGGAGGATTTCTTTGAGCTTTTCGCGATCGTTCAAAGCCGGCAAGCTTTTCAGCTTAGCATCGGTCAGCGCCGCTGATACGGCGCCAGCGCGCGGCGCAGCTCGGCTGGAACTTCTTCCACCGCCAGAGTATTGCCGACGCGGCGCATGCAAGCGACTTCCTGCGTACCCTCGGCCACCAATTCTTCCACTCCCTTGCCGACCTTCCAGTATTCGAAACGCAAAGCGATCCGATTTTGCATCAGGCTGTGAAGATATAGGCGCACAGAGATTTCATCCAGCGCCGTCAACTCGGCCAGATAGTTACAAGCGCAGTTGACGGTAACAAGGCTCAAATCTGCGAGCAGCCTTTGCAGGATGCCGGGCGCATGATCTTTGAGAAACATCTCCCGGCATCGTCCTTGCCAGCGAAGGTGGTTGACAAAATAGACGTTCCCAACCAGATTGGTTTCTTCCAAGCCGACGATGTGCCGGTATTCGTAATAGGGCGTATTCAATGTGCGATCGCGAAAACCAATGGATTGGGCTCACCATCGGGTGTGATGACGCAGGTCTGTATCCGGCAATCTTGTGCGGCGAATTCCATCCATCCGTCCGGCAGCTCCGCACTGACACGAAGCAGCGACGGCAGACGAATTCCCAGCTTGGTTAAGGACTCCCGCACACTCCACAGGCGCGTGCCCATTTCCGCGGGTTCGCGGCTTTCACGGGACAGGTGATTCCAGAAGGCAAAATGTTCGGCCCCGAGCAAATCCCGCCACTCTTCGTCGCCGCGAGGCACGATCCTCTCCAGATCGCAACCGATAGCGCGGTTTCCCGATACGGCGATCCGAAAGCGGCCGTTGTGAGCAGCAGACACAAAGGTCTCACGCCGCTGATCGCCATTCGTGTATACCTCAGGCTTGCCATCGACCCGGTAAGTTACGGTCAACGGCTTGAGCATGGATGCGGCTTCGGATGAGTCCCCACGGAACGCGATCTTGATCCCTGCCTGCGGAACAATTTCACCCAGCCGCCGCTCCAGGTACGGACCGATCAGGCCGAGTGCATGAACCGGCCTGGCGCTGCTCGAAGAGACAGCGCGAAGCACCAAACCGCGCCACTGCTCGAGAACGCGGCCATTGGAATCGAGCAGGTCCAGATCATAGACGAACGTGCCGCCGCCCGAAGAGCGTTCCGTTGCCTGCACGATAACTTCGGGAACATCGAGATTCGAAAACATGCGGATCTCTTCGACGCGCGTGGGAAGCACGGTTCGATGAGGGATACAGGCTTGAATCGCATGAATGGCGGCGTCGCGGATACCCGGATCGCCTAACAAGAGCAGGGACGGATAATAGGTTCCGAACCAGCGATGCATGGACTTGGGGTCCTGGGCGGCGCTTTTTAGATGGGCGCGGCAGGAGGTCGCACTCAGGCAGGAGTACCCTAGAAGTCTCTGGAAACGGCCTGATTGGAACAAGATCTTCCCATAGAGCTCTGAGTCAGCTTCCATAGCAGGCGCTGAGAAACAATCCGGCGGCGCGGCAACGGAAGCGAATAGAGGAACAGCTTCAAACCGGAGCTTGCCGCGAAAATGATCGATTTGGAAACCGGTCTGCTCAGCCCGGAGGGCGACCATCACGCTACCGGTACGATCGGCGGTCGCGTACACTCGAATGGAGGCGGGCTCATCGGGCGAGACCGTAACGGGGCGCTCAAAGGCAACGTCGCTCCATACCAAAGTGCCCGTGCCGTTGCTCACCGCCGCCGCGGCTTGCGCCATGGCTTCCATTCCCATGACGGCGGGCAGAAGCGGAGTGCGCTCGAAGACGTGATCGTTCAAGTAAGGATCGCTGGGAAGCGACAGCCGGGCCTCCGCGATGAGCTCGACGCCCGGTACAAAGAGATGAGTGCGTTCGAGGAAGCGCAACAAGGGAGGGTCGGCCTGTTCGAACAGGAGCTCGGGCAGATTCTTAAAGCGGCTCGCGACCACTAAAGAGGATGGCAGATTCTGTCCAGCGAGGATAGATTGCAGAATTGCGGTCCCCTGCTCAGGCGAAATGGGCGAGATGCCTTCCTGGGCGAGCGATTCGATGCGGCCCAGGCGTTCTCCCATGCCGACTCCGGACCAGAGGGACCATTCAAGCGTGAGGCAGCGGCAGGAGGGATGGGCGGCGGCGAATTCGCCGGTGATTTGCCGCAGGCGTTCGTTCGCCAGAGCGTAATCTGCGTTGCCGCGCATGCCCATGCGGCCGATGATCGAGCCGAAGGAGAGTAGAAGCCGTAGGGATTCCGGGGAAACGGCTGCCAGCAGATTGCGAAGGCCGTCTACCTTGGGAGCGACCGTCGCGGCGATGGCATTTTCATCGAGAGACTCCAGCAGAGCGGGGACATTGCGTCCGGCGGCGTGAAGAATGGCGGTCACTTTGCCAAAAGCGAGCTCGCCCTCACGAACTGCAGCCGCGCAAGCAGCGCGGTCGCCGATATCTGCGCGCAAATATTTGTAGCGAATACCGGCGGCAGATATGCGATTCAGATTCTGGGCCAGTTCGGCATCGTTTTCAGGAGCAGAGCGGCCCAGTATAAGAAGCCGCGCGGAACCGGCTCGCGTCAGCGCCAGCGCACATTCGGCGCCAATGCCCTTTCCACCGCCAGATGCGAGCAGCACATCCTGTTCGCTCAGGAACGGCTGCGCGGAGTCAGGGACGGGAACGAAACGGAGACGGGGCACGCGCCGCGCGCCCGCCTCGTCGTACCAGACCTCTTGAAAACCACGCGCGCTGAGTGCTTCCAGGTAGGCTTCGCTGCAAAATCCGGGCAGCACGGGAATGCGAATCACGCCGACATCGACGCGCGGATATTCCATGCGCAGGGAGCGAGCAAAGCCGCTCGAACCATCGCCGTGGTGCAGCAAGACGAAGCGGTCACCGGCTGGCCGCAACATCCGCGCAGCGTCAAGAAGAAGACCCGCCTGTTCGTCCGCTGCACCGGGCGGCACGCAGACGACGACCCCACTGCCAGGCTTTGAAAATTCCTGAAGCAGGGCATCGTTTAAAGGGTGACCGCTGGGGATGAGCATGCGCCAGCCGGACTCGTCCGCCGGTGGCTGCGAATGCGCAGGGCCCGTTTCTTGAATCCACTCGATTGCGAAACACCGGACCCACGATGCGAGACCGGCAAGCAATGGCTCGCTGTGTTCCGGCGCGTTCCGTCCGGTCTCGAGAAGCGCTTCAGTGAGAGTAGCCACGGTGGCGTTCGCAAACCCGGTGGGCATGACGGGGGCCGGAGCGCCCAGCTCGCGCGCCGCTTGCGCCACAATCTGTGCGACGGCGATCGAATTCAGGTGTAGATCGGAAAACAGCCGGTGATCTTCCCGAACCGCTACGGGCGGCAATTCGAGGTGATGCGCAATAAGCGTGCGCACGGCCTCAAATGGTGAGCCATTGGAGACACCGGACGGAACTTTGTCGCGCGTGGGCTCGCTAGGCTGTGTGACCTTTTTCTTGGTTCCTAGGGCGGCGGATTGGACGCGCGGTGCAGATTCGCAGGGATTGGCTAGGAAGGTCGGCCTGCTCATCGCAAAAGGCTTGGAAAAGCGTCCTTCAAAGAGTGCGGACAACTGCACCGAAGCGCCCAGCGCAAATGCCGCACCGGCAACGTTCAGCAGCCCGCGATGAGATTCGCTTCCGGCATCGAGCGAGATGGCGGGAGTGGCAAGAAATTGTGACACGAGACCGGACAGGATGGTGCCTGGGCCGGCTTCGATGAACAGATCTACTTCCTCCGCCGCGGCCGAAACGGCCGGCTGAAACGCCACCCGCTGCGTGATCTGGCGAGTAAGCAGGCCGGGCAGGCTTACATCGCATGGCAGAAGGCCGCCCGAAACCGTCGAATAGACAGGGCGCTCGAGCGGACGGAAGCGCTCATTTTCAAGCCAGGCAGCGACTTCGCCCGCTACCTCCGTCATGGACGGCGAGTGAAACGCGTGCGCCACCGGCAGCGTGGAGACGTGCCAGCGCCGCGCTCGCGCAATCTTGATGAGAGCAGAGACGGCTGGCGGGTCGCCGCTTACGACCGTCTGGTGAGGGCTATTGGCGGCAGCGATGACAACGCCGGGAGTCAGAATGGATTCGACGTCGGCGGCGGCAGCGGCGATGGTCGCCATAGAGCCCGAACGCGAATGGCTCGCCATGGCTTGGCCTCGCAAGCGCGCCAAGCGGAGGGCGGCGTGGCGGTCGATGGCGCCAGCCCAACAGACCGCGGCGATCTCTCCCAAACTATGGCCGACTGCAAGATCGCCGGAGACGCCGAGCGCTTCGAGCGCGGACAACGCGGACAGTGAAGCGGTTACAACCGCGGGCTGCGCAACGGAAGTGTCAGTGTCGCTACCGGCAGGGATTTCGGCCTCTCGATAAAGCCGTTCGCATGCGGCGAAGCGGCGGCCGAGCGCGCCTGCCGTCCTTCGCACGGGAGCCGCCTGGCCGGGGAAAAGCAAGCCAATGCGGGGCCGGCGCGAAACGGACGACAGGTAGACGGATTTCGAAGAATCGATATGACGCGTGACGCCGCTTTCGACGAGTTCCCGCAGCAACAGCAGTTTCTCGAAGAGCTGGAGCGGGGTTGCGGCGACGAGCGCGGCCCGCGATGGACCAGAAGCCGAAGCCTGCAGAGCGGCCGCGGCATCGGTCATATCCGCGAGCGAGAGCTGGCGCGCGATTTCGATGAGAGCAGAGAGCCGCGCGATGAGCGCATCCGCATCGGCGGCGCCGAAGACGAAAAGTTCCGCATCCTGCGGCGAGCTGGCGAAGGTACGAAGATCGCGTCTGGCGGGAGCAGGGCGCGCGAGGCCCGGTTCTTCCAGCACGATATGCGTGTTGATGCCGCCGAATCCCATAGCGCTCACCGCCGCGAAACGGGCACCGGACGATCCGTTTGCGGAGCTCTGAGCCGGCCAAGGCTCGGGTTCGCGCAACACGCGCAGCGCCGGTTCGCTACCGGTCAATTCCGTGTGCGGGTCGTCGCAACCGGTGGTGGGCGGCAGCACACACGAGCGCAGAGCCAGGGTGGCTTTGATGAGACTCGCGGCGCCCGCAGCGGCCTTGGTATGGCCGATGTTCGCCTTTATGGAACCGATGACGGCAGGCGCGTGCCCCGGGGTCCGGCGGCGCATGGCCCCGATGGTTGTCAACTCGGTGAGATCGCCGATCTCGGTGCCCGTTCCGTGCCCCTCGAAATAGCCGACGGCGGAGATGTCGAGACCGGCACGACGGTAGGCTCGCTCCAAGGCCAGAGTCTGGCCGTTCACCTCCGGGCGCGTCATGCTGCCCGCGCCGTCGGAGGAAATGCCCCAACCGCGAATCAAAGCATAAGTCGGCCGCTTAGCGGCGAGCGCATCGGCTTCGCGCATCAGCAGGACCAGCCCGCATCCCTCACCGGGCAAGAAGCCCGCGGAACGCTTGTCATAGACGCGCATCTGCTGGTGCGCCAGAGCGCCCACGCGGGCGAAGCCGACCAGCTCGAACGGATCGATACTGATATCGACGCCGCCCGCCAACGCGGCATCGACATCGCCAGAAGCTAACGCCGAACATCCCTGTGCCACGGCCAGCAGCGAGGATGCGCAGGCTCCATCGACGACATAACCGCCGCCCTGCAGGTGGAAGAAATTGCAGATTCTGCCGGCGATCGTGTTGGCCAGGCCGCCCACCAGAGATTCCGGCCCAGGCGCCGGAAAAGGATCTTTGTAGGTTGCCTCTATCTTTTCAAGCAATGCCGCAATTCGATCGTCAGCGTACCCCTCGTCGGCGAGACTGGCAGCGAGGACACGCCGCACGTAGGGCCACCTCTGCCGCAGGACGAGCGCGCGGGACGTTTCGCCTGTGAGCGTGTTGCCGAGATAGACGCCGGTACTGGATTTCGGAAGCCCCTCGGCATTGCGGAAGCCGGCATCGGCCAGCGTGTCGGCGGCGACGTCGAGAGCCAGCCAGTGGGCCATATCGGAGGCGCGATAGGCATCGCCCGAAACGCGAAACTTGAGCCGGTCGAACTCGTAATTGGCCAAAAAAGCGCCTTCGTTGACGTAGGTGCTGTCGACCGCGTCTGGATCGGATGACCAGTAATCTTCCAGGTTGAGACGCTCAGCCGGAATGCGCCGGAAGGCCTTCCGTTGCGCAAGTACGTTGTTCCACAGATCGGCCGGAGTAGATGCGTCAGGATAACGGCACGCCATGCCTACGATCGCAATTGCCTGGTTTTTCAAGCGCGTACTTCCCCGGGAGAATGATAATGCTGCCCATTCTCCCACAATTGGAAGTTTTTTATAAAGATTGTGAGAGGGCTGCGCCGGCAATTTGCAGTTGTGAGCGAATTTCCGACCGCCAGGCTTGGTACGGCTCCCCCGCAAATCCGGAGCGCTGAATGGCAGCGAGTGCCGAATCCGTCACTTCGGCTGCCTGCGAACACGATACGCCGCAGAGGAGACGGCAGGCCATCCCGGTATGTGGCGTTTCATTCCCCGCGAAGGTGCGGGCCTTGGCCGCGAAAGCAGCGCCTTGGGCTAAGTGGCTGCGATCTTCGCCCGCGAGGCCCAGAAGGGCGCTCAGTTCTCGTTCGCCTGCGCCGCCCGCGTAAGTCGCCGCCAAACCGAGACCGCTCCAGAGGTCAGGGCGCCGCTGAGGGGCAAAGCGATGGATACAGGCGGCCGCGCGCTCCACGTCCGCTCCGTTGTAGAACCAGAGAGACCGGCCGAGGCCCTGATCGAAAACACAAGCGGCCGCGCGGGAGAGGGTGTTCGGCAGGCGCATGTCCCGAATGGTAGAGCGCCAATGAAAATAGCCCTGGTGGAAGCCGTAGCCGTCGAGAATCAGCCAGCCGAGGCGCTCGTCATAGTTGCGGAGCGAGCGCTCGGGGTTGCGGCGCAACCAAGGTAGCCGCGCGAGCGCCCAGCCATAACCTACATGCAGCATATAGCAATGCGCGGCTCCGGGTCCGGCAAGAAATTGTTCGAACTTCGGCGAGCGCCGCCGCCAAAATTGATCGGTCAGCGCCAATCCCATTCCCGCGCCTTCGAACGCGAAGCCGCGAAATTCCGGGGCAACAGCATTCAACTGCTCAGCCAAGACGTCGACTGCGCGAGCTTCGAGCGAAGCCAGATAGCCGGAGATGAACGTGCGGCCAATCTGCTCCAGGTGGGCACGCTTGGCGGGAGTGGTGTCCTGAAACCCGCGGCGCGCAAAGGACGCCTCATCGGGCGAAATGCCGAACAGGGCACGATTCAGCCAGGATTGCATGTGACCGCTTCCCCCAATCAATGTACGGCTTCGAAGAGGCCGGCCGCGCCTTGTCCGCCGCCGACGCACATGGTGACCACACCGTAGCGCGAACCGGGCCGGCGCGCCAGCTCATTGCCAAGCGTGCCGGCCAGGCGCGATCCCGTCACGCCGAACGGATGGCCGATCGAGATGGAACCGCCATTCACGTTGAGCCTTTCCATCGATAAGCCGAGGCGGTCGCGACAGTAGACCACCTGGACCGCGAACG
>Ga0210385_10001353_pt1 | contig 15301 bp, 12 predicted proteins | sample IncBWH26OmetaG_FD_160107 | JGI IMG/M metagenome (GOLD analysis project Ga0210385, IMG submission 160107) | Forest soil microbial communities from Barre Woods Harvard Forest LTER site, Petersham, Massachusetts, United States - Inc-BW-H-26-O ...
ATCGGCACCATCTTTTCCATCTTTCGCCGCCCCCCGCGCATGGACGGCGGCATAAAAGCGGCGGTACTTCAGCCGGGTTGGAAACAAGTCGCCGCGGGTTACGTCGTGTACGGCTCGTCCACCATCCTGGTTTACAGCGCAGGCAAGGGCGTCTTTGGGTTTACGCTCGATCCGGACATCGGAGCATTCGTCCTAAGCCACGATAACCTGTGCATGCCAAAACACGGCAGCTTTTATTCGGTCAACGAAGCGCAAGCTCACACCTTTCCCGAGCCGTACCAGAAGTACCTGCGCTGTTTGCGCGATGGCGCGCTTGGGCACGAATACAGCTCACGCTATGTCGGCTCACTGGTAGCGGATTTCCATCGAACCATGCTTAAAGGCGGCGTCTTCATCTACCCTCCCACCAAGGGTTACCCGCGCGGGAAGCTGCGCTTGCTTTACGAAGCGAATCCTCTGGCCTTTATCGCAGAACAGGCGGGTGGGCTCGCGACCGACGGAGAGCGCCGGATTCTCGAGATAGAGCCGCGCGAAATCCATGAACGCACGCCCTTGGTCGTCGGCAGCCGGCAAGAGGTGGAAGAGTTCCAGAGGTGTTTCCGCAATGCCTGAAATAACGAAAATCCGGTGGGGGGTGCTGCCCTCGGGGGAAGAAATCGACCTCTACACGCTCCGCAACTCAAACGGAGTAGAAGCGTCGGTCACGACATATGGCGGCCGGCTCGTTACGTTGAAAACACCGGATCGAAACGGCCGCTTCGCCGACATAGTGCTCGGCTTCGACGATCTGGACGGATATCTGAAAAAGAATCCATTTTTCGGCGCCTTAGTCGGCCGGTATGCCAACCGCATCGCCAACGCCGAGTTTACACTCGACGGCGCAACTTACAAACTGGCGCGCAACAACGGCGAGAATTCGTTGCACGGAGGCCTGAAGGGGTTCGATAAGGTCGCCTGGAAGGGCGAGCAGATCTCCACTCCGAACGGTCCCGCGCTCAAGCTCGAATACGTCAGTGCGGACGGCGAAGAAGGATATCCGGGGACGTTGACCGCGACTGCAACCTACACGCTGACCGATAATGATGAACTAAGAATTGATTACGCCGCCACCACGGACAAGGCGACCGTCTTGAATTTGACCAATCATTCTTACTTCGATCTTGCGGGGCAAGGCTCGGGCGACATCCTCGACCATATCGTGACCATTACGGGCGATCGCTTCACACCGGTCAACGCGCATCTGATTCCGACCGGCGAGTTGCGCAGCGTCAAGGGAACGCCTTTTGACTTCACTCGGCCTACGCGCATCGGAGACCGGATCGATCAAGACGATGAACAGCTCAAATTCGGCGTGGGCTATGACCATAACTTCGTCCTAAAGCCCAGCGGCAACGGACCGTTCTTCGCGGCTCGCGCATACCATCCGAAGTCGGGCCGCACCTTGGAAGCGCTGACCACCCAACCTGGCGTTCAGTTCTACACCGGGAATCATCTAGCGGAATCTTTGGTCAAGGGTAAGGGCGGAGCAGTCTACGGATTCCGGTCCGGGTTTTGCCTGGAGACGCAACATTTCCCCGATTCGCCCAACCAGCCGGCCTTCCCCTCTACAGAGCTGGAGCCCGGGCAGCAGTACCGGCAAACTACTGTCTTCCGGTTTTCGGTAGGAAGTTAAAAGGAAACCACTGGAAATTCGACACGGATTGTGGCAGTCTATCCGAGATGCCTCGCAAAACGGCTTGGTGTTTCGCCGTGGTCTCAATCGCCGTGCTCTGCGCGGCTCCGCAGCCAGGGAAGCAGGATCGCACTTGGAAGCCGTACACGAACCCGCAATGGGGTTATTGCGTGAGCTATCCGTCCCATTGGCTCAAGGGGGACGCTTTCGAGGGCGCTGGCATCTACGTCGAGACCGGTTTGAAGAGATATTCGAAGCCGCTCGGTGAAATCGATGTGGGCGTAGTGCCTACAGAGGTTGAATCAGCCGTCGCAACCCCTAGCAGCTTGGTCGAGAACCTCGAGATCCACTTCGAAGGCTTAAAGAAATTCGAGCGTGCGGAGGGCATTCAGGTGCTCGAGAAACGAGAGATGCAGATCGCCGGCAACTCAGCCTTGTTCACCAAGGATCGCTACTACGACCCGCAGGATCGGGCAACCTGGGTCGAAGAAATCATCTTCACGCATCACAAGGGCGCGCTCTATCGCTTAGAGCTCGAGTGCCGGGACGATCAACTGGAGCGGTTCGAGCCGGTGTTCGACACGTTTGTGAGCACCTTCCGATTCGATTGTTCTTAAACTTCCCGGCGTTTCGTCTTCCCGAGCAAGTGGCGGGCTTTTGAGACTACTTGCGATTCCGCCTCTTGGGCTGTACTGGCCGATGTGCGGGCGAGGCAAGCGCCCGGCGACACATTGTCGGCCTGGCATACATACCGATCGCCAATGCGGTAGCTGGTGAGGCGCACCGGCCAGCCGTCGATCTCGATCTGCCGTTCCTGGTAGTCCTGCGAATAAGTCGTCGATGCCATGCTACGCTGCCGCCCCTTTCGCGGCGCCGCGTTCGACAGGGGCGCCGACCAGATTGCCCCACTCGGTCCAGGACCCGTCGTAGTTCACCACTCCCGGCAGCCCCAGCAAGTATTTCAGGACGAACCAGGTATGGCTGGAGCGCTCTCCAATGCGGCAATACGCGATGGTCGGCCGGGAGCCGTCCACGCCTTCGGCGCCATATAAGGCCTTCAGATCTCCGAACGACTTGAACGTGCCGTCGTCATTGCATGCCTTGCCCCAAGGGACGCTGCGTGCGCCAGGAATGTGGCCGCCGCGCTGGCACGTCTCGGGCAGGCCGGCGGGAGCCAGAATCTCACCCGAAAACTCCTGCGGGCTGCGCACGTCGACAAGCGATGCCGCGTGATTGCGAACAGCCTCCTGCACCTGTGGCAGGAACGCCCGCAGCGAAAGATCCGGTTCCTGCGCATGATATTGCGCGGCTGGATATGGCGGCGTCTCTTGCGCTAGCTCACGGCTCTCGGCCAGCCACTTCTTGCGGCCGCCATTCAGGATTCGTACGTCCTTATGGCCGTAAATCTTCAGTTGCCAGAACGCCCAAGCCGCGAACCAGTTGTTGTTATCGCCGTAGAGCACGATGGTGATGTCCGGGCCGATGCCGGACTTCGAGAGCAGCGCTTCCAAGTCCTGCTTCGAAAGGATATCGCGGCGTAGTGTATCGGACAGTTGCGTGTTCCAGGCCCAAGCGATAGCGCCGGGGATGTGACCCAGGTCGTAAGCGGCCGTATCAACGTCTACCTCGACGGCGCGGACGGAGGGGTCGGCGAGCTTCCCAGCTAGCCAGTCGGTTTCGACCAGTACTTCAGGATGTGCATACTGCGACATACAGATACATTAACACGACTATCCCTATCGGGAAAAGGGGCTCCGGCCGCAGGAACACGATATTCAGGAAGACCAGGAGGTGCGGAACTCGGGATAGAGGGTCAAGCCGCCGCAGGCAAAGATCGTTTGTCCGGTGATGTAGGAGGCGTCGTCGGAGGCGAGAAATGCGAACACGGAAGCGATCTCTTCGGGCGTTCCGGCGCGCCCCATAGGGATGTGGCTCTCCACTTCGCCCCGTTTCTTCGGGTCGTTGATCCAGGCTTCGTTGATGGGCGTCACGATCGCGCCCGGTCCTACGGCGTTCACGCGAATTCCTCGCGAGGCGTATTCGAGCGCCAGCGTCTTAGTGAGGTTCTCGATTCCTCCTTTGCTGATCGAATAGGAAACGTAGGTCGGTTTGGGAATGATCTCATGCACGCTCGAGTTGATCAGGATCACGCCCGCTCCGCCGCGCGACAGGAAATGCTTGAGGGCCTCGCGGGCGCACATGAACGCGCCGCGCAGGTTGACCGCCAGGATGCGGTCGAAGTCCTTCATCTCCAGCTCGTCGCTGGGCGAAGCGGCTTGGATACCCGAATTGTTGACCAGAACGTCAAGGGAGCCCAGTTCCGAAATTGCTGTCGCGAACATCTGCTTGACCTCGTCCTCCTTGGACACGTCCGCTTTGACGATCAGATGCTTCGATCCGCCCGCTTTCTCTGCTTTGGCTCTGACCGCTTCCGCCTCATGCTGCTCCTGGTAATAATTGATCGCAACGTTCGCGCCGTCCTGGGCGAAGCGCACCGCCGTTGCCGCGCCGATGCCGGAGGATGCGCCGGTGATGAGAACATTCTTGCCGGAAAGTTTAGACATGGCTACCTATTCTATGCTTATAAATGGCATGAAGCTGCCTCGATTCGTCCTCGCCGAGCAATACTTTCCAGACCGCGCCATCACGCATATTCCGGATCATATTCGGAAGGAACTCTCGGAGGCTGATTTCACATTTCGACCAGGTGCGCGCATCGCCATCGGCGTTGGCAGCCGGGGCATCGCGAACCTCAAAGTCATCGTCAAATCGGTGGTCGATTTTCTGAAGGGACACGGAGCGGAACCGTTCATTTTCCCCGCCATGGGCAGCCACGGAGCCGCCACCGCCGAGGGGCAGACGGACGTTCTGGATCATTACGGAATCAATGAAGCAAACATGGGCGTGCCCGTGCTCAGCTCGCTCGCGGTTGAGCCTTTGGGCAAGACTTCGGAAGGCATGGAGACGTTCATGGACAAGAACGCCTACGATTCCGACGGTGTCTTCCTGATTGGGCGCATCAAGTGGCACACGGATTTTTCGGGCCAGATCGAGAGCGGTTTGTTCAAGATGATGGCGATCGGCCTCGGCAAGTTTGCGGGGGCCCAGCAATATCACACATTCGCGTATCGGCTGGGACTGGAGCAGGTGATTCGCAGCGCCGGCTCCCAAGTCTTTGCGTCCGGCAAGATCCTGGGAGGCTTGGCGGTGCAAGAAGGCGCGCATCATGAGACCGCGGGGCTGGTGGCGGTCTCCGCCGCACAAGGCGTGCACGCCATGATGCAGCGCGAAGAGGAGCTTCTGCGGGAAGTGAAATCGTGGAGAGCGAAGCTGCCAGCGCCGGAGATCGACATCCTGATTGTCGATGAGATCGGCAAGAACATCAGCGGCGCCGGCATGGATACGAAGGTGATCAACCGCGCCATTCAGGGCAACTACAATCCGTTTCCGGACACACCGGTTGTTCACCGTATTTACGCGCGCGGCCTGAGCGAGCTCTCGTACCATAGCGCGATCGGTCTTGGTCTGGCGGATGTTATTCATGACAAACTGCTGAAAGACGTAGACTGGAATCCCACTTACATCAACTCACTTACCGCTTCCACGCCGTCGGCGATCCGGATACCGATTCACTTTCCCAGCGATATAGAGGCGCTGACGAAGATTGCCCCGACGGTAGGCAAGCTCGATTTATCGACCGTGACCTATTGCCGCATTCGGAACACGATGGAGCTGGTGCACGTGGCGGTCAGCGAAAACGTGGTCCCCTCGCTATATCCGAACGTGAAAGCCGTCTCCGCGCCTTTCGATGTATCGTTCGACCCATCCGGCGACCTCGGAGAGTTTCAAGTCCCGAAAGAGTTGCCGGACGACGCGGGAGATTTCGAAGAAGCGCTTCAGGCGACAGGCGCGGCCGGCGCAATCGTGCGCGGCTAACTACCTAAGTGCCGATCGAAGAATGCGGCCGTGAGTTGGTGCATCACTTTCGATTCAGGCAGGCGGGTATCGTTCCAGAAGGCGTGAGGGAGCGCCTCAAACACCACAAGCTGCGCATCGACGCCCGCGCGCAAGAACGCGCGATGGAGAATCGTCGTGCCACTGAGCAGCAGATCGCGGGTGCTGGTGATGAAGAGAGTGGGCGGAAAGCCTTTCACATCGGCATACAGAGGCGAGAGGACCGGATCTTTTCGATCTGTTGAGCCCACGTAAGGTTCATTCGCGGGCTGCTTCGAAGGCGGGCTGAGCGGCCCCGAGAAACCGTTCAGCGCGTAGATGGCTTGTGAATCGCCTTGCCGGTCGAAGTCGCCGAAGCCGGAAAAGATTCCAAGAGCCGCCGGGAGCGGTAAACCTAGCTGGCGCAATTTCACCGCGACCTCCCCAGTGAGAATCGCGCCCGCGGAGGTTCCATAGATCCCGATGTTGCGCGGCTTATACGTTTTCAAAACCTCTTTGTATACGGCGACGGCATCTTCTACTGCGGCTGGGAACGGATGCTCCGGCGCCAGCCGGTAGAGAACGGCAATGACTTTTGTCTGCGTCAAATTCGCGACGGGAATCGATTCTGTCAGCGAGCCTGAGTCTGAATTGAAGCCGCCGCCGTGGAGGTTAATCAGAACTCGGGCGGACTTGTCGGCCGGAATAGCAAGCGGGGTGATGATTCGGACGGGAACACCCGCGATGCTAGCGGCGGCCACCTTCGCGGGATAGCGTGAGCGCGCCTCTTCGCCTGCGCGACTCTGCCACGCGTCCGTCTTGCTGCGGCGCTCGGCTAGCGTTTCGGGTGCGGCCACATCCGATTGCTGCCTTCGAAGTGTCTGCTGGGCCTCCGGGCTGATGGTCGTGGGAACCGGGACCACTCGGGTCACGTGTGCCGTGCCGTCGGCGTCGATGAAGCTGGTGTCGCTCTGCGGGATGTTGCGCGATTCGTTTTGCCGCGCCAGCAGGAACGCGGCAGATCCTGCGAGGATGAACAAGGCGATCTTTTTCATAGCTGTTCCGATATCATCTTACGTTCGATGAAGCTGATACTGTTTCTCCTCATTCCGCTCTCGTGCTTCGCAGCCGACTTCGCACGCCAGCCTTGGCCGGCAAAATGGATTCACGTTCCCGATACGTCGCCGAGTGATTATGGCGTGTACCATTTTCGACGCTCGTTCCCGCTGGCTGCGGTGCCCGAGCGGTATGTGGTTTATGTGTCAGGAGATAACCGCTATGAGCTGTTTGTGAATGGCCGGCGCGTATCATGGGGGCCGGCGCGCAGTGATTTATACCACTGGCGCTATGAAGTGGTGGATATTGCGTCGCAGCTTCACGTTGGCTTGAATGTCCTGGCCGCTGTGGTCTGGAGCGACGGCGCTTACCGGGCGGTCGCGCAGAATACCAATCAGACCGGGTTCCTGTTGCAGGCGGAAGCGCCCGAGAATTCGGAAGTGAATACGAACAGCTCGTGGAAGTGTACGCAAGACCGGGCCTACTCGCCGGCGCCGTGGCCGCCCACCCAGGTGACCGGCTATCATGCCATCGCGGCGAATGAAAAGTTAGATGGCGCTTTGTATCCGTGGGGCTGGGAAGCCACGGTCTTCAACGACAACTCTTGGGTTCCTGCCGCCGAGATCGGCAGGGCCTCGCCTCGCGACGCCAGCGATGCGCCGAACCGTTGGATGTTGACGGCGCGCTACATTCCGCTCGAGGAGCAGAAAATCGAACCCATATGGCATCTGCGGAGGTGCGATGGTATACCGGCGCCGGATGGGCTTCCATTCAAAATCCCTCCACACACCCGCGCGGTTCTGTTGTTGGATCAAACTTACTTGACGACTGCGTACCCGGAACTCACGGTGAGCGGCGGGGAAGCAAGCTCGGTGATGTTGCGCTATGCCGAGACGCTGTATGACAAGCAGGCGCCCGGCGATCACTATCCGCGCAAGAGCAATCGCAACGAAATTGCGGGCAAGGTGTTTTACGGGACAGCGGACACGTTTCTTCCTGACGGAGCCGCGAAGCGAACCTACCGGCCGCTATTTTGGCGAACCTATCGATATCTTGAATTGGTAATTAACACAGATAGCGATCCGTTGACCATTGACGATATCCACGGGGTCTTTACTGCTTATCCTTTTGAGCGTACCGCACGCATCACGGTTTCCGATCCGGCCGTTAATGAAGATATTCAGGGAATACTAACAACCGGCTGGCGCACGGCGCGGCTGTGCGCGCACGAGACTTACATGGATTGCCCATATTATGAGCAGCTTCAGTATGCAGGGGACGCACGAATACAGATGCTGGTCTCGCTCTATATGACCGGGGACGCGCGCCTGATGAAGAACGGCATCGAGTTACTGAATGCATCTCGAACGGCGGAAGGCGCAACTTACAGCCGCGCGCCATCTCACTTGCAACAATATATTCCTCCTTTTTCCTTGTGGTGGATCGGCATGGTCCACGATTACTGGATGTATGTCGATGATGAGCAATTTGTAAAGAACATGCTACCGGGAGTCCGAGCGGTCCTTTCGTTCTTCGCCGCGCATCAGAAGGCATCGGGTTCGCTCGACCGGCTGCCGTGGTGGAACTTCGTCGACTGGACCAAGCATTGGACCGACGGTGTAGCGCCTGCCGAAGCAGATGGTTCGTCATCGGCTGCTTTAGACCTGCAGTTGCTGCTTGCCTACCGCTGGGCGGCGGAACTGGAGCGCTCATTCGGCAGCAAAGCTCTGGCCGAAGAATATGCCGCGGCCGCAGAGAAGCTGAAAGGAACAATCCTTCAGAGCGACTGGGATGCGGCGCGCGGCCTTTTTGCCGATCAACCGTCGCATCGCACTTATTCGCAGCAGGTGAATACACTGGCCGTTCTGGCGCATGTTCTACCGGACCAACAGGCGCGAGCTGTGGTCGAAACGCTGTTCTCGGACAGGGCGCTTGAGCAGTCATCGATATATTTCCGGGCCTACACGAACGCGACTCTGCGCCAGGTTGGCCATGGCGACCGCTACTTGGAAACACTCGGACCTTGGCGCGAGATGTTAAACGACGGCCTTACGACATGGTCCGAATGGAACGGGCCGGATACGCGATCAGACTGCCACGCCTGGGGCGCCAGCCCGAACTTCGAGATTCTCCGAACGCTAGTGGGAATCGAATCCGCTGCGCCGGCGTTCCGGAAGGTGCGCATAGCTCCGAACCCGGGCTCGCTAAAACATGTAAGCGCCAGCATGCCGCATCCCAAGGGAGAAGTTACGGTCGAACTTACTAACGAAGCAAGATTTACGGCCGATGTTACTTTGCCACCGGGAGTTTCCGGCGAGTTCATCTGGGCGAGAACGACTAAGCCATTGCATCCGGGTCGCAACCACTTAGTGTGGTAATCAAGCATACGAGGAAACGCTCGACATGTTTCGGGATGCGCGCTCGGCGGAGATGCGCTCGAGATACCCACTTTCCCGGAACGCCTGCATAGGATCTTCGGGAAAGCCGTTGGAGGTGCGCCATTCGCGGATAGCAGGGCGAACATCGGTGGCGAAGGCGTCCTGCAGACACGCTTCGGCGTTCACAAGCTCTGATGTTTGCTGCGCTTTCGAGAGGCGTTGATAATCGACCAGCGACGCTTTCGCAAACAGCTCCTGCGCCATGTTGACGGTCTGGATCATCGCTTCGATCTTGCCCTTGAGGTTATGGCTTTGATCGATCATGTACGCGATATCGGCACGCTGGCCGGCCTCCCATTCAAAGTAAAGAATTTCATGGAAGATCCGAAAGATCTGATAGGGGTCGATCGAGCCGAGCGTGAGGTCATCGTCGGCGTAACGACGGTCATTGAAATGAAAGCCGCCGAGCATGCCTTCGGACAGCAGCCAAGCGACGATCTGCTCGATGTTCTGGCAGTTGTAATGGTGGCCCGTATCGACCAAGACTTTGGCCTGCGGACCGGCGGCGCGGGCGAAATGAAGGGCCATGCCCCAGTCGGCGATGTCGGTATGGTAGAAAGCCGGCTCGAACGGTTTATATTCGATCAGCATTCGCTGAGCGGGCGCCAGCGCGGCATGAATGCGCTGTAAGTAATCTTCGAAAAGGCGTTTGCGCTCGCGGATATTAGCGGTCCCCGGGTAGTTCGAGCCATCAATGAACCAGAAAGAGATGTCGCGGCTCTGTAACATCTCGGCAATTTTGATACTTAGTTTCGAGTGCTGCAACGCCTCGGAGCGGACAGTTTCATCCGGGTTTCCAAAAGCGCCGAACTTAAAGATCTGGTCCTGAAACAGGTTGGGGTTGATGGAGCCAGGGTGCACCCCATAACGGTGAGTGAAAGACAAGATATCCGGCGCGCTGGCGAGGGCGTTGGGAAGGTCCCACAACACGTGGAGAGCGATGGTTGGGCAGATGCCCGTGACCGCGTGCACCTGGCCGGCATCGCTGAATTTCTCTTCCGTGGTGCTAGCGGCGGCGGGCTGGATGAACTTGCCGAAGCGCGTTCCGGTGTTGGCGAAGCCCCAAGAGGGGATTTCGATGCGAAAGCCGTCCAGAGCCTGATGAATTTTCCCGATTGACTTAGTACGCATCTTCATTTGACCTCGAAGTTGTAGGAGCCGGAGCCGACGGCGACGACGAAGTTATCGTTCTCGACGCGCGAGTGGATGCGTTTGCCGGATTCACTCACATGGGCATTCGCGATGCGCGGCAGGAAAACCGTGGCGCGGGTGTTTGCCGGGATGGTGACTCGCAAGGCAAACGGGCCATTCGGCGTGCCGGTCCAATCAGTTTTGATGAGGCCGTAGATGGAGGCGTATTCGGCTCGGGCGGAGGTGAGGCGGGCGTCGAGGCGCGGATGGATCACGATGTCATGGAAACCGGAACCGGGTACTGTGTCGATGCCGGCGACAGATCGATAGACCCAGGCGAGGACAGACCCGAAGGCGTAATGATTGAACGAATTCATCGCTGGATCGCCGGTGTCGCCGTTCCAGCGCTCCCACCAGGTAGTCGCGCCTTTCGATAGCATGTAGCCCCAGGACGGATAGGTTTCGTTCAAGAGCAAGCGATAAGCAACATCCGCACGGCCATGCTCGGCGAGCGTGAATAAAAGAAAGGGCGTCCCGAGAAAGCCGGTAGATACATGCCAATCGCGCGCTTCGATAGCGTTGACAAGCTTGCCGGTCATGACCGGCTCGAGTTCCTTCGGCGCCAGCTTGACGTACAGCGCAAGGACATAGGAAGTCTGGCTGCCGCTCGCGATGTCGCCGGTATCTTTGATGTATTGTTTCTGAAAAGCCTCTTTGATGCTGTTGAAGGTGGCGGAATATTTATTGGCGTCATCCTCTTTGCCGATGGCGTGGGCCATCTGCGACATCATGTTTGCGATCAATGCCCAATAGGCGGTGTCGACCAAGTCTTTCGGCGTGGTGCGATCGGGAGCGAGCCAGTCGGCGAAGTCCGGGCCGACTTTCTTCTTGCGGATGAAATCGGGATTTGCGTTTTGGATGAAGGTCATCCAGCGCTGCATGGCGTCCCAACTGCGCTTGACGATCGCGGTGTCGCCGTATTGGACCCAGGTGGTCCAAGGAACAATGACGCCCGCGTCGCCCCAACCGGGAGCGCCCTCGCTGATATCCGGCAGAACGTCGGGCGCGACGTTCGTGAACGCGCCTGCCGGGGTTTGCGCATCGGCAACATCGCGCATCCACTTTTCGGAGAAGGCCGCGGTGTCGAAGTTATAGCTGCCGGTGCGCCAGAAGACGGCTGCATCGGCCATCCAGCCCAGGCGCTCGTCCCGCTGAGGGCAATCGGTTGGGACGCTGAGGAAATTGCCGCGCTGGCCCCAGATGCCGATGGACCACATTTTGTTGACAAGCGTGCTGGAGGTAGTAAGTTGGCCAACGGGATCGCCGGGCACGCTGGTTAGCACTTCGCCAGAAAGGGAGTCGAGAGTAGGCTGACCAGGATAGCCGGTCACTTCCACGTAGCGGAATCCGTGGAAGGTGAAGTGAGGCGTGAAGGTTTCTTCTACGCCGCCGCGCAGGGTGTAAGTGTCGGTAGCGTCGGCGTTGCGCAGGTTTTCGCGGTAGATGCTGCGGTCGGGATTGAGAATTTCGGCGAAGCGCATGCGGACGCGCGTGCCGGCTGCGCCTTTCACTTTCAGCGTCGCCCAGCCGACCATATTTTGGCCCATATCGAAGACGTAGACATCGTTTGCGAGCGCGCTGATGCTTTCCGGCTTGAGCGTTTTGGTCACTTGAACGGGAGTGGACATCTGGGCGGAAAGCGCAATGGCAGGAGCATCGGAGACGACCGCGGGTGTCCAGTGGGAGTCGTCGAACGCGGGCTGGTTCCAACCTGGTTGTTCGAGGCGCGCGTCGTACACTTCTCCCGCGTAGATTTCGGATCGCAGGATAGGAGAGGACGCGGTTTTCCAGGACGGATCGGTGGAGATGGTTTGGTGAGTGCCGTCCGAGTAAGTGAGCTCTAGTTGAGCAAGTAAGCGGGTTGGTGGGGGCAGGAAAGCGTAATGCCGACCAATCCAAGTGAGTGCGCTGGCAAACCAGCCGTCGCCGAGCATTGCGCCGATCACATTGGGGCCACTTACTAGCAGGCGAGTTACATCATAAGTCTGATAGAGAACGCGCTTTCGATAGTCTGTGAAATCCGGTGTAAGAACGTCATGGCTGACGCGGGCGCCATTGAGGAACATGCGATAACTGCCGAGCGCGGTGACAAACAGGCGCGCGGACTGGACCGTTTTTGAAACTGAGAATTCCCGGCGCAGGAGCGAAGCTGGCTGCGGGAGCGGGGCGGGGTTATCGCCGAACGGCTTGTCACAGGGGCGCGAATCTGAAGCCGGACCGGGAGGTCCGACGCGGCCCAGGAGGGCCGCCCCACCGCATGAATCGAGGTTTCCGACCACCTCGGCGGGTTTCCATTCCGGTCCGTTCTGCAGGCGCGCTTCCCAGCGGGTATTGCTCGGGATGCGCTCTGACGCGCCGTCGGCATGGGTGAGTTGGAGCAGAGCGGCGAGGGCAGCCGGAACGGTTTTGGCGGCGGGTTGTTGCGGCGAAAAGACCTGGGGCGCGGGGACCGTGACGGTGATTTCGATCGAGTTCGTGCCGGGGAGCAGCTCGTCGGCGATGTCCTCGCGATCGAATTCGTTCCAACTCCTTTTCGATCCGCTTTCGCGGCCGTTCACTTTGGCATTGAAGTTTCCGCGAGCGACAACATATAAGACCGCGTGCTTGGGCTTTTCGGGCAGGTCGAGTTGCAGGCGGAAATCCGCCACGGTTTGGGGAAGCGTGGCGCGCGCGTTCTGCCCGGGCACCCAGATCCAGCGAACGTCCGCGAGATCGGCTGCAGATTCCGGATTGTTGCGGCTGATCCATTTGGCGGACCAATCGTTTGGTTGCAGCAGGCCCATTTCCCACAAGGCCGGCTCCGAAGATTGCGAGACGCGGCCGTGCGCATCCCACACGCGGACGGCCCAGTAATAGAGGTGGCGCGAGACGAGTGGAGGGCCGGCATAGGGAATTCCCACGGAAGCATCTGAAACTTGCTTGCCGCTATTCCAAATGTCGGCTTTGCCGGAGGCCAGAGCGTCGGGAGTGGAGGCCACGAAGATCTGATAGGCAGTTTGGCGCCAGTTGCGTTCGGTGTTGTCGCTTTGCCACGAGAGATTGGGCTGCATGGCGTCGATACCGAGCGGGTTTTGCAGGTACTCGCAGCGGAGATGGACGGGTTTTGCGTGTGCGGTGGCGACGAAGAAGAGTAGCGGAACAAGGCTGCGCGGGACTCGCGTTTGCATCACCTTATTTGAGCATTGGTCAGGCGGCTTTTTGGGCCCTTAAACGCGCATTTTGCGCCATCGAGACGAGCGTTTGATCTAATTCAACGTTCGAGGTAAGAACTTGCTGGTGCGTTACCTTGGCTTCGGCGAGCAAAACGGCGAATGTGTGGAGGTCCTTCTTTCTGTCTTCGGCTCGCTGACGAAGCGCGGCCTCATCCATCTTCCGTTTTTCGGCGGAATCGCGGCGGGATTGATCAGCTTCTGCCCGCTTCTGCGATTCGAAGCCAATTTCCATCTTTCTCCGTTCGGCTCTGAGCTTTAGGAGGTCGTTGAGGGCGCGGTGGAAGGCGCGGTCGTGCGTTGTTTGATAGCGAAGAAAGAGCGCAAGCTGTTTTTGCTGCTCTTCGAGAGTAAGTTCTTCGCCGGTGGCACATTGATCCTGTAAGTAGAGGGCGCGTTTGCGGAGCCAATAGGACTGCGCCATGTTTTCGACCAAAATGCATTCGGTCATGGTGGCGGGCTGGTGCTCGAAACGGAGGCCGCAGAGAACATGGTCGTACTCATCCTGGTTTTCGAACTCGAGAACGGTGAAAGAGCTGCCGGTCAGGCCGTATTTGAAGTTGTTTTTGCAGGATGCGGCTTTGCCGGCTTCGGTGTTAGGGCCGGTGGAGTGCCGGCAATTTTCGCGGTTGGCGCGGATTTGGGATTCAGTAGACATATGGTACGTTCTATCTCCGAGTTACGCGCCGATTGGAACGCGGCCCGTGTAAGTTGCTGAAAGCGCGGAAGATTCAAAGTTAGGTTTTTGTGACCGGTGCGGGCGTGGTATGCTCCTATCACCAATCTATGGGTAGACAACCGAAGGGCGAACTGGTGCAGGGGACGCTCGACATGCTGATTCTGGCGCGGTTGGCGCGGGGGCCGATGCATGGATTCGGGATCGCGGAGCACATCCAGGAAGTGACGGAGAATGTTTTGCGGATCGAGGAAGGATCGCTGTATCCGGCGCTGCATCGATTGGAGTCGCAGGGGATGATTACTTCCGAATGGGGCGCCTCGGCAAACAACCGACAGGCTAAGTTCTACCAGTTGACGCCGCGCGGGAGAAAGCAGGCGGGCGAGGAAGTTAGTAAGTGGCAGCGGCTGGTGGCGGCGATCGGCCGGGTCATTGAACCGGTGTAAGCACGTGCTTTGGTTGGATCAGCTCGTTATCGATATTCGGCAGAGGGTTCGCGCGCTGTTGTTCCGTAAGCGGATGAGGCGGGAGCTCGAGCGGGAGATTCAGTTTCACCTGGAGATGCGGGAGCAGCAGCTCGCTGGCGAGCACGGGATAGGGGATGCGGTGTTTGCTGCGCGGCGGCGGTTCGGCAATGTAACGGCGACGAAGGAGGTCAGCCAAGGGATGTGGCAATTCGGAGCTGTTGACGCTTTCCTGCAGGATGTCAGGTATGGCTGGCGGACGATGCTGCGGACGCCGGGAATCAGTGCAGTGGCGATTCTCTCGCTGGCGCTTGGGATTGGCGCGAACGCCGGGATTTTCGCGCTGGTGGACCGGGTGATGCTTCAGCTTTTACCCGTCAAAGACCCGCAGCAGTTGGTGGTGTTCGATGAAGTGCTGCCGTATCTGGAATACAGGGACTTGCGGGATCGCAACGGTGTTTTCCAAGGGATGGCGGGCGCGGCGAGCCTGAGCGCGGTGCCGGCTGGCGATTCGGATAACGAAGCCGATTTTCTGAGTGGGCGCTTGGTGACGGGCAACTATTTCGATGTGCTCGGGGTGCGCGCGGTGCTGGGGCGCACGATCTCGCCGTCCGATGATGAGGGCGCAAATCCGGCGGTGGTCATTAGTTATGGGCTGTGGC